>FTAI01001485.1_pt1 | contig 19845 bp, 17 predicted proteins | sample 1638941 | NCBI WGS metagenome assembly FTAI01 (sample SAMEA3914813, study PRJEB12502) | metagenome | biome: forest; material: soil | place: Canada | collected 2011-07-07 | depth 0.3 m | reverse complement strand
CACCAAGGAAATGTTCCTCAACCACCTCTACGGCGGCATGGACGAGCCCGAGCTGAAGATCATCGACGTCTTCATCTGCAAGCTGCGCAAGAAGCTGGCGGCCGCCGCCAACGGCAAGCACCACATCGAGACGGTCTGGGGCCGCGGCTACGTGCTGCGCGATCCCCAGGAAGGCGCCATCGCCGCCTGACCGGCCGCGCCTGGCTGCCAGACCACCTCCAAGCCTAAATCAATCGGGCGGCGGCGCACATTGCGCCCCGCCCGAAACTGCGTGACGGTCCCCCCAAAGGTTTTCGGGGAGAGGGCCGCATGGCCAGACTGGCAGTCCTTTTCGCCTGCGTGGCGGCGGCGGTCGCGCTGTTCTACGCCGAGTCGAGAAGCCCTGATCCGGAGCCGGCCGACGCCTCGGTCCTGACCTTCTCGGCCGGCCGCGCCATGGCCGACATCCGCGCCATCGCCCCCGTCCCCCACCCGACCGCCTCGCCCGCCAACGCCGCGGTGCGCGACTACCTTTTGAAACGGATGACCGCGCTTGGCCTTGCGCCCCAGGTCCAGCGGTCGGAGAGCCACCAGGCTCAGGACCTCGAGGGCCGGCCCTACGTGTTCGGCGCGACGGTGGAAAATGTCATCGGCCTGCTGCCGGGTAGGGACCGCGCCCTGCCGGCCCTGGCCCTGATGGCCCACTACGACAGCGTGCCCGGCTCCCCCGGCGCCGCCGACGACGCGGCCGGCGTCGCCTCGGCGCTGGAGATCCTGCGGGCGATCAAGGCCCGTGGAACGCCGCGGCGCGACGTGATGCTGGTGATCACCGATGGCGAGGAAGCCGGACTGCTGGGCGCCAGGGCCTTCTTCGGCGAGCATCCGTTGGCCGACCGGGTGGGATTTGTCGTCAATCTGGAGGCCAGGGGCGGCGGCGGCCGGGCGTTCATGTTCCAGACCGGCGCGCAAAACGCCGGCGCCGTGGACCTGTTCCGCCGCACGGCCAGGCGCCCGCAAAGCAACTCCCTGACCTTGCTTGTGTACCGCCTGATGCCCAACGACACCGACTTCACGGTGTCGGACGCCCGCCACATTCCGGGGCTGAACCTGGCCTTCCTCGGTCGGCAGTTCGACTACCATTCGCCCAGCTCGACGATCGCGGCGCTGGACCAGGGGGCGCTGCAGAGCCTGGGCGAGCAGGCGATGGGACCGGCTCTGGCCGTGGCTTTCTCGCCGACCCTGCCTCGGCCCGGACCGGATCTCGTCTACGGCAATGTCATCGGCGGCGTTACGGCGGCGTACCCGGCCTGGGGTGGCTGGGTGCTGCTGGTCATCGCCGCGGGCCTGGCGGCGCTTGGCGAGTTGCGGGCCGGACGGAGCAGATCCCTGGCCTGGCGCGACCTCTGGCGCGGACTGGGGGGCGGCGTGCTGCTGCTGATCGGCGGCATGGTGGCGATGGAGCTGACTCGGCGCGTCACGGGCGTACCTTCCGGGTGGATGGGCTACCGGCCCCTGCTGGCCAGGTTCCCCCTCTTCGAGGCGGCGATGGGGCTCACCGCGCTGGGGATCGCCATGATGGTCCCCGCCGCCATGGCCCGGGGCCAGATGCGCCTTTTCGGCGCCGCCTTCTTCCTGGTCAGCGGTCTTGTCATCCTGGCCCTGACGCACGGCGCGAACCTGCCGATCATCCTTGGCCTGGCGGCGCTGTCCGCCCTGCTCGCCTTGGCCGTGTTCGGCAAGGACGCCAGCCTTTGCGGGTCCTGGACGGGACTGCTGATGACTGGTCTTGGCGCCGCCCTGGCCCTGCAGATCGCCGCGCCCACGGCCGCCCTGGCGGTGGGCTGGCCCCTGATGGCGGGGGCTGCCCTGAGCGCCCTCACCGCGGCCGGCTGCGACCGTCGCCCGGCGCTGATGATCGTCGTCGCCGCCGTCACCATCGCCGCCCTGGCCTGGGAGGGCCTGCTGCTGCACACCGCGCTGCAGGGCCTCGACATGCCGGCCCTTGCGGCGCTGGCGATCTGGACCAGCGCCATGGTCGCCTGGCCCCTGCTCTGGCCCGCCGCGCCGGGCAGCCGCCTGGCCTTCGCCGCCCCGGCGGCGATGATCGGCCTGGGCCTGGGGATCGCCCTCTTCCTGCACTTCACCAGCCCGTGGAATGCGCGCCACCCGAAGGCGGACGTGGCGCTCTTCGCGGTCGACCACGACAGCGGCAAGGCCTGGCGCGTGGCCACGCAGGCGCCGGACGACGCCTGGCTGCGCGGAGTGCTCACCGCCGACGGCGGCGCCGTCGGACGCCGGACCCTGCCGACCTTGGACGACCCGGTGTACGCCGCCCCGGCCAGGCCGACGATCACGCCAACCCCGGCGGTCACGGTGGAGAGCGCGCCGGATGGCGCCCGGACCCTGCGCTTCACGCCGGCGGACCATTCCACCGACCTGGCGCTGGACCTGCGCAGCAACAGCCCCGTCGGCCAGACCCGGGTCAACGGCCGCCCGACCCAGATCCTGGCCAAGCCCGGGCAATGGACCCACATCATCTGGCGCGGCGGCGATCCGATCACCGTGGCGTTCAAGCCGGCGGGGTCTGGACGCCTGGACATCCGCTATGCCGACTATCTGGACCACTGGCCCCGGGACGCCCGGCCGCTGCCGCCGATGCCGGCCACCGTGATGGGCTTCGACCTGGCCGGCTCGACCGTCGTCGTCGGAGAACAAGCCAGCCATTGGTGAGTCCACCCCGCCGAGACACAGTAATTAGGATTCCATTATAGGGAATCATCCAGTCTCTACTTGGGTTTACGCTCGAGTAAACTACAAAACTGTAGCAAAAACGGAGAACAAGTCATGTCGATTACAGGAGTGTCGCAATCGGCGGGGCAAACGGCCTTCAACACGACGTTTCAGCAACGCAACGACGCAATGAATTCCCTGGACCAGGCGCTCGGCAGCGGCGACCTGACCAGCGCCCAGTCGGCGTTCAGCACCTTGCAGTCCCTGGCGCCCCAGGGCGGCAAGGCCCCCGGCGGATCGGACAGCCCCTTGGCCAAGGACATGGCGGCGGTCAGCTCGGCCTTGCAGTCCGGTGACATGGCCACGGCGCAGTCGGCCTTCGCCACGCTCAAGCAGGACTTGGCCGCGCACAAGGGCCATCACCATCACGGTGGGTCACAGGGCCCCCAGGCGTCCGGTCCGACCGACGCTTCGACCACGACCCCATCGACCTCGGGCGTGATCGACACCTCCAACGGCGTGGACATCACGGCCTAAGGACGCGCGCGGGACGCCGAAGCGCCGGCGTCCCGCACTTCTGCGCCCCACACGTCGGCGCCCCACACGTCGGCGCATTGTCAAACCGGATACCGCTGTTATCGTCCAGCCGTCCCGTGGCAACGGTTCTGGACCAAACCCGTCCGTTTTCGGCAAAGGGCGGCGCCAGCGTGCAAGCTACGGTGGCGCTTGAGCAGCTACGGACGCTGCCAGTTCGGCGATCGCCCCGCTTGCCGCGGCGACCTGCGTTGACGTCTCGCAATTCGAAAGAGGACATCCAACCCATGCAACGTTCCCATAGGCTCCTGGCTGGCCTGGCCGCCCTGGTTTCACTTGGCGTCGCCGCGGACGCCCGCGCCGAATCCGGCGGCGTCAAGGCCGGCGTGCTGACCTGCAACGTCAGCGAGGGCTGGGGCCTGATCTTCGGGTCGAGCCGCGACCTCAAATGCACCTTCTCTCCCGACTCCAAGCGCGTCGAGAACTACAGCGGCAAGATCGACAAGTTCGGCATCGACATCGGCTTCCAGAAGGGCGGCGTGATGGTCTGGGCGGTGCTCGCCCCCACCGCCGAACTCGCGCCGGGCACGCTGCAGGGCGACTTCGGCGGGATCAGCGCCGGCGCCGCGGCCGGGGTGGGCGGCAGCGCCAACGTCCTTGTAGGCGGCTCGAACAAGACCATCTCCCTGTCGCCGCTCAGCATCGAAGGCGCCCCCGGGGTGAACATCGCCGCCGGCGTCGCCTCGATGAAGCTGACGTACAAACCCTAGCAGGCCCATCCCCGCGGCCTTGCGCCCCCTCCGCCACGCCGTGCTGCGCACGTCGCGCCATCTCCCCCGCATCGCTTCGCTATGCAGGTGAGGCGATGAGCCGCGCGTGCTTCTCCTCACCCGTGAAACGGCGGGGGATGGTGGAGGGGGCGCAAGCCCGCCGCGCCGACCATGCGCCGACCAGACGCGCCTTGACGACCGCCCCCGCGGCGGGCTGGAAGGGCGCCTGTCTCCAACCGCAGGGGTGCGCCGCCATGCCGACCGCCAAAGACGCCATCACCATCTTCCACAATCCCAGCTGCGGGACCTCGCGCAATGTGCTGCAGGCGATCCGCGACAGCGGGCGCACGCCGACTGTGGTGGAGTACCTGAAGGCTGGCTGGACCAAGGACCAGCTCAAGGACCTGCTGAGCCGCATGGGCGCCCATCCGCGCGACATCCTGCGCGTGCGCGGCACGCCGGCGGAAGAGCTGGGGCTGACCGCGCCGGGGGTCAGCGACGAGGCGCTGCTGGACGCCATGGTCGAACACCCGATCCTGGTGGAGCGGCCCATCGTGGTCAGCGGCAAGGGCGCGGCCCTGTGCCGGCCGGCGGACAAGCTGGGCGCCCTGCTCTGAAGCGCGCCGGCGCCGCGCGCTCCACGGCCCGTTAACGTTAAGCCGCGAGGATGGACCTTCCCGCCGCGCCGTGATTCCCAGAGGGGCCGACGCGGCGTCCAGGGAGTCCCGCCATTTCGTCCGCCAGCCTGACGCACGACTTCGAAGCCGCCGCTCCAAGCCGGCGCTGGCTGCATCGCGCCGCGTTCGGCCTGGCCGCCTGCGCCTGCCTGACCGCAGGCTGGCGGTTGCTGGGCGGCGCGGCCTCCGCGGCCGGCGATGTCCCGGCGGCCCTTGCTTCGGCCGAAGGCCCCGTGCCCGACGGCTATCGCCTGGCCCGCGACACGCCGGTGGACCTGAAGGCCGGAGAAGACCTTGAGCACGGCCTCGTCCGCGCCGGCGCCCCGCGCGCCGAAGCCCGGCAGGCAGCCCACGCGCTGGTCCAGGGCCGCGATCCGGCCAGCCTGGCGCCCGACGAGACCATCGCCTCCATCGCCCGGCCCCGCTTCCTGTTCGGCGCCCCCAGGCTGATCGGCGTGGCGGCCCACACCACCACCGGCGAGACCCTGATCGTGGCGCGCGGCTTCGACGGCGTTCTGCGCCTGCGCCCCTCGTCCGCCCCGGTGCGAAGCGTCACCACCGTGGCCAGCGGCGTCATGCAGGGCTCGCTCTACGAGTCGGCCGAGCGGGTCGGCGCCGACCTGACGCTGGTCGCCCAGCTGGTCAAGCTGTGCGCTCACCGCCTGGATCTGGCCCGCGACATCCGCCCGGGCGACCGCTTCACCCTGGTCTTCGACCGCAAGGTGGCCGAGAGCGGCGCCACGGTGGAAACCGGCGGGCTGAGGTATGCCGAGGTGGCCGCGCGCGGCCGCACCCTGCGCTTCTACGCCTTCGACCACGCCGGCCGCACCGAGTTCTTCGACCAGCGCGGCGTGGCCATCAAGGGCCTGCTGCTGCGCACCCCCGTTGACGGCGCCCATATCACCTCCAGCTTCGGCATGCGCGAGCATCCGCTGCTGGGTTACACCCGCATGCACCAGGGCATCGACTTCGGCGCCGAGACCGGCACGCCGGTGCTGGCGGCCGGCGACGGCGTGGTGGCCGAGCGGCGGGTGTGGGGCGGCTATGGCAACTGGCTCCTGATCCGCCACGCCGGCGGCTGGGAGACCGGCTACGGCCACCTGTCGGCCTACGCCCAGGACCTGCGTCCGGGCATGCGCGTCACCCAGGGCCAGGTCGTCGGCTATGTGGGCGCCACGGGCCTGGCGACCGGGCCGCACCTGCACTACGAGGTCTGGCGCGGCGGCATGCGCGTCAACCCTGTCGGCGCCGCCGCCCGCGAAGGCGCCGCCCTGCACGGCGCCGACCTCGCCCGCTTCCAGTTCCAGCGCGCCCGGATCGACGGCATGCGCAAGGCCGCCGGCCCGGACGGCACAACCGTCGCCGTGGCCCGCGACCTGCGCGGCCCCCTCAGCCTGACCCTCCGCGGAGGCGTGTAGGGCTTCAGACATTCGGGCCCCACCTCGCCCGTCACCCCGGCCGAAGCGCAGCGCAGAGCCGGGGCCGGCCCAGCCGTTCCAAAGCGACCTCCAGCAAGGAGCCGGTCCAGCCGTTCCCGGGTCCGCGCCGCTTCGCCCCGGGGTGACGGGATGTACGTAGGACAAGAACGACCCCCTTGCCGCCCACCCGCTTTCGGTGGCGAAATACCTCCCTTTCGATCGACACTTTTCAAGCAACCGCCCCGCCAGAGGGCGGTGATCCTGGGAGATGAATATGGCCGATACTCTCGATGTCACGCGCGACCTTGCCCGCAGCGACGTGGTCACCACCACCAACGGCCCGGTCCAGGGCTACCTCGAAGACGGACTGCAGGTGTTCAAGGGCGTGCGTTACGCCGCCCCGCCCATCGACGCCCTGCGCTTCCAGCCGCCGCGGCGGCCCGTCCCCTGGACGGAACCCGCGGACGCGACGGCCCTGGGCGCGCCGGCCGTGCAGGTGGGCGTTGCCGTCGGCGAGATCACCGGCGGCCGTAGCGCCGGCGACCCGCCCGCCCCCGGCCAGCCGGGCACGGGCGAGGACTGCCTGTTCATCAACCTCTGGACCCGGGGCCTGACCGGCAAGCGGCCGGTGATGGTCTGGCTGCATGGCGGCGGCTTCGCCAACGGCTCCGGCGGCGCGGCCATGTACGACGGCGCGGCGCTGGCCAATCGCGGCGACGTCGTGACGGTGACCGTCAACCACCGCCTCAACGTCTTCGGCTACCTGCACCTGGGCGACCTCGGCGGCCACCCGTCATCGGGCCAGGCCGGCATGCTCGACATCGTCCTGGTGCTGGAATGGGTGCGCGACAACATCGCCCGCTTCGGCGGGGACCCGGACAACGTCACTATCTTCGGCGAGAGCGGCGGGGGCTGGAAGGTCTCCATCCTGCAGGCGATGCCGGCGGCCAAGGGCCTGTTCCACAAGGCGATCATCCAGAGCGGTCCGGGCCTGAAGGCGGCGCCCCGCGACGTGGCGACCGCCAATGCCAAGGCGCTCCTGGACAAGCTGGGCGTGGCGCCCGGCGACCTTGCCAGGCTGGAGACGATCCCCGCCTCGCAGATCCAGGAAGCCGCCGCCGGCCTTCCCTCGGCTCAGCCCCTGGGCGTCTTCAATCCGTGCGTGGACGGGATCGCGCTGCCCCGCCACCCCTTCGACCCCGACGCGCCGTCGATCAGCGCCGACATCCCTGTCCTGATCGGCACCAACAAGGACGAGGCCACCCTGTTCCTGTACGGAGACCCGCGCTTTGGCCAGTACAGCGAGGACGACGTCGCCAAGCGCGGCGGGCAGGCCGTGGGCGACAAGGCGCCGGCCCTAACCGCCGCCCTTCGCCAGGCCTTCCCGGACTACTCGCCCTCGCACCTGGTGGCGGCGATCCAGACGGCCACGGGCATGTGGCTGGGCTCGGTGACCCTGGCCGAGCGCAAGGCTGCCCAGCAGGCCGGGCCGGTCTATATGTACATGCTGACCTGGGAGACGCCGGTGGCCAGGGGCGCCCTGCGCTCGCCGCACGCCCTGGAGATTCCCCTGGTGTTCGACAACGTCGAGAAGGCCCGCAACTTCATGGGCCGGGGCGAGGAGCCTCAGGCCCTGGCGGAGCAGATGTCGCAGGCCTGGCTGGCCTTCGCCCGCACCGGCGATCCGAACACCCCGGCGCTGCCCCACTGGCCCGCCTACGACCCGCAAGGCCGGGCGACGATGATGTTCGACCTGGAGAGCCGGATCGAAAACGACCCCATGGCAGAGGTCCGAAAAATCCTGCAAAGCTAGCCGCGGCAACATCGGTCTGTGTGTGACGCGATTTGCTTTGAGGGAGCTTGAGGGGATGGCCGACGCTGAGAAGGCAGGCGGCGCCGTGGGCGAAAGCCTTGGCGTCGATCGGCGACTGTTGCTGGGCGGGGCCGCGGCGGCCGGCCTGTTCGTGGCCTACGGCGCGTGGGCGGCCGGCGGCGACGAGGCGCCCGAAGCGGCCACCACCTATGGCCGCGTGCGCGGCTTCAATGACGGCGGCGTCTGCGTCTTCCGCGGCATTCCCTATGGCGCGCCTACCGGCGGCGGCAGCCGCTTCATGCCCGCCGAACCGCCCCGGAGCTGGGGCGGGGTCAGGGAGTGCCGCAAGTTCGGCGACCAGTGCCCGCAAATTCCCCCCACCGGCCCCGCGGCCTGGGCCAGCTGGGCGGTGAACGTCGGCGAGACCGAGGACTGCCTCTCGATCAACGTCACCACCCCGGCTCTGCGCGATGGCAAGAAGCGCCCGGTGATGGTGTGGCTGCATGGCGGCAGCTACACCCAGTACAACGGCTCCGCGCCGGTCTATGACGGGGTTCGACTGGCCCAGCGCGGCGACGTCGTGGTGGTGAGCCTGAACCACCGGCTGAACCTGTTCGGCTATCTCTACCTCGCCGACCTCGCCGGGCCGAAGTTCGCCGACAGCGGCAACATCGGCCAGCTGGACCTGGTCATGGCCCTGCAATGGGTGCGCGACAACATCACCGAGTTCGGCGGCGATCCCGGCCGGGTGATGATCTTCGGCGAGAGCGGCGGCGGCGGCAAGGTTTCGACCCTGCTGGCCATGCCAGCGGCCAAGGGCCTCTTCCACCGCGCCGCCATCCAGAGCGGACCAGGCCTCACGGGCATCAGCCCCGAGAAGGCCACCGCCGTCGCCAGCGCGGTCTGCGAGGCGCTGCATCTGAACCCCAAGAGCGCCGGCGACCTGCAGCGCGTGCCTACCGACCGCCTGCTGGACGCCCTCGGCTCCGTCACCAAGGCCGGCGTCGGCCGCTTCGGCCCGGTGGTGGACGGCAAGACCCTGCCGCGCGATCCCTTCACCCCCGATGCGCCCAGCCTGTCGTCGGACGTGCCCGTCATCGTCGGCTACAACGCCACCGAGACCACGGTGCTCGGCGCCTCGCCGGCCCTGTTCGACCTGGACTGGGGCGGGCTGAAGGAGCGCCTCGCCGGGAGCGCCGGGGGCGGTGACGTCGACAAGCTGGTGGCGGACTTTCGCCGCCTGCGCCCCGCCGCCAGCCCCAGCGACCTCTACTTCCACATCACCACCCTGCACGGCATGGGAGCGGGCTGCGTCACCCTGGCCGAGCGCAAATCCGCCCTGGCCGCGGCCCCCGCCTATCTCTACCGCCTGGAGTTCGAGACCCCGGTGGACAAGCTGCGCAGCCCCCACGCCCTGGACCTGCCGCTGGTCTTCGACACGGTCGGCAAGTCGGCCTCGCTGCTGGGGCCCGTCTCCGAGCCGGCCCAGAAGGTGGCCGACCAGATGTCGGCCGCCTGGATCGCCTTCGCCCGCACCGGCAGCCCCAATGCCCCAGGCCTCGCCTCCTGGCCCCGCTACGATACCCGCTCCCGCTCGACGATGCTCTTCAACGTCACCAGCCGCGCGGTGAACGACCCGGACTCGGAGGAGCGCCAGATCATCGCGGCCCTGCCGCCGGTCCAGCGGGCGTAGGGCAAGCCCTGGCCCCATCCTTCGGACGGGGCCAGGGTTAGGACTGTTGGGTTCAGACGAGCGCTGCCACCGCTTCCCCGTCCTCGCTCAACGCCACATCCCGCCGAGGCGCGCGGTGCTCCGGAGCCATCTCCGCATTCATCAACGCCCGCATCAGGTCCGGATCGCTGAGGACCGGAGGCGGCTCGCCGTAGCAGGCGATCCAGCGGGCTTCGAGGCGGCGTAGGAGGCGGTTTCGGCGCGACATGGCGAGACCCGATCGACTTGTCCGACGCCCCCGCGCGGGCGCAGTAGAACAACGCCAACCGCCCCGGTCAAATCAAGAAATCTAGTGCTAACGGTCACTTAAGCATCACTTGGAGCGATGGGCCCAGTTCTGCGTTCTGTTGCCCAGCGGGAGAACTGTTTTCACCAGGATTCAAAGACAAGAAGGGCATCAAGATCATGAACAGAACTCTGATCGCCGCCGCACTGGCGGCCGCTTCAGCCGGCGGCGCTGCTGCCCAGCCGCTACAACTCGACCGATCCCTGGCCGGCGCGGGCGACGCCCAGGTCATCCAGAGCCAATGGCGCGGCGGCTGCTATCCCGGCGAGCGCCCTGGGGACTGCCGCGAACGCGGTCGCTGGGAGCGCGGCGGCCATCACGGCCACTGGGCCTGGCGCGACGGGCGCTATGTGAACGATGACGCCGGCGCGGCCGTAGCCGGCACCGTTCTGGGCTTCGCCCTGGGCGCCGCTATCGCCGGTTCAAACGACGACTACGCCTACTACCAGTCGCACCGCGATGACCGCGGCTGGCGTGCGCGGTGCCGCGGCGAGTACCCCGGCTTCGACTGGCGCAGCGGCACCTACCTCGGCCCGGACGGCTATCGTCACTACTGCGTGCGGTAGGCCAGGCGCGATGCAATAGCCCCGTCCGAAGGATGGGAGAGGGTAGGGTGAGGCGTCCATCCGCGTGACGGATGCGGGATAGGTGCAATGAGCTTCGGCGCCCCTCGCCCAACCCTCTCCCCCCAAGCGGGGGCGAGGGTTTGCCGATGGCAGCCCTTGGGATCAGGCGTCGAAGACGATGACCGAGCGGGCCACGGCGCCGGTCTTCATTTCCTCGAAGGCGGAGTTGACCTCGGCCAGCGGCAGGCGGCGGGAGATCATGTCGTCGAGCTTGAGCTTGCCGGACATGTAGAAATCCACCAGCCGGGGCATGTCCACCGGGAAGCGGTTGGAGCCCATCAGCGAGCCCTGGATGCGCTTTTCGCCCAGGAAGGCCGCGCCCATCAGGGTGATGGTCTGGCCCACCGGGATCATGCCGATGACGTTGGCGGTGCCGCCGCGGCGCAGCATGTTGAAGGACTGCTCGGCGGTCTTGCTAAGGCCGATGGCCTCGAAGCTGTGGTGTACCCCGCCCTTGGTCATCTCCAGCACTTCCTTCACCGGGTCGGTGTCGGCGGCGCAGATGAAGTCGGTGGCCCCGAAGGCCTTGGAGATGTTGTCCTTGGCCGGGGACATGTCGATGGCGATGATCCGGCCGGCGCCAGCGATGGCCGCGCCGTTGATCGCCGCCAGGCCGACGCCGCCGCAGCCGATGACCGCCACCGTCTCGCCGGGGCGGACATTGGAGGTGTGCATCACCGCGCCGAAGCCGGTCATCACCCCGCAGCCGATCAGGGCGGCGCGGTCGAGCGGCATGTCGGGCCGGATGGCCACGCAGGCATGCTCGTGGATCAGCATCTGCTCGGCGAAGGACGACAGGTTCAGGTACTGCATCATCGGCCCCTTGGGCGACGACAGGCGCGGCTCCTCGCTCTGGTCGCGCTTGGTCTCGGGGCTGGTGCACAGGCTGAGGTGGCCTGTGAGGCAGAATTCGCAGTGGCCGCAATAGGCCGACAGGCAGGTGATCACGTGATCGCCCGGCTTGACGGTGCGCACTTCCGAGCCGACCTGCTCGACGACGCCCGAGCTCTCATGGCCCAGGACCGCCGGAAGCGGGTGCGGATAGGAGCCTTCCATGAAGTGCAGGTCCGAGTGGCAGACGCCGGCGGCGGCGGTGCGGATCAGGACCTCGTGCGGGCCGGGCTTGTTGATCTGCACGTCCTCGATCTGCAGCGGCGTCCGGACTTCGCGCAATACGGCTGCCTTCATGTTCGCATCTCCCAGGTTGGACTGACGTGGCCGTTCGGCGGCCTTCGCCCAGGCTTATCGCCGTTCATGAACGCAGCGCCAAGGGGGATTCTATAGGGTCCGCGGCAAGCGTTGCGGACCCCTCGCTGTCGGGCGTTGAACGCGGACGTGCGAAGACTTAGGGTCCGTGGCCATGAAACGCGCCCTGCTCATCGCCCTCGCCGCCACAAGCCTCGCCGCTTGCGCCACCACCGAAGGCCCGGGCGCCATTCCGCCGCCGCCAGCGCCGCCGAACGAGCAGCCGCCGTCGGCCAGTGTGTTCCGGACCCAGGACTTCGCCTGGTCCACCGTTCCCGGCCACGCCTCCATCCAGGGCGCCCTCGGCTACCGCTTCGGCCAGGTCCGCTACGGCTGCCAGGGCGGGGACGTGGTGCTGACCCCCGAGACGCTGTGGAGCCGCCGGCGGATGACCATGCTCTATGGCTCGCCCAGCGCCGCCGCCGTGCCCGTGGCCACGGTCCGCGCCCGCACCCCCTCGGCCCCCAGCGGCGACTACGCCGCCTTCGTGCGCCACGCCAGGTGCGACGCCGCCAACCGCTTCAGCTTCGCCGACCTTCCCGACGGCGCCTGGTTCCTGATCACCCTGGCCAAGCCGGTGGGCGCGCCTGGCGAGCCGGTGGCCGTGATGCGCCGGGTGGAGACCCACGGCGGCGTGCGCAACGTGCTGCTGAACTAGAGGTCGGCGCGCCGGCGCCCTATCGTCTCCGCACGAGACCAGTGGGGACGCGCGGCCATGGACTTCAAGGACATCCTCTACGAGCGGAACGGCGCCATCGGGGTGATCACCCTCAATCGCCCGGCCTATCGCAACGCCCAGAGCTATCGCATGCTGGATGAGATCGACGCGGCCTTCGATCTGGCCAGGGCCGATCGGCGCGTGCGCGTCGTGCTGGTGCGCGGCGCCGGCGGGGTGTTCTCCACCGGCCACGACCTGGGCACCGCCGAGGGCATGGAGTACCGCCGCAACCTCGGCGCCCAGCCGGGCATCGAGACCTACGACCAGTTCAAGAAATACAATCTCGACCTGCTGCTGAAGTGGCGCAGCTTCCCCAAGCCCACCATCGCCATGGTCGAGGGCTACTGCATCTACGCCGGCTGGATGCTGGCGGCGGCGATGGACGTGATCTTCGCCGCCGAGACCGCCGAGTTCCTGGGCGGCTTCGTGGAATACAACAGCATCCCCTGGGACATCGGCGTGCGCCGGGCCAAGGAACTGCTGTTCGAGAGCCGGTTCCTCGGCGCGCACGAGGCGGCCGGCTACGGCTTCGTCAACCGGGTGCTGGCGTCCGAAGATCTCGAGCGCGAGACCTTGGCCTGGGCGCGCCGGGTGGCGGAGAACAGCCCCGAGGCCCTGCGCTTCGCCAAGATCCAGATGAACAAGGCCCAGGACGCCCAGGGCTTCACCACTGCGGTGGAGGACAGCCTTGGGGACTATGTGGCGATGAAGTCCATGCCGGGCTTCGGCATGCTGGCGGAGGGCCAGAACCGGCTGGCGACGGTCGACCTGGCGGTGAAGGGCCGGCGCGGCGAGCGGTTCGGCCTGGCCGGATCCGACTAGCATTCAGACGCCCCTTGCGGGACAAGCGCACCGTGAAATCATCAGCAGGAATCGCCCCATGACCAACACCTTCCGCGCCCTCCGCCTGGTCAAGACTGAGGGCGGCCAGGAAACCCGGTTCGTGGACCTCACGGAGGCGGACCTGATGGAGGGCGACGTCACCGTGCGGGTCGACCACTCCACGGTGAACTTCAAGGACGGTCTGGCGCTGACGGGCAAGTCGCCGGTGGTGCGGGTCTGGCCGCTGACGCCGGGCATCGACTTCGCCGGGGTGGTGGAAAGCTCGTCCAATCCCCGCTTCGCGCCGGGCGAGCGGGTGGTGCTGAACGGGTGGGGCGTGGGCGAAACCTTCCACGGCGGCTACGCCCAGAAGGCCCGCGTCAAGGGCGACTGGCTGGTGAAGCTGCCGGACGCCATCTCCAACGCCCGCGCCATGGCCATCGGCACCGCCGGCTACACCGCCATGCTCTGCGTCCTGGCGCTGGAGAAGCATGGCGTGACACCAGAGACGGGCGACATCCTGGTCACCGGTGCGGCCGGCGGGGTGGGCAGCGTGGCGATCGCGATCCTGTCCAAGCTGGGCTACCGCGTGGTCGCCTCCTCTCGCCGCAAGGAGTCCGAGAGCGACTACCTGTCCGGGCTTGGCGCGGCCGAGGTGATCGACGCCGCCGAGCTCTCCGCGCCGGGCCGGCCGCTGGCCAAGGAACGCTGGGCCGGGGCGGTGGACAGTGTCGGCAGCCACACCCTGGCCAACGTCCTCTCCCAGATCCGCTACGGCGGGACAGTGGCGGCCTGCGGCCTGGCCCAGGGCATGGACCTGCCGGGCTCCGTGGCGCCGTTCATCCTGCGCGGGGTTACGTTGGCGGGGGTGGACAGCGTCATGCGTCCCAGGCCCGACCGCGAAGAAGCCTGGCGCCGCCTGGCGCTGGACCTGGACCTTGCCAGGCTGGACGCCATGACCCAGACCGCCACCCTGTCGGACCTGCCGCGCCTGGGCGAGGAGATCACGCAAGGCAAGGTGCGCGGCCGCATCGTGGTCGATGTAAACGCCTGATTGAGGAGGCGACAGACGTTTGAACAAAAACGGTTAATCCCGTTCAGCCTGGGTTCAGCCGGACAGTTCCAATCTCTATCTCAATGCTTCGCCCTGGAGCCGATCGCTCCGGTGAACGTTCGGTTTTGGATGGAACAAGGTTTGGAGGTTCCAATGCGCAAGGTTCTCACGCTAGCGATGGCGGCGGTTACGATGGCCGGCGCCGTCGCAGGGGCCGCGACCCCCGCTGCCGCCGAAGGTCACGGCGGCTGGCACGGCGGTGGTGGCGGCGGGCATGGTGGCGGTGGTTGGCATGGCGGCGGTGGTTGGCATGGCGGCGGCTGGCGCGGCGGCCATGACCGCGGCTGGGGTTACGGCGGCGCGGCCCTGGCGGGCGGCATCGCGGGTCTGGCCCTGGGCGCGGCGATCGCCGGCGACCGTGGGTACGACCGTGGCGGCTACGGCTACTATGGCGGCCCTTACTACGGTGACTATGGTGGCTACTATGACGACGGCTACGCCGTTTGCAGCGGCGCGCGCCGGATCTGGGATCCCTACATCGGCGGCTACGTGATCCGCCGCTTCAACTACGCCTGCTAACTCACGGCCTCTTTTGAAACGCCCAAGCCCCGCGCCGGACCCCTGACGCGGGGCTTGTTCTGGGCGCCGCTCCGCCAAATACACACGCGCGGCCAACTCCAATCCGTCTTGCCAGTGAAACACGGCCGTAACAAGCCTGAGCGAACGTCGTGACCTCAGTTGACCGCCTTTCGGCGGCGCAGTGCATGTCCAATTTCAGGAGGAGACCCCAAGTTGAAAACTCTGCTCATCCTCGCCGCCGGCGCGTTCGCGCTGCTGGCTCCCGTGGCTGCCTCGGCGCACCCCCACAACTGGCATCATTGGCATCATCACCACCACCACATGATGCATCCGCACCACTAGCCGATTGAAACAACAACGGTTTCCGCTCGCTTAGCCGCGGCGGAGACCGTTTTCCGTAAGGTCCGCCTGAGAGCGCCGCCCGGTCCGCCGAGCGGCCTCTTTCTTGTCTCCCAGGAAAAGTTGAGGAGTTCCATGCAACGTTTGCTCATCGCCGCCGCCTTGTCGCTAGTGGCCCCGGCCGCCGCCCTGGCCCAGCCGCACCGTCCGCCGGTGCATCTTCACCACGCGGTGTTTGCGCATCACCACCATGTGATCGTGCGCCACCACCACATCATGCGTCACCACGACCACCACTAGGCCCGGTCCCGTCACCGCATCCCCTCCCCGCCCCGGTCCGTCCCGGGGAGGGGAAATGCCCATTCCGCGCCGCGGCGATTGATCCGCCGGCCGACGATGTCACAGGCTTCGGCGCATTTCCCCCTGTCACGCTCGGAACGCTGCGCGCCCGCCCCCGGTTGAGGGGCTGAGGCCGGGAGGCGGCCGGCCAGCCAGGGCCGGCTCAATGCAACAGGGCGGATGCGCTGGCGGCCTTCAGCGTTCGCCCGGAAAGACGGGACCAAACCGATGAACCAGCTGCTGGCTATTGTCAGCGCGAGTGCTTGTCTGCTCGCAGTTCCCGCCGGATCCGCCTTGGCGGCGTCCTCTCACAGCCACCAGACGTCGACCTCAGGAACGGCGTCCTCAACCCAGATCGCACAGAACGACCAGAACAGGGGCGGCCACGAAGCCGACGACGGCGACCGCGACCACCTGTTCCACCACATCGTCGATCACTGCAAGCCGCACAAAGGCCACGGCTTCGGCCACGGCGGTTTTGACGAGTCCGACAACGACGACAGCGGAGATCACGACGGGGATCACGACGACAACCACTGCCACCACCACCCGGTCTCGCCGTAGCCTGGCGCCCCTCCCCCCGTCCGGGGAGGGGTGAGCGTCGAGGTGATCGTTCGCGAGCAGGTGAGCCGGCGCTACCTAGGGCGCCGGCGCCACAACAGGGCCCCTTCCTCGGCGACGAGAAGGGGTTTCCTTTACCTGCGGAAACGTCGCTTCAATCCGGAGCGAGGCGGCCTTACAGCTGGGTCATGTCCTTCACCAACCGCCCCTTCACTCACCGCGTCGCCACCCGCGCCGACCTGCCTGCCCTCACCGTCCTGATGGACGCCGCCATCGGCGAGTTGCAGAAGGGGTTCCTCAGCGAGGCGCAGATCGCCGCCAGCCGCGCCATCATGGGGTTGGACACCCAGCTCATCGACGACGGCACGTACTTCATGGTCGAGGAGGGTTCCAACCTTGCCGGTTGCGGCGGCTGGAGCCGGCGCAACACCCTCTACGGCGGCGACCACACCGCCGGCCGCGACGCCGCCCTGCTGGACCCCGCGGTCGACGCCGCCCGCGTGCGCGCCATGTATACCAACCCCACCTTCGCCCGGCGCGGCGTGGGCCGGTTGATCCTGTCCCTGTGCGAAGCGGCCGCCGCGGCGGAGGGCTTCCAGCGCGTCGAACTGGCCGGCACGATGTCGGGCGAGCCGCTCTACCGCGCTTGCGGGTACGAGCCCATCGAACGCTTCGAGGACGAGCGCGGCGGCGCGCCGGTGCCCCTGGTGCGGATGGGCAAGGCGATTGGGTGAGGGGGCGCCGGTCGGCGGGAAGCGTTCAATCCGGTGACAGTTCACTTTTTAGCGGCGCTGAGAAAGCAAACTATCACCGGACTAAGCGCCGCACCGGCCAGAGCTACAGCGCCTTCCTGACGAACAGACTGCCGTCGTGCGGGTCCTTGGCGTGGATCTCGAAGCCGGCGTCCAGATAGAGGGCCTGTGTGCCCGATCCGCTCGCCGGCGAGCTGCGCCCCCGCCGAGGGCGCCCAGCCCAGATCGAGCTTCAACGCTCAGTTCTTGCGGCTGAGCCGAGGGACGCGGCGAACGGCGGACGGCGACTGCGTGGGATTCGGTATGGCGTCCCTGGAACCAATTCGCTTCCCAGCCGAACTCAGCCCCTCAGAGCAAGCCGCCCCACTCCAACTAGCAACCCGGTCCGGTAGGCTTCAGCGCATCGGGATTGGTCGGAGACGTCAAACCACCCCGGCGGCAGCTCTGCTGCGGGGCCGGCGCATAGCTGGCCGCCGACGCCGTCGCCATCGGCGCCGACTGCACTGGCTGCGCCGGCACGCCGAGCGTCGCCGCAACCGTGGGCGGAGCGGTGGTTCGTTCGGTTACGGTCTCCGAGCCGCCGGCGGCCGTGCAATGCTTTTCGATCGCCGATTGGTTCAGAGCCTCGTATTGGCCCTTCAGATCCGCAAGTTCTGCCTTCTTGTCGCCGCTCGCCAGCAGGAACAACGCCGGCCAGAACACCACCAGTCCGACGCCCATGGCGATCTGGTCTCGGGTGTGCGCCTGCTGTTGCACCCCGGCGACTTCGCGAACGTGCGACGCCACGCGCATCATCTCCTCACGGACCTGTGTACAGTCGTATGAGCCGTATTGGATGGGCGAGACGTACGCCGCCGAGATCTTGTCCGGCGCCGAGGCGCACGATGTAACCATGGCGCCGCTCAAGGCGACGGCTATCAGTCGCTTCATGTCCGTTGCCCCCCAGAGGCATCCGGCTACGACCTTGTGGCGACCGGCTCTCAGACGACGCGCTGCAATTGCACGGCTTGCAACAGAACACTTCCCCATAGGCGAGTGGGGGTGTGGTCCGCATTCCAGTTCAACACTGCAAAGTTGCACGCCCGACAATTACGCTTCTGCCCCCTAGTTCACCGTCGGCTTGCCGATCACCAGGCCGTCGTGGCCGGCGGTGACGTGGATCACCGAGCCGTCCGCCAGGTCTCCGGCCAGGAGCTTGCGGGCGATGGGGTCCACCAGCTCCTTCTGGATCACGCGCTTGAGGGGGCGCGCGCCATAGACCGGGTCGTAGCCCCGCTCGCCCAGCCAGTGCAGGGCGCCGGGGTCGAGGGAGAGGGTCATGCGGCGGTCGGCCAACAGCTTCTCGAACCGCTTCAGCTGAATGGCGACGATGCTGTCCATCTGGTCGCGGCCCAGGCGCTTGAACAGGATGATCTCGTCGATCCGGTTGAGGAACTCGGGCCGGAAGTGGCGGCGAACGACGTCCATGACCATCGGACGCACCGCCTCCACATCGTCCCCCTCGCCCTGGGCGGCCAGGTATTCGCTGCCCAGGTTGGAGGTCATGACGATCAGGGTGTTGCGGAAGTCCACGGTGCGGCCCTGGCCGTCGGTGAGGCGACCGTCGTCGAGGACCTGGAGCAGCACGTTGAAGACGTCCGGATGAGCCTTCTCCACCTCGTCGAACAGGATCACCTGGTAGGGGCGACGGCGCACGGCCTCGGTCAGGGCGCCGCCCTCGTCATAGCCGACGTAGCCTGGAGGGGCGCCGATCATGCGGCTGACCGAGTGCTTTTCCATGTACTCCGACATGTCCATCCGCGTGATGGCGGCCTCGTCGTCGAACATGAACTCGGCCAGGGCCTTGGTCAGCTCGGTCTTGCCCACGCCGGTCGGCCCCAGGAAGAGAAACGAGCCGATGGGGCGGTTAGGGTCCTGCAGGCCGGCGCGGGCGCGGCGGACGGCGTCGGAGACGGCCAACAGGGCCTCCTCCTGGCCCACCACCCGGGCGCGCAGGGCGTCTTCCATGTGCAGCAGCTTTTCGCGCTCGCCCTCCAGCATCTTCTCCACCGGCACGCCGGTCCAGCGGCTGACCACGGCGGCGATCTGCTCGGCGTCGACGACCTCGGGGGTGAGGGGGTTGTCGGCGCTGTCTTCCGCCTCGGCTTCGGCCAGGCGCTTTTCCAGGGCCGGGATCTCGCCATAGGCGATCTCGCTGGCGCGTTGCAGGTCGCCGCGGCGCTGGGCGGCGGCGAGCTCGGCGCGCAGGCGGTCCAGCGCCTCGCGGGTCTGGGCGCCCTGGCCGACCTTCTCCTTCTCGGCCTTCCACCGCATCGTCATCTCGGCGGACTCCGACTCCAGATCGGCCAGCTCGTCCTCCAGCTTTTCCAGGCGCTGCTTGGAGGCGCTGTCGGTTTCCCTGGTCAGGGCCTCGCGCTCGATCTTCAGCTGCACGATCCGGCGGTCGATCTCGTCCAGCTCCTCGGGCTTGGAGTCCACGGCCATGCGCACGCGGCTGGCGGCCTCGTCGATGAGGTCGATGGCCTTGTCGGGCAGGAAGCGGTCGGAGATGTAGCGGTTGCTGAGCGTGGCGGCGGCGACGATGGCGCTGTCGGAGATGCGCACGCCGTGGTGCACCTCGTACTTCTCCTTCAGGCCCCGCAGGATGGAGATGGTGTCCTCCACCGTCGGCTCGCCCACGAACACAGGCTGGAAGCGCCGGGCCAGGGCGGCGTCCTTTTCCACATGCTTGCGGTATTCATCCAGCGTGGTGGCGCCGACGCAGTGCAGTTCGCCGCGCGCCAGGGCGGGCTTCAGGAGGTTGGAGGCGTCCATGGCCCCCTCCGACTTGCCGGCCCCGACCAGGGTGTGCATCTCGTCGATGAACAGGAT
>FTAI01000059.1_pt1 | contig 20006 bp, 22 predicted proteins | sample 1638941 | NCBI WGS metagenome assembly FTAI01 (sample SAMEA3914813, study PRJEB12502) | metagenome | biome: forest; material: soil | place: Canada | collected 2011-07-07 | depth 0.3 m | reverse complement strand
CTGGCCGTTGCCGGGGTTGGTGCGGACGATCTTCACCTGCTGGCCGACCGCCTTCTCCATCAGCTTGGAGGGGGTGAGCAGGTCGTAGTCGAAGTTCTGCTCGACCACGGAGATCCCGTCGGCCGTCAGGGAGACGGTCTCGGGCCGGATCATGGAGGAGACGCCCTTGAACTCCTGCCGCTGCCGGCCCTTGGTCAGGTCAAGCTGGCGGACGTCCTGCACCAGGGCGAGGTTGGCGTTGTAGATCGTTACCGACAGCCCGGGGGTCTCGGCCGCGCGCGCCGCCCCGGCCGCCGCCAACAGGCTCGCGGCGAAGAGCAGTTTCCTGAACATGACGCCTCCGCTTGTTTCGCCGGAGGGTCTCATGGGGGCCGTGCGCGGTCGAGGGCAGAAGCGCTATAGAGACGATCGCCTACCTGTCTTGCGAGCCACCATGACCTCGATCCTGGCCATCCACGCCCATCCGGACGACATCGAGACCCTTGGCGCGGGGACGCTGGCGCTGCTGGCGGGCAAGGGGCATCGGATCGTCATCGCCACCATGACGGCGGGGGACTGCGGGTCGGCGGAGTTCTCGCCGGAGGAGACGGCGCGGATCCGGCGGCTCGAGGCGGCTGCGGCCGCGGCGATGATCGGAGCGGAGTACGCCTGCGTCGGCCTGCCGGACCTGGGCGTGTTCAACGATGACGCCAGCCGCCGGCGGGTGACCGAGACGATGCGCCGCGCGGCGCCGGACCTGGTGATCACCTCGGCGCCGGCCGACTATCATCCCGACCATGAGGCCACCAGCATCCTGGTCCGCGACGCCTGCTTCGCCGCCTCGGCGCCGAACTACAAGACCGGCGAGGCGGCGCCGCTGGAGGGCATCCCGCTGCTCTACTTCATGGACCCCGTCGGCGGCCGCGACCGTGAGGGCCGGGCCGTGCCGCCGGAGTTCGGGGTGGATGTGGGTTCGGTGTTCGAGATCAAGAAGGCGATGCTGGCCGCGCACGAAAGCCAGGCCAGCTGGCTGCTCAAGCAGCACGGCATCACCGACCACCTGGCCTCGATGGTCGCCTGGTCCCGCAAGCGCGGCCGGGACCTCGGCGTCGAGCACGCCGAGGGCTTCCGGCAATACCGCCATCAGCCGTATCCCAAGGCGCCGGTGCTTCAGGCGCTGGTGGGGGCGGCCTTGATCGAGGCCTCCTCGGAGGGGGCGTGACCCCCATCAGTCACCCCCGCAGCAGAGCCCCAGCGCTCTTGGCCGCCGCGGCGATGATCTTGGACGACAGGGCGTCGATCTCGGCGTCGGTGAGGGTCTTGTCGCGCGGTTGGATCGCCGCCTCCACGGCGACGGACTTCTTGCCGTCCGGCACGCCCGGTCCCTCGTAGACGTCGAAGACGCGGACGCCGGAGATCAGCACGCGGTCGGCGCTCTGGACGGCGCGGACGACGTCGCCAGCGGGGGTGACGCGATCGACCACGAAAGCGAAGTCGCGAGAGAGCGGCATGAAGGGCGAAAGGGTCAGCGCCGGCCTGGTCTTGGCCGCCTTCTTCTTCGGCTCGGGGATGGCTTCCAGCCAGAGCTCGAAGGCGTAGATCGGGCCATCCGCGTCCAGGGCCTGCAGCGTGGCGGGGTGCAGCTCGCCGAACTCGGCCAGCACGGCCTTGGGCCCGAGCTGCAGCCGGGCCGAGCGGCCGGGGTGCCACCACGCCGGGTTCTGGCCCTGGGCGACCTGGAGGTTGGCCGTGGGGGCGCCCAGCTCGTCCATCAGGGCGATGAGGTCGGCCTTGAGGTCGAACAGGCCCTCGTCCGGACCCTTGTCCCAACGGCGGGGGCCATGGGGGGCCAGGATGGCGGTGACGGCCGTTCGCTGGTCGCCGGGCTCATCGCCGCAGAACACCGGGCCGATCTCGAACAGGGCGCAGTCGGGGAAGCCGCGCTTGGCGTTGCGCCCGGCCGCCTCGATCAGGCCCGGCAGGCCCGAGGGTCGCATGCAGTCGAGGTCCGCGGCGATGGGGTTGGAGATCACCAGGCGCTCATCGCCGCCACCGAACAGCGCCGCTGTGCGGCGGGCGGTGAACGACCAGCAGATGGCCTCCTCGTAGCCGGCCGCCGCCAGGGCGCGACGGGCGATGCGGATGCGGTTCTGGCGCACGGTGAGCACGCCGCCGGCGGGAGTCTTCACCTCCGGCAGCGGATCGACGGGCAGGGCGCCGTAGCCCTCGATGCGGGCGACCTCTTCGACCAGGTCGGCCTTGCCGTCCACGTCGCGGCGCCAGGTGGGCGGCTGCACGCGGCCACCCTCGTGCGTGAAGCCCAACGCCTCCAGGATCGACCAGACGCGGGTCTCGGGGACCGTGAGGCCTGAGAGCTTGCCGACGTAGGCCGGGTCAAACGCAATGGGCGCAAGCGGCGCCGGCAGTTCGCCGGCGAGCACGGCGTCCGAGGCCTCGCCGCCGCAGAGCTCCTGGACCAGGCGCGTGGCCAGTTCCAGGCCCGGCAGGACGAACCCCGGATCGACGCCGCGGGCGAAGCGATACTGGGCGTCGGAGGTGATGGTCAGTGAGCGGCCGGTCTGGGCGGTGCGGATCGGATCGAACCAGGCGCACTCGATGAAGACATCGACGGTGTCCTCCGAGCAGCCGGTGGAGACGCCGCCCATGACGCCGCCAAGGCCGATGGCGCCCGAGCCGTCGGCTATGACGCAGATCTCCGCGGTGGCGGCATAGGTCTTGCCATCGAGGGCCTCGATGGTCTCGCCCTCGCGACCCAGGCGCGCCTCGACGAAGCCGCCGGTGAGCTTGCGCGCGTCATAGACGTGCAGCGGCCGGGCGCGGTCGTAGGTGATGAGGTTGGTGACATCGACCAGGGCGTTGATGGGGCGCAGGCCGATGGCCCTCAGGCGCTGCTGCAGCCACGCCGGGGACGGTCCGTTCTTCACGCCCCGGATCAGGCGGCCGGCGAAGGCCGGGCAGGCGTCGGAGCCGTCCAGGCGGATGTCGATGGGGCAGGGGTAGTGGCCAAGGACCGGGTCGACGGAGATGTCCCTCAGCGTCCCCAGCCCCGCGGCGGCCAGGTCGCGGGCGATGCCGGCGACGCCCAGCCAGTCGGATCGGTTGGGCGTGACCTCGAAGTCGATCACCGCCTCCAGGCCCAGCGCCTGGGCGGCCGGGGTCCCGACCGCCAGGGTGTCGGCCAGTTCGAGGATGCCGTCGGTCTCCTCGGCGATCTGAAGTTCGGAGGCCGAGCACAGCATGCCGTTGGAGACTACGCCGCGCACGGGCCGGGGCTCGAGGGTGATGCCGGAGCCCGGGATATGGGTCCCGATGGGGGCAAAGATGGTGACGAGGCCGGCGCGGGCGTTAGGGGCGCCGCAGACGATCTCCAGCCGGCCGTCCTTGGTGTCCACCTGGCAGACGCGCAGGCGGTCGGCGTTGGGGTGCTGCACGGCCTCGACGATGCGGGCCACCGAGAAGGCGGCCAGCTTGGCGCCGGGATCGTCCACATGCTCGACCTCGAGGCCGGCCATGGTCATGGCGCCCACGACCTCGGCCGCGCTGGCCGTGGTGTCGAGGTGGTCCTTGAGCCAGGAGAGGGTGAATTTCATCGTTGGTCGATCCAAGGCATGAGGACGGCGGAGGGACCCCTCACCCAACCCTCTCCCCGCAAGCGGGGCGAGGGCTTGGGCGCGCGGCGATCGCAGGCAACACCTCGCCCTGCTTGCAGGGAGAGGGAGGGGCCCGCCGAGCGGAGGTCGGTGGGAGGGTGAGGGCGCTGCATCAGCTCAGCCCGCTCGCCGGATTGGGCGTGGCGAAGGCGGAGAAACCGTAGTGCGCCAGCCACCGGGTGTCGCCGGCGAACATGTCGCGCAGGTCCGGCATGCCGTACTTCAGCCGGCCAAGGCGGTCGATGCCGAAGCCGAAGGCGAAGCCCTGCCACTCGTCGGGATCCAGGCCGCACATGCGCAGGATGTTGGGATGCACCATCCCGCAGCCGACGATCTCGGACCACTCAGTCCCCTGGCCGATCTTCACCTCGCCGCCGGAGGTGTCGCACTGCACGTCCATCTCCGCGGAGGGTTCGGTGAAGGGGAAGTGGTGCGGCCGGAAGCGGGTGACCACGCTGGGCAGTTCGAAGAACCGGGCGATGAAGGTGTCGATGGTCCACTTCAGGTGACCCATGTGGATGTTCCGGTCGATGACCAGTCCCTCCATCTGGTGGAACATGGGTGTGTGGGTGGCGTCGCTGTCCTGGCGGTAGGTGCGGCCAGGCACGATCACGCGGATGGGCGGATCCTGGCCGGTGGCGATCCAGGACGCCGGCGGCGGGGCGTTGGTCTTCTGCATCACCCGCACCTGCACAGGGCTGGTGTGGGTGCGCAGTAGCTTGCGCTCCCCGTCGGGGCCGGGATTGAAGAAGAAGGTGTCGTGCATCTCCCGCGCCGGGTGCTTTGGCGGGAAGTTCAGGGCCGTGAAGTTGTGGAAGTCGTCCTCGATGTCCGGCCCTTCGGCCAGGGAGAAGCCCATCTCCGCGAAGATGGCGATCATCTCGTCCATCACCTGCATGGTGGGGTGGACGGCGCCACGGCGTCTGGGAACGGCGGGCAGGGACAGGTCCAGGCGTTCGGCGGCCAGGCGCTGGTCGAGCTCGGCGGCCTCGACGGCGGCCTTGCGCTGGGCGATGGCGGCGGCGATGCGGTCGCGCAGGCCATTGATGACCGGGCCTTGTTCGCGGCGTTCGTCCGGGCTCATGGCGCCCAGGGACTTCAGCAGGGCGGAGATCACGCCGGACTTGCCAAGGGCGGCGACGCGGATGGCCTCAAGGGCGGCGGCGTCCGGGGCGGCGGCGACCTGGGCGGTCAGGTCGGCTTCGAGGGGGGAATGGTCGGTCATGACGCTCTCAAGGTTCGCGCAGGTGTGTAAGGGCAACAGGGCGCAGCAAAAAGCCCTCCGACGGTATCGCCAGAGGGCTTTTCGAAGAGCGTGGGACTGGTGGTCCCGCAGCCTCTAGGCCAGCGCGGCGATAACCTTCTCGGCGATGGCCTTGAACGCTGCCGGATCGTTCCCCGCGATATCGGACAGCACCTTGCGGTCGATATCGATCCCGGCCAGGTCAAGGCCGTGGATAAATCGGGAATAGGTCAGGCCTTCCAGACGCGCGGCGGCGTTCAGACGCTGGATCCACAGCGCCCGGAACGAGCGCTTGCGGACCTTGCGGTCGCGGTAGGCGTACTGGCCGGCCTTGTCGACGGCGGCCTTGGCGGTGCGGATGGTGTTCTTGCGCCGACCGCGGAAACCCTTGGCCTGCTCCAGAACCTTCTTGTGACGTGCGTGGGCGACAACGCCCCGTTTGACTCGCGCCATGGTGTGCTAGCTCCCGATCACAGGCCGTAGGGCAGGTACGTGCGGATGATCTTGGCGTCGGCCTCGCTCATCACCTTGGTGCCCCGATTTTGGCGGATGTACTTGGCGCTGTGGCCGATCAAGCGGTGACGCTTGCCCGCCACGCCGGCCTTGAGCTTGCCGGTGGCCGTGATCTTGAAGCGCTTCTTGGCGCCCGACTTGGTCTTCAGTTTCGGCATTTCGCATCGGAGCCGCAAGGCCCCGTCCTCTAGGGTCGCTTGATGAGCCGCCATGGCATGCCATTTGGCCAGGCGGTTCGACGAAGCCGGGGTGTTTAGGGGAAGCGAGGGCGAAAAGCAAGGTCGCCGCTCGCCTCGCCATCGCCTCGCCCTCGCCTCGCTCGATCAACCTGGGGGCGTGACGGACGGTCCGTCAATCCACTATCCTCGCACGTCCCGCAGGTGGCGGGGCAGGGCGGCTGTTCAGGAGCGCAGGGTGAGTGACTTCACGACGCTGGTGGCGAAGCACAAAATGAAGTTCGTCGAAATGCCCGTCAGTCACTACGACGTCATGTCGAAGAGGGCGATCAAGCGCGACAGGGGCGTCTGCGTCGGGATCACGACGGTCTACCTGGCCAGCTTCGGAAGATCAAAGGACGATCCGATGGAGGGCGACTTCGCCGCATCGCTCTGCGACGACAAGCAACTCTTCGTCATCAAGCAGATCCAGCAGATGGAAGACTCCCGCGAAATCACCTTCGGAATCGTCCTGGAGAAGAAACGCGACGCCGGAACCTACGTCGACATGTTTGCGGGTGTCGGTCTTGGTAACGCCTTCGCCAGCAACCTCACGGCTCTGGGGTGTAAGAACGTGCGGCTGAACCAGATGGATCAGACCGGCTATGCCGCGGCGAGCACGTTTCCGTTCGCGTCCCTGGCGCGCTTCTGCGCGAAGTTCGCCGGGGTTCACCTGATCAAGTTTCCAAAGCACGTATGCGGCGTGATCGTCGACGACGAGAAGTTCTTCTACGCGTTCCTGGACGTGAACTACGGCCAGGCCAGCACCTCGAACGCCCACGTGTTCCGCCAATTCCTGACCGACTTCTTCACGAGCGAAACGGCGAAGGAATACGACGACTCCAATTCGACCGCCGGGGTTCTTCACGTGGTCCTCTAGCCCTCAGTCGAACGCCCCCATCAGCGCCTGCTCCTGGTGGGTCGCGGCGGCGCGGCCGGCGGAGAGGGCCAGGAAGATGGCCGGGGCGACGATCAGGGCGCCCAGGAAGAAGGGGCCGTTGACGCTGAGCCCGGCGAACACGAGGCCGGCGGTGAGCGGTCCGGCGAAACGGGCGAAGGCGCCGGTGGCGTTGTTGAGGCCCATGATCTGGCCCTGCTGGTCGCCGTGGATCGCCCGGCTCATCAGGGCGCCGGCGTTGGGGAAGGCCACCGAGGACGACAGCGCCATCAGGCACATCAGGGCGATGGTCGACCAGTGGCCGTCGCTGAACGGTTGAAGGATCATGGCCAGCACCGTGCCGGCCATGCCGACGGACAGCATCCGCGCCTCCCCATAGCGGCGCGACAGGGTTCCGGTGATGAAGAACTGGCAGATTGAGGAGACCACGCCGGTGATGCCGAAACACAGGCCGACATCCCGGGGCTGCCAGGTGAAGCGGTGCTGGGCCCACAGGCCGAAGGTGCTCTCGATGCCGGTGAAGGCAAAGCCGACCACGAAGGTCAGCAGCATCAGCCGGCCGATCACCGGATGGCGGAAGGCATAGCCGGTCATCACCCAACGGCTGGGCTGCTTGGTGGCGCTGTCGGTGCGCGCGCGGCTTTCCTTGACCACCAGGGCCACGCCGATGGCGGCGCAGGCGGCCAGGCAGGAGGCGGCCAGCAACGGAATCTGGAAGCCAATGTGGCCGGCCGAGGGCTTGGCCAGGACGCCGCCGATAAAGGGCCCGACGATGAAGCCGATGTTGTAGGCCGCGCCCAGTTTGGACATCTGGCCAGCCCGCTCGTCCGGCGGGGTGACGTCGGCGATGTAGCCCTGGACGACGCTGCCGTTACCCGCCGCCATGCCGCCGAAAAAGCGGATGATGAAGGCCATGTAGATGTTGGGCGCGAAGGCCAGCAGGCCGTAGCAGATGCAGTTGGCGGTCAGGGTCCAGATCAGGATCGGCTTGCGCCCGATACGGTCCGACAGCTTTCCCCAGAACGGCTCGCCGAAGAAGCCGCCCATGGAATAGGCGCTGAAGATCAGGGCGATTGCCCAGGGCGCGGCGTGGAACGAGGCGCCATAGAAGGGCAGCAAGGGCACGACGATGCCGAAGCCCAGCATGTTGATGAACATCACCGACAGCAGGGTGTACAGGGCCGCCGCGGAGGACCGCTCGGCCTTGGGTGGGCTTTCCTCCAGGGTCATCTGAACGCTGATAAGGGCGTCCGGCCCGCCGCTCAAGCTAAGATGCGGCGGATGGGCGAAGGACGCCGGACCGTGGCGCCCATGCGTCAGTCTGGAGCATCAGCCCGGTGGGTTGTTCTTCTGCAGGAAGTCCATCACCGCCTGGAGCATCTGTAGCCGCGTGTCGCCGTGGGAGAGCCAATGGTCTTCGCGCTTCAGCGTCACGATCTCATAGGGTTTGCCGGCCTTCTTCAGAGCGTCGGCCATGATCTGGGTCTGCTCGAAGGGCGCCACGGCGTCGTCCTTGCCGTGGATCAGGAGAATCGGGGCCTTCACCCGATCGGCGTGGTGGCGCGAACCTTCTGATCGCCGGCGGCGACTACGCCGACGATTTTGAAGTCCGACAGGCGCTGAACGACGATCTTGCGCGCTTCCCCTCGGTGAAAATCACGGCCAGCTTCTGGCCGTCCGGAGAGATGGCGGCCTGTTCGATGCTGGGCAGATGCCCATAGGCCGACAGCGGCGGAGGGCCGGCGGCCGCTGCGCCCTCGGCCCTGGCAGACGACGCCGCACCAGCCAGCCCAACCACGCACAGCCCAATGGCAGCGGCCGCTGCCAACTGAGCACACCTGGAAATCATGCAACGCCCCCACAACTGGAGGGCATCTAGGGGCTCGAATTCGCCGTCCGCCGACTAACGCGGCGCGAGGATCATGATCATCTGGCGGCCTTCCATGCGGGGTTCGTATTCGACCTTGGCCACCGGGTCGAAGTCCGCCTTGACCTGCTGCAGCAGCTTCATGCCGAGCTCGGGGTGACGCATCTCGCCGCCCCGGAACCGCAAGGTCACCTTGACCTTGTCGCCTTCCTCGAAGAAGCGGTGCATGGCCTTGGCCTTCACCTCGTAGTCATGGATGTCGATGTTGGGTCGGAGCTTGATCTCCTTGACCTCAACCAGTTTCTGGCGCTTGCGCGCCTCATTTTTCTTCTTCTGTTCTTGGAATTTGAACTTGCCGTAGTCCAGGATCTTGCAGACTGGAGGATCGGCGGTTGGAGAGACTTCGACCAGATCGAGTCCGGCCTCCTCGGCCGCCTCGAGGGCGGAAGAGGTAGGCATGATCCCCTGCTTCTCTCCGTGCTGATCAATCAGCAGAACGCGGGGGACACGAATCTCATCATTGATGCGCGGTCCGTCTTTTGACGGCGGCGCGGGCATGGGACGACGAATAGGCTTTGCTCCTGGGCCTGTTTCAGAGAGAGGGCCCCCGTAGCGAGCCCTCAGGCAGAGTATATGACTAAGGCGCCATAGGCGATCAAGGGTTACGGCCGGCCAAAGAGATGGCGGTCTGGGCGATTGTCTCTACGGCCACAGTCTTAAGGTCCGGCGCCTGGAACACTGTGACGTGGCCGCGCGGGCCCGAAATTGCGGGATCCGAGGCGGAAGAGAACAGGACGATGGTCGGCGCCCCTGCGGCCGCGACAAGGTGCACGGGGCCGGTGTCGTTGCCGACGGCGAGCGCCGCGCGGGCCCCCAGGGTGGCGATCTGCGCGAAGTCGGTGCGCCCGGTAAGGTCCCGGGCCCGGGTGGCGCGGCGTTGGATTGCGTGCGCCAGGGTGCTTTCCTGCAGCGAGCCGATGATCACGATATCGAAACCCTCCGCCGACAGCCGTTCGGCCAGGCGCGCATAGTGTTCGATGGGCCAGCGCTTTTCCGGCCGGTGGGCGGAACTGCCCGGAATGAGCAGCACCACCGGGCGGGGGTTGGTTGAGGTCATCGGCCGGGCGGCGGGGGAGCGGGCCAGGATCCAGGAGATGTCCGGCGGCGCGGCCGACAGGGGCTTGGTCGGCGCGTCAGGCCAGATGCCGGCCACCTCGAGCTGCTGGGCCTGGCGCTCCAGGGCGTGCATCTTCATGCGGTCGGAGTTGCGGTGGCGATGCGAGGCGCCGGCGGCGACGCCGGACCATTCCGGTGGGAAGGGTCGCAGGGCCTGGAACATGAGATTGGTCCGACCGCTGTTCTGCAGATCGTAGACCCGCTGGTACTTCTCGCCGCGCAGCCGCGCGATAAGGCCCAGCCAGCTGGCCGGGTTCGTCGGCCGGCCGTCGACCTCCACCCGGTCGAAGAACGGGCTGGACTTGGCCAGGGACTCGAACGGGTCGGTGGTCAGCAGGGTGATGTGGGCGTCCGCATGGGCGGCGCGGATGCGCTCGAAGGCCGGGAAGGCGAGCACGAAGTCGCCGACCGCCGACAGCTTGATCACCAGGATCTGCTTCTGGCCCTTGATTGGGGGCTTCATTCCCGGCCTTCCAGCATGCGTCGGTAAACCTCGAAGGTGGCCTCGCACATGGCGGGCAAGGAATAAAGCCGCTTCACGCGGCGCCGGGCGCGCTCGCCCATGGCGGCGCGATCCTCGGGGGTGCTGGACAGGGCCTTCGCCAGGGCCGCTGTCCAGGCGTCCGGGTCGCCCGGTGCGACCAGCCAGCCGGTCTGGCCATGGACAACCGTCTCCGCCGGCCCGCCGTGGGCGGCGGCGAGGACCGGGCGGCGCATGGCCCCGGCCTCGACGACGGTGCGGCCGAAGGACTCCGGCTGGGTGGAGGGGGCGGCCACCAGGTCGCAGGCCAGATAGGCGGCCGGCATGTCGTTGCAGGGGCCGACCAGGCGAACCTGGCCCGACAGCCCGGCCACCGCCGCCGCGGCCTCGATCTCGTCGCGGTACTCCGGCCGCCCGCCGCCGCCGGCCAGGACCAGCACCACGCCGTCCCGTTCGGGCAGTCGGCCAAGGGCCTCGGTGAGGAGCAGCTGGCCCTTCAGGCGGGTGAGCCGCGCGGCCAGCAGGATGATGGTGCGATCCTCGCGATCATTCAGGCCCCAGGCCCGGCGCACGTCGGCCACCCGCTGTGACGAGACGGCGGCCGGGTCGAAGCGGACTGTGTCGATCCCCTCCGGCACAAGCGCGATGTGGCTCGGATCCAGGCCATGCTCGGCCAGGATGTGGTCGCGGATGAAGAGGGAGTTGGCGATCACCATGTCGCCGCGGGTCATGACCGCGTTGTACCAGCGCTTGAGCGCACCGTCGGCGCTGTAGGCGCCGTGATAGGTCGCGACCAGGGGAGCCCCGGCGCGGCGGACGGCGGACAGGGCGCTGAAAGCCGGGGCGCGGGAACGGACGTGGACCACGCTGACGCCCTCGCGGCGGATGACCTGGCCCAGGCGCAGGGCGTTCAGGGCCAGGACGACCGGGTTCTTGGACTGCGCCGGCATGCGCACGAGCCTGGCGCCCGACGCCGTCAAGTCACCTTCAAGCTGGCCGCCCTGGGAAACGACTAGGGATTTACGCCCGGCGGCGGCGACCGCCGCGGCCACGTCAAGGGTCGCCTGCTCCACGCCGCCGCCGTCGAGTTCTGGCGTGATCTGAAGCAGGGTAAAGCCCTCGGGCAGGGTGGCGGCCGCCGATGGGCGGGGCGTTTCGGCCATGCGCGCGACACTAGCGGAAAATGTGGCGTGGGGGCAGGAGGATGTAGACGGCGCGGCGCGCCGGTCGGCCTCCCTAGGCCGACGCCTTGGCGCGCTCAACGACGCGCAGGATGGCGGCGACGATCTGGCCGTGCAGGGCGGGGGGCAGGTCGTGGCCCATGCCAGGCAGGACGAAAAGCTCGGCGCCGGGGATGTTGGCGGCGGTGTCATGGCCGCCCTCAACGGGGACCAGGGGATCGTCCTGGCCATGGATGACGGCGGTGGGGGCGGTGATCTTGGCCAGCCGGGGCCGGCGATCCGGCGAGGCGGTGACGGCGGCGTACTGGCGCGAGAAACCGACCGGATGGAAGCTGCGCTGAAAGTCGGACTTGGCGCGCTCGCGGATGGCGGCCTCCTCGGCCGGATAGGCCGGCGAGCCGATGACCTTGTTGGACGCCACGGCGCTGGCCAGGAACCCCTCCATGTCTTCGCGCGGATCGGGGCCGCGATTGTTGAGCACGGCGATGGCCTCGGGCTTGGCGCGGGGCAGCTCCGGATTGCCGGTGGTCGACATGATCGAGGTGAGCGACAGGGTCTTGCCCGGATGGTTGGCGGCCACCAGCTGGGCGATCATGCCGCCCATGGAGGCGCCGACGATGTGGGCCCTTTCGATGCCCAGAGCGTCCAGCAGGCCGGCGGTGTCGTCCGCCATGTCGTCCAGGACATAGGCCACGCGCGGCGCCTTGCCCTCGCGAAGCGCGCCGACGATGGCCGGCAGGTCCGGCGCGCCGGCGGCGTCCAGCTTTTCCGACAGGCCGACGTCGCGGTTGTCGAAGCGGATGACGCGGTAGCCCTGGTCGGTGAGGCGGCCGTAGAACTCGGCCGGCCAGCGGGTCATCTGGGCGCCCAGGCCCATGATCAGCAGGATCGGCTCGCCGCATTCGGGCCCATGGCTTTCGTAGTGCAGGGTGATCCCGTTGGCCTGGACTTCCGGCATGGCTCATTTCCTCATGGTCTTTGGACGGCCGTTGCGCGGCCGGACCTTGGCGCAAACTATGGGCCAGGCGACGCGGACGCGGCAAGTGAGGACGACATGGCGGAAACCACCGGCCGGCTGACTTGCGAGGGGACGGCGCTGGCCTGGCGGCGGGTGGCGGGCGCGGGGCCGACGGTGGTCTGGCTGGGTGGCTTCCACTCGGAGATGGCGGGGACCAAGGCCCAGGCCCTGGCCGACTGGGCAGCGGCGCGAGGCCGCGACTTCCTGCGCTTCGACTACCTGGGGCACGGCCAGTCCGGGGGCCGGTTCGAGGACGGAACCGTCACGCGCTGGCGCGCCGACGCCCTTGCGGTGATCGATGAGCTGACGCAGGGGCCGCTGGTGCTGGCCGGCTCGTCCATGGGCGGCTGGATCGCCTGCCTGGCGGCCTTGGCGCGGCCGGCGCGGGTGGCGGGACTGGTCCTGATCGCCCCGGCGGCGGATTTCACCGAGCGATTGTTGCGGCCGGGTCTGCCGGCGGCAGCCCTGGAGGCGATCATGCAGGAGGGCCAATGGGTGCGGCCCTCGGCCTACGACGCCGACGGCTATCCCATCACGCGGGCGCTGCTGGAGGATGGCGCGCGCTGGTCGATCCTGGGCGCGGAGAGCGTGCCGATCACCGCGCCGGTGCGGGTGCTGCAAGGCGGCGCCGATCCTGATGTGCCGTGGACCCACGCCCTGGAACTGGCCAACGCGATCAAGGGGCCGGAGGTGATCTTCACCCTCATCCGCGACGGCGATCACCGGCTTTCGCGGCCGCAGGATCTGGCGCGGCTCGTGGCGGCGGTGGAGGAGATGTCGGGTGTTCGGGCGCGAGCTTGATCAATGCCGCCGCAGCAACCACGAACCCCTCCCCGCGAGGGCGAGGGGCTCTTGGGGCGCAGCCAAGCCATCGCTTCAGAAGCCCGCGCCGATGCGCCTCAGCTGGCCGCGCATCTGCTTCAGGCGCTTGTCCAGTTCGGCCATGGTCCGGTTCAGCGCGCCTTCGTCGTCGCGCCAGACCTGGACCGTGCGCGCCCAGACGGCGGTCATGGCCAGCAGCCGCGGGGGCGTGGCGTCGAGGCCGGCCGCCTCCAGGATCGCCCGGGCGGTGCGGGGCAGGTGCGGCGCCAGCATCACCGGCGTGTCGGCGCGGGCGATGGCGATCAGGGCCTCGCGGTGCGGCTCCATAGCCTCGACGCGGGCCATGGCGGCGTCGAAGAGGCGGTCATGGAGGTCGTCCGACGCCGTGGCCGCGGTCTCCAGCGCGGCGCGGTCGTAGCGGTCGGAGAGCCGCCGCAGCAGTGACCATTTGCTGGCCGCGCGGGTATAGAGGTCCGGCAGGGGCAGGGCCGCCCGCTCGGCGATGTCGCGCAGCGAGACCTCCCGCCAGGGCCGTTCACTCGCCAGGGCCAGGGCCGCATCGGCGGCGCGATCCAGGATGTCGTCGGCTTGGGTCATCTCGTTCCCATGGACGGGTCGCCCACTGGTGGCAAGAGAGGCCTAGCCGCCAAGGACCTTCGAACGCGCCACCGCCGCCACGACCGCGCGGCCCAGGAGGGGGCCCAGGCCACCCTCGCCCATCAGCACCTCCAGCGCCGCCTGGGTCGTGCCGCCGGGGGAGGTGACCTGGCGGCGCAATTCCGCGGGATCCTCGCCGCTCTGGGCCAGAAGGGCGGCTGCGCCGGTGATGGTGGAGCGGGCGAGGGCGCCGGCGGCGGCGTCGCCGAGGCCCGCGGCGGCGCCGGCGGCTTCAAGCGCCTCGATGAAGGCGTAGAGGTAGGCCGGCGCCGAGCCGGAGACGGCCGTGGCCGCGTGCATCAGCTCTTCGTCGTCCAGGTCCACCACCGCGCCCACGGGTTCGAAGAGGGCATGGGCCCGGGCGCGGGCGGCGGGGTTGGCGGAATAGACGCTGGCCGTGCCCATGCCGATGGCCGCGCCGGTGGTGGGCATCACCCGCGCCACGGCCCGTCCGCCGAACGCCGCGCCGATCGGCGCGGCCCCGACGCCGGCGGCGATGGAGACGATCACCGCGTCGGTGGCGAGGAGCGGCGCGTAGGCGGCGGCCGCCTCTTTCCAGACCTGGGGCTTGACCGCCAGGAGCACCGTCTTGGCGCTCGCCAGGACATCATCGTTTGGATTGAGCGTGGCGCCGGCGGCCTCGGCGGCGCGCGCTTCGGCGCCGGCGGCGGGATCACGGATGATCAGGTCGCCGGGCCTGAAGGCGCCCGCCCTGGTCCAGCCGGCGATCAAGGCGCCGCCCATCCGGCCAGCGCCCAGAAGAAGGATGGGTGTCATTCGAAGATCGTCGCCTCACTGCTTCCTGCTCCCGCAAGGGGAGAAGGGAGACAACCAGGATCAGGTTGTCCTGAAGGTCAGGCCCGGCCCACCGTCTCGAACATGCAAGCGGCCATGGCCTCTTCAGGGCTCTTGGCGCCGGCGATCAGGAAGTCGAACGCCGGGTAGAAGCGGTCCGCCGCTTCCATGGCCGCATCGATCATCGAGGCGGTCTGGGCCATGGTCGGGCGCTCGCCCTCGGGCAGCGCCAGGGAGTGGCGGAAGACCACTTCGCCGTCTTCGGCCCAGATCTCGAAATGGCCCAGCCAGACGCGCTGGTTGATGAGGTTGATCAGCTCGAACGCCGACGCGCGGCGCTGCTTGCCGGCGCGCAGGTCGATGGAGCAGCACAGCTGCAGGCAGTCGGCCTCCGGCCGCCAGGCGAACCACAGTTCGTAGTCCTTCCAGTCGCCGGTCAGGGCGAAGGCCAGGTCGCCGTCTTCGGTCCGATCGAAGGTCAGGTTCTCAGCCGACAGCACGCGCTCGACGACTTCGAGGGGATCCATCGCGACCATCACGTCGTCTTCTTCCGGGCGGGGTATGTCCATAAGACTGCTCTCGCGTCCTTCAGCTTCGAGGGCGGCCAACCTGTCGGCGGTGGGCCGTGCGCCGGTGAATCGCTAACGGACGTTCACCCTAGTCTGCTTCGCCCCTGCCGTAAGGGGCCTTCTTGTGTCGGGCGAGCAACGTTCGCCCATACCGGGTTTGAGCCGTCTCCCGCGGGCGGCTGGTCAGCCGTCCTTAGCGGTTTTCAGGGCCGCGATCTCTGCGCGAAGCGTCGCAACCTCGGCCTTCAGCGCTTCGAACTCCTCGCGCCGGATCAGGTCCAGGTCCGCCGCCCAGCGATCGGACTGGGCGCGGAACGCTGTCTTGGCCTCTTCGCCGGCCGCCTGGGCGAGGCCCATCGCCGCCTGGGTGAGCTTGGCCATTTCGTCGAGGAAGGGGTTCTGGGACTGCATGGCCCCCTATATGGCAAACCAAATGTAAAAAGCGAAGAGGAGTCGCTCGCGGTGGCCCGGCGAGCGTCAGGCCGCTAGAGGAAAGACCCATGGCAAGGCCAGCGGCAGGCCGGCAGGCAAGGATCGGGCAGCGATGATCATCGACCTCAACCACGTCAACATTGTCACCGACAAGGTCGAGGAGACCCGGGCCTTCTTCGAGCGCGTCCTGGGGCTGACCACGGGCTACCGGCCCAACTTCGACTTCGACGGCGCCTGGCTCTACGCCGGGGACAAGCCGGTGATCCACCTGCAGGCTTTGGACTCGTCCCGCAACGCCAGGCCCGAGGAGCGCGCCAGCGCCGGACCCCTTGACCACGCCTCCTTCGACGTCGCCGACATCGCCGTCGCACGCGAGCGGCTGAACGCCAACGCCGTGAAGTTCCGCGAGGTCCGCTCGCCCGACGGCCGCAACGACCAGATATTCTTCCGCGACCCCAACGGCGTCGTGATCGAACTGATCGCCCGCGTCGCCTGAGCCGTGCGTCCCGTCGATCCCGGACTGGCCGATGTCGCACGGCGTCTGCGCGCCCTGAAGCCCGCCCGCGGCCCCTTCGTGGTCGGCGTCACCGGCAGCGTCGCCTCCGGCAAGAGCACCTTCGCCGAGGCGCTGAAAGGCGAGGTCTCGGCCTGGCCCGAGAGGCCGGCCGTCGAGCTGGTCTGCACCGATGGGTTTCTTCTGCCCAACGCCCGGCTGGACGCGGCGGGGCTGACCAACCGCAAGGGCTTTCCCGAAACCTATGACGTCGAAGCCTTGCGCGGCGCCCTGGCGGCGATCCGTTCGGGGCCGGCGGACTTTCCGGCCTATTCCCACGTCACCTACGACGTCGATCCGGCCCTGACGCGCAGGCTGGCGCCGCCGCAGGTGTTGATCGTGGAGGGCCTGTCGCTGCAGATCGATCCCTCGCCGGTGGATGCGCTGGTCTATCTGCACGCAGAGGGGGCTTTGCTGGAGAGGTGGTTCGCCGATCGGTTCATGGGGCTGTGGGCGGCGGCCGAACATGACCCGGCCAGCTTCTACGCCCGCTTCCGGACCATGGGCGAGACCGAGACGCGGGCCTTCGCCGGCATGGTCTGGAGCGCCATCAACCTGCCCAACCTGCACGACCACATCGCCCTGGCCCGGCCGCTCGCGCAGCTGGTGGTCACCAAGGGCGAGGGGCATGCGATCATCGGCGTGGACCAGCGCCCTTGAAGTTCGGCATGGGGTGGTGTTTTCGTCCAAGGCGGCAACCAAGCCGCACGCCTAAGGGTTTCCAGCGAACGAGGAGACCCTTTCATGTTCAAGCTTCCTGACCTTCCTTACGCTTACGACGCCCTCTCGCCGGTGATCTCCGACAAGACGATGCGCTTCCACCACGACAAGCACCACGCCACCTATGTGAAGACGCTCAACGAGCTTCTCCAGGGGGCGGGCAAGAACCCATCTTCGCTCGAAGAGGTGATCATCGACGCCTCCCGCGGCGGCGAAAAGAAGCTGTTCAACAACGCCGCCCAGGCCTGGAACCACACCTTCTTCTGGACCGCGATGACGCCGCGCAAGGCCGAGCCGGCCGGCGCGCTCACCGACGCCATCAACCAGTCTTTCGGGGGTCTGGAAAAGCTGAAGACGGCGTTCCTCGCCGAGGGCGTCGGGCACTTCGGCTCGGGCTGGGTGTGGCTGGTGGCGGAGAAGGGCGGCGCGCTGTCGGTCCGCTCGACCCACGACGCCGAGGACATGGTCACCCACGCCGACGTCACGCCCCTGATCGTCTGCGACCTGTGGGAACACGCCTACTATCTGGACCACCAGAACGACCGGAAGGCGTTCCTGGAAGCCTGGTTCGACGCCCTCCCCAACTGGGATTTCGCCGCCTCGCAGCTGGCCGCGTCCAAGGGCGAGGGTTCGGCCTGGCGCCATCCGGGGCCGGTCCCTGGAGAATCCGCCCAAGCCGCCTGAACGACCGCCGTCTTGCGCCCGGCGCCTGTGCGCCGCCTATGGTCTCCCGGCGCGGTCCCGCGCCGGGAGATTCCGCATGGCCCAGCCCCGCTTCGTCGGCCTGACTTCGCCCACCGCGTCCAGGGCGGGAGCCGGCGGCCACCCCTGCCAGGGCCTGTATTGGACGCCCGATGGTCCAGCGCCGGCGGTGGCGGTGATCGCCACGCACTACAACGTCGACTTCTCCGAGCACTACATCGCCCCTCACTTCGTCCAGCGGGACATCGGCTTCCTGGGCTGGAACACGCGCTATCGCGGGGCGGAGGACCTGTTCTTGCTGGAAAGCGCCCTGACCGACATCGGCGTGGGCGTGCGCTGGCTGCGCCAGAGCGCCGGGGTGCGGACGGTGGTGCTGCTGGGCAATTCCGGCGGCGGGTCGCTGATGGCCGCCTACCAGGCGGCGGCGAGCCGGGATCCGGCCTTGCCTGCCGGCGACCTCTACATTTCCCTCAACGCCCACCCGGGGCGGCCGGAGGTGCTGACCAACTGGCTCGACCCGTCGGTGGTCGACGAGACCGATCCGGTCGCCACCCGCCCCAGCCTCGATCCGTTCAATCTGAAGAACGGCCCGCCCTATTCGCCGGACTTCATCGCCCGCTACCGCGAAGCCCAGGCGGCCCGGAACCAACGCATCACCGAGCGGGCCAGGGCGGAGCTCGCCAGGCTCAATGGGGCGGGCATTCCGGACCGGATCTTCCCGCTGTTCCGCGCCTGGGCGGACCTGCGGTTCATGGACCCAGCCATCGATCCCTCCGATCGGCCCTGTCCCGCCTGCTACGCCGGCTCGCCGGAGCGGGCCAACCGCTCGCCCCTGGGGCTCGGCCGCGCCAACACCCTGAAGACCTGGCTGTCCATGTGGAGCCTGGAGACGTCGCACTGCCGGGGAGCCGAACAGCTGGCCCGGCTGACCCTGCCGGCGCTGGTGGTGCAGAGCCTGGCCGACACCGGCGTCTTTCCCTCGGACGCGCGGGCGGTGTTCGACGCCACCGCCGCGAGCGACAAGACCCTGCGGATGGTCCGCGGCGCCCATTACTTCGAAGACGCGCCAGAGCACCGGACGGCGGTCGCCGAGCTGATGGTCGGCTGGATCCGCGAGCGGCTTTGATCCCGCGGCGCTGGCCTTTCGCCGCCGGGCCCGGCTAAGAGGCGTCCTTTGGGGGCTGTTCGGACGTTCTCGTGAGCATTCTGGTCTTCGATCTCGGCGGCACCCTGCTGCGCGCCGGCGTCGTGCGCGGCGGCAAGATTGCCGCTTGCACGCGCGTCTCCAGCGAACGCGTTCGCGGCGCCGGCGACTTCATGCCCAGGCTCGAGCAGGCGATTGGCGAACTGGCGGCGGAGGTCCTGGGCGGTGAGGCGCCTGAGATCGTCTCCATGGCGGTTCCAGGCCCGGTGCACGACGGCGTGGTCGAGCGCCTGCCCTCGCTGGTGGGGCCGGCCTACCAGGGCGGGCTGGATTTCGGCGGCCTGGCGCAGCGCCTCTGGCCTGACCGCCCCGTCTTCATCTGCAACGACCTCACCGCCGCGGGTCATCACTATGTCACCCAGGGCCACAGGGATTTCGGAGTCCTGACCCTGGGCTCCGGCGTGGGCGGCAAGCTGTTCATCGACGGCAAGCCTTTGCTGGGCCGGCTGGGCTTCGGCGGAGAGATCGGCCACTGGCGGGTGCCCGGCGCGCCGCCGACGGTGTGCGACTGCGGTGGGCGAGGGCACTTGTCGGGCCTGTCGTCGGGGCGGGGCGCGCTGCGCCTGGCCCAGTGGCGCGCGGGCGAGGATCACAAGGCGTTCCTGGAGAGCGCCGCGGCCGAGCTCTGCGACGGCGACGTCCTGGCCCTGACGCCCGAGCAACTGGTGGACGCCTTCCATGCGGGCGACACCTGGTCGATCGCCAGTCTCGACGCCTCGGCCGACTACCTGGGCGCGGCGCTGGCCGCCTGCGCCCTGGCGGCCGGGTTGGAGCTGTTCTTCCTCACCGGCGGGTTCGCGGTGAACGCAGGCGAGGCCTTCCGCGCCAAGGTCGCCGCCGCGGCGGCGACCTACGCCTGGCGCACCGGCCAGGACTGGGACTCCGCCGTCCGCCTGGCCGCGCCGGGGGAAGAGCCAGGGTTGCTGGGCGCGGCGGCTTACGCGATGGCGGCAGCCTGAGACATATCAGACGGCCCGCTAAGATCACCCGACCCGCGGGCCCAGAACAATCCTGTCATCCCGGAAGGCTGCTCAAGCGGCCTGTCCGGGACTGCCGCAGAGGCCGGCGTTTGCGGCGGTCCCGGCTCTGCGCTTCGCTCCGGCCGGGATGACAGAAGGTTTTGGACGGGCGGCAGAACCTGCCGCCGCCCCCTACGCGTCGATCCGCGCCTCCGCATAGCCGCTGAGCACCTGGGTTCCGTCCTGGTTGACGGTGGCAACGTCCAGTTCCACCAGCTTGACGCCGTCATTCTCGGTGATCGCCTTGACGGTGGCGGTGGAGTCCAGCGTATCGCCTGGCCAGACCTGGCT
>FTAI01000630.1_pt1 | contig 20158 bp, 24 predicted proteins | sample 1638941 | NCBI WGS metagenome assembly FTAI01 (sample SAMEA3914813, study PRJEB12502) | metagenome | biome: forest; material: soil | place: Canada | collected 2011-07-07 | depth 0.3 m | reverse complement strand
GGACAGTCGGGTCAGGCCCAGTCGCCGGGCGCCGACGCCGCAGAACCGCAGAGCCAGGACCGCGGCCAGGACGCATTCGATCAAATTGACCGGGGTGTTGCACAGCGACCTGATCAGCGGGTCGCCGGCCAGCAGGCTGATGCCGATCTGGCTGACGGCGCAAAGGCCCAACACCCAGTAATTCCAAGGCTTTTGCAGGATGATCAGGGCGCCGGCGAGAAAGCCGTTGGCGGTCCAAAGGGCGGCGCCGGCGCCGCCGTGGCGGCTGAGCAGGACACTGAGGGCGACGCTGCCGGCGAACGCCAGCCACAGGCCAACGGCCTGGTAGCCGTAACGCGCAGCCTTTGCCGTCAGCATTGCCAAAATACCCCCCGCGGCGCGCTCACGCCGTGGTTGTCTCCGACGGGCCGAGCGGACGCTTGCGAAAATGCGCTATCGCGCGGTCGAAGTCGGCGAAATTGTCGTCATGCGACGGCTCGCCGCAGCCCAGAGGCGTCCCGCGAGACGCTCAGAACGCGCGAGAGCGCACCGTGCAGGGCCTCTGGCCGCACCGGCTTGGGGACGTAGTCGACCATCCCGGCCAGGCGGCAGCGCTCGACGTTCTGCGGCAGGACATCGGCGGTCATGGCGATGATCGGCGCCCGTCCTGCCGCCCCCTCCAAGGCGCGGATGGCGCGGGTGGCGGCCAGGCCGTCCATGACCGGCATGTGGACGTCCATGAGGATGACGTCGAAGTTGCCGCGCCGGGCCGCCTCGACGGCCAGGGCGCCGTTCTCGGCCAGGGTGACCTCGCAGCCCAGCAGGCCCAGGATGGTCGAGCCGAGCTCCCGGTTCATCGGATGATCGTCGACCAGCAGGACGCGGGCGCCGTCCAACGTGGCCTCGTCTTCAGGGTCACACGCTACGATCGCAGCGGCGTCGGCGTGGGCGAGCGGGATCTCGAACCAGAAGCTCGAGCCGCGGCCGGGCGCGCTTCGCACGCCAATGGCGCCGTCCATCAGGCCGACCAGGCCCTTGCTGATCGCCAGGCCCAGGCCGGTGCCGCCATAGGTGCGCGCGACCGAGGAATCCACCTGGGAGAACCGTTCGAAGAGCTTGCCGCGGCGATCCAGCGGGATGCCCACGCCGGTGTCGGTGACGGTGAAACGGACAATGTCGATGGGATCGGCCTGGGTCACCTCGACGACCAGCTCGACGCCGCCCGCCTCGGTGAACTTCACCCCGTTGTTCAGCAGGTTCAGGATCACCTGGCGGATGCGCATCTCATCGGCGATGTACGTGCGGTCACAGGGACCGATCATGCTCAGCTTCAGCTCCAGGCCTTTGACGCGGGCCGGCTCGCCGGCGATGGCCATGGCGTCCTCGGCCAGTTTGAGCAGGCCGGTGGGCTCCAGGTGGAGCTGCACCTCGCCGGCCTCGACCTTGGAGAAGTCGAGGATGTCGTTGACCACCGTCAGCAGGCTTTCGCCGGCGGAATCGATGAGGTCTAGGTGGCGGCGCGCGGCCGCCGGCAGGTCCGTGGTCTGTTGCAGCACGTGGGTGAAGCCCAGGATGCTGTTCATGGGCGTGCGGATCTCGTGGCTCATCGTCGCCAGGAATTCGGACTTGGCGGCGTTAGCCTGCAGCGCGCGGGCGCGAGCCTCGCGGGCGACCCGCATGCGCTCGGTGAACAGGGCCTGGATGCGGGCCTGGCCGGCCACGGCCGTGCCGGTCACCATGGCGGCGTAGAAGGCGAACACCGAATAGAGCTCGACGTAGCGCAGGCTCATGTCCGGCGGCATGCGCGAGAACACCACGCCGTGCTGGCCGGCGATGTTGAAGCCGATGGCCACGAGGGCCGAAAGCACGCCGCCCAACACGGCGCCGCGCGGTCCGAGGCGGAAGGCCAGGAGGGTGAGCAGGGCATAGACCAGGAACGGCATGGGCAGGATCGACTGGCCATAGACCAGCGCCGTGGCGGCGCCGACGCCGGCCAGGAGCGAGGCCTGCTCCCACAACGGCCGGCGGAAGGCGGCGAGTTGCCGGCCGTGCACCAGGATCAGGATCGCCGGCAGGCCCATGGCCAGGCCAAGCGCGTCGGCCGTGAACCAGTCGCGCCAGACGATGGGGAAGGACCGTCCGTCGAAGAGGGCGACGAAGCCGGCCGACAGGGTCGCGGCGAGCGCGCAGGCCGGAACCACGGCGAGCACGGCCAGCCGGGCGAGGCGCTTGAGGTCCTCGATGCGAATGCCGCCCCCCAGGACCTTCCGCGCGGCCCAGGCGGCGGCGATGGCCTCCATCACGTTAACTGCGGTGAAGGCCAAGGTGGTGGAGTTCGCATCGCCGAGCAGGATGTAGACGCCGATGTTGGCCGCCGCGCAGCCGACGATGGCCATCACGCCATAGCGGCGCGGCAGGGAGACCAGGGCCGCGGCCAGGAAGGCGTTGGCGGTCCACAGGACGGCGACGCCCTGGGCTTCACGGGTCAAGGCGCAGCTGATCCCCGCGCTGACGCCAAAGCCCAGCACATAGCCCAGCACGGCCAGACTCCGCCGGACCTCCCCCGAAACCAACTCCCCTCGACCCACCCGGCGCCCCTCAAAACCTCACGGTCAAGCTCAGACCATAGATGGGCGCGTGCGACTGATTGGTTAAGGGCGGAGGGCTCGTCGCGACGGGCTGCCGCGCCAAACGAGCGAAGGGGGCGGTGCTCGGGATTGCGCCCGCTCACCGTCCCCTCACCCAAACCCTTTCGGGCTTGCATCTCTAGATCCAGTCACCGGCTCTGTAGCTACGGGTCGCCCCGTCGCCGCCTTCCGGCTTCCTGCCCTCTATCCCTGATCCCAAGTCGCCCTGGGAGGCTGCGGGCTTTGAGGGCTTCCGGCGTCCTGATCTCCTGGTTTCCCGGGAGGTCCGAGCCGCCGGCTCCGTCGACAGGTGGAGATTGCTATCGCGCCGTCGGAGCGGCAAGCGTTGTTGCAGGCGTCCCTGTGCACGGTTCGCCGAACAACGGTGCGTGAACGGTGGATAAGCCGGGAATGGACGAAGAAACGCTAGGAATTCCCGCGCGTTAACCTTTCCCCAGGTTCCTCATCCGCGGGCTTTTTGCAGGGCCTCGCGGCGCTCTTCGAGGCCCAGCCACTCGTCCTCGGCGGCGGCCAGGTCGGCGCGGGCCTTGTCCAGGGCGTGGGACGTGCGCTCGAACGCCTTGGGGTCGCGGGCGTAGAGGCCGGGGTCCGCCAGCGCCGCCTCGGCCTTGGCGATCTTGTCGGTCAGTTTCGGCATCAGCGCGTCGAGCTCCTTGAGGCGATGCTGGTCCTTGAAGGAGAGCTTGGCCGGTTCGGACACGCGGGGCGGCGGCGGCGTTTTTCGAGGGGCGGCGGGGGGCGTTTCGGAGATGGCGGCGAAGAAGCCGGGGTTCTGCGCGAGGAAATCGGTCCAGCCGCCGGGGGTCTCCACCGCCCTGCCCCGTCCGTCCAGAGCGATGGTCGAGGTGGCCAGGCGGTCGATGAAGTCGCGGTCGTGGCTGACCAGCAGCAGGGTGCCGTCGTAGTCGGCCAGGATGTCTTCCAAAAGGTCCAGGGTCTCCATGTCCAGGTCGTTGGTGGGCTCGTCCAGGACCAGGACGTTGGAGGGCATGGCCAGGGCGCGGGCCAGCAGCAGGCGGTTGCGCTCACCTCCCGACAGGCTGGTGACCGGCTGACGAAGCTGGTCGTCGCGGAACAGGAAGTCGCGGGCGTAGGCGGCCACGTGGCGGGGGCGACCCTGGGCCATGATCTGGTCGCCGCCGTCGGGGGCCAGGGCCTGGACCAGGGTCATGCCCAGGGTCAGGTCGGCGCGGGCCTGGTCGACGTAGGCGATGGCGAGATTGGCGCCAAGCTTGACGCTACCGGTGTCAGGGGTCTCCTCCCCCAGCAGCAGCCTCACCAGGGTCGTCTTGCCCGCGCCGTTGGGGCCGACGATGGCGACACGTTCGCCGGCCATGATGCGGGTGGAGAAGTCCTTGAGCAGCGGCCGCTCGCCGTAGGTCTTGGACAGGTGCTTGGCCTCGACGACCCGGCGGCCGGAGGGTTCGGCCACCTTCACCGACATGGAAAGCTCTCCGCGGGTCAGGCGCAGGCGGTCGGCCTTCTCCTTGCGCAGTTCCACCAGGCGCCGACGGCGACCCTCGTTGCGGGCGCGGCGGGCGGTGACGCCGCGCAGCATCCAGTGGGTCTCGCGCTCCAGGGTCTTGTCCAGGCGCCGGGCCTCCTCGGCCTCCTGGGCGGTGATCTTGGCGGCCCAGTCGTCGAACCTGGCGAAGCCCTGATCCAGGCGGCGCACCTTGCGGTCTTCCAGCCAGAAACACTGGGAGGTGACTCGCTCCAGGAAGGCGCGGTCGTGGCTGACGATGAGCACAGCCGAGCGCGCCTGGGCGATGCGCGTCTCCAGCGTGGCGATGGCCAGGATGTCGAGGTGGTTGGTGGGCTCGTCCAGCAGCAACACGTCGGGCTGCTCGGCGAAAGCGCGGGCCAGGGCGGCGCGGCGGATCTCGCCGCCTGAGAGCCCGTCGGTCCCCTTGGCGGGGTCCAGACCGAAGGCCTGCAGGGCGGCCTCGGCCTCGTGGGGCGCCGCCCCGCCAGCGGCGGCGAATTCGCCCAGGCTGGCGCCGGTGATCGGCGGCTCCTGGAAAACGAAGCCGATGCGCAGGCCGGGCGTGACGAAGCGGTCGCCGCCGTCCGGCTCCACGGCGCCGGCCAACATGCGCAGCAACGTCGACTTGCCGGCGCCGTTGCGCCCCACCAGCGCCCCCCGCGCCCGCGGCTCCAGGGCCAGGTCGACCCCGTCGAACATCATGCGCGGCCCGTCGGCGAGGCGCACGTCGCGCAGGGCGAGCAGGGGGGCTGGCATGGGGTCCTGGGGCGCTCCGGCGTGGGTGAGCGCCGCACATAGTCGTTTCGCCGCACAGGGAGAAGCGGGATGTGGCGAATCGGGACAAACTGTGCGCGGAACGTCAATGACGCTCAGGGGTTGTAATGACCTTATGCGCGTCGTCGATCACCGGAGGCCCTTCACGTGAGGCGTATCCTTCCCTTCCTGGTCCTGGGGCCGTTCACCGGCCCCCTGGCGGCCGGGCTTTTCCATACGGCGAAGGCGGGACGCTACTGGATGGCGAGCGTGTACGCCGTGGGCATTCTCGAGGTCTGGGCCGGCTTGCCGGCGCTTCTGACCCGGGAGCTGACGTTCCTGGCGCACTACCTGGGGTGATTCTCGCGCCCGGTTGGAGGCTGGGCGGCGGCGGGTCTGTCTGCGAACATCACGAACCAAGCGAACGCGTTCGCTGCTCCCTCCCAATCGGTCACCGCCGAGGTGACGGGCGGATGGTTCGTGGACCCGTTTCTTCCTGGCGCCGCCCTGCACGCGCTAGGGAAACGGCCGATTTGGGTTTAGGACGCCCCTCATGGCCACCAAGCCCTCCACCAGGCCCTTCTGGGAGACCAAGCGCCTCGAGCAGATGAGCGTTCGCGAGTGGGAAAGCCTCTGCGACGGCTGCGGCCTGTGCTGCCTGGTGCGGTTCGAGGAGGAAGGCTCCGGCGAGGTGGTGCCTACCCGCGTCGCCTGCCGCCTGTTCGACGACAAGGCCTGCCGCTGCGGCGACTACGCCAACCGCAAGGCCCACGTGCCCGACTGCATCAAGCTGACCCCCTACAACATCGAGGCGCTGGAGTGGATGCCGCTGAGCTGCGCCTACCGCCGCCTGTACGAGGGCAAGACCCTGCCGGTATGGCACCCCCTGATCACCGGCGACCCGGAGAGCGTGCACGCCGCCGGAGTGAGCGTGCGCGGCCAGACGATCAGCGAAGCCTCCCTGGCCGACCCGGACGACGCCCTGGACTTCGAGGCGCCGGACCTGATGCGAGACCGCAGCGAAGGGTAGGACAGGGCGTTGAGTCCCTTCCGCGGCCCGCCGAAGACGAAAGAGCCCGACGACCGCACGATCGCCGGGCTCCGATGCCGCGAACCGTGGGGGGGGAGCGATCCGCGAGACCAGGGATGGTGTAGTCCCCGGATGTGTCATGCGTTGGTCTGCATTGTTTCGCATCGCCAGGGTTCGGACAAATAAAGGCGACAACCGGTCCTGCTGGCCGGCGCGGACCGGTCAGGCCGAGCGCGTGACGCTGGCGTTGAACACATAGCCTTCGGAGCGCACCGTGCCGATCAGCTCCTCTCCGTCCCGCGCCAGCCTGCGGCGCAGCCGGCTGATGCGGGTGTCGATGACGCGCTCGGGGGCGTCAAGGTCCGCGCCGCCGCCAAGCTCCAGCAGCTGGCGCCGGTTGAGCACGCGCTGTGGGCGCTCGAGGAACACTCTCAGCAGGGCGAAGTCCAGCGTGGGCAGTTCGACCAGGCCGCCGTCCGGCGCGCGCAGTTCATGGCGGTCCACGTTTAGGCGCCACCCTGAGAACTCGAAGGTCGCGCCCTCAACGTCGTCGGGCTTCGGACTTGGCCGCCGGCGCAGCACCGCGCGGATGCGCGCCAGCAGCTCGTAGGGACTGCATGGCTTGCGCACATACTGGTCGGCGCCGACCTCGAACCCGACGATGCGGTCGGTCTCCTCGCCAAGAGCGCTGAAGATGATCAGTCCCGGTCCGCCGGGGCGGGCCAGCTTTCGGCACAGGGACAGGCCGTCCTCGCCCGGCATCATCAGGTCCAGGACCACCAGATCGGCCGGTTCCTGGCTCAGGGCCAGGTCCATCCCCCGCCCGTCGGGAACAGCTTCCACCGCGAAGCCGTGGCTTTCCAGGAAGGCGCTGACGACCTCGCGGATGCCGGCGTCATCGTCCACCAGCAGGATGCGCGCGCCGCGAGTCTCTTCGGCGCGGTCGTTCTCGGCCGCCGACATTGACGATGAAGTCCGCATCACGCGACACCTGATGCAATCGTGTGGCCCGCGGGTGTCATGTTCGCCACATAGCGGGTGATCGTTGCGATTGAATTGTCCGATTCCGGCGCCGCGGCGCGTGGCGCTGGCTGGCCGGTACAAATCGTCAGAGGCGCGGCCAAGCCTCAGTGGGGCGGACCGAACGACGATCTGGTGTTCTCGGTTTTCGCAGAGGGGGCCGGCCAGCTTGGAAAGACGCCGAAGCGCCGGGGCCCCGCCACGCCGCGCGCCGGCAACGCCGCTAGCAGTTCGACGAGCAGGGATTCGACCTCACTGAACCGCCGGTCGGCCATGTCCATTGGATCACCAAGCTCCGCCATGACGTAGCGTTGCACGCGCCAGAACCGGTCGTCCGTCGCACCTGCAGCGGCCTGAGCGCTGAACGCGCGCGTATCGTCGGCGTTCCACGGCGTCGTTCACCGGCCCGGCCAATGGCGGGCTGTAACAACCCGGGCATCCCGGCGCCACATACCCATGTCACGGTTCAGAGGTGCGGATCGCCAGGACAATAGCCGGCGCTCACGGCAGAGCGTCCGGCGGCAGGCGGCCGAGTTCAAAACCGCCGCGGTCAGACGATCATCGCACACGTGATTTCGAACCCGCGAAAAGTCAATCAAACTCACACCTGTACTTCTTATGGTCAAATCAATCATCACTCCTTGAAATACATAAATGACATTCTATGCCAATCATCGTGATATGTTCACAACGACATCTGACAAGTAATTTGGAAACATTTGCCATTCAATGACCAAATACGGGCCGATAAGCGGCCAAATCTACGACCTAGAAGCCGCCCTGCGCGATAGAGCGCGAGGAGGTCTTATGAGAAAGTATCTGATCTGCACAGTCGTCGCGGTCGCTTCGAGCGCCGCCGTGATGCCGGTCGCCGCCTGGGCGCAGGAGACCACCAACTGGTCGAACTCATGGTACGGCGACCTCGGCTACAGCCTGACGACGCGGAACGGCGCCGACCTCGGATCGGTCAATGCGCGGGTGGGGACCAAGTTCACGCGCTACCTGGGCGCGGAGGGCGAGCTCAACGTCGGGGTCAACAGGGACGCCGCCCCCGCCCTTGGACCGGGCGTCAGCGAGCGCCTCAACACCGCGGTGGCCGCCTATGGCGTCGGCTACCTGCCGCTTGGCGACAAGTTCAGCCTGCTCGCCCGCGTGGGTGTGGGCGAGAACCAGTTCGCGGTGAACGGCGCCGGCCTGGAGAGCCACCGGGACCTGGTGAGCGTCAACTATGGCGCGGGCGCCACCTACAGCCTGTCGCCGACCAACGCCGTCCGGGCGGACTACACCCGCAAGAGCTACGACCACGACGGTGGGGACGACAACACCTGGGCGCTCAGCTTCCAGCACAAATTCTGACAATGGCGCGGCGCGCGGCGACCCCCGCCCCGCGCCCGCCAAGGAGCACGTCGATGAGTTTCATGAAGGTCCCCATCCCGTCGAACCCGCAGATCGCCTTCGACCCCTCGGGGCCGGCCACGATCTTCGCCACCGACTGTGTGAACGTTTCCTGGTTCGGCGGCGTCGTGGTCCTGACGTTCGCCGAGCAGCGGTCCGTCGGACCCAATCAGACGGCGGTCAACCTGTGCGCCCGCGTCGCCCTGCCGATGCCCTGCGTCGAACAGCTGACGGCGCAGCTCAACGAACTCTCGGCCGCCCTCGCCGCCGGCCGAATGCCGGTGATGGGCAACGCCTGACGGAGGGCGACGGAAGGGGCCCATCCTTGATTCTCTTCCCCCGAGCGAAGCGGTGGGGGAAGTGGATCGGCGCTAGCAGCGCCGAGACGATGGGGGCTCCCGCGGAGAACCAACGCGGGTGTCAAGCTGGCGCCCCCTTCCCCCGCTTGGCGGGTGCTTCCCCCATGCCCGCGGCCTTCGCCGGGGTCGGGAGAAGAGAGGGCGCAGGGGCCTAGCGCGACATCCAGGGCTTGGACTTGGCCGATGACTGCGCCGCGGCCGCGCGCTCAAGGCGGCGTTGGCCGGCGCTGTGGGACTTCGCCTTGGCCTGGGCCTGATGGGCGGTCTTCTTCAGGCGTAGCGCCCGCTGGAGCGGCGTTTCCGCGGGCGCGGCCGTCGGGACTGAGTCGTCAGTGGGGTCGGCCATGGGCGCGGTCCTTGCGCGGAGTGATTTGGCCTCTCTAGCACGGATGGCGGCGGCGGCGGGGCGGCATGTCGGGCTGCGAGCCGGGCGGCGACGCACGCGGCAGAGCCGCCGCCAAGCCCTCGCCCCGTGAAACGGGCAGAGGGCTGGTGAATCGCAACTTAGGCATGAGAGGCGACCGCCCCTCAGGCGTACCCGAACGCCGGGTCGTCCAGGTCCAGTTCCGCGAAGACGTCCTTTTCGGCCCAGTAGTCCTGGGTGTGCTGCCACTCGGGCTTGTCGCCGCGCTTGGGCAGCAGGTGCATGCCGCGCATCAAATAGCCGGGGTTGAAGTTCTCCGGGTCGATCCAGGTGGAGAGCGGCATGTCCTTGTCTTCGTCTCGCAGGGCGACGGTGACGCGCTTGGCCCCCTTTTCCTGCATGTGGTTCAGCAGGCGGCAGACGAAGTCGCCGATCAGGTCTGCGCGCAGGGTCCAGGAGGCGCGGAAGTAGCCGAACACCCAGACCATGTTGGGAACGCCGGTGAACATCATGCCGCGGTAGGTGACGGTGTCGTGGAAGTTCAGCGGCTTGCCGTCGATGACGAAGTCGATGTCGCCCAAGACATTCAGATTGAAGCCGGTGGCGGTGACGATGATGTCGGCTTCCAGCTCCTGGCCGGACTTCAGCAGGATGCCTTTTTCGGTGAAGCGCTCGATCTCGTCGGTGACCATCGAGGCCTTGCCCGCCGCGATGCCCTGGAAAATGTCGCCGTTGGGCACGAAGGCGATGCGCTGGCGCCAGGGGCGGTAGCTGGGGGTGAAGTGCTTTTCCACCTGGTCGTGAGGCAGGAAGGCGCCGACGGCCGCCAGCAGCTCCTTCTTGACCTCTTCGGGGTGCTCGAAGGCGCGGCGGGTGAACAGATCCTGGTCGAACAGGATCTTGCGGCGGACGATCTCGTGGATCCAGGTCTCGTCGATCTTCAGCTCGCGCAGGGTGTCGGCCAGCTCATTGGCGTTGCGGCCGGGGATGAAATAGGTGGGCGAGCGCTGCAGGACGGTGACGTGTTCGCAGTCGCCGGCGATGGCCGGGGCCAGGGTCGCCGCCGTGGCGCCCGAGCCGATGATGATCACCTTCTTGCCCTTGTAGGCGAGGTCTTCGGGCCAGGTCTGGGGGTGGACGATCTTGCCCTTGAAGCTGTCCATGCCCGACCAGTCGGGGGTGTAGCCTTCCGAGTGCCGGTAATAGCCCTGGCACATCCAGAGGAAGCCGGCGGTGAAGCGGGCGGTCTGGCCGTTGTCGGCGCGAGTGGCCTCGATGGTCCACAGATTGTCGGCGCTGGACCAGACGGCGCTGGTGATGGTGTGGCCATAGCGGATGTGGTCTTCGAGATCGTTCTCCTCGATCACCTCGCCCATGTATTTCAGGATCTCTTCGGCGCTGGCGATGGGGGCGCTGGTCCAAGGCTTGAAGCGGTAGCCGAAGGTGTAGAGGTCGCTGTCGGAGCGGATGCCGGGGTACTTGTGGGTGCTCCAGGTGCCGCCGAAGGTCTCCTGGGTCTCCAGGATCACGAAGCTCCTGCCGGGGCTCTGGGTCTTCAGGTGATAGGCGCCGCCGACGCCGGAGATGCCGGCGCCCACGATGAGGACGTCGAAGTGCTCGGTTCTGGTCGCCGCGGGGCGCTCCAGAGTGGCCGTGTCGGTCATGGTGCGGTCCTTCTCCCCTGCGATCGTGCTTGCGGCCCAAGGTCTCGGCCCCACAGGGCCGCGCCTTGATCCCGATCAAGTTCACTTAACAACGATCACATATTTCGAGCCGGGCGCGGGCTCAAGGGGTTTGCGCGCTCAGGAGGGCCAGCCCCGCGCCGTCGCTCACCAGGGCCTCGCCATCGCGCAGGGTGCGGTGCGCCAGGCCGCGGGCGGAAAGGGCGGCGGCGCAGCGAGCGGCGGCCTGCGCCTCGGGATGGTCGGAAGCGAAGTGGGGCACGATGCGCTCGCCGATCAGGCCAAGGCCGTCCCAGACCGGATCGGCGGGGTAGCCCGGCGCCAGCTGGGCGGGGTCGTCCATCAGCTCGATCCCCCGCAGGTCCGGCCCGGCGGCGCAGGCCCCGGCGCTCCAGCCGCCGTAGGCCAGGGCGCCCTGGCGCACGAGGGGCGGCGCGATCTGGTCGAAGCCGCTGGCGCGCATGGCCCGCATCAGCAGGAAGGCGTTGCCGCCGTTCACCCACACCAGGCCGACGCCGGCCAGGTCGGTCGCCAGGGCGTCGGGCCGGCCGAAATAGCGGCGCAGGTCGAGGTCATGGGCAGGCAGGCCCTGGGCGCCGAGCAGGGCGATCGGGTCGTGGACGCGCTGCGCGTAGGCGCGGCGGTCGGCGTCGGGAATGAAGTCGGTGGCGTTGGCGACGACGCCCACCCGACTCCCCTGCCCCGCCAGGCGGACAAGGTCGTCCATCAGCTCGCCGAAGCGATAGGAGGACAGGAAGAGCTTCATCAAGGCGGTTAGGGCGTCTTGGTGAATTCCGCGTCGATCACCAGCTGGATCGGGGTGCTGAAGAGAGGGCTCAGGCCATAGTCCTGGGGATTGATCTTGCCCACTGCTTCGATCCCGATGCGCGGATGGCCCATGAACCCCTTGCCGGCGCCCAGCATCTCGACGTCGAAGGTCACCGGGCGGGTCTTGCCCATCAGCGTGAACTGGCCGTCCACCTGGCCATGGTTGGCGTCGACCTGGTGGAACGCGGTGGAGATGAAGGTCGCCTTGGGGAAGGCGGCGGACTTCAGGTACTTGTCGCCGGCCAACTCCGTCGCGAACCCGGGCACGGGGGTGGAGATGGACGCGGTCTCGGCGCTCACGTTCAGCGCCGACTTGGCCGGCTGGGCCGGATCCCAGGTCAGGGTGCCGTCAACCTTGTCGAACCGGAAGACGCTCATCGAATAGCCGATGTGGGAGACCTTTGAGATCACCGCGGTGTGGGCCGGATCGACAGCGTAGGTTCCGGCGGCGGCGGCCTTGTAGTCATGCTCGCCTGCGAAGACGCCGGGGGGCAGCTGGGCCACGGCCGGCGCGGCGGAGACCAGCGCCAGCGCCGCGGAAGCGGCCGCGGCCAGGATCAGTTTCGACATGGGGGTCCTCCTCGAGCTTTGTAGTGACAGCAACGGTCCCCGACCTGTCACCCAGGTCAAGGCCATTGCCGCCGATTGTCGACCTTAGTCCTTCTTGACCGGCGCGTTCATGGCCCATTGGACGCCGAAGGGGTCGATAAGCGCGCCGAAGCGATCGCCCCAGAACATCACCTGAACGGGTGTGACCACCTTGGCGCCGGCGTCCACCGCCCGCTGCCACCAGGCGTCGATGTCCTCGACCACGAGCTGGAGGGTGAGGCCGCCGGGCGCGGTTCCCGTCCAGCCGTGTTCGGGGAAGTTGTCGGCCATCATCAGGGCGCCGCCGTTGATCTCCAGGGCGATGTGCATGAACCGCTTGCCGTCCTCGGCCGGGATGCGGGCGGTCTCCTTGGCCCCGAAGGCCTTCTGGTAGAACTCCGAGGCCGCGCCGGCCCCTTCGACGTTGATGTAGGGGATGACGCCGCCGACAACGCGGTTGGACTGGACTTCGGTTCCCATGGGTCGCTCCGGTGATGGGTTGATAGAGGTGATCCTAGGACGAGGATGCGCAATGCGATCCGACACCGGCGAAACGAATTTTCGCCAGCGCGGGTGGTCGCCAGGAGCGGGTGCGCCGGGGGCCGGCCGCGAAGAGTGTGCGGGCGGCTCTGGTTAGCGGTGGGGCATGTCGGGACGCTGGCAGCGGTCAGGCTCAGGCACATAGCCCTTGATGGACTGAGGGGCGGCGTCGCCGAACCGGCGGACGAGCATGGCGCGGGCCAGTTCATCCTGAGTGACATAGCCGTCGGATTGGAGCCTCTCGACGCCTTCGGCGAGGGGCTGATCGTCGCCGGTCCGCCAGAAGGCCGCGCCCTGCTCGTCGCTGGTGTTCTGGCCGTTTCGGGTCATCGCCCAACCCTGGGCGGTGAAGGCGTCGAAGAAGGCCTTTCTGTTGTCAGGATTGCAGGGGTTTCCCCTCATCTGCTGTATCGCTTCGGCCAGCTTGTCGCGCAGCACCGTTCGATCCTGCCAGCCAGGAGCGGTGTCGGCGGCGGTTGGCTTGGCTGGCGCGTTGGCCGCCGCCTGCTCCGCAGTCTGCAAATGGTTGTGCGGGCGGGGGCTGCGAAGGCGGCGCGCTCAGAAACCAGCCAAGTCCAAGGCCACGGCGAGGAGACCGCCAACGCGACATCGCCCGAGACCCAAACGGCGGGATCGACGCCCGGGCTCAACCTACGAGGGTTCCCCTAGGGGACGGTCAAGCCTGGGCGAGTGGCGAGCCTCGCCATCCCCATGCTCCGCCATCAGCCGGTCGAGGTGGCCGCGGATGTGGGCGGCTTCGGCGGGGGTGTTGGCCAGGCAGATGGCGCGGTCGAAGGCCGACTTGGCCTCCGCTGACCGGCCTAGCTGGAGCAGCAGGGCGCCGCTGAGGCCCCAGAAGTAGAAGTAGCCGGCCAGGCGTCCCTCCAGGGGCTCGATCATCGCCAGCGCCGCCTTCGGCCCTGCGACCTTGGAGACCGCCACGGCGCGGTTGAGGGTGACCACCGGCGAGGGCTGGTAACGCTCCAGGGCGGCGTAGAGGGCGTCGATGCCGGCCCAGTCTGTATCTTGCGGGCGCGCCGCGCGGGCGTGGAGGGCCGCGATGGCCGCCTGGATCTGATAGGGGCCGGGGCGGGCGTGGCGCATGGCCTTGTCCACCAGGGCCAGGCCCTCGGCGATCATGGCGCGGTTCCACAGGCCGCGGTCCTGGTCGTCCATCAGCACGATGGCGCCGTCGGCGTCGAGCCGCGCGGCCGAGCGGGCGTGCTGGAGCAGCATCAGGGCGCTCAGGCCCATGATCTCCGGCTCGGTCTGGAACAGGCGCAGCAGCAGGCGGCCCAGGCGGATGGCCTCTTCGCACAGCGGCGCGCGCACGTGGGCTTCGCCGCCGCTGGCCGAATAGCCTTCGTTGAAGATCAGGTAGACCATGGCCGCGACGGCCGCCAGGCGCTCGGCGCGCTCCACTGCGGCGGGGGCGGCGAAGGCGACGTCGGCCTTGGCGATGCGGCTCTTGGCGCGGGTGATCCGCTGCTCCATGGCCGCCTCGGTGACCAGGAAGGCCTTGGCGATCTCCCTCACGGTCAGGCCGCAGACGATGCGCAGGGCCAGGGCCACCTGCTGGCTGGGCGGCAGGTCGGGGTGGCAGCAGATGAACAGAAGGCGCAGGACGTCGTCGCGATAGTCGGCGCCGTCCAGCCGTTCGGCCAGGTCGGCCTCGGCGTCCTCCAGATCGGAGATCCGATCCTCCGGCGGCAGGGGTTCCTGGCGGCTGCGCTTGCGGCTTCCGTCGATGCCGGCGTTGCGGCCCACCAGGATCAGCCAGGCGGTGGGATCGCGCGGCGGGCCGTTGACGGGCCAAGCCTTCAGGGCGCGCAGGCAAGCGTCCTGGAACGCCTCCTCCGCCGTATCGAGGTCGCGGAAGTAGCGCAGCAGGGCGCCGACGGCCTGGGGTCTCGCGGCCGTGATGGCGGCGTCGATCCAGGCCATGTCGGTCATGGCAGGGCGACTCCGGCCACGGCCGCGTCGGACATGTCGCCGCCGGGCAGGTAGAGGCGGATGGGCCGGATCTCATAGGCCCCGCCGGGGTTGGCCCTGCCCAGGTCCCGGGCGACGGCCAGGGCCTCGTCCAGGGACTCGCAGTCGAAGACGTAGAAGCCCAGCAGCTGCTCCTTGGTCTCGGCGAACGGGCCGTCGATGACCAGGGGCGGGTCGCTCTTGCGCAGGGTGGTGGCGGCGGTGGTGGGCAGCAGGCGCAGGGACGGCCCCATCTTGCCGGCCTTCCGCAGCTTCTCGTGCACCACGTCCAGTCGCGCCATGACGGCGTCGTCCTCCGCCTGGGTCCAGGAATAGACGACGTCTTCGGCGTTGTAGCAGAGCATGGCGTAGAGCATGGCGGGTCTCCGTCTGGTTCCTAGGACGAAGGAATAGGACGTGGGCCGACAAGGGGTGAGCGAAAATGGGGTTCAGGCCTCCGGGATTTACACCACCTGCCCCGCGCACCACCCGCTGGCCCAGGCCCACTGGAAATTGTAGCCGCCAAGCCAGCCAGTCACATCCACCACCTCGCCGATGAAGTAGAGGCCGGGCACGGCCTTGGTCTCCAGGGTGCGGGAGTCCAGGGCGCGGGTGTCGACGCCGCCCAGGGTGACCTCGGCGGTGCGGTAGCCTTCCGAACCCACGGGCTTGATGGTCCAGCCGTTCACCGCGGCGGCCAGGCGGCGCAGGACCTGGTCGGCGCAGTCGGCGAGATTGCGGGCGGCGACGCCCTCGGCCTCGGCCAGGAACAGGGCCAGGCTTCGGGGGACGAAGGCGGAGAGCGCCGTCTGAGGCGCCTGTTTGGGCTGGGCCGTGCGGGCGCCGCGCAGGGCGGCGAAGACGTCGGTCCCTGGCGCCATGTCCACGGTGATAGCCTCGCCCTCGCGCCAGTAGGACGAGATCTGCAGGATCGCAGGCCCCGACAGGCCGCGATGGGTGAACAGCATGGCCTCTTCGAAGGCGGTCTTGCCGGCCGCGACGCGGGCGTCCAGGGCGACGCCGACCAGGGGCCTTAGGCGCTCCAGCAGCCCGATCTCGAAGGTCAGCGGGACGAGCGCGGGGCGGGTGGCGACCACCGGGACGTCGAACTGGGCGGCGATGTCGTAGCCGAAGGCGGTGGCGCCCATCTTCGGGATCGACTTGCCGCCGGTGGCGATGACCAGGACCCGGGCGGTCAGGGTTTCCCCGCTGTGCAGGGTCAGGCGGAAGCCGTTCGCCGCCGTCTTTTCCACCCGGCTGACGGCGGCCTGGAGCTTCAGGCGGGCGCCGGCGCGGCGCATCTCGGTGACCAGCAGGTCGACCACCAGGCGGGCGGAGTCGTCGCAGAAGAGCTGGCCCAGGGTCTTCTCGTGCCAGCCGATCCCGTGGCGTTCGATCAGGCCGATGATGTCGCGCGGGGCGTAGCGGCTGAGCGCTGAGATGCAGAAGCGCGGGTTCTGCGACAGGAAGGCGTTCGGCGCGGTGTGGATGTTGGTGAAGTTGCAGCGGCCGCCGCCGGAGATGCGGATCTTCTCGCCCGGCGCCTTGGCGTGGTCGACGACCAGGGCCTTGCGGCCGCGCTTGCCCGCCTCGATGGCGCACATCATGCCCGCCGCGCCGGCGCCGATGACGATGACGTCGAGGTCTTCTTCGGTCTTCTGAGGAGTCATCCGCGGCTTCTAGCGGCTGACGGGCCATCGCGCATTGTGCTTTAGACATGGCCCCGCCCTTCCCAGCGAGATCGCCCTTGGCCTGGACCCGCACCTATGACGAAGCCGAGCCGCAGCGGGTGAACCGTTGGCTGGCGCAGAACGGGGTGTGTTCGCGGCGGGAGGCGGAAGGGCTGATCGGCCAGGGCCTGGTGTCCATCGACGGCCAGGTGGTCACCGACCTGGGGCGCAAGATCGAGCCCGGCCAGACCCTGGTGCTGGAGGACACCGCCACCGTCCAGCTGGGCGGGGTGATGAGCGTGGTGATCCACAAGCCGGTCGGCGTCGTCTCGGCCCAGCCGGAGGGCAAGCAGGTCCCGGCCGCCCGGCTGCTGACCCGCGAACGGCTGTGGGGGCCGCCCGCGCCGATCCCCGGCGCGCCAATTCCAGGTTCCAGGGACAGCCTGCCGCCGCTGGGGCGCCTCGACATGGATTCCCGCGGACTGCTGATCCTGTCTCAGGACGGGGTGCTGGCCAAGGCGCTGATCGGGCCGCAGTCGGCGCTGGACAAGGAATACCTGGTGAGCGTGCGCGGCGACCTGACCGAGGCCAAGCTGGGCCTGCTGCGCCACGGCCTGGAGCTGGACGGCCGCAAGCTGCGGCCCGCGGAGGTTTCGGTGGTGTCCGACCTTCGGCTGAAGATCGTGCTCACCGAAGGCCGCAACCGCCAGATCCGGCGCATGTGCGACCTGATGGAGCTGAAGGTCGTCGACCTGTTCCGCGTGCGCATCGGCAGCCTGACGCTGGGCGACATGCCCGAAGGTCGCTGGCGTCCGATCACGCCGGACGAGCGGTCGATGCTGATCGGGCAGAGCGTCGCGGACTGAGGCGCCCATTCTCTTCGCCCAAGCGAAGCGGTGGGGCCAGCGGCGCCGAGACAATGGGGGCTCTAGCGAAGAACCCATCTATTGCGTCAAGCCGGAGCCCCCTCCCCGCTCTTCGCGGAGACTTTGCCCACCGCACGGGGGAACAGAAGCGAACCTTCGATCTGGAAGCCCTCCCTTGACTCCCGGCCGCCCGCCATGACACTTAAGCAATCACTTCAGTGTTTGAGCCCGCGCCATGACCCTGTCCCTCTACGCCCACCCCCTGTCGTCCTACTGCTGGAAGGTGCTCACCGCCCTCTATGAGATCGGGACCGCCTTCGAGCTTCGGATGCTGAGCCAGGACGATCCGGCCACCGCCGCGGAATTCAAGGCGCTATGGCCGATCGGGAAGATGCCGCTGCTGAAGGACTCGGCGCGGGACCGGGTGGTGCCGGAAAGCAGCATCATCATCGACTACCTGGACCAGCACTATCCGGGTCCCAGCCGGCTGATACCGGCGGATCCCGACCTGGCGCGGCAGGTGCGGCTGACCGACAGGTTCTATGACCTGCATGTCCATGACCCCATGCAGAGGATCGTCAATGATCTGCTGCGGCCGGACGGCGCCAAGGACCCGCTCGGTGTCGAGCAGGCGCGGGCCAGGCTGGACACCGCCTACGACATGATCGAGGCCGACATGGCGTCCAAGACCTGGGCGGTGGGCGAGGCGTTCAGCCTGGCCGACTGCGCGGCGGGGCCGGCGCTGTTCTACGGCGACTTCCAGCATCCGATCGGCGCAGACCGGCCGAACACCATCGCCTACCTGGAACGGCTGATGGCGCGGCCCAGCCTGGCGCGCGCCATGCAGGAAGCGCAGCCGTACATGGCCATGGTCCCGCGATGAATCTCGCCACGCCCGCCGCCCTGGACCTGATGTTCCAGGCCCTGGCCGATCCGGCCCGGCGGGGCATGGTGGAGCGCCTGACACTGGGGCCGGCCTCGGTGAGCGAGCTGGCCGCGCCCCATGCCATGAGCCTGTCGGCGGTCGTGCAGCACCTGCAGGTGCTGGAGGCCAGCGGTCTGGTGAAATCGCAAAAGGTCGGGCGGGTCCGCACCTGCCAGATCGAACCGGGCGCCCTGTCGCTGGCCGAACGCTGGATCAACGAGCGGCGCACGACCTGGGAGCGGCGCCTGGACCGCCTGGGCCAATACCTGGCCGACAACCCCGAGGAACCGGACGAAGGAGAGACGAGATGACCGAACGCAGCGCTACGCACGCCACCTTCTGCATCGAACGCGAGTACCCGGCCTCGCCGGCGCGGGTGTTCAAGGCCTTCGCCGATCCCCAGGCCAAGGCGCAGTGGTTCGGCGGGCCGGACAGCTGGACGAGCGGCGGCGCGACCATGGACTTCCGCGTCGGCGGGCGCGAGTTCCACAGCAGCGTGCACGAGCCGGGCGGGACCCGGTACACCTTCGAGGCCCTCTACTGGGACATCATCCCGGCCGAGCGGATCGTCTTCAGCTACGAGATGCACCTGGATGGCCGCAAGATCTCGGTCTCCCTGACCACGGTCGAGCTGAAGCCGGCCGGGAGCGGCACGAAGCTGACCTTCACCGAACAGGGCGCGTTCCTGGACGGCTGGGACGACCCCAAGTTGCGCGAAGAGGGGACCAGGGAACTGCTGGACGCGCTGGGCGCATCGCTGAAGGTGGCGTCCGCGGACGCCTAGATGGGGTAACGGGCCGGCTCTAGCCAAGCAAGGCGGTCGTCCCTCACTTTGATGGTGTCACGGAGTCTGGGCTTTTGGCCTGCTCCAAGCATCAAGGAGAGACGACCATGGAGCACTATGCCGGCATCGACGTGTCGTTGGAAGCTTCGAGCGTGTGCGTTGTGGACGCGCAAGGGCGGATTGTCCGAGAGGCGACAGGTAGCACCGTCTATCAGCGCCGTTTTGGCGGTCTAAGAAGCATACGCTTTGGCGGGATATGATCGGACGCTAGGCGGGCTTTGCCATGATGCTCAACGGGCCCGCTGGGACCCGATCCTGGCGCAACGGCGAGCCGCGAGCGTTGGCGGCTCCGGTCCCGACGAGTCCGCCATCTTGAGTCTACAGCGGCCGGACGATGACAAGGAGCTTGTCCGTTGATGCGAGCGGGCGCGGCGATTGCGAAGATATACAAAATCTTGTATGGGAAAGGTCTGTGATGGCTGACGCCCCCAAACCCGTGGTGTTCCGGGGGAGCGCTCTGGACGACCTTCGGGCCTTCCCGGACGCCGCCCGGCGGCAGGCGGGGTTCCAGCTCGACTTGGTGCAGAATGGACGCGATCCCGACGATTGGAAGCCGATGACCACCATCGGCGCCGGCGTTCGGGAGATCAGGGTCCGTGACCGGCGCGTTCCGGGTCATCTATGTGGCCAAGTTCGCTGACGCCGTTTTCGTCCTGCACTGTTTCGAGAAGAAGTCGCAGCGGACGAGCCGACCCGACATCGAGCTGGCGACGCGGCGCTACAAGGGATTTGGTCAAGGAGCTGAAGACATGAGCGACCAACGCTTCGCCAGTATCTGGGACGCCATCGAGAGCGACCCCGGTCAGGCCGAGAACATGAAGCTGCGCTCCCGCCTGATGATGGCGCTGCGCAATCACATCACCCAGGAAAAGCTCGGCCAGGCCGCCGCAGCCAAACTGTTCGGCGTGACCCAACCGCGCATCTCCGACCTTGTCCGCGGCAAGATCGACCTGTTCAGCCTCGACACCCTCGTCAACATGCTGGCGGCGGCCGGCCTGCACATCGAGTTGCAGGTAGCCTGACGTAAATCGACCTGCCGATAGCCCCAGGAGCCTAGACCTGTCGCCTGACCTGAACCTGCCAGACCTTGCGTTCGTGGATGATGGCTTGGAGGCGCTGTTCCCCTCCGTTGACGGCCGTTGGAGCGCCCAGACCCGGGCTATCTTGGCGGCGTTCGGCGTCAAGAAGCTGGACTTGAATGGGCCTCGGC
>FTAI01000399.1_pt1 | contig 20496 bp, 11 predicted proteins | sample 1638941 | NCBI WGS metagenome assembly FTAI01 (sample SAMEA3914813, study PRJEB12502) | metagenome | biome: forest; material: soil | place: Canada | collected 2011-07-07 | depth 0.3 m | reverse complement strand
ATATAGAAGGCCGTCGTGGCCCCCGCCCCCGCCGGTCCCGTGGTGATCCCGCGCAGGGTCACCTGTTGTTGGCCCGGGCGGGAGGCGGTCAGCGACAGGCCCGGAATACGCGCGGCATAGTCCTGCAGGCTCACGATGCCCTGGTCGGCCAAGGCCGAGACATTGACGACGGCCACGGAGGCCGGAACATCCTGCAGGCGCTCGGTCCGCTTTTCGGCGGTCACGACGATCTCCTGCGGCTGTGCGGCCTGATCGGCCTTGGCGGCGCCCTGAGCCTGGGCGCCCGTCGCCAGGGTGAACGTCAGCGCGCTCAGGGCCGAACCGGCGAGCAGCCGCGCCAGAAGCCTGTGTTGGTTCGAATTCGGTCGCATATCGCCTCCCCATTATGTTCTTTGTGTACTGGCAATTCGCGCGCTGCGAATTGTAATATTACTTGCTATCGGCCGTTATATATCGGCAATCGGAGTCGGTGTTAGAGTTTAGTGTGCCGATTTGCGCAATAGATATGCAGAATAAATCGCCGCACCACCTCTCCTTTATCTAAGGAACGCCCCAGAACATCCTGACCTTCGAGTCCGGATCGGAGACGACATGGGGCGGTATGTCGAAGATGAACGTCGCGCGCCGGATGTCGTCATAGGCCGGCCAGTGCGGGTAGCCCGCGAGGTTCGGATTTCCCGTGCGGGCAAATTGGGCGAACATGCCGCTCATCAGCTTCGCCATCCGCGCATGGGTCGGTCCGGCGCCCACCAACTCGCCGGACACGTCCACATTGTCGAACACGAACGGCAGTTCGACCCCGTGCGGCGCCCGCAGGATTCCACCCAGCACCGGCGAGTTCCAGTCGATGCGGTAGGCGTACACGGGCGCGGCGTGCTGGGCGGCCTTGCGCGACGCCAGGGTGATCGCCTTGTTGCGCATATTCTGGTCCGTGATGATGCTGGCCCAGATGTGCATCGGCTTGTCGGTCGGCGCGCGAGACCGGTAGAGCGCCAGGACCGCCTTGCCGTGCGCGTCGCCGAACGCGGCCGAGGCTTTCGCCTCCAGCTGTGCGTCGGTCATGCCCGGCCAGGCCGGGTCGGCCAGCAGCATGTCGGTGGCCTCGTCCCGGGCGGTGCCGACCATCACCGGCACGTCGGCCGAGACGGTCGTCGCCACCGGATCGAAGGGCTGGGCCGGCAGCACCGCCCCGTCCACCATGGGACGGTAGGTCAGGATGCCGGACTTCAGCGCGGCGAGGATCAGGTCCTGCATCGGCACGGTTTTCAGCTTCGCCGCGTCCTCGGGCTTCAGATTGAGCGCCGCGAGCAGGTGGTTGCGGACCGTCAGCGCCTCCTCGGCGGTATTGACCCGGATGTCCGCGCCGCTTTCGATGATCGCCTTCTGGAAGAGACCGTGCGCCGCCGGCATGGCGAGCAGGACGGTCACCTTGCCGCCGCCGCCGGACTGACCAAAGATGGTGACATTGTCCGGATCGCCGCCGAAGGCCGCGATATTGTCGCGCACCCATTGCAGCGCCTGGACGATGTCGAGCATGCCGACGTCGCCCGAGGCGGCGTATTCGGGACCGGCTTCCGGTCCGAGATTCACAAACCCGAAGGCGTTCAGGCGGTGGTTCAGGGAGACCACCACCACATCCTGTCCGCGCGACAGGTTGGCGCCCTCGTAATACTTGTCCGCCGCACTTCCGAACGCGAACCCGCCGCCATGCAGCCAGACCATCACCGGCCGCTTGCCGGGGCCGGGCTTCGGCGTCCAGACGTTGAGAAACAGGCAGTCCTCGCTGATCGGGGTTTCGGCGAACAGGATCACTTGCGGCGTCTTGCGCGGGCCATTCAGGGGCGGCTGTGGGCAGCGGGCGCCCATGAGGTCGGCGACCTTCACGCCTGGCCATGCCGGCGCCGGCGCCGGCGGCAGAAACCGCCGCGCGCCGCCGGTATCGGCCCCGTAGGGAATGCCGAGGAATGCCGTGGCGCCCTTGTCGGCGTGGCCTTGGACCTTGCCGCCCGCGATCGTGACGATCTGGTCGCCGTCAGCGGCCGCCACGGGCAGGGCCACGCAGAGCGCGGCGGCCAGGGCCAGCGATCCGTAAGCGTTGAAGGCCAAGGTCCCCACTCCCAATTCGACGGCGAAGACACTCTTGTTGCGGCGGTCTGCGCTTGCGGTTCCGAGGGCCTCTCGCGAGGGCGTGCTCAGTCGTCGGACGCTAGGCCGGCGCCGACCAATCTGATAGGTCGGCGACTGTGCCGATCGGCACTATTGGTTGGCCGCCACGCGCGCGCGTTCGGCGGCGGGCATGGAAAACCCACCGTCCGCCGCCTGAGTCCCGAGCGGCCAGGCCGTTCCGGTCGGAATGGCGATTGAAATAATTACAGATTCAGGGCCGCCAGGCAGGGCGCAGCCTCAAGTCGGATACCGTTCAACTTGGCTCCTGGCGGGCGCAGACCGTCCGGCTAGGCCAGCCGCGCGCCGATGGAGGCGTCAAAGTGGGAGTCCATGTTGGCCACCGCTGCGGCGGAGTCCTGTTCGGCGATGGCCCGCGCGATGGCCCGGTGACGGTCGATGATCTCGGCGCGCTGCGCCTCCGTGGTGCGGGTGCGCCAGGCAGTGGGCACGGCGACCTCCATCAGCGGGCTGAAGGAGGTGACGATCTGCACGAACAGGGCGTTGTGGCTGGCCCGGGCGATGGCGTGGTGGAAGGCGATGTCGTGCCGGGTCATCTCGGCCAACTGCTCGTGGTCGCCGGCCAGGGCTTCGGCGAGGCCGAGGATGCGCTCGGCCTCCTCATCGGTGCGGTGCGTCGCCGCCAGGGCCGCGGTGCGTAGCTCAAGGGTGCGTCGCACGTCCCAGATCTCGGCGACGCTGATCTGGGCGGTGCCGACGGCATGCTCCAGGGAGGTGGCGATCACGGAGCCGTCTATGGCGCCGACGCGCGGCTTGCGGCCATTGCCCACGTCGATCAGTCGCAGGGCCGCCAGGGCGCCAAAGGCCTCGCGCATCACCGCCCGGCTGACGCCCAGCTCGTTGGCGAAAAAGCCCTCCCCCGGAAGGGTCTCGCCCACGCGCATGCCGCGGGAGCGGATCTGGTCGGTCACCGCCCGCATCGCTCGCTGGACCAGCGAGCCGCCGTCAGCGGCCGTATCCCTTGGCATGGTTCCCTCCGCCGCGAGCCTGCTGGCAGGATGCAACAGCTCGGGCGACGGTGAAAGCAGCGGGTTGGTCATGCGGCCACGCCCAGGGCGCGGAAATGCGACGGCGGACGACCGAAATGGCGGCCGAACGCCCGTGAAAAGCTGGCGTTGTTCTGATAGCCGGTCTCGTAACCCACCAAGGCGATCGGCAAGTCGGTGGTTAGCAGCAGCCGGCGGGCCTCCGACAGGCGCCGATCAGCCAGGGCCTTGGCGATGGAGCAGTCATAGAGGTCGCGAAAGCCGCGGTTAAGCTTGGCGCGGTTGATGCCGCAGGCGCGCGAGATGGCGTCCAGGGTCAGCTTCTCGTTCCAACGCTCGTCGATCAGCCGCCGAGCGGCGATAATCCGGCGGCTGTCCGCCGCGGACAGGGCGCCTTCATGCGACAGCGCCACCAGGCCCTGTTCGCCGAAGACGCGGATGGTCTCGCAAAGCAGCTCGATGCTCTTGGCGCCGCGGTAGGTGGTACGGGCGTCGGGGCCTGCGGCGGGCGCACGCAGGACCATGGCGATGGCCCGCAGGTCGTTGGGCAGGTGGAAGGCGCGATGGTTGGACTCGATCAGCCCACAGCCGCCGAGGCGGCGCAGCGCCGAGCGACCCACCATCAACACCAGCTGGAAAGCCTCCGTCGCGGCGGCGCCGAGGGCGACCAGGTCGGGGTCAGGCTCGATCTGCAGCGAGGCCGGGGCTTCGGCGCAGGCGAAGGCGTAGATCAGCGCCACCGGTTCAGGCGGAAGGCTGGCCGCGCGGGCCGGGCCGCAGCCCAGGAGGGCGGTCATCTCCGGCGAGATATGCACGCACTCCACGGGCGCGGCGTCGCTGTCGGCGCAGTCCATTAAGCTTCCTCCCCCAGTCGCCGGGCGTTGCGAGGAAGCTCGCACCTATCTGACAGGTAAGCAAGAGCCTATCTGACAGGTCGCCGGTGCGATGCGGCGCCGCGGTCAGGCGTCGAATATGGCCGCGGGCATGTCCGGATCGACCCCCGCCGTACCAGAGGCCAGGGCGTAGACTTGGCGCGCGCCCGGCTCGTACTCTGGCCAGGGCAGTTCGCCCTTGGCGGCGAAGTTGACCCAGATCGCGTGCACGGCGTCGGCCAGGGCCTGCGGCGGCGCCTCGCCCGCCAGCCCCTGCGGGCCCGCGCAGACGGCGAGGTTGTTGAAGACGAAGGGCATCTCGATCCCGTGGCAGGCGCCCAGTTGTCCGCCCGCGGCAGGGGAGCGCCAGGCGAAGTCGTAGAGGTGTGTCCGGCCCTTGTGCGCCGCCGCAAACCGGCGAGCCGGATGACGGAACACCAGGTCGCTCATCGCCCGAGTCATGACCTCGCCTGCCTTGGCTCCGGCCCGGCCGAGGCCGTAGGCCTTCAGGATCGCGCCGGCGCGGCGGATCGAGCGACCGACGAGGGAGCGGGCCAGGAGGCCATTCACCGTCTCGCGCACCCCGGTGGGGACGAAATAGAGGTTCATCTCTTCGGCGTTCGCGCCGATCAGCACGTGGATGTCCGCGCCGACGCCCTTGGCCAGGGCCTCGAGCGGATGGTCGGGCAGCACGTCGTCGCCATAGACCGGCAGGAATTTGGACAGGCCATAGGCGGGCTCGCGTCCCGACCGGTCGCGCAGATCGACCTGGAAGGTCGGCGCCTGGGCCGCATCCACCGCCGCTATGGTCTGCGGAACGTCCAGTGCGCGGAAACCGGCCAGGTTCGGGGTGATCTTCGCGGCCTTGGCGATCTTGCGCGTCAGGCGCTGGGTGACGGGAATGCTGCGGACCATGGAGCCGTGGCCGCTCTGGATGATCGCCTTGGCGAACAGGCCCTGAGCCAGGGGCGAGGCGACCAGGTCGGCGATCGACATGGCCCCGGCGGATTCTCCGAAGACGGTGATGTTGCGCGGATCACCCCCGAAAGCCGCCGCGTTCGACCTGACCCAGGCCAGGGCGGCGATCTGGTCGCGCAGGCCCAGGTTGGTGGGCGCGCCGGGAATCGCCAGGAAGCCGTCGACGCCCAGCCGGTAGTTGATCGTCACCAGCACAATCCCCGAGCGGGCGAAGGCGGTTCCGTCCTGCACCGGGGCGAGGCCGGAGCCGAGGGTGAAGGCGCCGCCGTGGATGAAGACCATGACCGGCTGGCCCTTGTCGGCCGGATCACGGGTCCAGACGTTGAGGTTCAGGTAGTCGTCGCCAGGGATCCAGCCCTTGCCGATCAAAGGCTCGATATCGAGGCCGGGAAAGGCGCGCACGTTATGCGGCGCGTTCGGCCCGGGCTGGGTCGCGTCGCGCACGCCCGGCCAGGCGGCGCCGGCAGGCGCGGCGAACCGCAGCGGGCCTACCGGGGCCGCAGCATAGGGCACGCCAAGGAAACGGCCGACCTCGCCCGAGCGGACGCCCCGCACCTGGCCGGACGTGGTCGTGACGATCAGATCGGTCATGCGGCCTCTCAATCGATCTCGCGCCTTGGCGGGGCGGATCAGCTGGGCATGGTAACGTGCGTCAGGGCGCCGTGGGCCGCGACGGGTTTGCCCAGCGACAGTTTCATGTTGCCGAAGCCGTTCCTGCAAACGGAGCGCTGGGTTGTTGTCACCAGCTGGCCAGGCCGACAAAGGGTGAAACTGGGGCGCCAGTCCTTCTGGACAATGTCATTGCTCACCGGCTGAGGTCGCTTTGAAAAGTTCAACTCACGCGATCCGCGCGACCGCCGCCTGATCGCGCGGCGTAAGCCTGAACGTCGCGAGCCCTGCGCTCGACAGATGGATGCGAACAACGCCCGCGGCTTCCTCGATTCGCCCTCCCAAGGGGGACTGGACCATTGCGCCGATCGGATAGGCGGCAAGCGGGATAACGATTTCAGTGGGGGCGGCTACGGCGGGGTCGATCTCGACCACAACGTCGAACATGCGGCTCTCCCAGTCATAGGCCATGCTGATCAGCCTGCCTTGGGCGGCGCGAACGTACGGGCGCACGAACCCCTCGGCGCCGCGGGCGCCGTCGTTGGTCCGGTCTTGCTGGTCGCTGGAGTAGAGCGACAGGTCCTCCTGGTTCCAGCCGTCGCCGATACGCGAGTCGTTGCGGTTGGTGGCCGAGTAGGTCCACCAGGTGGCCGACAGCAGGTTGGCGTCCAGGGCGTCGCTCATCAGGCCGAGCATCTGGGCCTGTTTGGCGAAGACTTCCGGACCGCGCTCGCCCCGCGCCCAGGCGCGATAGGACTCGCCGTCGTCGATGTCGAACTGAATGCCGATCTCGCCGATCAGGCTCGGGCCCCCGAAGGGGCCGGCCAGCGCCTTACGGGCGGCCAGTCCCTGGCGATAACTCTCACCTACGTCGGCTTCGCCGCGCAGGCGTTGGCCGGTGAAGACGTCAAAGTGGTCGTCCACGTCGAAGGATTTCGTTGTCAGGTTGACGACGTCATACCAATGGGGCGCGTTGACCGAGCCGGACGGCATGACCGCCGGATAGCCGCGGCCGACGAAGGGACCGGCGACCTCGATCTCGGCGAACAGCAACCAGTCCGGCCGGTGCGCGCGGATGACGCTGGCCACGGTTTCGAAGAACGGCGCGAAAACATCGTCCGGCACGTTGAGGGGGCCGTTAGGCCCGCGCAGGAAGGCGCCTTCGTCGAAGGCGACCGGCTGCCCGTCGCGCAGGGCGTAGATTCCCGCCGCCTCGAACGGGCAGGCCGTCCCGTCCTTCCAGATCGAAACGCCGGCCGGGTTGAGCGTCCGTTCGCCCACGATGCGGGGGGGGCCGGTCTCGCGACCGCCGAGCACCGGCACGGTCGTCGTCACGCCGCGCGCCAGGCAGAGGCCGTCCAGCGGGCTGAGGGCGGAGCCCATCGCCAAGGGCGAAGGCTTCTCGACCCCCCGATCCGAAAGCGACTGGCCGAGCCAGCCGATGCAGGGCTCATTGAGACTGTCGAAGCCGATCACATGCGGCAGCGCCGCCAACCGCCCGGCCATCTGGTTCACGCAGGCGAGGTATCGGCCCTGCAGGAAGTCCTGCACGTTCAGGCCGTCGATGGTGAAGCCGGGGGTCAGCCAGCGTCCGCCGAAGAACAGGCTCCACATCACCCCGTTGGCCGGCAGCCGGTAGTTCGACGACCACGACATGCGCGGATAGCCGGTCTGTTGGCCGCTGGGGGCGGTCGGGTCGAAGGCGTGTTGCATGACCAGGGCGGCGTCGCCCGCGTGGAAGCGAGCGAAGTCCAGGCCGACCGCCTCGAATGTCCAGCCGGGCGCGCCGTCACCGCCGCTCATGCGGCTCCAGGCGTCCTGGTGGAAGTCGACGAAGACGTAGAAGTCGTAGTCCCCCGCCAAGCGGGCGATCTCGGCGTAATAGTCGAGGTACGCCTCGTCGTAGAGGCCAGAGCCGGCGTGCTCGATGGCCTCCCAGGTGGTCACCAGCCGCAGGCAGTTGAACCCCCAGCGCCGCAGCCGCGACAGGTGGGCGTCCGCATCGGCCAGGGGGAAGGGTCGGCCGATGAAGCTGATCGTCCGGTGGTCGGCGAAGTCGGTCGGAATGTGGGTGCCGCCGTTCGGATATGGCGTCTTGCAGTCGCCCCCCAGGTTGACGCCCCGCAACAGGACGTCGCGACCCTCGGCGTCGATGAACCGGCCGCGATCGGCGCGAAGGGGGGAGGGTGGCATGTGCAATCCCTGGCGGGGCCGCGAATACAGCCGCGTCGCCGTGCTGGAAATTTACAAACAGGTTAGACCGTTTCTATTTGCGGTCGACCAATCTGTCCAGCCAAGTCGGCGAAGCCGCCTAGGGAGGGGATTCGGCCGGTGGCACCAGGCCGTCGGAAAGAGCGCGCAGGAGGCGTTTCAACAACTCGATCGCCTGATCCAGTTCGGTGCGGTCGTTGAGCAGCATCAGATCGATCGACAATCCCCGTACGGCGGCGACAAACAGCCGCCGCATGGCGTTGATCTCCGGCAGGTCGGGGAATCCGCCCTCATGAAGGATGTGCTCCACCGTGGCGCGGGAAGCCGCCTCGATGCGCCGCTGCAGGGGCGCGAGGCGCGAGGCCAGGGCGGGGTCAGAGCGCGAACCCATCAGGATCTCAAGCACCGCCATCGCCGACGGTCGGGTGAGCAGGTCCCACATCATATCTGGGAAGCGATAGAAGCGCTCGCGTGCGGAGGCGACCTGGGCGCCGCGTTCCCGATACTCCCGGGTCTCCCGCTCATAGACGTCGGCGACCACGGCCAGCATCATGTCCACCTTGGTTGGATACTGGTGCAGCATGGCGCCGCGGCTGACCCCCGCCTCGTCGGCGATCAGACCGGTGGTGGTGGCGCCATAGCCCATCCGGTGCAGGACGACGATGGCTGCATCAATCAGCTTGCGTTGGGTCTCCGCGCTGCGCTCGGCCTGGGTGCGGCGTTCGCCGACTGTGCGCCGCGGGGGCCGCGCGCGGGGCGCACTGACGCCGATGAGCGATATCTCGTCGGTCACTCGGCTGGGTCTCCTTGCCGCTGAGTAGTTTCGACCATGCGGTAATTCTCCTGGGACGCAAAGCTTGTCCCCGACGGCCGCGGCCGGACCGCCGCCCCGAAGACCGGTCACTTGTACATACGGTCTAGACTGCTTGTAAATTGCAAAGAGGCGGTCTATGACAATCCAAAGGCCGGCCGGTGGGACCGTAGCCGTGATCAGGGGAGGGCGGAAACAATGTCCAACGTTCAGCGTCGAGGGATGAGCAAGGCCGCGATGCGGCTTCTGTGCGGGGTCGGGCTGGGGGCGTTGACCGCTCTGGCCGCGGCGTCGGCGGTCGCCCAGACCGCAGCGCCAGCCGCCGATAGCGCCGGCACCGTTGTAGTGACGGCCGAGCGGCGCACGGTCAACCTGCAGAAGGCGGCGCTTCCGGCCACGGTGTTCACCGCCGATGACCTCAACAAACGTTCGATCGTCTCGTTGAACGATCTTCAGTTCAATACGCCGTCGATGACCGTTCAGGACAACGGCGTGGGCGCCTTGATCAACATCCGCGGCATCGGCAAGAGCGACGGCGGCCAGGAAGTGCCGGCCGGCGCCCTGATTTACCGCGACGGGGTCTCTGTCTCCCCCGGCGGCATCTTCACCGACGAGTCCTACTATGACGTCTCGAGCGTCGAAGTCCTGCGCGGCCCGCAAGGCACCTTCGCCGGCGACAACGCCACCGGCGGGGCGATCTTCGTCACCGAAACCGATCCCGTCCTGCGCCGCTTCACCGGCTGGGGCGAGGCCAGTTACGGCAACTACAACGACGTGCGGTTGCGCGGGGCGCTGAACCTGCCGATCGGCGACGATTTCGCCCTGCGCATCGCGACCAACGACGAGAGCCGCAACAGCTTCGCCAACATCAGCGGACCCTACACCGGCAATGACGGAAAGCTCCGCGAGGGCGACTGGCGGGTCAGCGCCCTGTGGGCGCCGACGGACCGGTTCAAGGCCGAACTCAAGGTCGACGACATCTATCACGAGATGGGCGGCATTCCGGCCGCCACTTATAGCGGTTCGGCCAGCAACCTATTCGACATTACAACGGACGAGCACCAACTCGGGATTGAGCGGATGTTCCGCACCGTCCTGCAGCTCAGCTACGTGCTTCCGGACGGCGTCACCCTGAAATCGATATCGGGCTACCAGTTCGGCACGGCGTTCGTTAACGAGGACATCGCCGGCGCCAACAATCCGGCCCTGGATGAGGCCATCCATCTGCGAGGCCAGGAGCAGACCGAGTCGCAGGAGGTCGATATTCTGTCGCCCGACCAGGGCCGTTTCCGATGGGTCGTCGGCGGCGTCTATCAGGACGACCTGAACACCCAGCCCAATCGGGTCCAGTGGCTCTCGCTGTCTCCCGGCGGGACGCCGACCCACGGCGTCGCCTTGCAAACGCTGCGGTACGATGAGAACCGGCAGGACTGGGGCGTCTTCGGCCAGGTCACCTACGATCTGACCTCCTCACTCAAGCTGCAGGTCGGCGCCCGCTATTCCCAGTCCCAGGTCCATCTCGACGACCTGTTTATCGAAAGCTTCTATGGGACGGCGCTGGCGGGAGAGAATGTCGTGGGCGACGTCCAGAAGGACTCTCGCGTCACCGGCAAGGTCAATCTGGAATGGACCTTGGATCCCGACAACTTCCTCTACGCCTTCGTGGCCACCGGTCATAAGGGCGGCGGGATCAATGGCATCGGCACACCGTCGCCCGGCTACCCGACCCTCCCCGCGACGCCCGCTCAACTCCCGCCCAGCTTCAAGGCGGAAGACGTCACCGACTATGAGATCGGCTGGAAGGCGAACTTCTTCAACAACCATCTGCGCACCCAGTTGGGCGCCTTCTACAACGACTATCAGAACTTCCAGGTCGCGCTGTTCCAGGTGTCCACCGGGCTCGGGCAGGTCGAGAACGTGCCCGGCCACACCCAGGTCAGCGGCTTCGAAGCGCAAGGCCAGGCTCAATTCGGCAACCTGTCGTTCAATTTCGGCGGATCCTACCTGAACACCGCGCTTGGTCATTTCCTCGCGCTCGACTCGCGCAATCCCCTCGCCGGTTACCAGGATCTGACCGGTCGCCAGCAGCCGAACGCGCCGAAATGGACCGCCCAGGTGGGCGTGCAATATGTCTTCGACCTGCCCGGCGACACGACCTTGACGCCCCGCGTCGACTACGCCCTCATCGGGCCGAGGTGGGCCACCCTGTTCGACGTCACGCCCGGCGCCCCAGGCCCCTTGCTCAAGACCAGCGACTTCCTGCCTCAGGACCAGTTGGTGAACGCGCAGATCGCCTACGCCCACCACAACGACTGGTCGATTACGGCCTATGCGACCAACCTTCTCAATCTGCAGTACGCCGCCTCCGGAACGGCTGGCTCGTTGGCTATCGCCGGGCCACCGAGGCAGTTCGGGATGCGGGTTTCGAAGTCGTTCTAGGGTAAGGTCGCGCGGAACTGAGCCTGCGGCGCTGTTCCGCGCGAATTCATTTACGTTGTCATGGCCGGCCCATTCGATCCTCCGATCGCCCTTGGGGATCAAAGGACGACGACCCGGCAACAAGGGAACACGAACTGGACGTGGCGAGCTCGAGTACGACGATTTCACGGCCAGTTTTCCCTCGCCCCCAAAGCAAGCCCGGGGGTGACGGGAATAGACGTGCGGGCAATCGGCTCTCCAAGAGTCTGCTGGCCGTCGCCGCGGTCCTGATCGCGGCGCCCACTCAAGCCGACCCCCTGGCCCAAGGCTTCCAGTCGCCGCCGGCCGCAGCGCGGCCGCGGGTCTGGTGGCACTGGATGAACGGCAACATCACCAAGGACGGCATCGCCAAGGACCTCGCCTGGATGCATCGCGTCGGCGTCGGCGGGGTGGATGCGATCGACGCCTCCCTGGCCACGCCGCAGGTGGTTCCCCAGCCCCTGGCCTATATGACCCCGCCCTGGCGAGGGGCCTTCCGCTATGCGGCCGGGACTGCGGATCGCCTGGGCCTGGAGATGTCGATCGACTCTTCCCCCGGCTGGAGCGAGACGGGCGGCCCGTGGGTGACCCCCGCTCAGGCGATGAAGAAGCTGGTGTGGAGCGCCACCCCGGTTGAGGGCGGCAGGCCCTTTCATGGCGTCCTGGCCGCGCCGCCCGACAACACCGGCCCGATCCAGAACGCGCCGCTGGCCGGAAATCCGCTCAGCCCGCCGTCGAAAGCCGCGGGTTTGCGGTTCTACCGCGACGCGGTGGTGGTGGCCTATCGCGCCTCGGCCACGCCGGCGGCCCAAGCCACCTCCAGCGCCGGGCCGGTCGACGCCGCGGCGCTAGGCAACGGCGATCTCACCGGCGGCGTCACCTTGCCTCCCGCCGGCGCCGACAAATCCGCCTGGATCGAATTCGCCTTTACAGGTCCTGTCCGCATCCAGGGCCTGACCCTGGCGGCGGGGGCCACCGGCGCGCCTGGCGTCGACGGGCGGCTGGAGGCCAGCGACGATGGCGCGGCGTGGCGCGCGGTGGCCGAAATCGCGCAAGGTAAGCTGGTCCAGCAGACGATATCGCTGCCGCCGACCACGGCGTCCCGATTCCGGGTCAGCTTTCGCGCCGCAAAGCCGACGCCTCCGCCGCCGATCTTCCTCACCTTCGCGCCCGGCGCGGCGATGGCGAACATCGTCGCCATGCTGGCTGGCCCGCACGTGCCGCTCACCTTCAAGGTCCATCAACTGGTCCTGCGCCCCGACGCGACGGTCAACCAGGTCGAGGCCAAGGCGGGTTTCGCCATCGCCCCGGACAACTACGCCATCGCCACCCCGCCCGGCGCTGACCCGGCCACCGTCGTCCGGCCCTCAGACGTGCAGGTGTTGACTGGGCGGATGACCGCGGACGGAACCCTGGACTGGACGCCGCCGCCCGGCCGCTGGGTGGTCCTGCGCCTGGGCTACGCCCTGACCGGCACCGAAAACCATCCAGCCCCCGCCGACGCCACCGGCCTGGAGGTGGACAAGCTCGACGCCGACGCCGTGGGCGCCTACCTGACCACCTACTTGGGTCGCTACAAGGACGCCGCTGGCCCCGACCTCTTCGGCAAACGGGGGCTGAACGCCCTGACCATCGACAGCACCGAGATCACCGCCCAGAACTGGACACCCGCCATCCTGGCCGATTTCCAGGCGCTGAACGGCTACGATCCCACCCCCTGGCTGCCGGCCCTGACCGGGGTGGTGGTGGGGAGCCCGCAGGACAGCGACCGGTTCCTCTGGGACTTCCGCCGCACCCTGGCCCAACTCCTTGCCCGTAACCATTACGGCGAGATCGCCGCGGCGGCCCACGCCCGGGGCATGATCAACTACGCCGAAGCCCTGGAGGATCACCGCGCCAGCTTCGGCGACGATATGGAGATGCGCCGTTATGCGGACGTGCCCATGGGCGCCATGTGGATGTATGGCGATCGGCGCGAGCCCTATCCGACCTATGTCGCCGATCTGCAGGGCGCGGCCTCCGTAGCCCATATCTATGGGCAGAATCTGGTCGGGGTGGAGGCGATGGATTCGGCCGGCCAGCCCTGGGCCTATGCGCCGCGTCAGCTGAAACCGGTGGTGGACGCGGCCTTCGCCCTGGGCGCCAATCGGATCATCGTCCACACCTCGCCGCACCAGCCCCTCGACCGGGCGCCCGGCCTGTCGCTGTTCGTGTTCGGCCAGTATTTCGACCGGCTGGAGACCTGGGCCGACGAGGCGGGACCTTGGGTCACCTACATGGCCCGCAGCGCCTACCTGCTGCAGCAGGGCCACTACGCCGCCGACGTCGCCTATTTCTATGGGGAGGAGGCGCCCCTCACCGGCCTCTACGGCGATGCGCGAGTGGCGGACGTTCCGGCTGGCTACGGCTTCGACTTCGTCAACGCCGACGCGGTGCGAACCCAGCTTTCGGTCAAGTCGGGTCATCTCGCCACGCCCTCGGGGATGGACTACCGCCTGCTCTATCTTGGCGGCAGCAGCCGCTACATGACCCTGGCGGTTCTGCGCAAGATCGGCGAATTGGCCGGGGAGGGCGCCGTCATCGTCGGCCGCCGCCCGCTCGCCTCGCCCAGCCTCGCCGACGACCAGGCCGCGTTCCAGGCCCTGGCCGACGCCATCTTTGGCCCCGCCGGCGCGGCTGCGCCCCGGGCCTACGGACATGGGCAGGTGTTCCCCGACGGCGCGCTGGACAAGGCCCTGGCGGCGCTGAACCTGGCGCCGGACTTCGACTACACCAAGCCCGAGGTCGACACCGAACTGATGGCTCTGCACCGGCGGCTGGCCGACGGGGACCTCTACTTCGTCAGCAACCGCTCCGGCCACGCCGAACAGGTCCCCGCCAGCTTCCGCGTCGCCGGCCGCAGCCCGGAGATCTGGAACGCGGTGACCGGCGAGCGGTCGCCGGCGGACTTCCACGTCGTCGGCGGGCGCACGGAGGTTCCCCTGGCGTTGGACGCCCATGACGCCGTCTTTGTCGTCTTCCGCCAGGCGACGCAGGCGCGCGAACGCGTGACCGCCAGGTCCGTGGAGCGGACCCTGACTGAACTCGGGGGCGATTGGCGCGTCAGTTTCCAACCCGGTCGCGGCGCGCCAGACGGCGCAATCACGGCGCCGCTGGGATCGTGGACCCAGAGCCCCGTGGCCGGCGTGCGCTATTTCTCCGGCGACGGGACCTATGCGCGCGACTTCCAGGCGCCGACAGGGCGGCGGGGCGCGCGCGTGTTTCTAGACCTGGGCGAGGTGCGCGAGGTCGCCGAGGTTCGACTGAACGGCAAGGCGCTGGGGATCCTGTGGAATCCGCCCTTCCGCCTGGACATCACCGACGCCCTGCGGCCTGGAACCAACCGGCTTGAGATCAAGGTGACCAACCTCTGGGTCAACCGCCTGATCGGCGACGCCCAGCCGGGCGCGGCCAAGACCTACACCTTCGTCACCATTCCCACCTATCGCCCCGACGCGCCGCTGCGCCCGTCGGGCCTCATCGGCCCGGTGCGGCTCACCGAGGCCGACGCGCATTGACCAAGCCCGTCAGGAAAGACGTCCGATGAAGCGATTTTGGAGTCTGGCCGGCGTCTTGGCCGCCCTGGCGGTCGCCGCGCCCGTGGCCGGTTCGACCGCATCCGACTCCGCGCCTGTCGCCGTGATCGACTCCGGCCGGCTGGCCGGTGTGATGAACGAGGGCGTGCGGGTGTTCCGCGGCCTGCCCTATGCCGCGCCGCCGACGGGCGCCCTGCGCTGGCGCCCGCCGCAACACCTCGCGCCCTGGCAGGGGGTGCGCTCCGCCGCGCTGTTCGGCCCAGCTTGTCCGCAGGCCCACCCCAACGGCCTTGTCAACGTCGTCCCCTACGGCGGGGCGCCCGAGCCGACCAGCGAGGACTGCCTGACCCTGAACGTCTGGGCGCCGGCCGGGGCGACGGCCCGGGCGCCGGTGATGGTCTGGTTTCATGGCGGCGCCGGGGTTCTGGGCGCGGGCTCGCTGCCCTATTACGATGGCGCGAGCTTCGCCCGCGACGGGGTGGTGCTGGTGACGATCAACTACCGCCTGGGCTTCCTGGGCGACTTCGCCCATCCGGCCCTGACCCGCGAGGCCAAGCCCGGCGAGCTCCTGGGCGCCTATGCCCAGATGGACCAGATGGCGGCGCTGCGTTGGGTGAAGCGCAACATCGCCGCGTTCGGCGGCGACCCGGGCAATGTCACCATCTTCGGCGAGTCCTCCGGCGGGATCAGCGTGCTCAACCTGATCACCACCCCCTCGGCGGCCGGCCTGTTCCAGAAGGCGATCGTCGAGTCCGGGGGCGGCTGGTTTCCGCCGGGCCCCAGCCGCGAAAAAGCCGAGGCGCAGGGCCAGAAGATCGCCGCCTCCCTCGCCGTACCGGCGAACGCCACGGCCGCCCGCCTGCGCCAGATCCCGGTCGCAGCCCTGACGGCTTTGCCCCCACCTAGCGCGACGTTCGTCGACACGAGGCTGATGCCGGAGGGCGCGACCACGGCCATCGACGCGGGACGCAACCTGACGATCCCGCTGATGATCGGCGTCAACAGCGGCGAGGATTCCTTGCTCGACCACGGCGGCGGTGTCGCCAAGGCCAAGGCGCAGATCAAGCCGGATGTGATGGCCCAGTTGCACAAGCTCTATGGTCCGAACATCGATGACGACATGGCCGCGCGCGACTATTTCCGCGACGCCCTGGCCACCGGCGCGGCGCGCTGGGTCGCCGGCAAATGGTCGCGGGGGGCGCCGGCCTACCTCTACCGCTTCGATCACGTCGACGAGGCCTTACGCCCGCATCGCACCCGCGCGAGCCATGGTTCGGAGATCATCTACGTCTTCCAGACCCTCGGTCGGCAGCCCGCCGACGCGGTCAAGCCGACGGCCGGCGATGTGTGGGTGGCGGGGGTGATGCACGCCCGGTGGGTCGCCTTCGCGCGCACGGGCGACCCCAACCCGGCGGGCCTCGCCCACTGGCCGGCCTATTCCCGCGAGGCCGATCCCTGGATGGTGTTCGGCCCGAACGGGGCGGGGGTGCAGCACCACGTGCTCAAGGCGCAGCTCGACTGGCACGAGGGCCGCACCGCGCCTCTTCTGCTGCTGCTGCGAGCCCAGGCGGAGTGGGCGCGGGCGTTGGCGTTCCGGTTCTGAGGGGCGGCGCGGCCCTACCGCTTCGCCAGATACCGGTTCCAGAACGCGACCGCCTCGGCCATGGCCGCCTTACCCTCGGGCGCGCCCATCATCATCGGCGGAAAGGCGTGCGGCATGCCCTCGTAGAGCTCGAGGTCGGAATTGCCGCCGGCGCGTTTGATCGCCCGATGCAGCCGCACCATGTCGCTGAGCAGGATCTCCTTGGTGCCGCCCAGGATCAGCACGGGCGGATAGCCCTTGGTGAAGTCGCCGTAGACCGGCGAGACGTAGGGGCGCGTCTGGTCGGCCGGCGCGGCATAGAGATCGATGGCTGGCTGGACGGCGGGGGCGTAGAGGACCGGATCGGCCTCCGCCAGTGTGACCCGTGTGTCCCCGGCGCCGGTCAGGTCCGTGGCCGGCGAGATCAGCAGCAGGGCCGCCGGCGCGGGCAGGCCCTGGTCTCGGATCTTGAACGCCGTGCCCGCGATGATATTGCCGCCGGCCGACTCTCCATACATGCCGATCCGCTTCGCCGGTGCGCCCTGGGCCAGCACCGCCTTGTAGACGGCCACCAGCTGGTCGGTGATCAGCGGCCACTGACCCATCGGGGCCAGGGTGTAGTCCACCGAAATCACCCGTCGGCCGGTGGCGCGGGCCATGTTTCCGGACGACAACAGGCTCGAATGGGCGCTGCCGCCGATGAAGCCGCCCCCATGGACGTAGATGAGCACACTGCCGTCGTCCTTGTAGCCGGCGGGCAGGACCTCGACCACATGGACGCCGCCCATCTGCCGGTCCGTCACCGTCACCCCCAGCGCCTTGATCAACCCGGCTTCGCGCGGCGCGACCATCCGTTCGAAGAGTTGGTTGAGCGCGACGTACCCGGCCGCTGTGCGGGGCGCTGCAGGCCGGGGGCCGAGCAACGATGGCCTGGACGCGTTCAGGATGGCCGCGGCCTGCGGCGACACCGTTGTCGGCACATAGGCGCGCAGGGGCGCGGCGGGGGCTTCGGCGGCGGTGGTCGCCTGGGCGGCGGCCTGGCCGGCGAGCGCCAGGGTGGCGCAGCTGACCGTGACCGCAAGCAGGGTTCGCATTCGCATGGGGGGTCTTCCTGGTTGCGGGCTCACTTGGCGGGGGGCAGGTAGCGCTTGAGGAAAGCCAGTTCCTCGGCCAGGGCTTCCTTGCCCTCCGGGGCGTCGCCCATCAGGCCTGGAAAGCCGTGCGGCATGCCCTCATAGATTTCGAGGTCGGAATTGCCGCCGGCTTCTTTGATCGCCCGATGCAGCCGCACCATGTCGCTGAGCAGCCATTCCTTGGTGCCGCCCTGTATCAGCACCGGAGGATAGCCCTTGGTGAAGTCGCCATAGACCGGCGAAACGTAGGCGTTCTTCTGGTCGGCCGGATCGGCGTAGGCGTCCAGGCCCGGCCGCACCTGCTCGGCGTGCAGCGCCGGATCGGCGTCCTTCAGGGTCGTGCGGGTATCGCCGCCTTCGGTGAAGTCGCTCATCGGACTGATCAGCAGCAGGGCCGCAGGCATCGGCAGGCCGCGGTCGCGGATCTTCAGCGTCGTTGCGGCGATGATGTTGCCGCCGGCGGATCCGCCCATCATGCCGATGTGCTTGGCCTTGATCCCTTCGTCGAGGAGACCTCTGTAGACGGCCGCCACCTGGTCGGTGACCATCCGCCAGTTCCCCCGCGGCGCGACCGTATAGTCGACATCGATGATCCGCTTGCCGGACGCCTGGGCCATGGTCGCCGCCCCGCCGAGTTCGGAGCGGGCGCTGCCGCCCACGAAGCCGCCGCCGTGGACATCCATGAGCACGGTGCCGTCGTCGTGGTAGCCCTTGGGGCGAACCTCATAGACGTTGACCCCGCCGATCACCCGCTGGGTGACGGTGGGCTGCAGAATCTTCAGCCGCGCCTCGGAGACCTCGATGCCGCGCTTCTCCGAGGCCTGGTAGAGGGCGTCGAAGTCCGCCGTCGTCCGCATCGGCGGCCCCGGCGTCGCCAGGATGAAGGGGCGATAGCGGGCGTAGAGCGCCGCCGCCTCGGGCGAAATGGTCGTGGGGACGTAGGCGCGCATCGGCAGGCGCGCTTGAGTGGGAGCGGCCGCTGGCGCCGCGGACGGTTGTGCGCCCGCTGAGGTCGCTAGGGCGGCCGCCGCCAGGATGAATCCGGCGGTCAGGCGGGCGCTGAAGATTGTCCCTCGCATCACGTTCCCTTCCTATGGCTATTTTCCGACAAGGCTTTCACCACTATAGAAAAACAGTCAAGACTGCTTGTTAATGACAAGTCGGATTGGCCGGACCGGGTAAGGCGGGCCGGCGACACGCTGGCGGCACGGGATGAGACGGTAACATGGAGCGAACTCCGCAAAACCTCGAACAGCTGCTGGCGCGGATGACGCTGGAAGAGAAGATCGGCCAGCTCAGCCTCTATTCCGCCGACGTCAAACTGGCCGGCCCCGATCCGGTCAATCCGGTGCTGAGCTTCCAAACCCCGACCGCGCGGCTGGACGATGTCCGGGCCGGCCGGGTGACCGGCATCTTCAATGGCTACGGCGAGGAGTTCATCCGCCCGCTCCAGCGGCTGGCGGTGGAGGAAAGCCGCCTGGGCATACCGTTGCTCTTCGCCGCCGACGTGATCCACGGTTTCCGCCTGGCCTTTCCGGTCCCCCTGGCCGAGGCCGCCAGTTTCGAGCCGGAGCTGGCGCGCCGGGTCGCCGAGGTCGCCGCCGCGGAAACCGCCTCGCAAGGCGTGCACTGGACCTTCGCGCCGGGCGCCGACCTCTGCCGCGACGCGCGCTGGGGGCGGGTGGTGGAAAGCTGCGGCGAGGACGTGCTGGTCGCCAGCCGTTTCGCCGCCGCCCGGGTGCGCGGCTTTCAGGGTGAGGGCCTTTCCGACCCCACCCGGGTGATGGCCACCATCAAGCATTTCGCGGCCTATGGCGCGGCGGAGGCGGGCCTCGACTACAACACCGCCGAGATCTCGCGCACGACCCTGATCGACCACTACCTGCCGCCCTATCGCGCCGGCCTGGACGCCGGCGCCGGCGCGGTGATGAGCGCCTTCAACGACGTGGACGGGACGCCCGCCAGCGCCAGCGCGGCCCTGCTGACCGACCTGCTGCGCGGCCAGTGGGGGTTCGAAGGTTTTGTGGTCTCCGACTATAATTCTGACTACGAGACCATGGTCCACGGCCTGGCGGCCAGCCCGCGCGAGGCGGCGCTGCTTTGCTTCCGAGCTGGCCTGGACATGTGCATGCAAAACGGCCTTTACGCCGCGCACCTGCCCGGCCTCGTGGCCGAGGGCGCGATCGACGAGGCGGCCATCGACTGCTCGGTGATGCGGGTGCTGCGGGCCAAGCAGGCCCTGGGGTTGTTCGAGAACCCCTATCGCGGCCTGGGCGCCGGCTTCGATGACGTAGCCGGCCGGGCCCTGGCTCGCGAGGCCGCGCGGCGCTGCCCGGTGCTGTTGAAGAACGAGGGCGCCGTCCTGCCGCTCAAGCCCGGCGCACGGATCGCGCTGATCGGTCCATTCGCGCGCGAGCACAGCAACCTCAACGGCGCCTGGGCGATCTTCGCCGACAATGCGCGGTCGACGAACCTGGAGGACGGGTTCGCCGCGGCGCTGGCCGTGGATCACCTCGTCGTCGAGCCGGGGTGTCGGATCGACGCGGCCCTGGACGGCGGGATCGAAGCGGCCATCGCCGCGGCGCGAGCCTGCGATGTCGTGATGCTGGCGGTAGGGGAGGGCCAGCACATGTCCGGGGAATCGCGCTCGCGGGCGGATATCGGCCTGCCCGAGGCGCAACTGGCCCTCGCGCGAGCCCTGCGCGAGACCGGAAAGCCGATCGTCACCCTGCTGCGCGCCGGCCGGCCCCTGGCGATCCCAGAGCTCGCCGCGCTGTCGGACGCCCTGCTGGTCACCTGGTTCCTGGGCGCCGAGACGGGGTCAGCGGTGGCCGACCTGGTGCTGGGTCGGGCCGCGCCGAGCGGGCGACTGCCGATGAGCTTTCCCCGGCATCAGGGCCAGCTGCCGCTCTACTACGCCCGCAAGACCACCGGCCGGCCGGCCCAGCCGCCGCCGGCGCGGTTTACGGCGCGGTATATCGACATGGACGTAACGCCGCTGTTCCCCTTCGGCTTCGGTCTCGGCTACGGCCGCGCCGACTACGGGCCAACGACTTTGGACAGCGCGTCGCTGGATTGGGACGGGGTGCTCGGCGTCT
>FTAI01001622.1_pt1 | contig 20502 bp, 14 predicted proteins | sample 1638941 | NCBI WGS metagenome assembly FTAI01 (sample SAMEA3914813, study PRJEB12502) | metagenome | biome: forest; material: soil | place: Canada | collected 2011-07-07 | depth 0.3 m | reverse complement strand
GGAGTCCTCGCGCCGGAGGACTATGTCCGGCTCCGGGCCGTTTCCGGCTCCATGGGGCTGATGCTCGAGAGCGCCAGCGAGCGCCTCTGCCAGCGCGGCGGCCCGCACTTCGGCTCCCCCGACAAGGCGCCCGCGGCCCGCCTCGCCTCGATCGCGGCCGCGGGCGAGGCTGATGTCCCCTTCACCAGCGGACTCCTCATCGGCATCGGCGAGACCCGCGAGGAGCGTCTCGACGCCTTGTTCGCATTGCGCGACCTCGACCGCCGCTACGGGCACCTGCAGGAGGTCATCGTCCAGAATTTCCGCGCGAAGTCGGGCACGCCCATGGCCGCCTGGGCCGAGCCGTCACTGGACGAGCTCGTCTGGACGATCGCGGCCGCGCGACTGGTTCTACCGTCTGTCGTCGCGATCCAGTCGCCGCCGAACCTCAATCCCGGCCGCGCCGCCGCGTTGATCGAGGCCGGGATCGACGACTGGGGCGGCATCTCTCCGGTCACGATCGACCATGTGAATCCGGAGGCGCCCTGGCCCGAGATCGAGTCCTTGGCCGCTGAATGCGCCGCGGCGGGGCGTCCGCTCGTCGAGCGCCTCACCGCACATCCCCGTTTCGTCCAGGATGCCGCGCGGTGGTTCGATCCGCCGGTCGCGGTCGCCGTCCGTCGCCTGGCTGACAGCGAGGGCCTGGCGCGCGACAGCGGCTGGAGTCCCGGCGTGGCCGCCGCGGCTCCCGGTTCGCCACTCCATCCCTTCGGGACCCCGCCCGCGCGGGGGCGGTCATTGGCGCTCGGTCGAACCCTCGCGCGCGCCCAGGCAGGCGAACGCCTTGAGGAGGCCGAGGTCGCAAGCCTCTTCGCGACGCGCGGGCCTTCGGCCGATGAGGTCGTGGCTGCGGCCGATGAACTCCGGCGCGCCGTCTGCGGCGATGTCGTCACCTATGTGGTCAACCGCAATATCAACTACACAAACATCTGCACCTTCAGCTGCAGTTTCTGCGCTTTCTCCAAGACTTCGACGAAGGCCGGAACGCGGGACCGGCCATACGACCTGTCGCTTGATGAGATCGCCGCGCGTGTGCGCGAGGCGCGTGCGAAAGGCGCGACGGAGGTGTGTCTGCAGGGGGGCATCCACCCACGCTTCACGGGTGACACCTATGTTGAGATACTCCGGGCCGCGAAAGCCGCGGCCCCCGATATCCATGTCCATGCCTTCTCCCCGCTGGAGGTGAGCCACGGGGCGCAGACACTGGGCGTTCCCGTGACCGACTTCCTCCGACGGCTGCAAGCCGACGGCCTGGGCTCGCTGCCGGGCACCGCCGCCGAGATCCTGGACGACGAGATTCGCCGCCAGATCTGTCCCGACAAGGTGTCGACTGCCGAATGGCTCGAAGTCGTGGGCGCGGCCCATCGTATCGGGTTGCCCACGACATCCACGATCATGTTCGGACACCTGGAGCGTCCGGAGCATTGGGCGCGACATCTGCTCGCGATACGGGATCTGCAGCTGGACACCGGGGGCTTCACCGAGTTTGTCCCGCTCCCCTTCGTGCACATGCAGTCGCCGGTCTTCTTGCGAGGGCAGGCCCGGCCCGGGCCGACCTGGCGCGAGGTCGTGCTGATGCACGCTGTTTCGCGCCTGACGCTGCACGGCGCGATAGGGTCAATCCAGACGTCCTGGGTGAAACTGGGTCTGGGAGGCGCCGCCGCTTGCCTCGCCGCTGGGGCCAACGATCTCGGCGGCGTGCTCATGAACGAGTCAATCAGCCGCGCCGCGGGTGCGGCCCATGGCCAGGAAGCGACCGTCGGCGACATGACCCGAGCGGCGAGGTCGGCAGGTCGGTCGCTTCGGCAGCGGACCACGCTCTATGGCGATCCGCAGGCTGCCGCGCCGCCAAGGGTCATGGCCGGCTAAGGACCCATGCGGGGACGGGAAGCAGCGCCTCCACGACGGTCTCGGTGCGGAAACAAAACGGCCGCGCCTCTGGCGGGAGGCGCGGCCGCAGCTAGTCGAGACGGTGTCGCGACTAGAACTTCACGCCCACGCGGACCCCGTAGGATGTCGGCATCGAGTAGGAGGAGAAGTCGCCCACAGTGGCTTCACGCACGTAGAGCTGAGTGTGCTCGTTGGTCAGGTTGTCCCCATAGGCGGTCACTCTCCAGCGGTCACCCGGCGACAGCCAAGAGACCTGGGCGTTGACGATCGTGAACGGGGATTGCTTCAGACGGTTGTCGACATGCCAATAGTACGACCCGCTGTAGGAGACCGTCAGGCTCGACTCCATGCGCCCGACCGGAAGATCATGCTTGTAGGTCCCTGAGGCGAAGGCCGTGACCTTCGGCGAACGGATGAGTTGGTTGCCGGTATCGTCGGCGACCACCTGCTTGTTGCCGCCCGTGGGAAGCGGGACGAAATTCTGGCCCAGCGGGAAATTCGTATACTCCGTATGCATCAAGGCGCCGCCCGCTTGCACCGACAGATTTTCCGTGATTTCGCCCCTGTACTCTACTTCAGCACCGTAAATCTCACCGGCCGCGGCATTGTAGAGAACCTGCTGGTTCAAGGCGTTAAGGGCGTTGATCTGGATATTGTCGTACTGGCTGTAGTACACGGCGGCGGAAATGGTCGTTCGACCCGCATTGTACTTGTAGCCCGCCTCGTAGGAACGCACTTTTTCAGGTTGCACCGGCACGCCCTTGAAGGGGCAGGTCGGGTTGGTGACCGTCGTGCAAGTGCCGGTCGCGCCGCCGTCGAACAGGCCGCTCTTGAAGCCCTGGCTGTAGTTTACGTAGGCGCTTGACTGGCTGGTGAGGTCGTAGCGCAGGGCCACGTGGGGGGTGAACGCATCCCAGGTGTGGGCGGCGTCCAGCATGAGTACGCCGCCAGGGCCGTCGTTGTTCAGCGCGTGCTTCTTTTCGGAGCTGTAGCGGCCACCTGCGGTGAGGTGCAGCTTGTCCGTCAGGTCGAAGGTGCCCTCCGCATAGGCGGCGTAGGCGGTCGCCGTCACGTGAACATCAGGCCGGAACGGCGGGAAGGGCAGGGCGTTCCCGCCGACCGAGACCTGCACCGTCGTGTGCGAGACGTCATGATAATAGTAGAGGCCCCCGATCCACGAAAACCGCCCCATCTTGGGCGACGCATAGATCAGTTCCTGGGTCGTCGTCTTCTGGGTCTGCGGCGTTGCCGCGAAGGACTGGACGGGCCGCTCGGTCCCGTCGAGGTCGGTGTAGAACGGATACTTCGTATCGGCGTAGCTGGTGATCGAGGTGAGCGTTCCCCAGGTTCCGGTCCAGTCCGCGTTCAGATTGCCGGAGGTATAGTCGAGCTTGTTCGTCGGACGCGTGTTCAGCGCGATGTGCTTGTAGTCATGCCTCGCGCCGATCGCCGCAGCGATCGAGGTCAGCTGCGGGGTGTTGTTGTTGATCGGAACGTACGAATAGGCGGTGTTGTCAGACTGGTTGATATGGGTTCCGGTCAGGATGATTCGCAGATCGTCGATCGGCTGGAGCAGCACGCGGGCCCGCACGCCGGACGACCGCGTGAACGACGAATCCTCATTGTTGAGGGCGACGTTCTTCGTATAGCCGTCGTTCGTGCGGCTGTAGGCGGCGATGTTCACCGCCACCTTGTCGCTTACGGGCAAGTTCGCGTAGCCGGACAGTCGCAATTCGTTGAAGCGGCCATAGCCGACCTCTGCGTTGCCACTGCGCTCGGTCAAGGAGGGCGCTTTGGTGGTCACCACGATGGCGCCGCCTGTGGCGTTCCGGCCGTAAAGGGAGCCCTGCGGGCCCTTCAGCGTCTCGATCTGCTCAATGTTGTTGAAATCGAACAGGGCCGCGCCCTGGCTCGAAATATAGACCCCGTCGACATAGATCGCGACGTTCGGGTCCGCGCCCGTCCCGGTCACCGTCGTGCCGACGCCACGGATGGTCGGCTGCACGTATGTGCCTTGCTGGGTGATGTTCAAACCGGGCGTAAGAAGGCGCAGTTCTCGTGAGCCCTCTACGCCGGAATTGTCGAGTTGTGTCGCCGTGACGACGGACACCGAGGCCGGTACGTCGACATAGCGTTCGGACCGGCGCTCCGCCGTAACGACGAGCTCCTCGACAGCGTTGCCGCTCGCCTTGGTTGACGCGCCCCCCGTTGTTTGCGCGAGGCCGACTCCCGGCAGCAGCACCGACGCAGCGGTCGCCATCAGACCCAATACCAATTGGGAATTCTTCATCCTCGTATCCCTCCCCAGAGATTCGCCTCGCTTATGCTCGCGGGCTTTGGACCGCCCCTCTTGCGGGTCCCGTAAAGGGGTCGGCTAAGCGTTTCTTGTAGTCCAAGGTTAGGCGACAGTGCTATCTCAAAAACATCACATGTTCCAGAAATAATCGTAACGCGTACTGGAAACTGCAGCGACCGGATCGGCCCGACGCCCTGTGAGGCCCTGCACGCCAGGGTTCGAGTGGCCAGGTTGCCTAGGAGACCGTGCGATAACGCGCAGCCGGTGTCTGACGGGATAGATAGGGGCGCATGGCGTCGCGAGCGGCCTTGAGCGACTCCCAGGCCGCGATATCGTCAAGCGCTGGGATCGTGACTTCCTCACCCATTTCCAACCCGGCCAGCGCCGCGTCCACCATGACGCCGGCCTCCATAATCACGTCGCCGGCCAGCCCTTCCACGTCGATGCGGGCCTTTCCCCAGATTTCGGTGCGCGTGACGCCAGGCAGGACGGCCTGCACGCGCACGCCTGTCTTTCGAAGTTCGCCGCTGAGCCCCTCGCTGAGGGCCATGAGGTACGCCTTGGTGGCGGTGTAGGCAGCGCTGATGCCCGGCCGGTCCGCGTTGAGCCCGACCACCGAGCCCACCATGACGATATCGCCGCGGCCCCGCGCCACCATGCCTGGGATCGCAGCGCGTGCGAGCCGGGTGGATGCCACCACATTCAACAGAAGCATCGACTGCAACTGCCCGGCGTCCATCTCGATCATGCGCCCGGGAATGGCGATGCCCGCGTTGTTCACGAGCATAGAAATGTCGTCGGCCCGCAGCCGCTGCTCGACGCGCCGGAGATCGTCTTCCCCGGCCAGGTCGGCGGCGAGCACCTCGACCTCCACGCCGATTTCATTCCGCAGTCGTTCGGCGGAGCGCTCGAGCCGCACCTGGTCACGCGCCACGAGCACCAGCGCATGCCCCCTGGCGGCCAGGCGGTCGGAATAGGCAGCGCCGATCCCCGCTGAAGCCCCTGTGACGAGCGCAACGCCTGGTGCTGTCGGCATGTGGTCGTCTCTCCGGGCCGCCGGGCAAGTATGTACAGGGGACGGCGGCCCACCGAACGGGTTTGAATTTCGTCAGACCGCCCTCGCGCCCGCCAGACGGACTCCCCCGTCGGGTTGGCGATGGTCGCCGACTCGGCCCGGCCTTAGCGTCTGGCGCACAGTCGGCCTAGCCGGTCAGGATCATGGCATGGAGCTCGGACATGATGTTCGCGGACAAGACGGCGCTGGTCACTGGCGGCGCGGGCGGCATCGGCCTTTCGGTGGCGAAGGCCTTTGTCGCCGAGGGAGCGTCTGTCGTCATCGCGGACCTGGACCTCACTGCGGCGACAGCGGCGGCGGCGCTGATCGAGGCGGCGGGCGGGCGCGCGCTCGGCGTGGGCGTGGACGTGGGCGACGCCGTGCAAGTGGAGGGGCTGTTCGAAACCGCGGCGTCGAGGTTCGGCGGGGTGGACGTGGCCGTTTGCGCCGCAGGCCGCATGAGCGCAAACGTCGACGTGCTCGATCTTGACGAGGCGGAGTGGGATGCCGTGTTGCGGGTCAACCTGACTGGCGCCTTTCTGGTGGCGAAGGCGGCCGCGCGGCAGATGCTCGACACTGGCCGCAAGGGCGCGATCGTTCTCATCTCGTCCGTCGGCGGCATGCTCGGCGTGCCGACCCAGGCGCCCTATTGCGTCAGTAAGGCGGGGCTGGGGATGCTGACCAAGGTCATGGCGGTCTCGCTGGCGCCGCGCGGAATCCGCGTGAATGCCGTCGGGCCTGGGCCGATCCGCACGGCGATGACCGAGGCCATCGAAGCCGACCCGGCGCTTGCCGCGATGATGAAATCACGCACCCCGATCGGCCGCCTGGGCGAGCCTGAGGAAGTCGCCTCCGTCGTCCTGTTCCTTGCGAGCGACGCCGCCGCCTACATCCACGGGCAGACGATCTACGCCGACGGCGGCCGCCTGGCGCTGAACTACGTGATGCCCCCGGTTCCTAGCGGCGCTGGGGCACGGATACGCCAGCGGTAAGGGCGTGCCGGATGTGTCCGGCGCTGAAGAGGCTATAGGGGAACCCCGGTTCGACCGCGCTCACCTGGTCGAGTTCGGCAAGGTCTTCCGGCGCGAAGGCGACCTCGAGGGCGCGAAGGTTCTGTGCGAGGTGCTCCGCTGTGCGGGCGCCGACGATGGGCGCGGTCACCGCCGGGTTGGCGAGCGTCCAGGCTAGCGCTACCTCCGCGGACGTGCGGCCCAGACGGTCGGCTACTGTCCTGACGGCAGCGGCGGCGCGCTGGGCCCGATCATCGACCTTGCCCATGGCGACGAGCGCCTTGCCGCGGCCGGTCCCGTCGGACGGCGCGCCGGCGTCATACTTCCCGGACAGGAGCCCGCCCGCCAAGGGCGACCAGGGGAGGACGCCCAACCCTAGCTCGGCCGCCATGGGAATGAGCTCGCGCTCGACGGTGCGCTCAAGCAGGTTGTATTCGATCTGAAGCGCGATGAAGGGCGCCCAGCCACGAAGCTCGGCCAGCATCTGCATCCGCGAGACCTGCCATGCGGGCGTGTCGGAGATTCCGACATAGTTAACCTTTCCGGCGCGGACCAGGTCGTCGAAGCCCCGCATAATCTCCTCGACGGGCGTGAGACCGTCCCAGACGTGGAGATAGAAGAGGTCGATATAGCCCGTCTTGAGCCGCTTCAGGCTCGCCTCGACGGCGCGCACCATGTTCTTGCGGTGGTTTCCTGCGGCGTTGGGGTCGCCCGGCGAGGTGGCCAGGGAGTATTTGGTCGCGAGCACGAGGCGGTCGCGCTTTGGCCCCGCGAAGTCGCCGACGAGACTCTCGGAGAGCCCTCCTGCGTAGTAGTCGGCCGTGTCGATGAAATTGCCGCCGACGTCCACGTAGGCGTCGAAAATCCGCCGCGAGGCCGTCTCGTCGGCCCCCCAGGGCGCGCCGAAAGTCATCGTACCCAGGCAGAGGGGAGAGACCTTCAGGCCGGAACGGCCGAGCAGGCGATAGGTGTCGAGCGTCAGCGGCTGGCTCAAATCAGATTATCCTCTTCCGTCGGTGGCACAGGGGCGCGGGCCTATTCGTCGCCCTCGTCCAGCACCCAGCGCATGACGCGGTGCAGGGGCCAGCAGGCGTCGTGCGGCGTGCCGCCGAACCCTTCGCTCTCGCCGAGGGTCGAGATGTGTTGCACGCCGGCTGATCCCAGCCGGTCGCGCAGCGCCACGCGCCGGGCCGAAGGGAAAACGCCGACGGTTTGGGTCGCCACAGTGACATGGGCCAGGGCGTCGGTCAGATCGTCGACCCGAACGACGTTCACCAGCTTGCCGCTGGGGTGGAAATCCACTGGCTCGTCGGAGCGGATCGCCATTCCGCCTCCGTCGGGACGGCCGAACACCCGGTAGAGCGGCTCGAGGAGGCTCAGCATCTCAACGGCCTCCAACGTCTCGGGCGGAGGGACCGGCCCGTTCGGCCCGTCGCCGTAGCGGACGTCCACCGCCATAGCCGCTACCAAATGTTCACAGTAGCGGTCGACCTCTTCGGTCGAGCCTTCGACGAAGTGGAAGCGCGATGAGTTGCACGCGTCCTGGTTGAAGATGAGGCTGGCCGCCGCTCCGCGTCGCGCCGCGTCGCGGAGCGTCGCCTCGGTGGCGAAGATCTCGCGGCCGAGCATCGATATGGACACCTTCGGGTCGAACGAGACCATCTCGAACCCGGGGCCGACGTATTTCGAGACGTGCCGCACCGCCGCCTCGCCACCCCACACCACGACCTTGTCGAAGTACTGGGAGCGGAAGATCGCCGACTCCAGACCGGCGTCCCCGCCACGCCAGTAGACGGCCGAGAACGAGCGCACGACCGGATGGCCGGGGTCGATGTCGGCCATGGTCCGCAGGATTGCGGTGGCCGTGAACATGTCGTTGGACGGCATCTTGAGCAGATGTACGCCCTTCGACAGCGCGCCCCGGATGACGGTCAGGGCCGCCACGACCGGCGCGTTGCCCGCCAGCACGTGGATCAGTCGAGGCGGGATCGCCCGCACGCGGGTGCGTCGGCCAGGATTGATCGAGGGCCAGCCGTCGATCATCCGCAGGTCGCCGAGATTGCGCTCCGCCTCCTCGCGCATCCGCTGCCTATCGAACAGCAGCGGCAAGTCGCGGTAGCTGTTCTCCAGGACCCGCCGGCCCAGCGTGCTGAAGTGGACCATCTCCTCCAGGGCTTCCTGCAGGAAGACATTCCGCTCGAACGCCAGGCGCTCTCCGGTCTCGGCCAGGAAGTCGATGACCTCGGCGATAGGAGTCGCCGACATGGGGCAGAGCTCGATCCGCGGCCAGATTAGATCATCCAGCACCAGCCGCGGCGTGGCGATCGCCGAAGCGCGAGCGCGCGAACGGTGGGCCACCTCTGTCCCGAACTGCGTCTCGCCCTTGACGACATGCGGCACCAGGATGGATGGGGTCTCGCCCGCCAGGCGGTCGGAGGGGACGGGCGTATTCATTACGTCACCACCACTTCGCTCGTTACGGGACCCCCCGCCACCTCGCCGCGGACATAGGCGTCGATCGTGCCCGCGCAGGTCAGCTTGTCCTCGCCCTCTTCCAGATCCGAGTAGCGGGCGACGGACCGGACCAGCGGCACCTTGATCCCGTCCCCAACGTCGGAAAAGTCGATCACGACCTTGTCGCCCGAGATCAGGCCGCCCCAGCGGGCGTCCGAGGCCAGGTCATAGAGCGCCATCCGTCCCTCCACCTGGCCGCCGCCTGGGGGCGGGTTCAGAAGCTTCTCGCCCGCCTTGTCGAGTACGAGCGGGACCACCCACGGCGGGAACGCGTAGCCGTGCAGCGCGGGCAGATAGGGCGCCAGCCCCGTCATCTCGGTCATGCCGTACTTGTTGGTGAGCTGGTCGGGAGCCAGGCCAAAAAAGCTGTCGATCTGCTGGCGGTAGTCGGGTGGCAGGTTCGCCCCCTTAACTCCGCCGCCGCTCTCGATGAGCAGGTCCGGATGGAAGTCGCCGTTCGGGACGCCTCGCGCCCGCAGGCTCTTCACGAGCTCATAGAGCAGGCCCCAGCCAAGGCCGATGACGATCGGCTCGTGGCGGCGCTCGGCAATCTTGTTCACGAAAGCTAGGAAGGCCTCACCCGACGCATTGCGCTGGGCCGCGGCGTCGGCTTCGAAGGCCGCGATTTCGGCGGGTCTGGCCGTGCCGGCGGCAATCGCGCGCCGCAGCTTCCCAGCGTTGATGGTGGGCGTGATCTTCAGCCGGGTCTCAGAAATCCGGTGCAGGTCTCCGGGGCGCGCGACAGACTCGTAATAGGCGTTGGAGTGCGGCGCGACCCGATAAGTGCTCTTTGGCGGCATGCCGATGAACACCGCCCGGTCTCGGTTGGGCGTGAACCGGTGGTTCGATTTCAGATAGGCCACCCGGTATGCGGCGGTCGCGGCCTCGACGTCGGTGTCCGACTGGTCGAGGAACGAGACCTTTCCGGAGGTGCCGCTCGAGGTAAAGACGTGGTGCCCCCGGGCATCCAGCGCATCAAGCCAATCGTCTGGGTCTCCGTCTTCTGAGACCTCGACGCCCTCTACGGCATGGCTGGTCAGGGTCTGCAGCCACTGGTTCATGTGACCCCACTGCCCCTTGTCCAGGAAGGTCTCCGGATAGCTCTTGTAGTTGGTGTGCACGAACAAGAGCGGCACGAGATCGTGCATCGAGCGGATCTCGCTGACGCCAGCGTCGCGAGCCCGGCGGTCGAGAATCCGAATCTTGTCGCGATGCAAGGCGAACCGCTCGCGCGCCGCCGCCAGTTGCAGGTCGGCGAGGTCGGCGGGTGCGTTGCGGTATGGGTCAGGGTCTCGGGTCAGGGCGACGATGTCGTCGAGGGCGCTCATGTCACTGCGGGTCCTGGGCGTCGCGACAGCGCGCGCGCATTGAGCCTACGCCCGGGCGCTCCGGCGGTGCGGTCCATGTCTTTCGTGGCTGCGACGGAAGCTTCGTAAAACCGACGCCTCCGCGCCGCGGTCAGGCGTTAAGTGCGGTCCCCGATCGCCGGCTTTCGGCGGGCGTCATGCCAGTCATGCGCTTGTAGGCGGTACTGAACGCGGCTGCGCTCTGGAAGCCGCAGTGGTGGGCGATCTGCTTGATCGGCATGGCGGAGACGGTCAACAGGTCGCCCGCCCGGCTGATTCGAGCCTCTGTCAGATAGGCCCCGACCGTAATCCCGGTGGCAGCCTTGAAGCTGCGCATCAGATGGCGGGGACTGATCCCGCAGTCGTCCGCCAGTTGGCTCAAGGTGATCGAGGCGGCGGGCGCCCCCTCGATTCGTTCAGTCACGCGGCGCAGTTGCCAAGGGGCGAGCGGACCCGGAGTCCGGGCGTCCATCGGCCGTCGGACATGAAAGTGCCGGTAGAGTTCCACCGCCGCCAGCAGGACCGCCGCCTCGGTCACCAGCTGCGTCGCGGGTCCCGGCGAGCGCAATTCGGTCACCAAGCGGAGGAGGGCGCTCCGAGCGCCGGAATTGCGGATGTCGAGCGTGCCGGGCAGCGTCTCCTCCGCCCAGGTGAAATCCTCAAGGTCGGCCAGCTCCTGTGGATCGAAAGTGCAGGCCAGGATGTCGCGGACCCCGGGCTCGAACCGCACCTGCAGCGGCGTCGCCGCGGGCACCAGAAACAGACGCCCGAGGTCGGTGAGCTCCGGACGACGCGAGGAGAGCAAATAGGCGCCGCGCCGGCGCATCGTCCCCGCCCGCAGGGTGAGGCTGATATACGGCTTCGACGGGTTGAACGCCCACTCTCGCGTAGTCTCGCAGTTGTATCGGCGTAGCTCTGCCCGGAACCCCCGGCCGGTGACGCTGGCCAGCTTTCCTTCGCGGAGCGAGGGTAGGGGCGTGACGCTGAAGGGAAGCTTGAGGTCGGAGCTGGGCATGAGCATGGCGTGACCGGGCTCGTCGGAGGACGGGCTGTAGCGTAGCGCTCAGTGACAACCCTTCGCAATACTGGAACGTGTGACGTTATCTTGAAGCCACGGACTTGATCACGTAAGGGCATCAGTTCGCCTCATCGCTCTTGCGCCAACTGGCGCAGCTAGGCGCGGAGCCAATGGGGCGCGATCGGGTCCAGACGGATATGTCGCCGATCATGTGCGCTGCAGCGTGCTTCTCGCCCGCAACAACATCACCGATGAAGAACTCGAAGCCATCGGTGACATTCCTCGTGTCCCCGATTGATGAATGGGCGAGAGCTTGGCCCACCAAGGCCCGGCTACTCTCTTGCGACGCTTGGAGCTCGGCTCGAATACGCGGCGTCGTGCGGGCGCAGCCGTGAAGGACACTTCCCAAAGCGCATCCTCCTCCTGACGACTCAGGATCGATGATGCATCATCAGAATCCGGGACTGCACACCTAGTCCCAGCGGTTGGCGTTCTTGGGGAACCCGGGACGCTGCACGCGCACGACGCAGAAGCGTTGGCCGGTGGGCGCCTCCATCACGACCCAGCGATCGAGGCGGTCCGCCACCTTGGCGCCGAGCCCTTCCAGGCGCCTGACTTCGGCAGGGATGTCATCGGTCTCGATGTCGAGATGGACGCGGCTCTCGTGGTCCACACGCTGGATCTGCACGAGGGGTTCATCGGGCGGGGTTTCCAGCATGCGGTAGTCGCCGCGGGTTCCCGGATGGTCCACGTCCACGGGTCGGCCCAGCGCGTCGGCCCAAAAGCGGGCAGCCTGGTCCACATCTGCGGTCTTGCAGTCGATCAGCAGCGCACAGAGTCGCGAGTGGTGCATGTGGGGCTCCAGTTTCGATGCGGTCACCTTAGAGGCCGTCAGGGAATTGACGGCGGAAGAATGTCCGCTCATCCGCCAGCACGAGGCGCTGAAGTCGCGGAAACAAATTAGGGTAGACTAATGAATTAGTATCTACTAATGTATTGGCATGACTGAAGCCGCCGCCGTCAACGCCGTCATGCGCACGCTTGCCGATCCCACTCGGCGAGCCGTGTTCGAGCGGGTCGTCAGCTCCGACGAGATTACCGTGGTCGAGCTGACGCGGGGGAGCGGCGTGACGCAGGGCGCCATCTCCCAGCATCTCAAGTCGTTGAAGCAGGCCGGCCTGGTCGCCGAGCGCCCCGAGGGCCGGAACGTCTATTACCGCGCCCAGCCTGAGGGCCTCGCACCGCTCGTCGACTGGATGGGCGACTACGCCGTGTTCTGGCGCGACCGGCTCGCCAACCTCAGAACCCTCTTGAAGGAGATTGATCCATGAGCGACGCCGCAATCATGGCCGACAGCCACGAGATCGTCGTGGACGAGGTGTTTCCCCACACGCTGGACGTGGTGTGGAAGACCCTGACCATACCGGGAATGATGGCCCGCTGGCTGAAAATGGAGCCGACCGGCTTCGCGCCCACCGTAGGGACGCGCTTCACCTACCAGACCACGCCGGCCGGCCAATGGGACGGTGTCATCCACTGCCAGGTGTTGGAGGTGATTCCGAACGAACGCCTGGCCTATGCCTGGAAGGGCGGACACGAGGGAAACCCGGGATACGGCTCGCGGCTGGATACCGTCGTGACGTTCATCCTCTCCGCGGCGGAGAACGGCGCCCGCCTTCGCGTTGTCCACTCCGGCTTCGTGCTTCCGAAGAACGAAACCGCCTTCAAGAACATGAGCGGAGGCTGGAAAGTTGTTGTCCAAAATATCGACGCCATCGCTGCGGAACAGGACTGACGCGAACACGGCGGGCCCGCCCGGCCGATCTGCTGTTCGGCCGGATGGGTCGTCCAGACGCAACACGCATCTCAGACATGAGGAGTTTAGCCATGCAGACAGCATCTGAAAGCGGCCGGAACGGCGGGCAGCCGGCGATGACCACACCACCGATCGTGTCGCCGCAGACGTGGGAGGCTGCACGCGAACAGATGCTCGTGAAGGAGAAAGCCTTCACCCGCGCCCGTGACGCGCTGGCCGCCGAGCGTCGGCGGATGCCGTGGGTGGCGGTGGACAAGGCGTATGAGTTCGACGGGCCCGAGGGCAAGACCAGTCTGCTCGGCCTGTTCGGTGGCCGCCGTCAGCTGATCGTCTACCGCGCCTTTTTCGAGCCCGGGGTGTTCGGATGGCCCGAGCATGCCTGCCGCGGCTGCTCCCTGGGGGCTGACCAGGTCGGTAACCTCGCCCATCTGAACGCCCGCGACACCACCCTCGCGTACGTCTCGCGCGCGCCACAGGCCGACATCGCGCGCCTGAAGGCGCGGATGGGCTGGGAGATGCCCTGGTACACCCTGACGGACGGCTTCGACGCCGACTTCGGCGTCGACGAGTGGCACGGTCACAACGTGTTCTTCCGCGACGGCGATCAAGTGTTTCGCACCTACTTCATCAACTCTCGCGGTGACGAGGCGATGGGGACCACCTGGAGCTACCTCGACATCACGCCGCTCGGCCGGCAGGAGGTTTGGGAGGACTCGCCGGAAGGCTACCCCCAGACGCCGGCGTACAAGTGGTGGAACTGGCACGACAACTACGGCGCTGAGGCCGCGCCCAATCCGAAGTGGGTCGAGGTGTCTGACGCCGGCGAAGCGGTGTGGAAGACCGCCAAGAACTAGTCCGGCAGCTTAGGCGATCGCTCGCGCGCAGGCGCGCCGGCTGAGGCGCGCCTGACGCCGTTGGCGAGCGGACGCCCCCTGGGATTTTGCGGGAGAGGAAGCATGAGCGAGGCCTATTCCGGCGGACAGGACAGCGGCGCGGCCGGCCTCGGCGCAGCCGATTGGCTATGCCTCGCGGCCGCGCCGACCTTTGCGATCATGGCGCTGCTGACGGCCGTTCTTGGCGGCGGGAAAATGGCGATGCTGTGCTTGCCCGCGCAGGATGCGTCACCGCTGAGCGGAATGGTCCCGATGTATCTGCTGATGAGCGCCTTCCATTCGGCGCCTTGGTTGAAGCTGATCGCCAACCGACGAAGCCGCTCCCGTCGCGGCCTGAGACGTATGGGCCGCGTTTTATGATGACTGGAAGCCATCGCGTGTGAATGATCTTGACGACCTTGGGCCAGTACGGGAGTCGGGCGATGGTTGAAGAATGCACACATCTGCAGGGCATCCGGACGGTCACGCCCAGCGCGCGCGGCTGCGAGGAGTGCCTGGCGATCGGGTCCGCATGGCTGCACCTTCGCCTGTGCCGGACCTGTGGCCACGTGGGCTGCTGCGACCAGTCTCCGCATCGCCACGCGACGGCGCACTTTCACGCCACCTCGCATCCCATCATCGAGGGCTATGATCCGCCGGAAGGCTGGGGGTGGTGCTATGTCGACGAAGTGTTTTTCGACCTGTCCGACCGCGCGACGCCCCAGGTCGGCCCCATCCCCCGATACTATTGAGGTCCAGTAGAAGCCGGCGGCCCTCCAGGCTTACTTGGCGAGGGCGCGGGATTGCCGCCGCCGGGCCGGCGCGCGCCGCGACGAATCCAACAGCTCCCGCACCCGCGCCGTGAGGGCGGAGGCGGTATAGGGCTTGTCGAGGATCGGATGCTCCGCGCTCTCCAGAAGCGCCTTGTCGCCGATGAATCCCGAAGTCAGGAGGATCTTCAGGTTCGGCCGCTCGGCCTGAGCCGCCTTTGCCAGCGCGATGCCGTTCATCCCGCCAGGCATCACCACATCGGAGAAAAGCAGGTCGATCTCGGCGTCCTCTCGGAGAATAGCCAGGGCCTCGCCGGCCGTGGTGGCGCTGACAACGCTGTAGCCGAGCCCCTGGAGCAGCTCGGCGGTGAGCTTAAGGACTGCAGGATCGTCCTCCGCCACCAGGACGCGCTCGCTGCCGCCAACCAGATCCTTGTGCGGGGTCGGGGGCGCGGCGACCTCCACGGGTCCGGAGGACGACGGGAGCAGGATCTCGAAACAGGATCCGGCGCCCATCTCGCTGACGATCCGCACGTGGCCCTCGGATTGCCGCACGAAGCCGTAGACCTGTGAAAGTCCGAGCCCGGAGCCGCGGCCGACCTCCTTGGTCGTGAAGAACGGCTCGAACACCCGTTCGCGGACCTCCGGACTCATCCCGACCCCGGTGTCCTGGATCGCCAGCCGGATAGACCCCGCCGGGAGGCCTTCCGGTTCGTCGGCGGCGGTCGCCCCGGCCGAGATCGTGAGCGTGCCGCCGTCGACCATGGCGTCGCGGGCGTTGACCGCCAGGTTGAGCAGCGCCGCCTCCATCTGGGCGACGTCGATGTGGGCCCGCAGCGGCGCGTCCCCGAGCTCAAGATTCAGGATCACCGCCTCGCCAACCGCCTGCTGCAGCAGCGGCGAGAAGTCCTGAACCAGCTGACGGACATCGACGGTGACCGGACTGAGATTCTGCCGGCGCGAGAAGGCCAGCAGTTGCCGGGTCAGGTCGCGCCCGCGCTCCGCGGCGTGGCGAATCGCGTCGATCCGGCGCGCGCGCCGGCCGTCGTCCTCGGATCGCCGCGCCATCATGTCGATATTGCCGAGCACGACGGTCAGAAGGTTGTTGAAGTCGTGGGCCACACCGCCCGTCAGCTGCCCCACGGCCTCCATCTTGTGCGCCTGGGCGAGCCGTTCCTCCAGCTGGTGGCGCTCGGTGGTGTCCATGATCACGCCGAAGATCTGCGGATCGCCATGCTCGTCGCCAGGGGCGAGCACCCCCTGATCCATCAGCCAGCGATATTGCCCATCCGCGCATCGCCAACGGAACTCGCAGGCGTAGGCGCCCGTGCGAGTGGCAGCCGAGACCGTGTCGACAACCTGGGCGAGGTCGTCCGGATGGATGCGGGACGAGCCGAAGTCGGGCTCGTCGACGAACCTTTCCGGCGGGAAGCCGGTGATGGCCTCGACGCCGTCGCTGACGAAGGCCGGCGCGAACGGCGGCTTGGCCGAGCGCGCGTGGAAGACGATGGGAAGCGACTGCAGGATCGCTTGCTGTTGCGCTTCCGCGCGCTGCAGGGCCCGTTCCGCCCTCGCCTGGGACGCCTGGACGCGGGCGTTCTCCTCCAGCAGCCATTGCCGATGCGCCGCCAGCCGCTTCGCCTCCTCGGTCCGCAGGTAGATGTCGACGAGCACCGACACCTTGGACCGCAGGATGAAGGGGTCCAACGGCTTGAAGACCACGTCCACCGCCCCGGCCGAATAGGCTTTGAAGACATGCGCCTCGTCGCGGAAGATCGCCGTAAGGAACACGATCGGCGTGCGGCGGGTCCGCTTGCGGCTGCGGATCAGGGCGGCGGTCTCGTAGCCGTCCATGCCCGGCATGTGCAGGTCGAGCAGGATCACCGCGAAGTCGTCCTCGAGGATGCGTCGCAGGGCCTCCTCGCCGGATCGCGCCACGATCAGTTCGTGGCCAAGCCCGTCCAGGGCCTCGACCGCGGCAAAGGCGTTGCGCTCGTCGTCGTCGACGATCAGGACCTTGGCGCGGAGCGGCGCGACGAGGTCAGGGGGATCGGGGGGCGCCCGCTTGGCGTCCCGCTCCTGGTCCGAAGGCGCGGTCATGCTCAGCCGACCTGGGGCAGCAACGAAACGACGGCCTCGCTCGCCAGGCGCTGGGAGTCGGCCCTTTGCACCGAGACCCGAAGCACCGACACCAGATGGTCGATGTCGACGGGCTTCGACACGTAGTCTGAAGCCCCGGCCTGGATGCATTTCTGCCGGTCGCCCTTCATGGCCTTGGCCGTGACCGCGATGACGGGCAGGTCGGCGAAGTGCGGCCGCGACCGGATCTCCCGGATCGTCTCGTAGCCGTCCATGTCCGGCATCATGATATCCACGAGCACCACGTCGGCGTCGGGCCGTGCGTCCAGCAGGTCAAGGCCGGCGCGGCCGCTCTCCGCGTAGGACAGCTCCACGCCGTATTCCTCGAGTGCGCTCGCCAGCGAGAAGATGTTGCGGATGTCGTCGTCGATCACCACGACCCTGCGGCCGCCGAGGATGGCGTCCTCTGCGCGGCTTTGGGCGAGCTTGGCCTTGGTCGGCTCGGACAGGCTCCGGACGGGCTGGTGAAGAAGCTGGCTGGTCTGCTCGATCAGTTGATCGGTCGTCCGCGCCAGCCGCACCAATCCGCCGAACACGCCAAGCCGCAGGCGGCGGTCATCGTCGGCCGACAGCTCGTCGGGTGCATAGACGACGACCGCGGGACGCTGGTCGCCCTGTTTCAGCGCCTTAATCAGATTGGCCACGGGCATGGCCGCCGCATCGACGACGAGACCGGCCGGCCGCTCCGCCTCCGGCCGCTTCAGCACCGAAGGCAGGTTGGCGGCGAGCTCGACCTCTTCGAAGCATTGACGCAACACGTCGGCCGCGGGTCCTTCGGGGCCCACCAGGACGACCCGGCGGTCGGCCTTGGCGACGAAGCTCTTCACCTCCTCCAGCGTGGAGACCACGGCCTCCCTGTCGACCGGCTTGTGGGTGAACCCGAAGGCGCCGATGGCGAAACCCAGGCCCCGCTGGTCATCCGCCGATATGACGTGCACCGGAATGTGCCGGGTTTCGGGAGAGCGCTTCAGAAGGTCGAGCAACGCCAGGCCGTCCATGTCGGGCAGGCCGATGTCCAGCATGATGGCGTCCGGCGAGAAGCGCCGCGCCAGCGCCGCGGCCGCCGCGCCCTCACCGGTGACGACGCCCATGAACCCGCTATCGCGAACCAGAGACAGCAGGATCGAGGCGAACCGCGGATCGTCCTCCACGATCAGCACGACGGAGTCGCCCGGCTTGACGCCGTCGCGGTCGTCGGCGACGGCCGCTGCCGCCTCGTCCGGCAGGGCGGAGGGCGTCGCTATCCGTGGCGCAACGCTCAGCGCGCGTCCGGCGGACAGCGTCTGCGCCTGCGGGCTGAAGTTGAGCGGCAGGTAGAGTGTGAAGGTCGAGCCCTCGCCGGGCTGGCTTTGCACCCGCAGCTCCCCGCCCAGGACCCGGGTGATCTCGCGGCTGATCGACAGGCCCAGGCCCGTGCCGCCGTACTTGCGGCTGGTGGTGCCGTCGGCCTGCTGGAAGGCTTCGAAGATGATCCGCTGCTTGTCCTCCGCAATGCCGATGCCGGAATCCTGCACGCTGAAGGCCAGCACCTGACCCGCGGTGTTGAGGTGATCGTTGACCGGGTTCCAACCGTTCGTGGCGCGGCTGATCTCGAGTTTGACGAAGCCCGCCTCCGTGAACTTGAAGGCGTTGGACAGCAGATTCTTGATGATCTGCTGCAGGCGCTTGTCGTCGGTGTACATCGACGGCGGCAGGGTCGGGTCGACCTCGATGGTGAAGTCGAGCTTCTTGTCCTGGGCGATCTGACTGAACGTCCGGTCGACCTGGTCGCGCAGGCTGGCGAAGGACATCTGGCCGATGTCGAGGGTGACGGTGCCGCTCTCGATCTTGGAAATGTCGAGGATGTCGTTGATCAGGCCCAGGAGGTCGGCGCCGGCGTCGTGGATGTTGCGCGCGAACTGCACCTGCTTTTCGGACAGATTGCCCTGGGCGTTGTCGCTCAGGAGCTTGGAGAGGATCAGCAGCGAGTTGAGCGGCGTGCGGAGTTCGTGGCTCATGTTGGCCAGGAATTCCGATTTGTATTTCGAGGTCACGGCGAGCTGCTCGGCCTTGTCCTCCAGCGCGAACTTGGCCTGTTCGACCTCTCGGTTCTTGGCTTCCACCTGGCTGTTCTGCTCGGAAAGCAACTGCGCCTTGTCCTCGAGCTCGGCGTTGGTCTGCTGCAACTCCTCCTGTTTGGCGCGGAGCAGTTCCTCGGATTGCCGCAGGGACGCGGCCTGCTGTTCCAGCCGGTCGTTGGTCTTGGTCAGCTCCTCCTGCTGCGCCTGCAGCTCCGAGGTCAGGAGCTGCGACTGCTTCAACAGGCCTTCCGTCCGCATGTTGGCGGCGATCGTCGAGAGCACGATCCCGATGGATTCCATCAGCTGGTCCAGGAAGGCCTGCTGGGTTTCGTTGAAGTCCCCGAAGGTGGCCAGCTCGATGACCGCCTTCACGTCGCCCTCGAACAGCGCCGGCAGCACGATGATGTTCTGCGGCGCGGCCTCGCCGAGGCCCGAGGAGATCTGCACGTAGTCGCTGGGGACATTGGTCAAGAGGATGCGCGACTTCTCATAGGCGCATTGGCCGATCAGGCCTTCGCGCAACTTGAAGGCGCTGGCGAGGTGCTTGCGGTTGTTGAAGGCGTAGGTGGCCGCGAGGTTCAGCACCTCCTGGCCGTCCGCGTCGGTGTCGGCCACGTAGAAGACGGCGTGCTGGGCGTTGATCAACGGCGCCAGCTCCGACAGCACGAGGTTCGAAACCGTCGACAGGTCGCGCTCGCCCTGCAGCATCCGCGTGAACCGCGCGAGGTTGGTCTTCAACCAGTCCTGCTCGGTGTTCTTCAACGTCTGATCCTTAAGATTGCGGATCATCTCGTTGATGTTGTTCTTCAATTCCTCCACTTCGCCGGACGCCTCGACGGTGATCGACCGGGTCAGGTCGCCCTGGGTCACGGCGGTGGACACCTCGGCGATGGCGCGGACCTGGGTCGTCAGGTTGGCGGCGAGCTCGTTGACGTTGTCGGTCAGGTCGCGCCACAGGCCGGCGGCGCCGGGCACCCGCGCCTGGCCGCCGAGCTTGCCCTCGATGCCGACCTCGCGGGCCACGTTGGTCACCTGGTCGGCGAAGGTCGCGAGCGTTTCGATCATGCCGTTGATGGTGTCGGCCAGGCTGGCGATCTCGCCCTTGGCGTCGAGTGTCAGCTTGCGCTTCAGGTCGCCCTCGGCCACCGCGGTGACCACGTCGGCGATGTTCCGCACCTGACCCGTAAGGTTGGCGGCCATCATGTTCACGTTGTCGGTGAGGTCTTTCCAGGTCCCGGCGACGCCCGGCACCTGCGCCTGGCCGCCGAGCTTGCCCTCGGTGCCCACTTCACGCGCCACGCGGGTCACTTCGGAGGCGAAGCCGTTCAGCTGGTCCACCATGGTGTTGATGGTGGACTTGAGCTCCAGGATCTCGCCGCGCACGTCGACGGTGATCTTCTTCGACAGGTCGCCCTTGGCGACGGCGGTGGTCACGTCGGCGATGTTCCGCACCTGGCCGGTCAGGTTGCCGGCCATCAGGTTCACGTTGTCGGTCAGCTCCTTCCAGGTGCCGGCGACGCCCTTCACCTGGGCCTGACCGCCGAGCTTGCCCTCGGTGCCCACTTCGCGGGCCACGCGGGTCACTTCGGAGGAGAAGGAGTTCAGCTGGTCCACCATGGTGTTGATGGTGTTCTTCAGCTCCAGGATCTCGCCGCGCACGTCGACGGTGATCTTCTTC
>FTAI01001403.1_pt1 | contig 20613 bp, 16 predicted proteins | sample 1638941 | NCBI WGS metagenome assembly FTAI01 (sample SAMEA3914813, study PRJEB12502) | metagenome | biome: forest; material: soil | place: Canada | collected 2011-07-07 | depth 0.3 m | reverse complement strand
GGAGCTGGCCCTCGCCGGGCTACGCAGCGAGGAAGCCCGTGACGTCTGCCGGGTCGGCCTTGGCAACTACGCCGCCGGCGCCCTGCTGATGCCCTATCGCCGGTTCGCGGACGACGCGGAGGCGGTGCGGCACGACGTGGAGCGCCTCGCGCAACGCTTTGACGTCAGCCTCGAACAGGTCTGCTACCGGCTGAGCACCCTGCAGCGTCCCGGCGACCGTGGGCTGCCCTTCTATTTTGTGCGGACGGACTATGCGGGCAACATCACCAAGCGCCACAGCGCCACCCGGTTCAGCTTCGCCCGCTTTGGCGGGTCATGCCCCCTGTGGAACATCCACGAGGCGACGTCAGCGCCGGATCGCTTCCTCGTGCAACTGGCGGAAATGCCGGACGGGGTCCGCTACATCTGCGTCGCGCGCAGCGTGGTCAAACGCTCCGGGTCCTACAGCGTGCCGGATCGAAGATACGTTCTGGGACTGGGCTGCGAGGTCGACCATGCGGACCGGCTGATCTATGCCGATGGCGTTGATCGCTCAGGGCCCGCCGCGCCCATCGGCGTGAGTTGCCGCATCTGCGAGCGAAATCACTGCTCGCAACGCGCCTTTCCCCCGGTTGATCGTCGCCTGACCGTGATGCCCAACGAGCGCGAGGTGGTCCCCTTCAGGCTCTAGGGCCGCATACCCGAGCCAGCAAGCCGCGGTGAGGCAAACGTTTGGCCGCGACTGGGTCGTCCGGCCTCAGGAGAGCCCAGCCGGCGCCTTTGGTCCGATAGAGCTCTGGGCGAGGTTTAGTTCGAAGACCGCGCCCGCGCTGGCGCGGGCGCCGAGAGCGCGGTCTCGATCGCGCCATAGAGCAGCGCCGCATCGATCGGCTTGGCGACGTGATCGGTCATGCCGGCGGCGTAGTATTCGGCCAGGTGGTGGTTCATCGCGTTGGCTGTCACGGCGATGATGGGCGTGGGCGAAAGGCCGCCTTCCGCTTCGAGACGCCGTATCGCCAGGCAGGCCTCCACCCCGCCCATCTCGGGCATCTGGATGTCCATCAGGATCAGGTCGCAGGGGGCTTGCCGCCAGGCCTCGACCGCCGCGCGGCCATCCCCGACGATGTCGAGCTGAACGCCGGTCGGCGCGAGCAGCGCCGCCAGCACCTTCTGATTGATGGCGTTATCTTCGGCGGCGAGGATTCGGATCGCGCGGGCGTCGGCCTCCGGTTCCGGTAGGGCGCCATCGCCTGTGCCCGCCCCGGCGTCGGCCCCATGCTGGTCCGCGCGGGCCTCGCCGGAGATTTGCGCCAGCGGCAGCACGACCCGGAACACCGAGCCTTCGCCGAGGCTGCTCTCGACCTCGATGTCGCCGCCCATCAGCTGGGCGAGTTCGCGGCAGATCGCCAGCCCCAGGCCCGTACCCCCGAACCGGCGGGTGTCGGAGTCATCGGCCTGGGAGAACTTGGCGAAGATTTTCGGCAGCACGTCGGCCGCTATGCCCATGCCGCTGTCGCGGACGGCGAGGCATAGGGCCTCGCCCTCGATGCCGACTTCCAGCGATATCCGCCCGTGATCGGTGAACTTGACCGCATTGGACAGCAGATTGGTGAGAATCTGGCAGATGCGCGCCGGATCCCCCATCCACACGCCCTGGGCCGCATCGGCCACGACCAGATCGAGCGCCAGGCCCTTGGCCCGGGCGGCGTCGCTGAAGGTGGCGCAGCTGCGATGGGCGACGGCCTCGATCTCGAACTCGACCGGATGCAATTCCAATTCACCGGCCTCGATCTTGGAGAAGTCGAGGACGTCGTTCAGCACCCGCAACAGCACTTGGCCAGAATCGCGAATAGTGCGGAGCCGTTCGCCTTGCAGAGCCGTTGTCGCCTCCGTCTCCATCACCTGGACCATGCCGAGAACGCCATTCAGGGGCGTGCGGATCTCGTGGCTCATATTGGCCAGAAACTGGGACTTGGCCCGGCTGGCCTCCTCGGCGGCGCCCTGGGCCACCTGGCTGCGCACGAGTTCGCTCTCAACGCGGCGCCGCTCCAAGGCGTTGTTGCGGAAGACGCCCAGGGCCCGGGCCAGTTCGCCGATCTCGTCGCCCCGCGCCTGGAAGGGGATGTCGACGGTAAGGTCCCCCTCGGCAACGGTCTTGACCGAGTCGGTGATCGAGGCGAGGGGACGGGCGACCCTGCGCCGGATGAAGAGGATCATCACCGCCCCGGCGCCGAGGGCCAGCACCATCAGACCGATCGCGCCGGCGAGCTCGCGCTGGGCGATCTGGGCCTCCTGGCGCGCATGGACCTCGGCGAGGTCGAGGGCGGTCGTGGCGACGGCCATCAGGCTGGCTATGCCGCGCGTCAGTCTCTTGCGGTTTTCGGCGTCATCGCCTGGGCTGGGAAGCCCCACGGAAAGCCGATCGATGATCGACTGGCGCAGGGTGAGGCTTTCACCGAAATAAGTCCGTTCAGCGTGCTCAACCGCCGCACTCAGGGCTTGCGGCATGTCGACGAAGCGCAGGTCGTCCTTAAGCGCCGCCCAGGGCGCGACGATGCGGCCGTAGAGGACGGAGAAGGTCAGCAACTCGTCGGGGGTCAGGCGGCGGCGGGCCGTGGCCGCCCGACTGTAGAGCAGCAGGTCAGTGCCCGCGACGTCGCGCTCTCGCCAGGCCAGCTGTTTGATCCGCATCATCCGGTTGATGAAGGGTTCGTCCCCGCCGATGCCGCTGGTGAAGGCCTGGGAAAGGTCGTCCATGGCGTTGGTCAGGGCCGTGTCGGCCGCGTACCAGCGCTGACCCAGGGTCGGCGGAAACGCCGCGCGCGGCCGCCTTAGCGCTTCATCGACCGCGGTGCGAGCGGAGAGGAAGTCGGCGCGCTTGGCGCGCACCGCGTTCAGGGCCGCCCGCACGCTGCTGTCGACGCCTTGCGGAGCGCCGCCGGCGAGCTTGGCCAGAGCCCGACCCAGCGCCGCGTCGGCCACGTCGCGCCGCGCCTGCGATCTATTCGCGGCTTCGGCCGTCATGGGATCTTTGAGCTCGATATCGGCCAGCGTGGTCGCGCGCTCCACGCGCAGGGACTGCATCGCGGTGAAGAGGTCGCGGGAGACGTCGGTGGCGAACAGCACCCGCTGAGCGGTTTCATGGCGCCAGTAGGCGTTGACCGCGGACACCGCGCAAAGCCCGGCAAGCACCGCGACAACCAGGGCCGTGATCGCCTGCAGCAGGGTGCTGATGGAAAATGGCCGGTTCATGCGGCTGCAAAGTCCTCACCGGCCGGTTTCTTGCCCTTACAGTCTAGACGGGAGTGGTAACGGTGGGCTTAACCGAGGGGGCTTGGCTTGCCGACCGTTATCGCCGCGTAACGGCCGGCCATTCGACCTCCAGGGAAAAGGTCTCGTCAGCCCTAGTCGCTGAATTCGACTATCTTCCCGTCTCTGACGACAAAGACGCTGCAGGTGTCCATGGAGGTCGGCACGCCCTTTTCCCAACCCCAGACAGGATCGGAATGGGCGGGTACGGCATGCCACGCGTGTTCGACGTAGACGGTCTGACCCATTGACGGCGAAGCGGGCCGGTTCGGCGAAGGGGCGGCCCCAGTGAAAGGTTCGCGGGTCACAGGATCTGGCAAGCTTGGTCGAACCCCAGCCGCGGATTGCGCGGCCAGAGCTTGCTCTCATCGCCGTAGCCGAGGTTGACCAGAAAGTTCGACCGCCAGCGACCATCGGGAAAGAACTCGCTGTCCACGGCCTTGCGATCGAATCCGGACATGGGGCCGCAATCCAGGCCCAGCGAGCGGGCGGCCAGGATCAGGTAGGCGCCTTGCAGGATGGCGTTGCGGGTCGCGGTCTCTTCAGCGACCGCCGAGGCCGTCGCGAACATCGTGCGAAAATCCCGCTGCGGCGCCAGCACCGGCATGTGGTCGTAGAACAGGGTGTCCGCCGCGACGATGACGCAGACCGGCGCCGTCATGGTCTTGTCGAGGTTCTGGGGCGAGAGGTGCGGCTTCAGCCTCTCCTTCGCCCCCGGCGATTGCAGAAAGACGAACCGGCCCGGATTGGAGTTGGCGCTGGTCGGCGCCCAGCGCAGGCGATCGTAGAGGTCGTGCAACAACGAGACCGGGACCTCGCGCTCAAGCCAGACGTTGTGGGTGCGGCCTGCTTCGAACAACAGCGGCAGAATGGCCTCGTCGGGCGGGTTCATGGGCGGCTCAAGCCTCTAGGCCGACCAGGTCGCCGCCGTTCAGCCAGCGCCGCAAGCGCGTCATCAGGGCCTCGATTCCGGGCCCGCGCGTTCCCGGCAGGGTCGTGCTGACGTCGAAGCCCAGCTTGGTCTGGACATAGGCCAAGTGTCGGTATCCCTCGGGAAAGGACGAGAGCAAATTCTGGTCAAGCGCCAGGGTCGCCGACGGATCGATCAGGTGGATCCGGTCCAGTTCGTAGACCGGCTGGCGAAGCAGCATGCCCCACCGCCCGTCGCGCTTTTCCAGCGCATCGACGAAACGGCCGTTGCAGCTGACATCGACGACCACGTCATGGACGGTCGCCCGCTGAAGAATCTGCATCTTGGTCTGAGCCACGGCGCGCGATCCGACCACATCAATGCTGCCGCCGCCCAGGGTGTGCAGTCCCACCATCCCGGCCTCGAACGCCTTTCTGGACCGCGCGATGAAGTCCGGCGCGCTGGCCTGAAACCAGGTGGCGTTCATCTTTCCGCCGTCATGCCAGACCGTGGCGAACCGGTCCCAGTCGCCGGAGTCGCGCCAGATGACCCAGTTTTCGAGCAGTTCGCGGATCTCAAGGCGGTCGCGCATGGCGGACGGCAATCCATTGTCGGCGCCGGATAGGTCGTCCATCTGGTGCAACGTCACAGCCGCTCTCCCCACGTTATTCGCCGCGCTGTTTTGACGCGCGCAGACCCGGCGACTGCTAGTGGACGCGGCTCCACAGGGGCAAGATGGGATTTAGGCGAGGGTGTTACTGAAAAGGTATATGTCAAAGGTTGCGGGTCGAGCGTGGGGCGTCGGCGGCCCCCCGCTCGCGCAGACCGGCAAGGGAGACATAAGAGTGAGGCGAGCCAGGTCATGAAGCTCCACCATTTGCGGAACGTCGTCGCCATCGTCGAGCGCGGCAGTCTGCGCGCCGCGGCCAAGCACCTGGGGCTAGCCCAGCCGGCGATGTCGCGTGGCATCAAGGAGTTGGAGCAGGAGTTGGGCGTCGTCCTTTTCCAGCGCAATAAGTTCGGCATGACGCTCACGCCGGTGGGCGAAATCTTCGTGCGCCGGGCCAAGGGCATGTTGGTGGAATTCCAGCGGACCCTTGATGAAATTGAACAAATTAAGGGTAAGGACTTCGGGGTGATCACCGCGGCCTTCTCCGCCGCGGGGCACCTGGCGTTGCTGCCGAAAATGATCGGCCCATTCCGTCGCCGGTTCCCCAACATGCGGCTGAAAATCGTCGAGGGCACCTATCCGGTCTTGGAGACGGATATCCGCGACGGGATCATCGACCTCTATTATGGGGCGGTCTCGAAGGGGACCTACGATCCCGCCTTGGTCGTGGACACCCTGTTCGAAAACAAGCGCATCATCGTGGCGCGGCCCGGCCACCCCTTGGGCCAGGCCACGACGCTGAAAGAACTGGTGGGCGCCTCTTGGGTCGCCGCGCCGGTGGCGATCGACAGCGATAGTGAGGTCAACAGCCTGTTTGAAGGGGAGGGGCTTCCGATGCCCCATATCGCGATGCAGGCCTCGACCTGCATGAGTTTGCTGTCGATCATCGCCGCATCGGATTTGCTGGCGCCGCTTCCCCAGCAATGGATGGATTTTATCGATTCAACCCATCTGATCGAACGCGTTCCCATCCAGAATGTGCAGGCCGCGCCTCGGATTTGCGCGGTTCGTAGGGCCAACATTCCTTTAACGCCGGCGGCGGAATATCTGAACGATCTGGCCCTGCGCGCCGCCGCCATCCATCTGCGAGAGCGGCGCGCGCTCTAAGCCGTCGCCGACGGTCATCGCGCTCACGGGGGTATATCGTTTAGGTAACGCCCTCGCGGAATTACCATCTTCTTGCCCAGCCAAGCCCGCTGCATATCCGGCGTCATAAAGGCCGCCCTATCGAGCGAGCCTCTGCGCCATGCGCCCGTCGCGCAATGACGTAAAGACCTGGGGAGGGAAACGATGCGGTTTTCATACAAGGCACTCTTGGAGCAGTCGGCGGCGACCGTCGCGCCGAAGCGATCAAGACTGTTGATGTCCGGCGCGATCGCGGTCGGCGTTCTGGCGGCGCACGGCGCTGCTCAGGCGCAGCCGGCCAGTTCCGCGGCGGCGCCCGCCGGCGGGCTGCAGGAAGTGATCGTGACGGCCGAACGGCACGAGACCAAGCTGCAACACACTGCGGCGGCCGTTGAAGTGGTCAGCGTCGCGACGCTGGAAAAGCAGCATGTGGTCGACCTGATGGACCTCAACAATGTCCTGACCAACACCCAGATCGTTCCAATCGGCCCTCAGCAGCAGATCATCATTCGCGGTATCGGCAACAATTTCATCGACACTCGTGCTGATCCGGCGGTGGCCACCAGCATCAACGGCCTGTTCTACAGCCGCCCACTGCCTGTGGGGTTCGGCTTCCTGGACGTGTCGCGGGTCGAGGACCTGGAGGGACCGCAGGGCACCCTCTACGGCCGCAATTCCGCGGCCGGCGCGATCAATATCGTCACCAACCAGCCTACCGACAAATTCGGCGGCATGGTTCAGGGCACGCTGGGGAATCTCTCCGCTGACGGCTTTGTCGGCGTGTTGAACCTGCCCGTGGCCGAAGGTTTCGCGGTCCGGGTCGCCTACGACCGTGAACGCCGAGGCGGCTATCTCGGCGACTACTATGACGACACCAACACCGACGCCGGTCGAATTTCCGCGCGCTGGACGCCGACGCCCGAACTGACCGTCTATGGAGAGTCCGACTACATTCATATCGGCGGCCACGGACCGGTCACCGAGGCTTACCCCTGTGGAAACGCGGCGCCGTGGTCCCTGACCGTGCCGGCGTCCTGCAATGCGCTGACGCCCGGCGTCGCTGGCACGGCAGCTCTAAGCGGGCGCCAGAACAGCTACGTCGACTCCGACCAGCTTCACCTGGACTACAACCTGGGTTGGGCGACGGTGACGTCGATCAGCGGCTACGTTGGTACGCACATGCGGGCCTACAAGCTGCCGAACGCCTCCTACTTCACCAACGATGTCTTCTCGGACAGCAACGATTATTCGGAAGAACTCCGCCTCGCCGGTCACGACACGGCGAACCACCAGGGGGGCCTAGCCTGGCAGCTCGGCGCCTTCCTGTTCAGCAGCACCGGCGACTACTACCAGCACGCCCAACTGCCGACGTCGAACCGTCCGCCGACGGGCACCCAGCAGTTCACCGCGGTGCCGCAATCCTCTCAAGCGGGCTACGGCCAGATCACCTACGGGCTGACCGACCAATTGCGACTGACCGCCGGCATTCGCTACACCAACGACAGCAAGGGCATCGCCTACAGCTCATCCGCCTATCTGCCGCCGACGTTCACCGTGCCGTCGCCGACCGTTACGGGCTCAAACAAGGCGACGAGCAACAAGTTCACCTACAAGGCCGGCGTCGAATATGACATGGCGCCCAGCCATCTGCTCTACGCGAACATCTCAACCGGATATGCGTCAAGCGGCGTGAACGGCGGCAGCGCGAGTGCGCCTTTGACGCCGACCGTGGCGCCGGCCTCCTTCGCGCCAGAAACCATCACCGCCTATGAGGCCGGCTCGAAGAATCGCTTCTTCGACAATCGGCTGCAACTGAACGCCGCCTTCTACTACTACGACTTCAAGAACTATCAGTACCTGTATCCGGCCTTCGTTCAGGGTGGCGGCAGCGTTCACGGCCTGCAGATTCAGGATGTTTCCGGAGTGACGGCCTACGGCGCTGAATTCAGCGCTGAGTTCGCCGCAACCGCGGACGACATGTTCACCGCCTCCCTGGCGTTGACTCACGCCACATTCGGCAAGATCGCCTACGCCGGGTTCATCCCGCCGGCCACCGCGACCTCGGTCGTGGTTGCCTCGGGCTCCCCGCTGGTGAACGATCCGAAGTGGTCGGCTCTGCTCGGCTACGAGCATACGTTCCGCCTTGACGGCGGATCAAAGGTCACTATCGGCGTGAACAGTAAGTTGTCGGACAAATACCTTCTGATCATCGGCTCATCCGTGCCGGCCGATTACCAGAGCGGCTACACGATGACGGACGCCAACGTCGCCTACCACTGGCAGGGCGATAAGTATCTGGTGCGGATCTGGTTGAAGAACCTCGAGAACAAGCCCGTCAACGTCTATGGCGAGGGCGCGGGCTTCAATGTCTACGGCATCGAGGCGCCCCGGACCTACGGTGTGACGGTGACCGCGAACTTCTAAGCCGAGCGGCGACGATTGGGCGGCGCCCGTTCCGGGGCTCAACCCAATCGTCGGCGCCACGGACGCGCCGGCCGAGCCGAACGAGTTTTAACGCCCGCTTTCGCCGCGCGTGCGGGCGCTGGACGGGTCGACGAGTAGTGGAGATTGGGAATGCGTTTCAGGTGCGGAAGTGCGATCGCCATGGGGTGGCTGTGGCTGGCCGGAAGCCCCGCGCTCGCTCAGCCGCCGGTTCCCGCCGCCGCCCCTGCATCAGCCACTGCGCCCGCGGCGAGATCGGTCGCACCCGGCGTCTACTGGTTTCCCGGCGCGATCAACAACTCGGGCTTTGTCATTGGCGACAAGGGCGTGATCGCCATTGACGCGCAGATCTTCGTTCCGGCGACCCGGGCGGAGGTCGCCGAGATCGCCAGGCTGACGTCGAACCCGATCAATGTCGTCATCCTGACCCACAGCGATCCCGACCACATCAACGGCCTGCCCGCCTTCCCGCGCGGGATCGAGATCATCGCCCAGGAGAACGCCAAGGCCGAGATCGAAGGCGTCATCGCCGATCCGAAATCCAATGGATTGCCGCCGCCCGCCGAAATCCGGGACTACGCGCCGACCCACACGGTCGGTCGCCGCGAGAGCCTGACCCGGGATGGCGTCCGCCTCGTCCTTATCCATACCGCCCCCGCGCACACGGACGGCGACCTGATCGTCTACCTGCCCCGTTACAAGGTTGCCTTCGCCGGCGATCTCCTGACCCCGGCGATCGGGCCCTATCCTGGGATCCACCTCAACAAGCACGGATCGTCCCTGGGCTGGATCGCCTCGGTCAGAGCCATGCTGGCCCTGGACGCCGACACCTTCATCAGCGGTCACGGCGATCCGGTCACCCGGGCGCAGGTGCAGGCCCGCCTCGCCGCCGCCGAGCAGCGACGGGCCGAAATCGCGGCCATGGTGGCCAAGTCCATGAGCTTGGCGCAGATCAAACTGGCGTTGCACGACGCGCCGCTGCCGGGGCCCGCGGCGCGCTTTCCGACCTTTATCGAGACCACCTACCAGGAACTGACGACGAAATAGGCCCGCCGCCGCGCTTACGCATGGACGCTGGTCACCTGAACGATGGGAGACGTTGATGAAACTGTTGCGCTTTGAGCGGGCCGGCAAACCCGTCCTGGGTGTCCTGCGCGGCGATGAGATCGTCCCCCTGGACGGGCTGAACGCGAGATATCCGACCATGCTCTCGATCATCGCCGGCGGCGACGACGCCCTGGCCGCGATCGGCGCCTTCGTGGCGGCGGCGAGGGACACCGTGCCGTTGGCGGGCGCGGGTCTGCTTGCGCCGCTGGAGCGGCCCGGCAAGTACCTCGCCATCGGCATGAACTATCGCAAGCACATCGCCGAGGCCGAGCGGCTGGGCGTCGCCGCGCCCAAGCAGCAGTATTGGTTCAACAAACAGACGACCTGTGTGGTCGGCCCTTTCGACGACACCGAGCCGGGCGTGACCGAAAGACTCGACTACGAGGCCGAGCTCTGCGTCGTCATCGGTAAGGCGGCCAAGGGCGTTTCGGAGGCCGACGCCCCCAAGCACGTCTTCGGCTACATGGTCTGCAACGACATTTCCGCGCGCGATTGGCAGACCCATTCGCCGACCTTCACCATGGGCAAATCGTTCGACACCCACGGCCCCGTCGGCCCCTGGATCGTCACCGCAGATGAGATAGGCGATCCGCACGGTTTGAAGCTGCGGTGCCTAGTGAACGGCGAGGTCCGCCAGGCCAGCGACACCAGCCACATGGTCTACAATATCTGGCAACAGATCGCCTACCTCTCGACCGCCTTCACCCTCGAGCCGGGGGATCTGCTGGCCACCGGCACGCCGGAAGGGGTCGGCGCGGGCATGCAGCCTCCCCAGTTCCTCCAGCCCGGCGACGTGGTCCGCTGCGAGATCGACGGCATCGGCGCGATCGAAAACAAGGTGGCCGGGCGGCCCGCGTGAACCCGTGATCGAACCGCACAGGCAAGGGGAGGGCGGCGCGTGAGCGAGACCCAATTCGACGTCGTGGTCATCGGCGCGGGTCCGGTCGGGCTGGCGCTGGCGATCGAGCTTGGCATGCGCGGCGTTCGCGTGCTCGTGGCCGAGCGCAACAGCCGGGGCGGACGCGCGCCGCGGGCCAAGACCACCAACGCCCGCACTCGCACCCATCTGCGGCGCTGGGGTATCGCGGGCAAGCTCGCCGCCGCCTCGCCGTTGGGCGTCGACTATCCCAACGACGTCCATTTCGTCACCAGCCTGGCGGGCTATCCGCTTGCGGCGTTCCGCAACGCCTTCAACGCCGCCCCCGACCGGGCCGAGGCCTATCCGGAGCATGCGCAATGGGTGCCGCAATACACCCTTGAGCGGGTGATGCTGGAACACGCCCGAACCCTGCCCAGCGTCGACCTGCGCTTTGACACCACCTTCGCGGAGGCCGAACAGGGCGGAGATACCGTGACGACCCGCCTGAGGGACCTCGAGGGCGAGGTCTCGACCTTCACCTCCCGCTACCTGATTGGCGCCGATGGCGCGCGCAGCGCCGTGCGCGAACTGATCGGCGCGACCATGCAGGGAACTCACGGCATCTCGCGCCACTCGAACGTGGTGTTCCACGCCCCGGGCCTCGCCCAGGCGCAGGTGCACGGCCCGGGGGTGATGTTCCTGCAGATCGGCCGCAATGGGCTCAGCATCGTCGGCCCGATGGACGCGGGCGACATCTGGTACTTCGGGACTGGTCTGCGAGAGGGCGAGCCCCTGTCCGATGACAAGGTTGTCGATCAGATCAAGCTGACCACCGGCATCGACCTGCCCTACAGGATTCTCAGCGCCGACCAGTGGGTGGCGAGCGAGCTCATCGCCGACAAATACAGCCAGGGCCGCATCATTCTGGCCGGCGACGCCTGCCATCTTCACCCGCCGTTTGGCGGCTACGGCATGAACATGGGGGTCGGCGATGCGGTCGACCTGGGCTGGAAGATCGCGGCTGAACTGCAGGGATGGGGCGGGCCGGACCTGGTCGCCTCATACGAGGCCGAGCGGCGCCCCGTGCACCGGTTCGTCATCGAGGAGGCCCTGGCCAACCACCAGATGATGCTGGGCTCGCCCTGGCGCGACGGCCTGGACGAGGGCACGCCCGAAGGCGAGGCCGTGCGCAAGGGGGTCGGCGCCGCGATCCAGGCGGCGAAAGCGCGCGAGTACCATACCCTCGGCACGGTCCTGGGGCTTGGCTACGAGACCTCGCCGATCATCGACAGTGAGCCCGGTCCGGCGCCGGCTCACGATGGCCAACACTATACACCCAGCGCCCGGCCGGGCTGTCTCGCGCCGCATGGGTGGCTGGACGACGGCCGCTCGCTCTACGACGCCTTCGGCCAGGGCTTCGCCCTCGTTGTCGCCGGCGGGGCCGACGAGGCGCAGGTCGCGCTCGCCGCTCAGGAAGCACAGGTTCTGGGGGCGCCGTTCGAGATCATCCGGCCGGCGCCGGCGATTGCCGACCTCTACGAAGCGGACCTGACGCTTGTGCGTCCGGATCAACATGTCGCCTGGCGGGGCCAGAGGTGGAATGGCGCGTTGCGGCGCGCGGTGGCCCGCGATGGCGTCCAATCAACAGTGTCAGAGAGAACCGCCGATGGCGTCGAATAAGGTCATCATCACCTGCGCGGTGACGGGGTCGATCCACACGCCATCCATGTCGCCCTACCTGCCGGTGACGGCTCAGGAAATCGCCGACGCGGCCGTGGGCGCGGCCGAGGCCGGCGCCGCCATCGTCCACCTTCACGCCCGCAATCCGGTGGATGGTCGTCCCGACCAGAGCGCCGAGGCCTTTGAGCCCATCCTGCGGTCGATCAAGCAGCGGTCCGGCGTGGTGATCAACCTGACCACCGGCGGCGCGCCGCTGATGACCGTCGAGGTCCGGGCCGGGCCCGCTGCGGCGTGGAAGCCGGAGGTCGCCAGCCTGAACATGGGCTCGATGAACTTCGGCCTCTTCCCGATGCTCAAGCGCTTCAAGGACTTCAAGCACGCCTGGGAGCCGCAGATGCTCGAGGCCAGCAAGGATTTCGTTTTCCGGAACAGTTTCAAGGATATCGCCTATATCCTTGAGACAATGAACGAGTCCGGCACGCGCTACGAATTCGAGTGCTACGACACCGCCCACCTCTACAATCTGCATTACTTCTACAGCGAGGGCATCGTGAAGGCGCCGCTGTTCATCCAGACGGTGTTCGGCCTGCTCGGCGGCATCGGCGCCCACCCGGACGACGTGATGCACATGCGCCGGACGGCCGACCGGCTGTTCGGGGCCAACTATCAATGGTCCGTCCTCGGCGCCGGCCGTCACCAGCTACCGGTCGCGGCCATGGCGGCGGCGATGGGCGGCAATGTGCGGGTCGGGCTGGAGGACTCCCTCTATCTGGGCGCCGGCAAACTGGCCGAAAGCAACGCCGCCCAGGTCGCCCAGGTCCGCAAGATCATCGAAGGCCTCGGGCTGGAGGTCGCGAGCCCGGACGAGGCGCGGCAAATGCTCTCGCTCAAGGGCGGCGACCAGGTTGGATTCTAAGGGGCCCCCGCGCCGCGAAACACACCATGACTTCAGGAGACACCCGATGAGTGGCATCAAGATCGAAGACATCGCCTTCGTGGGCTTCCGCGCGCCGGACCTTTCCCGGATGCGCAGCTTCATGGAGGATTTCGGGGCCACGCTCGCCGGGCAGACCGACGACCGGCTCTACATGCGCGGATGTGGCGAGGCGCCGTTCGTCCACGTGACCGAACGAGGCGAGCCTGGCTTTCGGATGGTCGGCTTTCGCGCCAAGTCCCTTGATGATCTGGCCAAATTGGCCGCTGAAACGGGGACCACGCCCGCGCCCTTGGATGCGCCCGGCGGGGGCATGTTCATCGATCTGACCGATCCCGATGGTCATACCGTACGCGTGGTCGCCGGCCATAAGCCCGCCGCGCCGCTGCCCTTCGATCCGCCGGCGTCGTGGAATTTCGCGACGGACAAACCCCGTTTGCGCGCCACCAAACGGGTCGAGCAGGGGCCGGCCAAGATCGTGCGCCTCGGCCATTGCGTCCTCAACGTCTCCGACTTCCGCGCCTCGGAAGCCTGGTACAAGGGCCTGTTCGGCTTCATTACCTCTGACGAGGTCCAGGTGGCGCCCGAGGTGGCGATCGGCGCCTTCATGCGCTGCGACCGCGGCGACACCCCGACCGACCACCACACGCTGTTCCTGGCGCAGTTGCCCAGCGGTCCCGGCTTCAACCACGCAGCCTTCGAGGTCCGCGATATCGAGGATCTGCTGGCCGGGCACGCCCGGCTGGTGGCGCAGGACCATGTCCCCGCCTGGGGCGTCGGGCGTCACTACCTCGGCAGCCAGGTGTTCGACTACTGGCGCGACCCTTGGGGCCACACCGTCGAGCACTGGACCGACGGCGACATGTTCACCGCTGCCGACGAGCCTCGCATCAGCAATCTCGAGGAAACCCTGGGCGTCCAGTGGGGTCCGGCGATGCCGGCGGACTTCTAGCGGCCCTTGGCCAACGCGATGACAGCCAAAGTGTTGAATTGGCCGACCTGAAGGGAATGGCGATGACGGACGCAGTATTGAGAGCCGAGGCGCCGGGCCTACTGGACGCCTCTCCGATGAGCCGGGCTCAGGTCGTCGTCATCTGGGTGGCCGTGCTGCTGGCGGCCCTCGACGGCTTTGACGTCCTCGGCATGGCCTTCGTGGCGCCCGCCGTCAGCCACGCCTGGCATCTGAACAGGGCGGTGTTGGGCCTGCTGCTGTCCACCTCGCTGATGGGCATGGCCATCGGCTCCATCGGCCTTTCGCCCCTGGCCGACGTGATCGGCCGCAAGCCCCTGGTCTTCGGCGGGATCGCCCTGATGATCCTGGGCTCGCTACTCTCCGCCTTCAGCCAGTCGGTTCCCCAACTGGCCGTGTTCCGCATCCTGACCGGCATGGGCATCGGGGTGATGGTCCCCCTGACCACCACCCTGGCCTCGGAGTTCGCCAGCGCCAAGAACCGCTCCTTTGCGGTCGCCGCGAGCACGGTGGGTTTTGCCGCGGGGTCGGTGGTCGGCAGCCTCATCGCCGCGATGTTGCTGAAGCACGCGACCTGGCCGGCGGTGTTCATTTCCGGCGCTGTCGCCGGGAGCCTGCTGCTGCCGATCGTCGCCTTCGGCCTGCCGGAATCGCCCGCCTATCTGGTCTCGCGCCGAACGGCGGACGCCCTGGAGCGACTGAACGGGGTCCTGGCGCGCCTGGGCCGCCCCGCGCTTGGCGCCCTGCCGGCCGCGCCGTCGGTCAAGCGGGCGTCCTATGCCGCCCTCTTCACCCCGGCCATGATCGGCATGACACTCACCTACACTGCTGTGATGGTGCTGGTTTCCACGGCGACCTACTACCTGCTGAACTGGCTGCCGCAGATGATCGCGGACGCGGGATTTTCGCCGTCGACGGGCAGCCTTGTCTCGGCGATGCCCGCGTTGGTCGGCATGGTGTCCGGCCTGCTCTGGGGCCTTGCCGCCAACCGTTTCGGCCCGCGGCGCCTCGCCGCGATCTGCGCGATCGGCTCCGGCTGCACCTTGGCCGCGTTCGGCTTCACGCCGCCGATGCTCGGCATGTTCCTGCTGGTGACGGGGGTTTCCGGCTTTTTTGCCGGGGGGGCGGCCGGGCTCTTCTATGCGACCATGGCGGCGACCCTGCCCGCGCCGGTGCGCGTGTCGGGAATCGGGTTCGTCATCGGCGTCGGGCGGGTGTTCAGCATTCTCGGCCCGATGATCGCCGGATTGATGTTCGCCCGGGGCCTCACCCGGCTTGAGGTGTCACTGATCTTCGCCTGTGCGCCCGTCGTGGCTGGCCTTCTGCTGCTCGTCGTCACCAGTCGCAGATCCGTTCCGCTGCGGGTGGCCGTCAGTGGCGCGTGAGGTCAAGGACTGGCCGGGCCGTTCCGCGAGTGAAGCGACCCGAGAGATGACACTTAGTCGCCACGAGACTGGCGGGAGGATTTGAGCGATGACTTGCGTTTCGAAGGCTCTGATCATCGGCGGCGGCATCGCCGGCCTGTCCGCGGCGATCGCCCTTTCACGGGCGGGTGTTCAGTGTGATGTCGTCGAACTCGCTGACGCCCCCCTCGGCGCCTCCATGGGCGTTTCCGGACGCGCGGCCGAGGCCCTCGACGAATTGGGCGTCTACGAGCAATGCTACGCGACCAGCCGCCCGTTCACACCTGACCTGACCGTCGCCCACCAGCATGACGCGGCCGGCAATCTGATCAGCCCCGGCCCCAAGCGGCCGGAGTGGCCCGGGGCCAAGACGGCGCTGGGGGTCTATCGGCCGGACTTCCTGAAGGTCCTGGGCGAGGAAGCGAGGCGCCTGGGCGCAAACAGCCAGATCGGCATAACGGCCACGGCCATTGAGGAAGAGGCCGACGCCGCTCGGGTGACCTTCACCAATGGCAATGAGCGTTACTACGACCTCGTCGTCGGCGCCGACGGCATCAACTCGCGCACCCGTGACATGATTTTCCCGGACGCCGACAAGCCCGCCTACACTGGCCAGATGAGCATTCGCTGGATGGCCCCGGGGCCGTTCGTCGAGGGCGAGGGCTGGTATCACGGCAGCGTCGGGCGGCTGGGCTTCTATTATATCCCGCAGGGCGAGGTCTACATCCCCGCGGTCATTTCCAGGCCCGATCTGGTGCGGATGTCCGATGACGAGGTGCACGTGCTGTTCACCAGCCTGCTGGACTCCTACACGGCCGGGCCGATGGTCGAACTTCGCAACCGACTGACGCCGGACTCCAAGCTGATCTGCCGACCGTTCGAGTGGATTCTGCTGCCCAACCCTTGGCACAAGGGCCGCACGCTGCTGATCGGCGACGCCGCCCATGCCACCTCGGCCCACATGGGGCAGGGCGGCGGCATGGCGCTGGAGGACTCGGTGGTTCTGGGACAGTGCATCGCCGCCGCGGCGACCTTGCCCGAGGCCTTCGACGCCTTCATGGCGCGCCGGTTCGAGCGGGTGAAGACGGTCGTCGAGACCAGCGTGGGCCTCTCCAGACTCGAACAGGCGAATGCGCCGCCGTCCGAAAACGTCGCCCTGCTGACCAAGGCCTTCGCGGCGCTCTCACAACCCTACTGAGGCGACCCGTCAATGGGGGCGGAAACATGAGCCGGACACTGGAGCCGATCCCGCAGCTCGACGTCGACCTTTTCGGCGACGCCAGTCTCGCCGACCCGATCGCCGACTATCGCCGTCTGCGCGACGCCGGCCCGATGGTGCGGCTCGCGCGGCCGGACGTCTACGCGATCGGCCGTTTCGCTGACGTCCAGGCGGCGTTGCGCGTCGGAGGTCCTGATCAGCGGGGACGGGGTCGGCTTCAGCGAGGCCTTCAACGCCGCGCGCGGCCAGAACGTCATCCAGACCGATGGCGACCTGCACTTCCGGATGCGCAACTCGATCATGCGCCCGCTGGCGCCCTCGGCGCTGAAGGGCGCAAGGGCCGATCTCAAGGCCCTGGTGGCCGGCCGCGTCTCCACCCTCGTCGGGCAGGGTTGGACCGACGCCATGAAGACCCTGGCGGCCTTCCTGCCCGTGGAGGCCGTCTCCCACCTGGTGGGCCTGCCCGAGGTCGGGCGTGAGCGGATGCTGGCGTGGGCCGGCGCCACCTTCAACCTGATCGGCCCGGACCAGGACCCGGCCGACTTCGCCATGCTGGGCGAGGCGCGCGCCTTCATGGCCTCGCTCAGCGCCGACACCGTGCGCGAAGGCAGCTGGGCCGGCGACCTCTTCGCCGCCGCCCAGGCGGGCCGGCTCTCGCATGGCGAGGCCATGGCGGCGCTCAGCGCCTATATCGTCCCCAGCCTGGACACGACGATTCTGGCCAAGGGTCATCTGCTCAACAACCTGGCCGCCAATCCTGATCAATGGAGGCTTCTCAGGCAACGCCCGGACCTGATCCCGGGGGCGGTGTTGGAGGGTGTGCGGCGCGACTCCGTGCTGCGTTGGTTCTCCCGCGTCGCTGCGCATGACTATGAGATGGACGGGGCCATCGCGCCCAAGGGCGCGCGGGTCATGCTGCTCTATGGCGCCGCCAACCGGGACGAGCGCCGCTATGCGGACCCCGACCGCTTCGACATCACTCGAGACGCGCGCGACCACCTGGCCTGGGGTACCGGCCCCCACATGTGCGCCGGCATGCACCTGGCGCGGATTGAGATGGAAGTGCTGCTGGAAGCCCTGGTGGAGGCCGACGTCGATCTGGCCGCCGGCGCGCCGGTCATGGGGCTCAATCGTGGACTGTTCGGGTTCCGACAGCTGCCTTTCCGGCTGGACCCGGCCGGCGGCTAGCGACACCAGGACGAGGAGACCGATTGTGGCCGATATCGATATTCAGACCCCATGGGGCGTGATGCCGGCTTATGTGGCGAAACCCCTTGGCGAAGGGCCATGGCCCGGGGTCGTGGTCATCCATGACGCCTTCGGCGCCGGCGAAAACCTGCGGCGCCACGCCGATTGGCTGGCCGGCTGCGGCTACCTCGTGATTGCGCCTGATCTGCTTTACTGGAGCCGCAAGTTCACCTGCCTCAGGTCGGTGATGAAGGATGTCGCCGCCCGCCGGGGCCGCAGCTTCGACGAGATCGAGGCGGCGCGGGTCTGGTTGCAGGCGCGGCCGGAGTGCACCGGCCGTCAGGGCGTCATCGGCTTTTGCATGGGCGGCGCCTTCGCCATGCTGCTGGCGCCGAGCGGCCGCTACGCGGTGGCGGCGCCCAACTACGGCAAGGTCCCCTCGGACGCCAACACCTATTTCGCCGGCGCCTGCCCGGTGGTGGGCAGCTTCGGGCGCCGGGATCCGACACTGATCGGCGCGGCCGAAAAGCTCGAACGCGCCCTGATCCGCAACCGCATCGAACAAGACGTAAAGCTCTATCCGGACACCAGCCACGGCTTCATGGACGACCACAGCCGGGACAAGCTTCCGCTGCCCCTGGTGATCATCAAGACGATCCTGAACGTGGGCTATCACGGCCCGTCAGCGGAGGACGCCAGGGGGCGTATCCGCACCTTCTTCGACCGCTATCTGACAGAGTGATCGGCGAAAGCCGGTGGCCGCTCCGTCAGTTCAAGGCCAATTCGTCTCCGCCCGGCGAGGATCGCGGGTAGTAGGCAAGGGCTGGGAGTCTGCGGTGAAGCTAACGTGCCGCGCTCTGGCGGCGCCACAATGCACGAAGCCTTGGCGGGGACTTGCGCTTGGCGCGACCCGCGGTGAGGCGGCCATCGGGCGTGGCCCGAGCGCCGAGCCGCTAGGGCCGTTCAGTCAGCTCAAAAGTGGTGCGTGCACATCGCCAGTAAGAGAATGATCGGAATGGGCACGCCAAGCACCATGAGCAGGATTGAACGCATCTAGTCTTCTCCAGTCCTTCGTGTTGGTTTTGATCTTAATGCGCGTCGGCTCCGCGAGTTGCCGGGCGCACTCCGGCCGTCGCGGTCGTTGAGGACCAGGTTCTGAATGGCGTTTTCAAGCCGGTGCGCGTCGGTCAGGGTCGGCCAGGGGTCGGGGGACCGTTTCGTGGCGAGCCGGCGATCCTATCCGAAGTTTAACAATCGGATCGTGGAGACTCGACCGGATTTTGCCTAACGTCGATTGTCGAGGTTCAAATGGGGGCGAAATTGGCTGGCCGCGCGCTGAGTAGCTTCGACATCGTCAATGCGGCGTCGGCCAGCGAGTTCGGCGATCAATCCTTCTATCGCGCGCCGGGCCGCAAGATTGCGATTGGCGTGCAGTTGGCCTTTGACCCAAAGTTCAGGCTCCAAACCAGGGAACGCGCTCGTGAAGTATAAAATGCAATGGCTCGCCGTCGGAGCGGTCGCGGCCCTCATCGGATTCGCCGGAGCCGCCAAGGCGGCGCCGGCGTTGTCCGTCGACGAGATGATCGCCAAACATGTCGCCGCTCGTGGCGGCGCGGACGCGCTGAAGGCGATCAAGACCCTGACGATCACCGGCAAGTTCCGACCCCCGGGCTTCGATGCGGACCTGGCCTATGACGAGACCATCGCCCGGCCCGGCAGCGCTCGGATCAACATCACCCTGCAGGGGCTGACGGTGATCCAGAGCTATGACGGGACCAGCGGCTGGCAGGTGCAGCCCTTCGGCGGCCGCAAGGATCCCGAAACCCTGTCTGCGGACGATGTGAAGAGCCTGCAGGAGGAGGCGGATTTCGAAGATCCCCTGGTCGACCACGCCGCCAAGGGCGCGGTGGTGACCTACCTCGGCCTGGAGGACGTGGACGGCGCCCCGACCCACGCCCTGCACGTGGCGCTCAAGAACGGCGATAGCCAGACCTGGTATCTGGATCCGGACCTGTGGCTGGCGGTGCGGGTGACCACCCACACCATCCAGCGGGGGGTGGAGACGGTGAACATCACCGACTACGGCGACTACGAGAAGGTGGCCGGGGTCTGGTTCGCCTTTGAGCAATCCAGCGGCCAGCAGGGCCAGAGCGCGCGCCAGCTGCTCACCTACGACAAGGTCGAGGTCAACGGCCCGATCGATCCCAACACCTTCGTCCGACCGGCTGTGAAGCCGGCCGCGGCCCATTGATCCGGAGCGCGACATGACCTTTTCCCGCGCCAATTGCCTCGCCGCCGCCAGCATCCTGGCCCTGGCGACCGCCGCCGCACCCGCCCTCGCCGCGCCGACCGCGCCGGCGGTGAAGTATTCCAGCGCCACCATCTCCGGCCTGGGCATCCGCAACATCGGCTCGGCGGTGATGAGCGGGCGGATTTCCGCCATCGCCGCGCGCACCGACGCCGAGGGTCGCACCCTGCTGGTGATCGGCGCGGCCTCCGGCGGGGTCTGGAAGTCTAAGGACGGGGGCACGACCTTCACCCCGATGTTCGACAAACAACCGGTCCAATCGATCGGCTCCATCGCCCTGGATCCCAACCACCCCGACACCTACTGGGTGGGAACCGGCGAGGCCTGGACCCGCAACTCGGTCTCCATCGGCGACGGGGTCTATAAGACCACCGACGGCGGCGAGACCTGGACCAACGTCGGCCTGCCCAAGAGCGAGCGGGTGGCCAAGATCCTGGTCGATCCGTCCAACAGCGATGTGGTCTACGCCTGCGTCGCCGGCGCCCTGTGGAGCGACAGCCCCGACCGCGG
>FTAI01001793.1_pt1 | contig 20733 bp, 24 predicted proteins | sample 1638941 | NCBI WGS metagenome assembly FTAI01 (sample SAMEA3914813, study PRJEB12502) | metagenome | biome: forest; material: soil | place: Canada | collected 2011-07-07 | depth 0.3 m | reverse complement strand
CAAGATGAACGGCCTGATGGGGGTTTTCCTCCCCCCGCCGCTGTCGCCGATGGAACAGGTGGCAGGCTTTGCGCTGGGGGCGGCGACGCGGGGGATTGCGGTGGGGGCGGTGGCCGCCGCGGCGGTGCTGTTCTTCGCGCCGGTGCAGATCGTCCACCTCTGGGCGATCCTCTATTTCGGCCTGGGCGCCTCCTTGATCATGGGACTGCTGGGCATAGTGGCGGCTATCTGGTCGGAGAAGTTCGATCACATCGCGGCGGTGACCAACTTCGTGATCATGCCCATGACCTTCCTGTCGGGGACCTTCTACCTGGTGGAGGGCCTGCCCGAGCCGTTCAGGACGATCTCGCACTTCAACCCGTTCTTCTACCTGATCGACGGGTTCCGGTATGGCTTCATCGGCGCGGCGGACGGCTCGATCGGCGTGGGCGTGGCCATGACGGCGGTGCTGATCGTGGCCCTGACGGCGGTCTGCTGGCGAATGTTCGCCACCGGATACAAGCTCAAGACGTAACAATCGGGAGGCGCCGCCTGTCGCGCGCGCAACTCCACCGCCCCACACGCGTTCAAGCGTGTGCGACGGTGAGAGGTTCCTTTGCAATGGTCGATGTAACGCTTGTCGAAGACGGCGGGTTCGTCGCGGCGAGCGCGTTGGACCGGAACGTGAACGTGCGCCGTCCCACCCGCGCGGAGGCCGCGTTCCAGGCGCGCGAGCTGCACCATCGGGATCTGCTCAACGCCCTGCCAACAGCCATCTACACGACCGACGCTGAAGGCCGGATCACCTTCTACAATGAGGCCGCCGCGGAACTGGCGGGCCGCCGTCCGGTGCTGGGCAGCGACGAGTGGTGCGTCTCCTGGAAGCTCTACAATCCGGACGGCTCGCCCATGCCGCATGACACCTGCCCGATGGCGATCGCGCTGAAGGAGGGGCGCGCCGTCCGCGGGGCCGAAGCCATCGCCGAACGCCCCGATGGCAGCCGGGTCTGGTTCATGCCCTTTCCGACGCCGATGCTCGATGAGACCGGAGCCATCGTCGGCGCGGTCAACATGCTGGTGGACATCACCGCCCGCAAGGCGGCCGAGGAGCGCCAGATGCTCCTGACCCACGAGGTCAACCACCGCGCCAACAACCTGCTGGCGGTGGTCCAGGCGTCCCTGCGGATGACGCAGGCGGACACCGTGGAAGAGTTCCGCGCCGCCATGGAAGGGCGCATCGGCGCCTTGGCGCATGCGCACAACCTGCTGGCCAGGTCGCGCTGGACCGGCGCCGACCTGGAGCGGCTCGTCGTCGATGAACTGGCGGCCTATATGGACCCTCGCGCGCCGCGCGTGCAGACGGCCGGGCCGCCCACGCCGCTGCGGCCCACCGAGGCCCAGTGCATGGCCGTGGCCCTGCATGAACTGGCCACGAACGCGGCGAAGTACGGCGCCCTGGCCACGGACGCCGGCCAGGTCGATGTCGAGTGGTCTCGCCAGCTGGACAGCCTGGTCGTCCTGTGGCGCGAAGAGGGCGGGCCCGCCGCACAGCCGCCGCGGTGCGAAGGCGTCGGCGGCCGGTTCATCCGCGCCGCGCTGGCGCAGCTTGGCGGCGCCGTTTCGTTCGACTGGCGGCCGGCGGGCCTCCTGTGCGAGCTGTCCCTGCCGCTGGAGCCGGCCGTCTGACGCGCCGCGCGCCCGGCGCCGTTGTCGCCGGAGCGATCTGCTGGCAGGCTTGCGCCTTAAGGATATCAAGGGGGTGGTGATGGCGACCTTTCGCTATCTGGTCGCGGACGTGGACGCGTCGGTGGCGTTCTACGCCGGCCAGCTCGGTTTCGAACTGATCCAGCAGTTCGGTCCCAACATGGCCATCGTGCGCTGGGGCGACCTGTCCCTTTGGCTGGCCGGACCCAACGCGTCGGCCGCCCGCCCGATGCCCGACGGCCGTCGGCCCGAACCGGGCGGCTGGAACCGCTTCGTGGTGGAGACCGACGACCTTGACGCCCTGGTGGCCTCGCTGAAGGCGTCGGGCGCGTCATTCCGCAACGACATCGTCTCTGGCCCCGGCGGCCGACAGATCCTGGTGGAGGATCCGTCTGGCAACGTGGTGGAACTGTTCCAGGGGGTGTGACGGGGCTCTAGGCAGAAACAAGATCATATCTGTTTGTTAAAGCTAGCAAATGTCAGGAAATTTCCGATAATATCGCCACATCCAATCCTCACGTCGCTCGTCCCAAGAGTTTCATCCATGGGGGTCGGACAAAGGCCGGCGGCGAACTTAGTCGTGATAGCGGCATTGGGCGATCTGCAGCGCCTGGTCGGCCCCGGCGCCCGTCGCACGATAGACCAAGCGCTCCTCCAGGGTGATGCGTCGTGACCACCAACCCTTCAAATCGCCCTTGAGGGGTTCTGGCTTGCCGATTCCGATGAAGGGATTGCGGCGGCATTCCTCGATCAGGCTGTTGAGGCGCTCAAGGATGTTTCGATCGGCGTCCTGCCAATAGAGGTAGTCCTCCCAAGCCGGGTTGGCGAAGACCACCTTCACGGTTTGATCAACTCACGCTCCTGGCCCTCGCCGGCGTCCAATTGCGTGATGGCCTTGCGGAGCCGTTCGGCGTTGCGGACGCTGGTCAGGAGGTGGAGGGTTTCTTCCATCGCCGTCCAATCGGCCAGGGACACCATGACCACAGCCTCGGCCTTCTGCCGCGTGATGACCACCGGCGCCCGATCCTCTACGACACGGTCCATCACCGCCTTCAGGTTGGCGCGGGTGTCGGAATAGCTGAGGACGTCCATTGGGTGATCTCCGATGCGGTGATATATGTACTGAATTCTGTACAGAAAACAAGATGGCGGCCCGGTCACGGTTCCTATCCCTTCCAACTGTCACATCCCCGCGATTGACAGCGCCGCCCCTAGAGACGAAAACGCCACGCTTCCCGTCCCTGCGCCCGTTGGCGCGGGGATTTCGCGCTTTTGGGAGGCCCGAAGATGGCGCAGACAACCTCGCCCACCGTTCCGAATGACCACATCCTGGGCGTCTACAGCCGCGCCCCGCTGGCGTTCGAACGAGGCCGAGGCGCGCGCCTCTACACCACAGAGGGCGAGGAATATCTGGACTGCCTGGCGGGCATCGCCACCACGGGCCTGGGCCACGCCCATCCCAAGGTGGTGCAGGCCCTGAAGGACCAGGCCGAGAAGCTGTGGCATGTGTCCAACATCTTCCGGATCCCGGGCCAGGAGGCCCTGGCGACGAAACTGACGGACGCCACCTTCGCCGACGTGGTGTTCTTCACCAACTCCGGCACCGAGGCCATCGAGTGCGCCCTGAAGACGGCGCGCAAGTATCACTGGGCCAATGGCCAGCCTGAGCGCATCGACATCTTCGGCTTCGACGGCGCCTTCCACGGACGCAGCTACGCGGCGGTGTTCGCGGCCGGCAACCCGTCCTACGTCGAGGGCTTCGGCCCGGCGCTGCCCGGCTATAAGACACTGCCGTTCGGCGACATGGAGGCCTTCAAGGCCGCCGTTGGCCCGACCGCGGCGGCGGTGATCATCGAGCCGGTGCAGGGCGAGGGCGGGGCGCGCGCCCTGCCGGATGCCGACCTGAAAGCCCTGCGCGACCACTGCACGGCCAACGGCGTGCTGGTGATCTACGACGAAATCCAGTGCGGTCTCGGGCGCACCGGCAAGCTCTTCGCCCATGAGTGGGCGCCAGGCGCGGCGCCCGACATCATGTGCGTGGCCAAGGCGCTGGGCGACGGCTTCCCGGTGGGCGCGTGCCTGGCCACCGCCGAGGCGGCCAAGGGCATGACGGTGGGCTCGCACGGCTCCACCTACGGCGGCAACCCCCTGGCCATGGCGGTGGGGCTGGCGGCGTTCGAAGAGATCAACAAGCCCGAGACGCTGGAAAACGTGCGCACCGTCGCCGGCTACTTCACCCAGGGCCTGAAGGGTCTGCAGGACCGCTACCCGGACGTGATCGCCGACATCCGCGGCAAGGGGCTGCTGATCGGGATCAAGCTGATCCCCAACAACCGCGAGTTCATGGCCCAGGCCCGGGACGAGAAGCTGCTGATCGCCGGCGGAGGCGACAACTGCGTGCGCCTGCTGCCCTCGCTGCTGCTGACGGCGGCAGAGGCGCGAGAGGCCATAGAGAAGCTGGAGCGCACCTGCGAGGCGGTGCGGAAGAAGGCGGCGGCATGACAGCGCCCCGCCACTTCCTCGACCTCTGGAGGATGGATGGCGGGACCCTCCGCGCCATCCTCGAAGACGCCAAGGCGCGCAAGGCGGCGCGCCGGGGATGGGGCCACGCCCGCGTGGACGCCGACGCCCCGGCGCGGGACCGCGTGCTGGCGATGATCTTCCAGAAGAACTCCACGCGCACCCGCTTCTCCTTCGATGCGGCCATCCGGCAGCTGGGCGGCGAGGGGATCATCTCCTCCAGCACCGACATGCAGCTGGGCCGCGGCGAGACGGTGGAAGACACCGCCAAGGTGCTCTCGCGCATGGTCGATGCGGTGATGATCCGCGCCGACCGACACGACGATCTGGAGCGCTTCGCCCTGGCCGCCGGCGTGCCGGTGATCAACGGCCTGACCGACCGCAGCCACCCCTGCCAGATCATGGCCGACGTGATGACCTTCGAGGAGCATCGCGGGCCTGTGGCCGGCAAGACCATCGCCTGGGTCGGCGATGGCAACAACGTCTGCGCCAGCTTCATCCACGCCACGGCCAAGTTCGGCTTCAAGCTGGTGGTGGCCTGCCCGCCCCAGTACCACCCGGACCTGCGCGACCTGGCGCGCGCGGCGGAGGAACAGGGCCGGGTGGAGATCACCGATGATCCCCGCGCGGCGGTCGCCGGCGCCCACTGCGTGGTGGCCGACACCTGGGTCTCCATGGGCGACGTCGACCACGACGAACGCCTTGAGGCGCTGGAGCCCTATCAGGTCGACAAGGCGCTGATGGACCTGGCCGATCCGCAGGGCGTGTTCCTGCACTGCCTGCCCGCGCACCGCGGCGAGGAAGTCACCGACGAGGTCATGGACGGCCCCCGCTCCCTGGTCTGGGACGAGGCGGAGAACCGCATCCACGTCCAGAAGTCGATCCTGGCCTGGTGCTTTGGCGGGGTGTGCTGAGGCAAGAGGTCCTTCTTCCCCCGCAGCGCAGCAAGGGAGGAAGTGTCGCCTATGCCGAAGGCGGGCGACGATGGGGGAAGACGTAAGCCAGCGGTCCCGCAGTCGGTCGCCGTCACCTACGCTGCGCTTAGTCCCTAGGCATCATTGCACGTGCCCACTTCCCCCACATGGGTGGTGGAGGAATTGCGCAAGCTGGAATTCGCTCCTCAAGAGACTATATCCCCGCCGTGCCTGACATGACCCCCCGATCCGACGATCTGGTCGCCGCCTTCCAGATCGAGAACCAGCCCGTCCGTGGGCGCATCGTGCGCCTGGGCGCCGCTGTCGACGAGATCCTCACCCGCCACGCCTATCCCGACGCGGTGGCCAACCTGCTGGGCGAAGCCTGCGCCTTGGCGGCGGTGGTGGGCGCATCCCTGAAGTTCGACGGCCGGCTGATCGTCCAGGCCCAGGGCGATGGACCGGTGCGTTATGTCGTCGTTGACTACGACACCGAAGGCTCCCTGCGCGGCTACTGCCGCTACGAAGCCGACAAGGTGGCGCAAGTCGCCGGCGGCCTGATGCGGCCGGGCGCCAGGACCCTGCTGGGCCAGGGCGTCTTCATCATGACCGTCGACCAGGGCGCGGACATGGACCGCTACCAGGGGGTCACCCCCATCGAGGGCGAGACCCTGGCCCTGTGCGCCGAGCAGTATTTCGCCCAGTCCGAACAGACGCCCACCCGGGTGCGCCTGGCCGTCGGCCAGGTCGACACCGGCGAGGGATCACGCTGGCGCGCCGGCGGCCTGTTCATCCAGAATATCGCCCAGGACGACGCCCGCGGCTCTACCGAGGAGGCGTGGATCACCGCCCAGGCCCTGTTCGAGACCGTCGGCGAGGACGAGCTGATCGATCCCACCATCCCCAGCCAGACCCTGCTGTGGCGCCTGTTCCACGAGGACGGCGTGCGGATGTTCGAGCCCAAGGCGCTGACGGCCTTCTGCCGCTGCTCCGAGGAGCGGATCATGAGCGTGCTGAAGTCCTTCCCGGAGGAAGACCGCGCCGGCATGGTGGAGGATGACGGCCACATCCGGGTGACCTGCGAGTACTGCTCGCGGGTCTATGAGCTGACGGCGGAACGGGTGGGGTAGAGAGCGACCCCCTCAGTTCATCCGCTTTACGGCGTCAGGAAGGTGCAGTGAGAATTCTGGAATCTCCGCCTCGAAGATCTCGCCGCCCTCGGTGACCATCTGGTAGCTGCCGCGCATGGCGCCCGACGAGGTCGTCAGGGGGCAGGCGGAGGTGTAGCGGTAGGCCTCGCGGGGCTTGAGGGTCGGCTGATCGCCGACCACACCGGGGCCACGGACCTCCTCCACCCGGTTGAGGGCGTCGGTGATGATCCAGTGGCGCGAGACCAGTTGGACGGTCTCTTGCCCGTGGTTCTCGATCTCCATGGTGTAGGACCAGGTGAACTGGTTGTTGGCCGGGTCGGACTGGTCCGGCTGATAGACCGGCGCGGCGCGCACCAGGATGTCCCGCGTGCGGGCCACATAGACGTCCCGGGGCGGCCCCCTGCTCATGCTGCGTCCAGGGCCCGCTCGATGTCGCGCGCCAGATCCCCCGCGCCCTCCAGCCCGACCGATACGCGAACCCACCCCGCGGTCAGCCCGATCTCCAGCCGCTGTTCCTCGGTCATGGCCCGGTGGGTGGTGGTGGAGGGGTGGGTGGCCATGGACTTGGCGTCGCCCAGATTGTTGGAGATGTCCAGGAGTTCGAGCCGGTTGAGGAACCGGAAAGCCGCCTCCTGGGACCCCAGGTCGAAGGCCACAAGGCTGCCGCCCCCGGCCATGGCGTTGCCGCCGCCGGTCATCTGGCGCGCCGCGATCTCGTACTGCGGATGGTCGCTGCGGCCGGGATAGCGGATGGATCTGACCTTGGCGTGGGCGGCGATGCGGTCAGCCAGGGCCGCAGCCGTCTCGCTCTGGCGGCGCACGCGAAGGTCAAGGGTCTCCAGGCCCTTCAGCAGCACCCAGGCGTTGAATGGCGACAGGGAAGGGCCGGTGTGGCGAATGAAGTCGCGGTAGGCTTCCTCGACCAGGGCGTGGGCGCCCAGCACGGCGCCGCCCATCACCCGGCCCTGGCCGTCGATGTGCTTGGTGGCCGAATAGACCACGATGTCCGCGCCCAGCTGCAGGGGCTTCTGGTAGATCGGCGTGGCGAAGACATTGTCCACCACCACCTTGGCGCCGGTCTCCCGGGCGATGGCGCTGATGGCGGCGATGTCGCAGATTTCCAGCAGCGGGTTGGCCGGCGTCTCCAGGAAGAACAGCTTGGTGTTGGGCTTCACCGCCGCGCGCCAGGCATTCAGGTCCGTGGCGTCGACGAAGGTCGTCTCGATACCGAAGCGCGGCGCCCAGTTGTTCAGGATCCAGCGGCAGGAGCCGAACAGCGCCCGGCCCGCCACCACATGGTCGCCGGCGCGCAACAGGCCGGTCATGGCCAGATGCACCGCCGCCATCCCCGATGCCGTGCCCCGGCACGCCTCAGCGCCCTCCAGCAGGGCCAGGCGGTCCTCGAACATCTTCACGGTGGGGTTGCCGTAGCGCGAATAGATGAAGCCCGGATCGGTCCCGGCGAAGCGCGCATCGGCGGCTTCGGCGCTGTCGTACACGAAGCTCTGGGTCAGGTAGAGCGCCTCGGCCGTCTCGCCGATGGGGGACCGCATCAGCCCGCCGCGGACCAGGCGCGTGGCGACTTCCCAGGACTTGGGGTCTTCGGCGGCGGGATCATCGGCCATGGCGGCCTCCGGGCAGGGTGTTTCGAAGGGCCGGCATAGAAGGCGCCGGGGGCCACTGGGTCAAGGGTCCGGCCCTTGCCATCTGCGCGATCATGGCTAAGGCTGAGTGGTCCATGAGCGACACCCCCCCCAAAACCGAATCCGGCGCAGGCATCCTGCCCTGCCAGTCCATCGAGGACCTGGTCGCCCAGGCCGCGATATGCGCCCAGACCCCCTTCGACGCCGACCAGGTGCAGCCGGCCAGCCTGGACCTGCGGCTGGGCGCCCGAGTGTGGCGGGTGCGCGCGTCGTTCCTGCCCCGGGCCGGCAAGAAGGTCGCCGAGCGGCTGGCGGACGTGGCCATGCACCAGCTCGACCTGACCAAGGGCGCGGTGCTGGAAAAGGGCTGCGTCTATATCGCTGAGTTGCAGGAGCGCCTGGCCCTGCCCGTGGGTGTCTCGGCGCGGGCCAACCCCAAGAGCTCGACCGGCCGCGTCGACGTCTTCGTGCGCCTGCTCACTGACGGCCAGCCGGCCTTCGACAACGTGGCCGAGGGCTACGAGGGGCCGATGTACCTGGAGATCGCGCCGCAGACCTTCTCGGTCCTGGTGCGGGCGGGCACGCGGCTCAACCAGCTTCGCCTCAAGCGCGGGACCCCGCCGCTGCTGTCGGTGAAGAGCGTGGGGGTGGACCTGACCCAGGCCGTGGCGGGGTTTCGCGGCCGCCGCCACGCCGGCGTCGTCGACCTGGACCACGAGGACGGTCACGATCCCCGCGACTTCTGGGAGCCACTGGAACCGCGCCGGGGCGAACTGCTGCTGGACCCCGGCGAGTTCTACATCCTCGCCTCCAAGGACCGCATCGAGATCCCGGTGCTGGAGGCGGCCGAGATGACCCCCATCGACCCCTCCGTGGGCGAGTTCCGCGTCCACTACGCCGGCTTCTTCGATCCGGGTTTTGGCACCCCCGAGACCGACAGCGTCGGCGCCCGCGGCGTGCTGGAGGTGCGCAGCCACGAGACGCCCTTCCTGCTGGAGGACGGCCAGACCGTCGCCCGCCTGGTCTTCGAACCCCTGACCGCCCGGCCGACCCGCCTCTATGGCGAGGACGGCTCGCACTACCAGCGCCAGGGACTGAAGCTCTCCAAGCACTTCCGCACCTGGCGCTGACCCAAGAGCCGATGGCGTGAACCCCCGCTGATGGACGCCCTGACCGCTTTTGGCCTGTTCGCCGTCACCGCCATGCTGGTCTGCTACACCCTGGAGGCGCGCTCGCCCTGGTGGACGCTGGCCTTCGCCGGTTCCTGCCTGCTGGCCAGCGCCTACGGTTTCCTGCAGGGCGCATGGCCCTTCGGACTGGTGGAAGCCGTCTGGGCCCTGGTCGCCGCCCGGCGCTGGTGGCGCGCCTCGCAAAAGTGGTGAGAGACAAGGAGGCTTGACAGCCTGCGCGTCAATGTCATGTTTACTTGTCATAAAGACAAGGACGCATCACATGACCGACCTGCGGCGGCTTGAGAAGTGGGGCTACGTCTTGGCGGCGGTGCTCGGCGGCGCGGCCCTCGTGTGGTGGCCCGGCGTGGTCTGGCGTTGGGGTCGCGGGCCTGCGCCGGGCGGCCATATTCTGGCGGCGACGGCCACCGCCGCCCTGGGGATGATCTGGGTAATGTTCTTCGGCTTGCGCATCTGGCGCCGGCAGGACGAGTTCCTTCAGCAGGGCGCCAAGTTCGCCTGGTACTGGGGCGGCACGATCGGCCTGATGGCGACGGTCCCGGCCTACCAGTTCGTCGGCGTGGGCGGCCTTCACTGGCTCGCGCCCCAGATCCCGGCCACGCGCGAATTGGGCCGCGCCTTTGTCATGGGCTATGGCCTGGCCTTCCTTGGCCTGTGGCTTGGGGTCATGGGCGCCGCCTTGATCTGGCGCCTGCGCAATCGATGAGAACGGGGCGATGAAGAACCGCCTCAAGGTGCTGCGCGCCGAGCGGAACTGGAGCCAGGCGGACCTGGCCCAGCGGCTCGACGTCTCGCGCCAGAGCGTCAACGCCATAGAGACGGGCAAGTACGACCCCAGCCTGCCGCTGGCCTTCCGCATCGCGCGGCTGTTCGAGACCACGATCGAGGCGATCTTCTCCGACGAGGCGTAGCGCGCTGGTTGCAGGCGTGCGCATGGGGCGTAGCCTCCGCTCGATGTCGGAATACCGACTCACCCGCTCAGGGAGGAGCGCGCGATGAAGAAGATGCTCGCCGAATTCGTTGGAACGTTGGTGCTGGTGTTGTTCGGCTGCGGTGCGGTGGTGCTGGCCGGAGACCACGTGGGGCAACTGGGCATCGCCCTGGCGTTCGGGTCCGCCATTGTCGCCATGGCCTACGGCATTGGTCCGGTGTCCGGCTGCCACGTCAACCCGGCGGTGAGTCTGGCTGTGTTCGTGGCCGGGCGGATGAGCCTCATGGAGATGTTCCAATACTGGGTGGCGCAGTTCGCCGGCGCCCTGGCCGGGGCTGCGATCCTGATGGTCATCGCCGGGGGGACGGCGCACGGCCTGGGCCAGGACGGCTGGGGGCCAGGCTACGGCGGGGGTTATGGCGTCGCGCCGGCGGCGGTGTTCGAGGTAGTGATGACGGCGCTGTTCACCGCCGTGATCCTGGGCTCGACCGGGCCCAAGGCCAACGGCGCCTTCGCGGGCCTCGCCATCGGCATCACGCTGGCGGCGATCCACATCGTCGGCATCCAGGTGACCGGCGTCTCGGTCAATCCGGCCCGCAGCTTCGGCCCGGCGGTCCTGGTCGGCGGCCAGGCGCTGGCGCAGCTGTGGCTGTTCTTTGTCGCCCCCGCGGCCGGCGCGGTGATCGGCGGGCTGCTGTTCCGGCTGAAGTTGCTCGAGCCGTAGGGGGAGGCCCTAGGCCGTCTCGCGCAGATAGATCGACTGCCTGGGCCGCGCCACCACCCGCCGGAGCATCGGCTCGAAGGCCTCCAGCGGCATGGTGTCATAGCCGGGCCCGAAGCTGTTCTGATCGAACAGATGGCAGAACTGGGCGCAGTGCTCGAAGTGCGGATGGCCGCGGTATTGTTCGCGCATATCGCGGTCCAGGCCAATGTAGTGGAAGAAGTAGTAGCCCTGGAAGACCCCGTGCTTGTCGAGCATCCAATGGTTGGCTTCCGACACGTAGGGCTTCATCACCACCGCCCCGATCTCGGCGTGGTTCGACGGGCCCAGGATGTCGCCGATGTCGTGCATCAGGGCGCAGACCACATATTCCTCATCCCGCCCGGCGCGGTGGGCGCGGGTGGCGGTCTGCAGGGAATGCTCCAGCCGGGTGACGGCGAAGCCGCCGCTGTCGCTCTCCAGCATACGCAGGTGCGCCAGCATCCGGTCGGCCAGCTCCTCGCGGTAGGGCGCGCCGGCCATGCCGATGGCCATCCAGTCGGCCTGGGTTCCCTCGGTCATGGCGTGGAACTTCGCCTGGGTGGGGATCTCGCCGTCGGCCATGGAGTGCTCCTTCGTCTGGGCTCCCATGGTGCGGCCGGGCGGGCATGGGGTCAATCTGTCGCGACGGCAGGCCGGGCCCCGACACAGCGCAAGCCGCCTTGCCCCCGGTTCCGTTTTGGCTATGTTGCCGGCCCGGCCGACGGCCGCGCGGGCGTAGTTCAGAGGTAGAACGTCAGCTTCCCAAGCTGAATGTCGTGGGTTCGATTCCCATCGCCCGCTCCAGTCTTCGACTCCTCAGGCGGTGCGGCGCCATGCTCGAGCCGAAGCCTAGTCGGTCTTCTCGCCGCGCACCGTGCGAAGCAGGTTGTCGCGCAGCTTGACCACCGCCTTCTGCACCCTGGGAATATCCTTTCCAAGGCCAGCGGCCTCCTCTAGGCCCAGGCCGCGCGCGCGTTCGCGCAGCCGCCGCCCCTCGGGCGTGAGGCTGACGATCACCTGGCGCTCGTCCGTCGGGTCGCGGCGGCGCTGGACGTAGCCCAGCGATTCGAGCCTCTTGAGGATCGGCGTGAGCGTGTTGGATTCCAGGAACAGCTTTTCGCCGAGGCTGCGGACGTTCTGGTTGTCCTGCTCCCGGAGCGCCACGATGGCGATGTACTGGGTGTAGGAGGTGAGCCCCAGGGCGTCCAGGACGGGCTTGTAGGCGCGGCCAAAGGCCAGGTTCGCCGAATAGACCGCAAAGCAGAGGAAGTCCCCCAGCACAGGGGCGTCGGCGTTGGCGTTGGGAGAAACGGCTGATGACATGGCGGCCTCACAGGAGGGTATTCCCTCTGGTGTTATATAAATCGCATCCGATTAGATCGGAAGGCCTTGCACCGCCCGGGTCGCGGTCTATTTGACCGATACCGATGAGATCGGTAGCGATTTATCTCTTGATGAAGGACCCCAGCCATGACATCCAAGATCGACAAGGTGCTCTACACCGCCCGCACCCACGCCACCGGCGGCCGCGATGGCGTCGCCCGCAGTTCCGACGGCCGCCTCGACATCAGCCTGTCCTCGCCAGGCGCTCCGGGCGCCGGGACCAATCCCGAGCAGCTGTTCGCCGCCGGCTGGTCGGCCTGTTTCCTCGGCGCGATCGGGGTGGCGGCGCGCGAACGCAAGGTGGCGGCGCCGGCCGACAGCGCCGTCGACGCCGAAGTCGACCTCCGCCTCGACGAAAGCGGCTTTTCCCTGCAGGCCCGCCTCAACGTGAGCCTGCCCGGTCTGGATCGCGAGACGGCCAGCGCGCTGGTGCAGCGCGCGCATGAAATATGCCCGTACTCCAAGGCCACGCGCGGCAACATCGACGTCGAGATCAACGTCGTCTGATCCGTCGCCAAGCGCGCCGGCCGCCCGTGGACCGGCGCGCTCAGACTCGCTTCCTGGCGCGCGGCGCGCGGCGCGCCTCCGTCCATGACCTGCGCGGCCGCACCTTCGCCCACACCTTCCTGAAGAAGGAGAAGGTGATCACAGCCCTGACAGGGGCCCGACGCGGCGCCGGCCAATAGCCGCCAGCACCGGTCTGGCGTATTGGCCTCGTCAATATCCCACCCTGACCGAAAGGGCCCGCGATGCCCGCAAGCTTGAATGACGACCTGTCCGATGCGCTGAAGAGCGTGCGAACGCAGCCGCTGTTCGTCGTGCGTCTGGATGTGCGGCCGATGCAGGCCGTGGGCGCGACGCCGGGCGGCCTGCGGCGCGTCGCCGCCGTCAGCGGCGGCGTGTTCGAAGGGGAGCGGCTCTCCGGCCGGGTGTTGGATGGCGGCAGCGACTGGCAGATCGTGCGGGGCGACGGGGCGACGACGTTGGACGTGCGCCTGGTGCTGGAGACTGACGACGGCGCCCTGATCGGCATGACCTATCGTGGTCTCCGCCATGGACCGCCGGACGTCATGCAAAGGATCAGTGCGGGCGAGGCTGTCGATCCGGCCAGCTACTACTTCCGGATCAATCCCCTGTTCGAGACCGCCGCGCCAAAATATGACTGGATCAACCGCGTCGTCGCGGTGGGCATAGGTGATCGCCAAGCGAACGGCCCAATCTACAGCGTCTTTGAGGTGTTGTGAGGCCTGTCACGCCGCCCGGTTGTGAGCAAACGCCGCCGTATCTGTCACGATTTCGAGAACAGTCTTGCAAAGGTCGGGCATGCGACGGACGCTCAAGCTCGCTGGCGCCAGATTGCATCCGCCAGCATTCAAGGGGGTGGCGTATGTCCACCTATTCAATCTTCATCGAAGACGACCGCTACTCGGCGCCGACGCTCCATTTCGTTGTGGACGCCAGCGAAGCTCGGGCGTTCGACTTCGCGGTCAAATACCTGTTGGACTCTCCGCACCACCAAAGCGTGCGGGTGGACTGCAATGGGGCGGAGGTGTTCGTTCGTCATCGGGAGGATATTTCCAGCCCCGGCGTCGATCCCGCGCAGGCCTAGGGCACGACAGGCGCAGTATTCGCTGATCGCCGATCCGCGACGGCGCCTCTTGCTTGTCGCAAGGGGAGGGGCGTTCCCTTGCGCTCGTGTCTGAACAAGCGCCGGAAGGGCAGCGCCCGATGAATATCGACCTTCTGAGCCCGGCATCCTTCGCCGCCGGCCAACCGCACGACCAGTTCGCCTGGCTGCGCAGGAACGATCCGGTGCACTGGCACGAAGAGCCGAACGGGCCCGGGTTCTGGGCCGTGACCCGCTATGACGACGTCTGGACCGTGGACCGCGATTTCCAGGCCTACTCCTCCGAGCCGACCATCATGATCACCGACCCCCTGGCCGACGCGGGGAGCTTCGGGCCCTACAAGATGATGCTGATGATGGATCCGCCGGACCACACGGCGTTCCGCAAGCTCATCCGATCGGAGTTCACCCTGCCGGCCGCCAAGCTGCGCGCCCAGCGCATCCAGGCCCTGGCCCGGCAGATCGTCGATGCGGTGATCGACAAGGGCGAGTGCGACTTCGTCTGCGAAGTGGCCGGCGAGATGCCGTCCTTCGTCATCGCCGAGCTCATGGGCCTGCCGCTGGAGGACGGGCGCGAGCTCTACAAGCTCACCGAGGTGATCCACACCGCGCCCGAAGCCCTGCCGCCGGGCGCCGGCGGCCAGGCGGTAATGAAGATGTTCGAGTACGGCCGCACCGTCATCAACGAGAAGCGAGCCCGCCCCGCCGACGACCTGGCGTCAAAGCTGCTGGCCTGCGAGGTGGACGGCCGGCGGCTGGACGACATGGAGTTCCTGCTGTTCTTCCTGCTGCTGGTCGACGCTGGCGGCGACACCACTCGCAACCTGCTCTCGGGCGGCCTGCTGGCCCTGATGGAGCATCCGGACCAACTGGCCTGGCTGAAGGCGGATCTGCCGGCTCGGCTGGCTGGGGCGCGGGAAGAGATGCTGCGTTGGACCACCCCGGTGATCTACATGCGCCGCACCGCCAAACACGACGTGGAGTTGGGCGGCAAGGCCATCGCCCAGGGCCAGAAGGTGGTGATGTACTTCGGCTCGGCCAACCGCGACCCGGCGCACTTCGAGACGCCCGACCGCTTCGACCTCTCCCGCGCCGCCAACGAGCACAACGCCTTCGGCGTTGGCGCCCACGCCTGCCTCGGCCAGCACATCGCGCGGGTGGAGATCGACGCCATGCTCACCGAGGTGCTCACCCGGATGAAGGACTTCGAGCTTGCCGCGCCGACGGAATGGCTGCCCAGCAACTTCATCTCCGGGCCCAAGAGCATGCCGCTGAGGTTCAGGGCGGCGGGGTAGGGACGCCTCCGCGCAAACGGTCGGTTCTCCGCTGGAGCCCCCATCGCCTCGCGCTGCTAGTGCGATCCACTCCCCCCACCGCTACGCTCGGGGGAAGAGAAGGATCCTACACCTCGATCCCGTGCGCCCAGGGTTGCGTGGCGAAGTGCTGACGCAGGTAGGCGATCAAGACGCGGACGCGGGCGGGATGGCCGTGGCCCGGCGGGGAGAGGATGTTCAGGGGCCCCGGATCGGTGGTCCAGTCTGGCAGGATCTCCTCCAGGCGTCCGTCCTGCAGTGCGCGCCAGATAAAGAACTCCGGCTGCAGGGCGATGCCCATGCCGGCCAGGAGGGCCGGTATGGCCGCGGCGGAATTGTTCACGTGGTAGCGGCCGCTCACCACCACCTCGCACTCGCCCTCGCCGGCGCGGGTGAAGCGCCAGTGATGGCCCAGCGGGATGTGGGAATAGATGATGGCCTGGTGCGTCTCCAGCTCCCGTGGGTGCGCCGGGCGGCCGAACCGTTCGAGGTAGGCGGGGGAGGCGACCGCCGGCCGGCGGAAGGAGACCAGCCGGCTGATCCTCAAGGAGGAATCGGCGAAACTCCCGACCCTCAGCGCCAGGTCGAAACCCTCGCCGATCATGTCGATGGGCTCGTCGGTGAGGTGAAGGTCCAGCTCGATGTCGGGGTACTGCTCCATGAACACCGGCAGGATCGGCGACAGGATCTCCAGCCCGAAGAGCACGCTTGAGGCCAGCTTGATCAGCCCCCTGGGCGAGGCGGCGGTCTCGAAGACCTCCTCCTCCACCGCTGCGCCGTCGGCGAGGATGCGCGAGGCCCGCTCAAGGGCCATGCGGCCGTTCTCGGTCAGCGACAGGCGGCGCGTCGTGCGGTGCAGCAGGCTCGTGCGCATTCGCTGCTCCAGGCGCGTGATCGCTTTGGAGACCGTGGTCTTGGAGAGCCCCAGTTCCTCGGCGGCCACGGAAAACGATCCGCGCTCGGCCACCTTGGCGAAAATAGCCCAGGCTTCGAAATCGGGAAGGTGCGGCATGGGCGGTCCGGCTGCTGGCGGCGGCGCCACCATGCCGGTTCCGCGCGATTCCGCAACAATCCCCGTCTCGCGACCGCCAGGCTGGCCCGGCGGAGTCGGGGTCATTGCAGGCCGCCGGCCAGGGCCGGTTCCTCCCAGTGGGCGCGACGCCAGGCGTTGGGGGTCTCGCCGATGAACCGACGGAACAGCTTGGACAGGTGCGCCTGGTCGGCCAGGCCCACGGCCAGGGCGATCTGGCTCAGCGGCTCGCTGTCGCCCAGCATCAGGGTCTGGGCGCGGGCGATGCGGCGGCACATGACATAGGCGTGAGGCGCCTGGCCGAAGCTCTGGCGGAAAGCGCGGCTGAACTGGCTGATGCTCAGGCGAACCAGGACCGCCAGATCGCCGACGCCGATGGCGCCTTCGACGTTGGCCTCGATGTGGGCGCTGACCTTGCGCGCCTGCCAGGGCGCCAAGCCGCCCCTGGCCAGGAGATTGGGCAGCGGGGCGTTGTCGTTGCAGAAGGCCGGGGGCGGCGCGGCGGTCGTCTCGGCGTCCGCGGTGAAGGCGCGCATTTCGGCTTGGATCGGCGGCATGTCCTCAAACTCCGTCACTGAGCATGGGAGTGACATAGGTCGCGCGCCGGGCGCCGATAATCTACCTAGGCCGCCACTGATTGTTTCCAAAATGAGCCTAATCGCGGGCGACCTGAGAACACCTTGGCCGTTGAGGCGTCGCGGCCATCAAGGCAGAAGTCCTGGCGTCGCCTGCAGAAATTCGGCGGCCCAAGCGCCTGCCTGGGCCTCGATTCGGCCCGCGCCAATTCCCATTTCGCCGTGAGGTCCACGTGCGAGGGCCCAGGTCCATCAGGGGTGATCCATGGCCGCCATAGACCCGCCGGCAACCCGGCAATTGAAGCTCGGCGCCTTCATGCGTCCGGTCAGCATCCACACCGGCGCCTGGCGCTATCCGGGCGCCATCCCCGACGCCAACTTCAATTTCACGGCCCTCAAGAGCTTCATCCAGAAGCTGGAGGCCGCGAAATTCGACGCCTTCTTCATGGCCGACCACCTGGCGGTGCTGAACATGCCGGTCAATGCGCTCAAGCGCAGCCATACGGTGACCTCGTTCGAGCCCTTCACCCTGCTCTCGGCCCTGGCGGCGGTGACCGACCGCATCGGCCTGGCGGCGACCGCGTCCACCACCTACGACGCGCCCTATCACATCGCGCGGCGGTTCGCGTCGCTGGACCACATCAGCGGCGGGCGCGCCGCCTGGAACATCGTCACCACCGCCAATCCCGACGCGGCCCTCAACTTCAACCTCGACGAGGACATCGACCACGACGAGCGCTACGCCCGGGCGCGCGAGTTCTATGACGTGGTCACGGGCCTGTGGGACAGCTTCGCCGACGACGCCTTCGTGCGGGACGTCGAGAGCGGGATCTACTTCGACCCGGCGAGGATGCATGTGCTGAACCACAAGGGCGCGCATCTCTCGGTCCGCGGGCCCTTGAACATCGCCAGGCCGCCGCAGGGCTGGCCGGTGATCATCCAGGCCGGCGCCTCCGAGGCCGGCCGCCAGCTCGCCGCCGAGACCGCCGAGGTCGTGTTCGCCGCCGGCGGCAGCCTGGAGGCGGCCAAGGCCTTCTACGCCGACGTCAAGGGCCGCATGCGCAAGGTGGGGCGCGATCCGGATGGCATGAAGATTCTGCCCGGCGCCTTCGTTGTCGTGGGCGACAGCCTGGAGGACGCCAAGGCCAAGCGCGCCCACCTCGACAGCCTGGTCCACTACGACAGCGGCATCGCCTCCCTGAACGGCATGCTGGGCTATGACGTCTCCGGCTTTGATCCCGACGGTCCGCTGCCGGAGATCCCGCCCACCAACGCCAGTCAGAGCGCGCGCGAACGGATCGTCGAGACCGCCCGGCGCGACAACCTGACCATCCGCCAGCTGGCGGCGCGGGCTGGCAGCTACGGCGGCGCCGCCTTCATGGGCACGCCGTCGATGATCGCCGACGACATGCAGCGCTGGCTGGTGGAGGAGGGCTCGGACGGGTTCAACATCATGTTCCCCTACCTCCCCGAAGGCCTGGACGACTTCGTGACCAAGGTCGTCCCCGAACTGCAGAACCGGGGCATCTTCCGCACCGAGTACGAAGGCCGGACCCTGCGCGAGAACCTCGGCCTGGCGCGGCCGGCCAACCGCTTCTTCGAGGGCGCCGGCGAGGCCGTTGCGGCGGAGTAGGGCAGTCCGGGTCTTCGCGCCCGCGATCCTATTTTGCGCTAGCCAAGCGTCGCCGTGTCGCGGACGGTGGCGTCATGTCACCGACTGTGCGGATTCTCGTCGGCCTTGTCCTGGGCCTGGGCCTTGGAGTCCTGCTGGCGTGGCTGAACCCCGGCTGGCGCGAGGGCGCGGTCGCCGTGCTGGACGCCATCGGCGGGGTCTGGCTGGACGCCCTGCGCATGACCATCGTGCCACTGGTCTTCGCCCTGCTGGTGACGGGCGTGGCGCAGGCGGCGGGGACCCTGGCGGCCGGCGGCATCGCGGCCCGCTCGCTGGTCGCCTTCGGGGTGCTGCTGCTTGTCGGGGCTGTGGTCGCGGTGCTGGCGGGCTCGGCCCTGCTGGACCTCTGGCCGCCGTCGGCCAGCGCTACAGCCGCTCTGCGCGCCGCGCACACGGGCGCTGGACCGGTTCCGCCGATCCCGCCCTTCGCCGAATGGCTGCGCGGCTTCGTGCCCAACAATCCGGTCAGGGCCGCCGCTGACGGCGCCATGGCGCCCCTGGTGTTCTTCGCCCTGACTTTCGGCCTGGCCGCCACGCGGATCGAGGAAGAGCGCCGCGCGCGGCTGTTCGGATTCTTCGACGCCATCCAGGCGACCATGATGGTGATCGTCAAATGGGTGCTGTGGGCCGCGCCGGCGGGCGTGTTCGCCCTGGGGCTGGTGTTCGGCGCCCGGACCGGCGTGGCCGGCCTGGGAGTCCTGGTTCAGTACGTGATCGTGGTCTCGCTGATGTGCCTGGCGGCGGGCCTGATCGGCCTGGTCGTCGGCCTGGTCGGCGGCCGCATCGCACTGCCCACGATGCTGACCGCCCTGATCCCGGTCAGCGCCGTGGCGATCTCGACCCAGTCGTCCCTGGCCTCCCTGCCCACGATGCTGGAAGCCAGCGAGAGGATCGGCGTGCGCGCCTCGGTCCGCGACCTGGTCCTGCCCATGGCGGTGGCGCTCTTCCGGATGACCAGTCCGGCGGGCAACCTGGCCGTGGCGCTCTATGTGGCCCACATCTACGGCATCCGCCTGGACCCCGGACACGTGGCGGCGGGCGTGGTGGTGGCCTGCTTGGTCAGCCTGGCGGCGGTTGGGATCGCCAGCGCGGTGACCTTCTTCACGACCCTGGGGCCGATCTTCATGGCCATGGGCCTGCCGATGGAGCTGCTGCCCCTGCTGTTGGCGGTGGAGACCCTGCCGGACCTGTCGCGGACCATCGGCAACGTCGCCGCCGACGTTGGAGTCACGGCGATGATGAACCGTTTCGTGGGACGTCCGGTTACAGACATGTCTGTTACACAGCAGCCTTAGAAACGCCCCCGTAGTTGGGCGAACTATGGCGCTGTGCGAGGTTTCACGAGGGGGCTGCGATAGGGCGGCGCGATAGGCATGGCGGGGGCCGGGCTTCGAGGATCACTGCTGGCGGCGCTGTACGCGCGGATGGCGGCGCTGTTCGCCGCCGCCGCCGCGGTGACTGGCGTCATCGCCTACTTCAGCGCCCAGGCCCAGGTCGACGCGGCCTACGACAACCAGATGCGCATGGGCGCCCACATGGCCCTGGCCCTGATGAGCGAAGAACTGGCGCAGGCCCCGGCCGCTCCGGGCAGAGCCGCCTCGCCGCCGCTCCTGAGCGACGAGGACCGCAACGCCCTCAGCCAGTTCTCCGACTGGCCGGTCTACCGGATCTGGCGCGGGGGCCGGTTGGAGGTGGTCAGCGGATCGGTCGCCGGCCTCTCGCCGACGCCGCCCGCGAGCGACGGATTTTCGACCCTCAAGGTCTCTGGGGGGCGGCTTCGGCTCTACACCCAGCATGTGCCGAGCCAGTCCCTGGTGGTTCAGATCGGCGAGAGGCCGGGCGTGCGCAGCGCCCTGGTGGCCCGCATCGCCCTTCGCCTCGCCCTGCCTCTTCTGCTGGTGATGCCCCTCGTCGGCCTGGTGATGCTGTGGTCGCTGCGCCAGGGTCTGTGGTCGCTGCGCCGGGTCGTCGATGGCCTGGCCCTGCGCTCGGCCTGCGACCTCACGCCCCTGGACGCCACCGGCTGGCCGGCGGACCTGGCCGGGCTGGCGGTGTCGGTCAACGCCCTGCTGGGGCGCCTGGATGCGGCGCTGGCCAAGGAGCGGCGGTTCGTCGACGCCGCGGCGCACCAGCTCCGCTCGCCCCTGGCGGCGTTGAAGACCCTGGTCTCCCAGATCGCCGGCCAGACCGATGCCGCCCGCCGGGAAGAGCTGATCGAAGGCCTCGCCCCCCGCGTCGAACGCGCGTCCAGGGTCGTGGAGCAACTGCTCCTTCTGGCCCGGATCGACTCGGCCGACAGCCTGTCGGAGCCCTGTGACCTCGCCCTGGAGGCGGCCCTGGCGATCTCGGAGTTCAGCGT
>FTAI01000335.1_pt1 | contig 20980 bp, 16 predicted proteins | sample 1638941 | NCBI WGS metagenome assembly FTAI01 (sample SAMEA3914813, study PRJEB12502) | metagenome | biome: forest; material: soil | place: Canada | collected 2011-07-07 | depth 0.3 m | reverse complement strand
GCCGCCCACTACGCCTGCGCCGACGTCTTTGTGTTTCCCTCCCTCACCGACACCTTCGGCCTGGTGATCCTGGAGGCCATGGCCACGGGGGCGCCGGTGGCGGCTTATCCCGCGCCCGGCCCCATCGACCTGATCCCCAATTCGGGCGCGGGCGCCCTGGCTGAGACCGTGGATAGTGGCCTGCGCCAGGCGTGCCTGGCGTGCCTCGACCTCGACCGCGACATGGTCCGCGCCTACGCCGAACGCTTTTCCTGGCGGGCCTCGGCGGAGGAATTCGTGCGCAATCTGCAGCCCTATCCCGAGCCGGAAAAGACCCGATTTTGGCGCCGTTTGCGCAGGTTAGCGCGACTTCGGCGGCGTCCGGCGCAGGTTTAGGGCGGCCTTTGCGACCGTAGGGGACACACACCACTTTCCCGCCGCGACAGCCGTGGACGTCGGAGGCTGTGGTTCAAGCGGGAAAGTGGTGTGTGTCCCCGGGTGATCCCCGCGCTCCTGAGTGTTTCACGTGAAACATTCCGAGAACATCGACCAGGCGGCGGCCTGCTCCGCATCGCTCCTAAGGCGTGGCCGCCGCCGGCTCCTTCGGTCGACCCTTGGTGATCGCCTCAAGCGACACCCTGCCGGTCTCGGGCACCAGCAGGAAGGTGAACACCGCCCCGAGCACAGCCAGGCCGGCGACCACCCAGTAGGCGTTGGCCCCGCCAATGGCCTTGAACAGCAGGGGAAAGGCGAAGCCGCTGATCGCCGCGCCGATCCGGCCGCCGGCGACGGTGATGCTCTGGGCGACGCTGCGCACCCGGGTCGGCGCGAGCTCGACGCCCAGCACGCCGGCGCCGGAGACCAGCCCCGGTCCGGTCATGAACACGTTGAGCAGGCCGTAGACCCCGAAGGCCAGGATCGGCATGGCCAGCAGCTGGTGCTGCATCAGGGCGAACACCGCCAGCAGCGCCGCGCCGCCCAGGAAGCCCCAACCCTGCAGCGGCTTTCGGCCGAAGCGGTCGATCACGAACAGCGATCCCAGGATCGAGGCGGGCAGCACGAACAGGACCTGGGTGAGGAGCGAGAAGATCGCCGGCTGCATGCCCAGGCTCTTGGCGATCAGATTGGGCCCGAACAGGATGAAGACGTAGACCACCAGATCGTACATCAGCCAAAGCAGGGCGGCGGCGAAGATCGGCTTGGCGTGCTGGGCGAACACCGCCCCGAACTTGCGATCGTCGACGCTGGGGGCGGCCGTCTCGGCGCCGGTGATCTCGGTCATGACCCGCGCGGCCTCGGCCTGCTCGCCGGCGACGTGGGCCAGGTAGCGCGCCGTCTCGGGCATGCGGCGGCGGAAATACAGCACCGCCAGGGCGGGGACCGCGCCCCCGGCCAGGACGATGCGCCACTGTAGGTCGCCATTGACGCCAATGGCGTCGAGCAGCAGCTTCAGGAGCACCGCGGTCAGGGCGCCGATCGGCCACATGGTGCCAAAGCCCAGCCCCAGGGCCCGGCCGCGGTCAGCGCGGTTGGCGTGCTCGGCCATGATCACCGGCGAGAGGACATAGTCGGCGCCGACCCCCAGGCCGAGGATGAACCGTATGCCGATGAGCCAGGTCACATCCGGGGCGAAGGCTTGAGCCAGGGCGGCGACGCCGAGGAGCAGAACGTCCAGTCCGTAGAAGCGGCGGCGTCCCCACTGTCCGAGCACGCCGAAGATCAGCGCGCCGATCGCCGCGCCCACCAGGGCCGCCGCCGACAACAGCGCGCTTTGCACGCTGGTCAGGCTCGCCTGGCCGAAGGAGGCCAGCACCAGGGGCAAGACTAGCGCCAGTGACGACAGGTCATAGCCGTCGCAGAAGACGCCGAGACCTGTGGTCAAGGTCGTACGCCAATGGAAAGCCTTGAACTTTTGCTCGTCAAGCACTGCGAATTCGCCGTCGTTCACCCCGACCTCCATTGAATAAAGCTGACGCTTGTTCGGGTCGCTCCGGACCCTGACGGGCTCATCGGTGCGGTCAAGTCGGCCCGATGGATTGTGTCGCCAAGACCGTCACCGGCGCGCAGGACTCCGGAAGACCTGGAGGCGTCGCGAACCGAGATGACGGCGTTGGACGACATGAAGCGGAGCGGCCCCTTCGCGCGGCGTTGAACGCGTGATGCCCCAGCCTTGCGTAACTTTGATGACCGGAGCAAGTGCTCCTGGTTCGGAAACGTCGGGCGAGCCGGGGGAATTACTGCTTTACATCGCCGTTCGCATTCCTTATTTGCGTCGGCTCCGGCGGACCCCGATGTCCTATCAGCGCTGCTAACGCCGGCCTGGGTTTAACAATTTGCAGGGGGTTACGTGCATTGCACACGTACCATTCTCCCCTGGACCTGGTCCGAGAGCGGTCACCGGAACGTCCTGTCGCACTTGTGCGACCGGACACCGTGGCCCTAGCGGCGCGCTGGTTCCAGACAAGCTTCAAAGGCGACGTTCTCTACGCCGTTAAAGCCAATCCCTCTCCCTGGGTCATCAAGACCTTGGCTGAGAATGGCCTCACTGCGTTCGACGTGGCTTCGGTGCCGGAAATCGAACTGGTGGCGGAACACGCCCCCGGATCGAAGATGGCCTTCATGCATCCGGTGAAGAGTCGCACGGCGATCTCGGCCGCCTACTTCGACCATGGGATCCGCACCTTCGCGCTGGACACCCATGAGGAGCTGGCCAAGATCCTGGGCGCCACCGGTAACGCCCGCGACCTGAACCTGATGGTGCGGCTGGCCGTGTCGTCGGAAGGCTCGTCCTATCCCCTGGCCGGCAAGTTCGGCGTCGAGCCGCACGAGGCGCCCGCCCTGCTCCTCGCCGCCCGCCGAGCGACCCAGGATCTGATGGGCGTGGCGTTCCACGTGGGTAGCCAGTGCATGCGCCCGACCGCCTACCAGGGCGCCATGTCCGGCGCCTCCCGGGCCCTCGTCCGCGCCGGCGTCTTCGCCGACGTGGTGGATGTGGGCGGCGGCTTTCCGTCGATCTATCCGGGCATGGTGCCGCCGTCCCTGGCCGACTACATCGACTCCATCGACCGCGGCTTCGCCGAGATGATGGTGCACGAGACCACGGAACTGTGGTGCGAGCCCGGCCGGGCGTTGGTGGCCGAATCCTCCTCGGTCCTGACCCGGGTCGATCTGCGCAAGGGCGACGCCCTCTATCTCAACGACGGCTCCTACGGCTCCCTGTTCGACGCCACCCATTCCAAGTGGCCCTTCCCGGTGAAGCTGATCCGCGAGGACGGCGCCGGCGACGCTGCCCTTAAGCCCTTCCGCTTCTACGGCCCGACCTGCGATTCGATCGACCACATGCCGGGGCCCTTCTGGCTGCCGGAGGATGTGGGCGAGGGCGACTATATCGAGATCGGCATGCTGGGCGCCTATGGCGTGGCCATGGCCACCCGCTTCAACGGCTACGGCGACCTCAGCCAGGCCGAGCTGAAGGACGCGCCGATGGCCTCGATGTACGGCCTCGCGCCGCGCTCGATCCCCACGCCGCGGCCGGAAACCGGCACGGTCGTGAAACTGTCGCGCGCGCGGGGCAAGAAGCGCCGCAGAAGGTAAGATTTAGCCTCCACTCATTGCGGAGTGGCCAAGGAACACCTCTCCCGAAGGGAGAGGGAGGGGCCCGCGCTCTTCGCGTGGGAGGGTGAGGGATTACGGTCTGTCCGACCTATCCTGAACCACCGTAACCCCTCATCCTCCCACTCCGCTTCGCTCCGCGGGCCCCTCCTTCTCCCTCCGGGAGAAGGTAAGCTCAGTTCGATCCGTTTTTCTAAGACCCTTCCGGGATCAGGGAGGGGCTTTTCGTCAGGAACCCTCACCCATGAACGCTCCGACCAACACCAAGGCCGAACTGCTCTCCAAGGTCGTCGAACACGTCGACATCACCGCCTATGACGCGCGGCCGGTGATCGACGCCATGCGCAAGATGAGCTTCACTTCGCGCGACACCGCCCGGGCCGCCGATATCCTGTCGATGGCCATCGAGGACAAGGCCTGCTCCGTCTGGCTCACCCTCGCCGGCTCCACCAGCGCGGCGGGCTGCATGCACGTCTATCGCGACATGATCCGTTTCGGGATGATCGACTGCGTGGTCGCCACCGGCGCCTCGATCATCGACATGGATTTCTTCGAGGCCCTGGGATTCAAGCACTACCAGGCCCAGGCGAACGTCGACGACCGCGACCTGCGCGCCCTCTACATCGACCGCATCTACGACACCTATATCGACGAAGAAGAGCTGCAGGCCTGTGATCACGCCATCAAGGACATCACCGACGCTCTTGAGCCGCGCCCCTATTCCTCACGCGAATTCATCTATGAGATCGGCAAGTGGCTGGCGGCGGGCAATGCGAAAAAGCCCGGCTCCCTGATCCAGACCGCCTACGAGGAAGGCGCGCCGATCTTCTGCCCGGCGTTCACCGACAGCTCCGCCGGTTTTGGCCTCGTCAAGCACCAGGTGGAGCGGATCAAGGCCAGGCAGCCCTATGTGAGCATCGACTCCGTGGCCGACTTCCGTGAACTGACCGATGTGAAGATCGCCGCGGGCGCCACCGGCCTGTTCATGGTCGGCGGCGGGGTGCCCAAGAACTTCGCCCAGGACACGGTGGTCTGCGCCGAGATCCTCGGCGTGGAGGCGGAGATGCACCGCTACGCCGTGCAGATCACCGTGGCCGACGTGCGCGACGGGGCCTGCTCCTCCTCCACGCTCAAAGAGGCCTGCTCCTGGGGCAAGGTGGACGTGACCTTCGAACAGATGGTGTTCGCCGAGGCCACAACGGTGGTGCCGCTGATCGCGTCCGACGCCTATCACCGGGGCGCCTGGAAGACCCGCGAAAAGCGCCGCTGGGCCAAGCTGTTCGCGGCCTGATGCCCCGCGTGCCGCCGCCTGTTCCGACCACGGACGAAGCCCAGAATTGGGGTGTCGAGGTCTGGCGCGGCGGCGTCAACACCTGGGAGTGCGACGAGAACGGGCACATGAATGTGCGCTTCTATGTCGTGAAAGCCATGGAGGCCATGGCGGGCCTGGCGGCGGCCCTCGGCATGCCCCGGGCCTTCGCCCCCAACACCAACGCCACCCTGATGGTGCGCGAGCAGCACATCCGCTTCCGCCGGGAAGCCCATCCAGGGGCGGCGGTGCATATCCGAGGCGCGGTGCTGGAGATGGGCGAGACCGACGCGCGGTTGCTGCTGGTCATGTACCATTCGAACACCGGCGAGCCGGCGGCGACCTTCCAGACCGTGGTCAGCCATGTCACGCGAGGGAGCGGACGCCCCTTCCCCTGGTCCAATCGCACGCGCGAGCGGGCCGGTGCGCTGACCGCGCCGTTGCCGGACATCGCCGCCGCGCGCAGCGTCGATCTGAGCCCGTTCGAGACGGGCGCAAGCCTGGCGCGGGCGGATGACCTCGGCCTGATCACCCTGGGCGCCGGAACCATCCTCGCCCACGACTGCGACGTCTTCGGCCGAATGGCGACGGAGCAGTTCATCGGCCGGGTCTCCGACGGCATTTCGCGGATCACGGGCCATGTCCGCGGGCAGATCCGCGCGGCGGTCGCCGACTATCCCGAGCGAGTGGGCGGGGCCGTGCTGGAGTATCGCCTGGTGCAACTCGCTTGGCCCCGCGCCGGCGACCATGTGGTGCTGAAGTCCGGCCTCGCCGGTGTCACCGACCGCACCCAGCGTATGATCCACTGGATGCTCGACCCCTACAGCGGCGTCGTCTGGGGCGTCGCCGAGGCGGTGGCGGTGACCCTGGACCTCGACACCCGCAAGATCGTGCCGGTGTCGGCCTCGGCGCAGGCGGCGCTGAAGGGGATCGCGGTCAAGGGGCTGACGCTGTAGGCGGCCCTATTCGGATCCGGCCGCTGCGGCAGTGTGCGTGGTTCGAGACGCGCGTGAAGGACGCGCTCCTCACCATGACTAAGACTTATGCAACCCACTCACCTAGTCATGGTGAGGGCGACCGAAGGGAGCGTCTCGAACCACGCACCCTCGCAGTGCAATCACCACCTCAGCAACCGCGGACCTAGCAACGCCCCGACCCCCGCGCAGCCCGCCAGTCCAAGCGTATACCAGGTCGCCACGAACATCGCCGTCGTCTCCTGGCAATAGAGGCCGTAGATCGTCGCCCCGATCCCGCCGGCCAGTACACCCGCCGCGGCGCCGGCGAGGGCGAGGCGGGTAGGCGCCAACGCCCTCAGCCCCCAGACGATGGCGGCGAAGGCCGGGGCGGAGATGGCCAGGATGCGCCAGGGGCAGACCATGGCGCTGTGGCCCATCCAGGCGGCGTGGCGGTCGCCCGCCGGCGTCAGGGCCAGATCGATCACCGCCAGTCCCACGATCACCACCACGGCGGCCGCCAGCGCCATCCGCGCTGGCCGTCCCGGCGCGCCGCCGGGCCTCGCGGCCGCGACGGTCATGGCGAAACCGGCGGCGGCGACCCACAGGGTATAGCCGGCCTTCATCCAGAAGGGGCCGGTGCGCATGGCCGAATGCAGATCGGGTCGCAAGCCCAGCCAGGCGAGCAGCAGCGCCAGGGCGCCGGCCGCCGCCAGGCCGCAGGCCACCGCCAGCCGCCGGGGCACGCCCCCGCCGCGGGGCGGGCCAGCGTCCTTCGCCAACAGGTCGATCAGGTCATCGGTTTTCATCGGCGACCCGCTTGGAGAGCAGCTTCAACGCCCGGTGCACGCTGACCTTCACCGCCGTCACCGTCATCCCGGCCTTGGTGGCCGCCTCCTCCATGGAAAGGCCGGTGATCCGCACGTCCATCACCAGGGACCTCTGCCGATCGGGCAGGGTTCCCAGCAGCTTGTCGAGGTCCCGCCTGGCCGCGCCGGACTCGGCGGTCTCGGCCGCGATCAGCTGGCCCGCGTCCTCCAGGGGCACGTGCCGGCGCACGCCCTGGCGGCGGAAATGATCCATCAGCTTGTAGCGCGCCACCGCATAGGCCCAGGGGGTGAAGGGCTGGGTGGTGTCATAGGTGTCGCGTCGCAGGTGGATGGCCAACAGGGTGTCCTGCACCAGATCTTCCAGGTCGGGGGCGCCGCCGGCCAGCCGGCGCCCGAAATAGCCGCGCAGCAGGCCGGCCATGACGCCAAGCAGCTCGCGATGCGCCGCGCCGTCGCCGGCCAGGCCTCGCAGCATCAGCGCCTTCAGCCGAGCCTCGTCCGTCACGCCTCGTCTTCTTCGAATACGCGCGGGCCCCCGCCGCGGTTACATCGGGCGGGGGGAGGGTCGCGGCTTATGTGGGCGTAGGCAAGGGCATCCTGCGTGGTTCGAGACGCGCGTGAAGAACGCGCTCCTCACCATGACTAAGACTTATGCCATCCACGATCTTAGTCATGGTGAGGGCGACCGCAGGGAGCGTCTCGAACCACGTACCGGCCGCATTACAGCACCTCGCTTACGGGAAGGCGCAGGATTTCAGATCCCCGCGTACCATTCGTAGCCGCGGTCTTCCCAGAAGCCGCCGTTGCCGCCGGAAATCTTGTCCAGCCGGTCGGTGACCTCGATCCGCATCACATACTTGGCCTGTTTATAGCCCAGCTGCCGCTCCACGCGCAGGCGGATCGGGGCGCCGTGGCCGACAGACAGGGGCTGGCTGTTCATGGTGTGGGCGAGGATGGTCTGGGGGTGGAAGGCGTCGAAGAGGTCGATGCTCTCGTAGTAGCGGCCGGAGCCGTCCAGGGACGGTTCGAAATCGTCGGCGCAGTGGAAGACCACATAGCGGGCGTTGGGCAAAAGTCCGGCCTTGGCCAGGATCGGGCCGAGCTGGGGGCCGGTCCATTGGGCGATGGCGCTCCAGCCCTCGACGCAGTCGTGGCGGGTGATCTGGCTACGGGCCGGCATGGCCTTGAACTGCGCGAGACTGATGGCCAGGGGGTGCTGGACCAGGCCGTCGACGCTCAGTTTCCAATCCTTGAAGCCATTGGCGACCATGGCGTCGTACTCGTCGCTGGCCGGGCTCGAGGTGCCGTTGACCTTGAAGTTGGGCGAGATGTCCTTGGTCTGGAACTCCCGGGCCAGGGGCTGGCCGGCGAGGATGAGCCGTTGGCTTCCCCTGGTCAGGCCCTCGGCGGAGCCCAGGATTTTCAAGGCCGTGGGCGCCGTGGCCAGACGGTTGCAGCCGCTGACCAACAGGCCGCCGAGACTGGCCGCGCCGGCGGCGATCAAGCCTCGGCGGGAAAGGCCGGTCTGCGGCAAGACGAGCCGGTTCATCCGTGATCTCCCAGCTTGACCTTGTAGCGGCCGGTGATCATCGAACCGATCTCGTTGAACACCCCGGCGATGAACACCTCGACCACATGGACGATGACGAAGAGGATGATCAGGTTGGCGCAGATGAAGTGGATCGACCGCGCCGACTGGCGCCCGCCGAACAGGGTGAGCAGGAACGGGGCGAAGGCGTCGATCCCTGGCGACATGGTCATGCCGGTCAGCACGATCAGCGGCAGGATGAGGAAGATGATCGCCAGATAGGCCAGCTTCTGCAGCGGGTTATACCGTTTGGCGGCCTCGCCGGTCGGGTGTTTGAGCAGGATGTGATCGACGATGTCTCGCAACAGGTTCTTCGGCGCCACCTCGCTGCGGCTGAGGGCCAGGTCGCGCTTAAAGTGGCCGTTGATGGCGTTCGAGACCAGGTAGACCAGGCCGTTGATCACGAAGATCCAGGCCATGAAGAAGTGCCAGCGCCGGCCGGTGGCGAGGTTGCGTTCTCCCGGCAATGTCGCCCACCAGGGCAGGCCGCGGTTCTCATGCAGGGAAGCGCCCAGGACGCCGGTGGTGTTGAACCGCAAATTCCCGATCCGCGTCTCGCCGCGATAGGTGTCCTCGCCAGTGGGATAGGCCAGCATCGACAGGAAGGAATGGTCGGGGTCGGCCCCGTACTGGCCCCAGTAGAGCCGCGGATGGGCGTTGAAGATCTGCAGGCCGCTCATCAACAGGAGCAGGATGCAGACGACGTTGATCCAGTGGGTGATCCGCACCACCCGGGTGTGGCGATAGATCACCTCATGGCCGCCGTCGCCCGTTTGGGCGGGCGCCAGCATCGGTTCGGGAAGGGCGGCGTCGGTCAAGGCAACCTCGTCATTGGGCCGTGTCGAGCCCGGGCGGTGGAGCTAACCACGGGCCGGGCCAGGTTGGAACAGTCGGGTATCACCGGTCAGCCTTTCGCGGCGGCCAGGATCGGCCCGGCGCCGGCGGTCTGGACCAGGATGGCGACCCGCCAGGCGGGATCGGCGCCCGGCGGCAGGGGCAAGTGGACCGGCTGGCCGCGCCAGGACCCGAGATGGATCAGGGCGTGGACGATATTCTTGTGCGGCAAGGTCTTGCCGCCGTTCTCGCCGCGGCGGATCGGCACCTCGACGCTGCGGGGGTCGTAGCGCACCAGCCAGACATCCGCCGGCCGGGCGGGGGCCGCCGCGGCGCCGATCTCCACCGCCCCGCCGGCGATTGCGACGTCCGGACCGGCACTGGCCCGGGCGGCGGTGCGAATCAGGTTCCAGAGCTGGCCGCGATCGATGCCCACCGCGTCGGCGCGGCCGTTGACCACCACCTGCGGGGTCCAGACCTGGGCATGACGCAGGGCGTGGGCGTAGTCCCACTGGCGCGCCGTGTATTCGGGCCGGGCGAAGGTGTCCTTCCAGCCGAGTTGGTCCCAGTAGGTGACCGAAAAGCTGAGGGCCAGGATGTCCGGCCGGTCGGCGAGGGCGGCGACATTGGCGTTGGCCGGTGGGCAGGACGAGCAACCCTGGCTCTGGAAGAGTTCGATCACCGTGGGATGGGCGGTGTCGGCGGCGATGGCCGATGACGCGGCCAACAGGCTGGCGCAAAGGGTAAAGACGGCGGCGCGGTGGCGGCGGCCCATGATCGGCTCCCATCGGTGCGGCGTTAGGACGCCCTGCACCCAATTCGCCCCATCGGGGCTCACGGTTACCGCCATGGCCGCACATATTTTCGGGTCCGACAACCTGGCTTGGTTAATCTAGTCGCAAGGCTGACGGCCGCACCCTCGGCGTCCATTCCCTTTCCGGCGAACTGGCCCTCGGTATGACCTCCGCTTCCGCTGCCCTAGCCTTCAAGGACACCCTTCCGGCCATCGCCGCCGACGGCTGGCGGGCGGTCTTTCCCGCCGTCGAACAATGGCTGGTCGATGGGGGCGACACCCGACTGGACCTGGACGTGGCCACGGGCCTCAACAAATACGGCTGCGCGCCGCGGCCCGGCGCCGGGGCTTTCGACTTCGCCTCCTCGACCGCCTCCAGCATTTCGCCCCGGGGCTGGGCCGCCGCCCAGGCCTTGGCCGAGCGGCTGGCACAGACCGACAGCCGCGTCTGGCGAGCGGTCACCTACGGCCGCGAAATGGACCGCATCCGCGCCGACCTGCTGGCCTTGAACAATCTCGACGACCTGCCGGGTCTGGACGTGATCTTCGCCGCCTCAGGCACGGACGCCCACCTCCTCGTCGCCGATTTGGTGGGCGACGCGACCCGCCGGCCCCTGGTCTGCCTCGCCATCGAGCCGGAGGAGACCGGCTCCGGCGTGCCCGCCGCCCTCGGCCGGCGCCATTTCAGCACCGTCACCGCCCTGGGCGAGCGGGTCGCGGTGGGCGAGGCGATCGGCATTGGCGACGGCGGCCATGTCTCGGTCGCCAGCCGCTCTCCGGACGGATCGCTGCGGCCCGCGGCGCAGGTCGCGGCGGAGCTGGAGGCCATCATCGCCCGCGCCGATCAGGCGGGGCGGCGGGTGGTGCTGTCGGTGACCGACGTCTCCAAGACCGGACTGATCGCCCCCGACCTGGAGACCGTCGTCGGGCTATGCTGGCGCTATCCCGACATGCTGCAGGTGGTGATCGACGCCTGTCAGTTCCGCCTGAGCCCCGCCAGCTTGCGGGCCTATCTGGAGCACGGCTTCATCGTCGCGGTCACCGGCTCGAAGTTCCTGGCCGGGCCCTGTTTCTCCGGCGCGGTGTTCGTGCCGGCGCGGCAGGCCAAGCGGCTGCGCGCGCGGCGGCCCGCGCCGGGCCTGGCCGCCTATTCCGCCGCCGCCGACTGGCCGTCCGACTGGTCCGCCGGCGTCGATTTGCCCGACGCCGCCAACTATGGCCTGCTGCTGCGCTGGGAGGCGGCGCTGGCCGAGCTGCGAGCCTTCCGCGCCCTGGACCCGGCGGCGGTCGACGCCTTTGCGGCCCGATTCGCCGATGCGGCCCGCCAAGCGCTTGCGGAAAACCCCGCCTTGGAGCCCCTCGCGTCGGGCAGCCTGGATCGGGGCGCCATCGCCGCCCCGCCGGGCTGGGATGCGCGCCAAACCATCTTCCCGTTTCTGCTGCGCCGGGAGGGCCGCTATCTCGGTCGCGTCGAGACCGAGGCCGTCTACCGCCGCCTGGCCGGCGCGGACATCGAGGTGCGCCTGGGCCAGCCGGTGCTCTGCGGCGAGCGCGACGGCCGACCGGTCAGCGCGCTGCGGCTCTGCAACAGCGCCCCCCTGATCGTGGAGGCTCTGACCGGCGGTGAGCCCGACGCCGTGATCGCCCGCGCCTTGCGGGCGCTAGGTCATGCAGGCGCCGTGGCGAGTCAGGATTGACCTTCGCCGGCTCGGCCCGTTGAGGATCAGAGCCGGGCGGCCAGTTTGAGGATGACGGCCAGCAGGGCGATCCAGGCCGTCGCGCTCAGAAGCACGGCGCCCAGTACGCCCCAGCGCGCACGGTCGCGTCTTCCGTCAGGCTCGCGAAACGCGGTCGACATGACTAGACCCTCCCGCCGCGATTTGATCGCGACGTCCCCAATCCCAGATCCCCAATCCGAGGTTACCCCAGGTCATCGATCTTTTGGCATCCATTGTGCCCATATTGGGCCGGGCGTCGGTAGCCGGCCCCGCGGCTATCCAGCCCCGCCGGCCGCGCGCTCCAGCATCACCAGGAAACCCGCGAACACCTTGCGCATTTGCGGCGCCTTGTAGGGAAACAGATCCGGCGAATCCATGGCGTGGACGATCATCGCCACATCGGCCTCAAACAGCAGCAACCGGCCGTCTCGTGTCTCCGCGCAATCGATGGCGAAATAGTCCAGGCCGATGCGTTGGTGCAACACTGCGAAGGCGTCGGCGTGGCGGCGGGCGAAATCCTCGTCGAAGCCGGCCATGAACCGGGCCTCCTCGGCGCGGTTCTCGGCGCTGTCCAGCATTTCGGCGTTCAGATAGTGCACCATCCAGCGCGGCGAGACGGCCAGGTGGCAGACGTACGGAACCCCCTCGATCAGGGCGATCCGCTGTTTGCGGAACAGGCCGTCGTCGTTCGCATAGTCGATGAAGGGGGAGACGTAGAACCGGTCGACGGCCTGGCTCGCCACATAGGCGGCGAGGTCGGCGGCCGAGGTCAGCTTTTCCAGGCCGGTCCCGGCATGGGAGCCGATGGGTCGGGCGATGACCGGGAAGTCGCCGCCGGTCATGACATCGCCCAAGCTCGCCTCGCCACGGCCGATCTGGGTCAAGGTTTCGCGGTCGAGGCGGAAGGCGGCGGGCGCCAGGATTTCGGGCGCGCCGGCGAGGAGGGCGCAGACGCCGTCACGGGTAAGGTCGGCGATGCGCAGCGGGTTGGCGTTCAGCAGCGGCCTTGGCCAGGCGCCGATGCGATCTGCCAGCCCCTGGAGGGTCGGCCGATTGGCTTCGGATTCGCCGATCGCCAGGAAGGCGACATCGTGGTCGGGAACTTCGCCCGGGAGTTCGCCCGCTGGCCCGGCGTAGACGCTGATCAGGGTCGCGCCCGATCCGTCCAGCAGGAAGTCGAGCGGCGTATTGGCCATGGTGTCGCCGGGGGCCATGATCGCCAGGACGCGCAAGGCTCCCGGGGCGCCGGCGCGGCGGAAGATAGCGCGCTGGGCCAGAGCCTGGGCCTGGATGGCGAGGCCATTGGTCCGGTCGCCGCTGAGCAGCAGCAGGGTGGCGATATCCATCAACGCCGCCGCATCGTCGGGCCGATGGTTCACCCGCTCCAGCAGGGCCGCGAAGACGGGCTGTAGGTCGCCGCCGTGGAAGGCGAGACGGCTGAGGGCGGCGAGGCCGATGCAATCGCCGGGCGCGGTCGCCTCCAGCAGGGCCAGGCCGGGGTCGCTCACGCCGCCGGCCCCGACAGGGCGTCGCCGATGGTGACCGTCTCGCGCACCAGGGCGTCGATGTCCCGCAATTCGGTGCGATGGTTGAAGATCGCCGCCCGGATCGCGGCGTGGCCATCGATGCGGGTCAGGGAGGGGGCGACGACGCCGTTCTCGTGCATCCGGGCGACGATGGCATGGGTGAGGGCGTCGACGTCGGCGTCCTTGTCAGCGGGCTGGTAGCGGAAGCAGACGATGTTCAGCTGGGCCGGCGCCAGCAGCACCAGGCGGTTGGAGGCCCTAACCCGCGTCTCCAGGGCGCGAGCCAGTTCGCAGGTGTGTTCGATCATCGCCCCGATGGCGTCGGTCCCGATGACCTTGAGGGTGAACCAGGTTTTCAGGGCGCGAAAGCCGCGGGACAGGTCCGGTCCGTCGTCGCAGGGCCACCAGTCGCCTGCGGCCAGGCCCCGGGTCTCCCGCTGCAGATAGGCGGTGGCGGTGGCGAAGGTGGCCCGCTGGACGGCGCCGTCGCGGACCATGACGAAGCCCGCGTCATAGGGGACCTGGGCCCATTTGTGGAAGTCGAGGGCGATGGAGTCGGCGCGGTCCAGGCCTTTCAGGCGGGGTGCGATCGTCGGGGCCAGCACCCCCATGGCCCCGAAGGCGCCGTCCACGTGCAGCCACAGGCCTTCGGCGGCGGCGAGATCGGCCAGGGCGGTAAGGTCGTCGATGGCGCCGGCGTCGACGGTGCCGGCCGAGCCGACGAGCAGGAAGGGCGTGAACCCGACCGCGCGGTCGGCGGCGATGGCGGCCTTAAGGGCCACGAGATCGATGCGCCGATCAGCGTCCACCGTGATCAGCCGCAGGGCGTCGCTGCCCAGGCCCGCCATCTCCATCGCCCGCCTCACGCAGGAGTGGGCGCCGGTGGAGGCGTAGGCGGTCAGCCGGGCGCCGCTGGCGGCGACACCCTCCACACGGACGGCGGGGGTCAGGGCCTGGTTGCGCGCCACCAGGACGCCGATGAAGTTGGCCATGGAGGCGCCGGTGACGAAGAGGCCGCCGGCGGTTTCGGGAAAGCCGAACATCTGGCGCGCCCAGCCGACGACCTCGGCCTCGATGGCGATGGGCATGTGGTCGCGGCCGCCGAGGTTGGCGTTGAGGCCCCCAGCCAGCATCTCGGCCAGCATGCCCACCGGGGTGCCGCCCCCCTGCACCCAGCCCATGAAGCCGGGGTGCAGATTGGCGCCGGGGTAGGCGGCGACGTCATCCAGGAAGATGCGATGGGCTTCGGCGAGGTCCGTCGGCGCGCTCGGCGGGGGCGTGCGGTGGCGGGCGCGCACGGCGTCCGGGATCGGCGTCCAGGCCGGCCGCTCGCGCAGGGTCTGCAGATAGTCGACCATGTCGTCGAGCATGCGGTGGCCCTGGGCGCGCAAGGCGTCCCAGTCGTCCGGATCGAGGCTGGTGTTTTGGCCCAACAGGCGCTCCCGAGGGTTAGGTTGGCCGGGTGGTGCGATGATCCGGCGAGCTTGGCAAGCGCCGCGGTGCGATAGCGCGCCTAGGTCGCGGCTGGGGCGGGGTCGAACCGGCGCGCGGCCAGTCGCCATGCCGCCATAACGCCCACCACGGTCAGGGGCAGGAAGACGGCGAACAGCCAGAACCCGCCGCTGGCGGCCTTGGCCGCGTCGATGCCGTGGCCGAAGCCGATCAGGTTGGCGATGGCGCCGGAGGCCGCTGCGCCCACCGCCGTGCCGATCATGTTGGTGGTGGGGATGGAGGACGACGCCAGGGCCTCCTCCGCCGGCGGGGCGTTGGCGACGATGCGGCCGGCGATGAAGGCCCAGCTCAGGCCAAACCCGCCGCCCATGACCACCGCGCAGGCTCCGATCAGGGGCAGGGGGCCGCGGGGCATGATCTGCGAGAGGCTCGCCACCCCAACGGCGACCATCACCGCGCCAACGCGAATCTTGACCCGCGCATCCCCCGCGCCGGCGAAGACCAGGGCGGTCACCGTCCAGGACAGGGCCTCACCGCCGAGCACATAGCCGGCGACGACGGGGCTGGCGCCAAACAGGGCCTGCATGATCGCCGGGCCATAGACGGTGAAGCTTGCTGTGGCGGCGCTAAGGCTGGCGATCATCAGCAGGCCCGAACCGATGGCGCCGCGCGGATCCGCCGCTGAGCGGGGGAGCAGGGCCGTGGCGGCGTGCAGATCCATCCAGAGGAAGACGCCAACCAGAACCAGCCCGGCGACGCCGAGACCCGCCGCCTCGGCCGCGCTGGTCACCAACCCCGCCGCCGCGATGGCGACGACGCCGATGCTAAGCGGAATCAGCTGGACGACGGGCGCGGGACCGTCGCTGTCGCCGGACGGCGAGGCGTCGTGGCTGATCAGCTTCAGGGCCGCGACGATGAAGAGGCCGCCCTGGACCGCGAAGAACCAAAAGGCGTCGCGCCAAAGCCCCGCCTGGGCGAAGAGGCCGCCGATCAGTGGGCTGAGCAGGGTCGCTACCCCCCAGACTCCGGAAATGGCGCTGATCACCCGGGGCCAGAGCGACTGCGGGAAGAGGCGGCTGACGGCCACATAGGAGAGCCCAACCACCCAGCCGCCGCCGATTCCCTGGGCGAGGCGCCCGAGCAGGAAGACCACGATCGTCGGCGCGGCGGCGCTGATCAGGCAGCCGATGGCGTAGGCGCCGCCGGCGAGGGCCATGGCGGGCCTGAGGCCAATCCGTGTCGACAAGCGCCCCGAGGTCGCGCCGGCCAGGATCGATCCCAGCAGGAACACCGCCACCGCCCAGCCGAACCAGGCGTAGCCGCCGATGTCGGCCGCGACGCTGGGCATGATGGTGGCGGTCATCAAGGTGTCGGCCGCGGTCAGCCACATGCCGACGCAGATCAGGGCGAACCGCGGCAGGCGGCCATCGATCACCAGGGCGCGCCAGCCGGCCGGCTCCGCGGGTTCGGGGATGGCGGACATGGGTCCAGGTCGCTCCGTAGAGCACGATGCGCTTGGCCGATCGCCTAAGCGCTGAATCGTGCTCTAGATCAAAAGTGTAGAGCCTGATTCAGGCTTCAAGACGAAGCCATCAGGCTCTGCGGAGCGACGACTTAGCCGTTCGGGCGGCGGGCGGCTAGGCCCTAGAACCGCCGGTCCAGGGCGAAGCGCACGGCCACGTCGTTGAGACCACGGGTGTTTTCGGCGTCGCTGCGATAGTCCAGGCCGACGTTGAACTTGAACCCGGCCCGGGCCGGGCTGGCGTAGGCGAGGGACAGGTCCGTCTCGTCGCCGTTCGGTTTCAGGGAGATCGGCGTCACCGTCGTGGTCGGGTAGCCCAGGGCGTCGACGCTGGTGGTGGCCAGGGCCGCCTCGCCCGCCACCACCCGCAGGGGTTTGCGCACCGACAGGCTGAGCAGATCGCCGTCGCGCCAGGCGCTGGCCTGGACCAGGGAGACGCCATAGGCGCGGGCGGTCACCGAGGATACCCCGCTGACCAGGCCGGACGTGGCGTCGGCGCCGGAGGAGCGGGTGACCATGGTGTCGATCATCAGGCTGCGGCCGCCGCCCAGGGCGTAGGCGGCCGAGAGGCCAAGGCCGGTGCTGCGGTGGCTGGCGCCCAGGTTGATGGCGCCCTGGCTGTTGTAGGTGGTCCCCAGCAGGCCGTTGCGCTGGTCGAGATTGCTGACCGTCAGGCCCGCGCTGAAGTGGTCGCCGAGCTTGCCGGAAAGCCCCGCGGCCATGGCGGTGGCCTGGGGCAGGGCCATGTCCGGCGCCCCGTTCCAGCTCGTGGCCAGGGGCGAGGCGCTGAGGCTGAGGGCCAGGCGCGCACCCAGCGGCAGGACCACCCCGGCGGCGGCGAAATCGCCCCCCTGGGCCATGCCGGTCAGGCTGGCCGAGACCCCCAGCTGGTTGGACTGGAACGCTGTGGCGCCCGCCGGTCCCCAGAGGGCGCCGGCGAAGGAGAGGGTGGAGGAAACCCCATGGCCGGCGGCGACCACGTCGCCGCGAGCGCTGGTGAAGGCGACGTAGAGCATGGAGGGATCGCGCTGGCCGATGGTGCGTTGGGCGATGCGAAGCGCGTCCACCTGGGCGGCCTGGTTCTCGGCGAAATCCATGTCCGACGCCGCCACGGTCAGTTCGCCGCCGCTCATCAGGTGCGCGGTGCTGCTGGCGACCGGCGGGGTGATCGCGCCGATGGCGGTGGCGCCGGTGGCGGTCTTGGTGGTGAGCAGGCCCGACAGGTTGACGAAGAAGTTGCGCTGGAAGGTGTCGAAGGCGGTGTAGTTGGCCAGGGCGGCTTTGACCGAGGTCAGGGATCCCAGGGCGCCGCCGGTGACGGTGGTGTAGGACAGGCTGGTGATCGGCGCCGACTGGCCGTTCAATTCGGTGACCGTCAGGGTTCCGATCGGCTGGAAGGCCCTGGTCAGGTTTAAGAGGCCGTTGCCATAGCTGGAATCGACGCCCGCGACGCCCAGGTCCGTCGCGGAGCGGAACAGCACCTGGGTGGTGGTCCCGTTGCGCACCAGCACCGGCCAGGTGGCGTCGAGCAGGGCGACGGCGCCGGCCACCTCCGGCGTCGACATCGAGGTGCCGGTCCAATAGGCGTAGGCGGTCGAGCCGTACTGCACCCCGGGGGCGACGATGTTCTCCCCGGGCGCCATCAGCCACAGCGAGGCGTATGGGGTCGTTCCGCCGGCTTTTGCGGTTCCCGGCGTGTTGCTGAAGGTCGACAGCTTGTCGGCCGAATTGACCGATCCCACGAAGACCAGGTGCGACAGGGAGGTCGCGGTCAGGCCGACCGTGCTCGCGCCGCCGTTCAACGCCTGGCTGGAATTGCCGCCGGCCCAGACGATCACCGCCCCCTTGGCCGTGGCGTAGTTGATGGCGTTGATCACCGCGGTGGTGGGAATGTAGGTCAGGCTGAGGCTGATCACCGTGGCGCCGCCATTGGCCGCCCTGATAATGCCGTTGGCGACGTCCAGGTCCGTGCCCGATCCCGCCGCGCCCAGCACCTTTTCCGACAGGATGGTCGCCGCGGGGGCGACGCCGGACATCGCGTAGGGGCTGTAGGTTCCGGCCTGGCCGGCGGCGATGGCCGCCGTCGCCGTGCCGTGGCCGTTGTCGTCATAGACGCCGCTGGAGCAGGCGAAGGTCACCGCCGCGCAGGACGAGGCCGTCGACACCCGGCCGGCGAGTTCCGGATTGTTTGCGACCACCCCGGTATCGATCAGGGCGATGGTGATTCCCTTGCCGCCGCCCGCGTCGGTCTCGATGGCGGTGGTCAGGCCGATCTGGGCCCACCAGCCGGCCGAGTAACCTGGCGTGTAGGATGTGGGCCCCACCGGCGCGGCGAGCGCGGGAGCGGCCGCGCACAACGCAAAGAGCGAGATTCCAGCCGCGATCGTCTTTTTCATTTCGGCCGCCCGTTAAAGACTTGTTTGCCGTGATTTCACCAATGTTATTCGGTCAAACTTAAGATTGCTTTGAAGTACTGATCTTCAGCTTCTGATAGCCATCGAGTATTGCGGTGTGTTCGGCGCGGCGCGGAAACCGGCCGATGACGCTTGCCAGGCTGGCCCCGGAGGGTCCTTCATCGGCCGCAGGCCCTAGCCCCGCTTCACCGTCAGACAGCTCCACCGCCCAAGGACGCTCCATGCTGAAGATCACCGACGCCCGGGTCATCGTCACCTGCCCGGGCCGCAACTTCGTCACCCTGAAGATCGAGACCTCGGCCGGGATCTACGGAATCGGCGACGCCACCCTGAACGGCCGCGAACTGGCCGTGGCCAGCTACCTGACTGATCACGTCCTGCCCGCCCTGATCGGCCGGGACGCCCAATCCATCGAGGACATTTGGCAGTACCTCTACAAGGGCGCCTACTGGCGGCGGGGCCCAGTGACCATGTCGGCGATCGCGGCGGTGGATACGGCCCTTTGGGACATCAAGGCCAAACAGGCGGGCCTGCCGCTCTACCAGCTGCTGGGCGGCGCCAGCCGCACCGGCGTCATGGTCTACGGCCACGCCAACGGCGGCACGCTGGAGGAGACCATCGCCGAGGCCAGGCGCTACCAGGCCATGGGCTACAAGGCGATCCGCCTGCAGTCCGGCGTGCCGGGGCTGGCCTCCACCTATGGCGTTTCCGGGGACAAGCTCTTCTATGAGCCCGCTGACGCACGCCTGCCCACCGAGAATGTCTGGTCGACGCACAAATACCTGCCCACCGTGCCCAAGCTGTTCGAGGCGGCGCGGGAGGCCCTGGGCTGGAACGTGCACCTGCTGCACGACGTCCACCATCGGCTGACCCCTATCGAGGCGGGCCGGCTGGGCAAGGACCTGGAGCCCTATCGGCCGTTCTGGCTGGAGGACGCGACTCCCGCCGAGAACCAGGCGGCGTTCCGGATCATCCGCCAGCACACCACCACGCCGCTCGCGGTGGGCGAGATCTTCAACACCATCTGGGACTGCAAGCAGCTGATCGAGGAACAGCTGATCGACTATATCCGCGCCACGGTGGTCCACGCCGGCGGGATTACGCATTTGCGCCGCATCGCCAATCTGGCCGATCTCTATGGCGTGAAGACCGGTTGCCACGGGGCGACGGACAACTCGCCGGTGTGCATGGGCGCGGCCCTGCACTTCGACCTGTGGGTTCCGAACTTCGGCATCCAGGAATACATGCGCCACACCGCCGAGACCGACGCGGTCTTCCCCCATGCCTACACCTTCGAAGGCGGCGAGTTACACCCCGGCGAGGCGCCTGGCCATGGCGTGGACATCGACGAGACCCTCGCCGCGACCTTCCCCTACCGCCCCGCCAGCCTGCCGGTGAACCGGCTGGAGGACGGGACGCTGTTCAATTGGTAGTGGGGGCGTGAGTCTCGCCAATCCGCCGCTGTTTCGCCTTGCTGGCGCCGAACCCGGCCAGCTGACGCTGGCGGCCGACGACGGCGCCACGGCCCACGTCTTCGTCCTCGAGGACGACATCCTCCGCATCCTGGTGCTGCCGGACGGCGCTCTGCGCCAGCCGAAAACCTGGGCGATCGCGCCGGGAGCGGACGACGTGGCGGCGGAGGGCCGAGACCGGTTCGACCTCGCGGGCTTCACCCTTCCCAAGTTTGATCTGTACCAGGACGATCAAGTCCTGCGGATCGAGACGGCCGCGATCCGCCTGACCATTCGCCTCGCCGGCTTCTTCTGTTCCTGGGAACAACGGGTCGGCGACACCTGGATCCCGGCGGCGCGCGACCGGCCAACCCAGGCCTACAACTTCGGCTACTGGGACGAGCGCATCTACCACTACCTGCGCCGGGATCCCCGCGAGCGCTACTACGGCCTCGGCGAGCGCACCGGCCCCATGGACCGCGGCGGCGCCCGCTTTCGCCTGAGCAACATCGACTGCATGGGCTATGACGCCGCCAGCACCGACCCCCTCTACAAGCACATCCCCTTCTACATCACCGCCCGGCCGGACACGGGCGCCGCCTTCGGCCTCTTCTACGACACCCTGTCGGACTGCGATTTCGACTTCGGCCGCGAGATGGACAACTACCACGGCCTGTATCGCCACATCGCCGCGGATCACGGAGACCTCGACTACTATTTCATCGCCGGACCGGCGGTGGATCAGGTCACACGGCGGTTCACCTGGCTGACCGGCAAGCCGGCGCACATGCCAAAGTGGGGCCTCGGCTATTCCGGCTCGACCATGAGCTACACCGACGCCGCCAACGCCCAGGACCGCATGGGCGAGTTCCTGGCGGCCTGCGAGGCCCACGACATCCTCTGCGACAGCTTCCACCTGTCCAGCGGCTACACCGCCATCGGCGACAAACGCTACGTCTTCCACTGGAACCGCGACCGGTTTCCTGATCCGCGGGGCTT
>FTAI01000575.1_pt1 | contig 21045 bp, 18 predicted proteins | sample 1638941 | NCBI WGS metagenome assembly FTAI01 (sample SAMEA3914813, study PRJEB12502) | metagenome | biome: forest; material: soil | place: Canada | collected 2011-07-07 | depth 0.3 m | reverse complement strand
GCCGCGCAGCGCTCAGCTATGGCGTCGCGCCGCCGCCACCGCCGCGTCATCAACCGCACTTCGGGTTCTTGCTGGTAAGCTGCGAGGGCGCCGATCTGCGCCCCTCGCGCGACGGGCTGCTGATCTACGACGATTCCGGCGTCCGTGAGCTGACCCTTCCGCGGCGGGACTGGCGTCCCGGCCAAGGCGACGTCCTGGAGGAGCTCTGCCGCGTCGTCCGCGACGGGGCGCCGCCGACCCACGACGGCGGGTTCGGCCGCGCCACCCTCGAGGCCAGCCTCGCGATCCTGAAGTCCGCGCGCGAGCGCCGCGAGGTCCGCCTGCCCCTTAAGAGCGAGCGCGCATGAGCCAGATCGTCCTCGGAATCGCCACCTCGCATAGCCCGCTGCTGGCGATCGATCCCGCGATCTGGAGCCAGCGCGGCGACGACGACCGCCGCCGCACGGCGACCCACGTCACGGACGGGCGGGCGCTGTCCTACGCCGAACTCGAGAAGGAGCGCGGCGCGCCGTTCGCCGCCGAGGCGACCCTCGAGACCTTTCAGCGCCAGTCGTCGCTGGCGCACGCCGCGCTTGACCGCTTGGCGCTCGAGCTGGAGGCCGCGGCGCCGGACGTCCTGGTGATCGTGGGCGACGACCAGGAGGAGCTGTTCGACAAGTCCCACATGCCGGCGCTCGCCATCTACTCGGGCGCCGAGATCGTGATGCATCCACGCGGCGAGGTGACGCCCAACATGCCGAAGTGGCGTCAGGCCTCCGTCGCCGGCTATGCCATGGACGCGGCCCACCGGCATCCGGCCGCGCCGGCGTTCGCGCGCCACCTGATCGAGGCGCTCATCGCGGACGGCGTCGACCTGTCGATCGCCACCAGTGTGCTCGATCCCTACAAGGCGGGCTTCGGGCATGCCTTCGGGTTCGTGATCCGGCGGCTGTGCGGTGGCCGGCCGATTCCGATCGTGCCGGTGATGCTGAACACCTATTACCCGCCAAACGTGCCCACGCCGGCGCGCTGCGTGGAAGTCGGCGCCAAGCTCGCGGCGGCGATCCGCTCGGCGGGTGGCGGCGAGCGCGTTGCGATCATCGCCTCCGGCGGGCTAACGCACTTCATGTGCGACGAGCCCTTCGACCGCCGGGTCCTCGCGGCCGTGGCCGCCCATGACACGGCCGCGCTCGCGGCCCTGCCGGTGGAGGCCCTCCGCTCCGGCACCTCGGAAATCCTCAACTGGGTGCTGGTGGCCGGCGCCATGGGCGGTCTCGAGGTCTCCTTCAGCGAATACATCCCCGTGAGACGTACGCCCGTGGGCACCGGCATCGGCCTCGGCTTCCTCGCGTGGCGGCCAAGTCCCCCAACATCCTAGGATTGGAGATCCCTCGATGATCATCGACGCACACGCGCACCTGGTCACGCCGCCGTCCCTCTTCGCGCTCCGCACCGTCATGCAGTCGGCCAACGGCCAGCACACCAAGGAGTGGTACGTGAAGAAGTGGCTGAACCAGGAGGAGGTGGATCAGGCTGCGAAGCGTTGCATCGCGCTCATGGACCAGGTCGGCACGGACATCCAATTTCTGTCGCCGCGCCCCTTCACGCTGATGCACTCGCACCACAGCTTCCAGGACATCAAGGACTGGATCGAGATTCAGAACGACCTGATCCACCGCACTGTCCAGATGTATCCGGACCGGTTCCGCGGCGTCTGCGGCCTGCCGCAGATGGACGGCAAGCCGATCGAGGTCGTGCTCCCAGAGCTGGAGCGCTGCGTCAATGAGCTCGGCTTCATCGGCGCCCTCGTGAACCCCGATCCCTCGGAGGGCCGCGGGACCTCACCGCGCCTGAGTGATCCCTACTGGTACCCGCTCTGGGAGAAGCTCTGCGAACTAGACGTTCCGGCGCACATCCATAGCGCCGGATGCTGTGGCCGCGAGACCTACGACGAGCACTTTGCGACCGAGGAGAGCCTGGCGATCACCTCGGTGATCCGCTCAGAGGTCTTCAAGCTGTTCCCTAAGCTCAAGATCATGATCAGCCATGGCGGCGGATCGATCCCCTACCAGATCGGCCGCTGGCGCTCGCAGCACTTAGGCGAGCAGGCCGCCTACAAGCCGCACATCGCCGCCTACTTCAAGGAGCTCGAGGCCTCCGGCTGGGCCGGCGCCGAGCTGCCGAAGCCGCCGGAGGACCTCACAACCTTCGACGATCTGCTGCGGCAGTTTTACTTCGACACCGATATCCACAACAAGGCGTCGCTCGAGCTGCTGCTTAAGACCGTGGGCGTCGACCGGTGCCTCTTGGGCACCGAGCGTCCGGGCAGCGGCGGCGGCATCGATCTGGCTACCGGCCGGCCCATGGACGACTTCAAATACACCATCGACCGGATCGCCTTCCTCACCGACGAGGACCGCCAGAAAATCTATGAGGACAACGCGCGCGCCTGCTTCCCGAGGTTCAAGGCGTGAGGGGGCTCGACGCGCCTCTTCTCGCCCGCGCCGCCCGGCTGTCTTCGGCCACGCTCCACGAGGCCGCCGGCAAGCGAGGGGCGCTGCGGGCCGCGCTCAAGCCCTTGGCTGCGGCCCAGCGGGTCTGCGGCCCGGCGCTGCCCGTCAGGTCGCCGCCTGGCGACAACCTCTGGCTTCACCGCGCGATCTACGCGGCCCGGCCGGGGGAGGTCCTCGTCGTCGAGGTCGGCGACGGGCTCGAGTACGGCTACTGGGGCGAGGTCATGGCCGTGGCTGCACAGGCCCGCGGCCTGGCGGGGCTCGTCATCACCGGAGGTGTGCGCGACAGCCTGCGGATGGTCGAGATCGGCTTCCCGGTGTTTGCCGCCACCACCTGCGTCCGCGGGACCCGCAAGGACCCGCGCGGCGCCGGCGCGGTGGGCGCGCCGGTGACCATCGGCCAGGTCACAGTGACCCGCGGCGACCTCGTCCTCGGCGACGCCGACGGCGTGGTGGTCCTCCCGGCCGCCGACGCCGCGGAGGTGGTCGCCGCCAGCGAGCGCCGCGACCGCGAGGAGGCGATCATCTTCGAGCGGCTGCGCGCCGGCGCCACCACCATCGAGATCTACGACCTGCCGCGGGAGCACGCCGATGCCTGACCTCACCCGACGCAGCTTCGGCGTCCCCGGCCTTGGGCACGGCGATAACCCGGTGCCGGTGGCGGCGCGGGTCGGTGGCCTGATCGCCACCGGCGGCATCCGGGGGGTCAACCGGGAGACCGGGCAGATGCCGGAGGACGTCGCCGGCCAGGCCCGGCTGATGGTCGCCAATCTGATCGCAGCCGTCGAGGCGGCGGGCGGCAGCGCCGACACCATCCTGAAAGTCACCATTCATCTGAAGAGCGCGGAGACGCGGTCGGAGATCAATCCCGCCTGGGTGGAATGTTTCCCCGATCCCGACCGTCGTCCCTCGCGGCAGGTGCTGATTTACGCCGACTTGGCCGGGAAGGTCCGCGTCCAGTGCGACGCCCTCGCCGTAGCCCTCAAGGAGACAACCGCATGACCGACTCCCAGCTGGAACGACTGGCTGAGCTGGACGCCTGCGCGGTGTCCGACGCCATGGACCGTCTGGGCCGGCCCGCCGTGGCCCTCGGCCTGCGCGCTCTGTCGGGCGCGGGACGCATCGTCGGCCGCGCCGTGACCGTCCAGCTTGGCCCGGCCAATGGCCGCACCTCGGCCCGCCATCTCTGCACCTCGGCGGTGGAGGCGGCCGGACCGGGCCAGATCATCGTGGTGGCCCACAACGGCCGCGAGGACGTGGCCGGCTGGGGCGGCATCCTCTCGCTGGCCGCCTGGACTCGCGGGCTGGAGGGCGTCGTCATTGACGGCGCCTGCCGCGACATCGACGAGAGCCGCGAGATGGGCCTACCGGTCTACGCCCGCGCGGCCGTGCCCGTGACGGCGCGTACGCGCGTCGTGGAGGTCGATTGGAACGTGCCGGTGCAGATCTCCGGCGTCACCGTTGCCCCCGACGATCTCGTCATAGCGGATGGCAGCGGCGTCGTGGTGATCCCGGCCGAGCTCGCCGAAGGGGCGCTGGCGGCGGCCGAGAAGATCGTCGCCAAGGAGCGGCGGATGGCCGAGGACGTCCTCGCCGGTCGCCCCGTGGGCCAAGTCATGGGCGCCGACTACGAGAGCATGCTGGCGGAGACGCTCGAGGCGCCGCGATGATCGACAAGGTTGTCGCCTCGGCGGAGGCCGCCGTCGCCGACATTTTCCACGGCGCGGCGGTGATGGTCGGCGGCTTCGGCGCCGCCGGCATGCCCCGGCGGCTGATCGACGCGCTGATCGCCCACGGCGCCGGCGACCTGGTCATCATGAGCAACAACGCCGGCAACGGCGAAACCGGGCTGGCCGCGCTCATCAAGGCGGGGCGGGTGCGGAAGATCATCTGCTCGTTCCCGCGCCAGGCGGACTCCCATCACTTCGACGCTCGCTACCGCGCTGGCCAGATCGAGCTCGAGCTGGTCCCGCAGGGCAACCTGGCCGCCCGCATCCAGGCGGCGGGCGCCGGCCTGGGGGGGATCTTCACGCCGACGGGGTACGGAACGCTGCTCGCCGAGGGCAAAGAGCACCGCCGCATCGGCGGCAAGGACTATGTCCTCGAATATCCGCTGCACGCCGATTTCGCCCTGATACGGGCGGACGGGGCCGATCGCTGGGGCAACCTCGTGTACCGCAAGACCGCCCGAAACTTCGGTCCGATCATGGCCATGGCGGCCAAGCTCACCATCGCCGAAGTCAGCTACCTGGCGCCGCTCGGCGGCCTGGACCCGGAGGAGATCGTCACCCCCGGCGTCTTCGTCCAGCGGGTCGTGGCTGGGCCCACCGGAAGGCTGCGGGAGCGCGCCGCATGACGAAGGCCTACCAGCCCCTTAGCCACGCCCAGATGGCGGCCCGCGTAGCGGCTGACATCCCCGACGGCGCTTGCGTCAATCTCGGCATCGGCCTGCCGACCAAGGTCGCCGACTTCATCGCGCCCGACCGCGAGGTAATGGTGCACAGCGAGAACGGCGTCCTCGGCATAGGTGGGACCCCCGCGCCAGGCGAAGAGGACGGCGACCTGATCAACGCCGGGAAGCAGCCGGTCACGCTCCGCGAGGGCGGCTGCTTCTTTCACAGCGCCGACAGCTTCGCCATGATGCGCGGGGGGCATATCGATATCGCCGTGCTCGGCGCCTTCCAAGTGTCGCTGCGCGGCGACCTGGCCAACTGGCACCTCGGCGACCCGGGCGCGATCCCAGCGGTGGGCGGCGCGATGGACCTCGCCGTCGGCGCCAAACGTACCTTCGTGATCATGGACCTGCTTACCAAGAGCGGCGCCAGCAAACTGGTCGAGCGCTGCTCCTATCCCGTGACCGCCGTCGGTTGCGTGTCGCGGGTCTACACCGACGTAGCGGTCTTCGACCTCACCGCGCACCGCGTGAAGGTCGTGGAGACGGTCAAGGGCGTCTCCCTCGACACGCTGCGCGCGCTCACCGGCGTGTACATCGAGCCGGACCCGGACTCACCCGCACTGCCCTGGATGTTCGATCGCCACCTCTCGGACTAAGCGGCAGGCCAACCCGGAGCTGCACCCCTATGACTCTCACGCCCCTCCAACGCCTCAGCGCGCTCAGCTGCACGGATCTGAGCGACGCCATGGATCGCCTCGGCCTCTCCGGCCAGGCGGCCGGCATCATGCCGCTGGATCGCTCGTTCAACCTCGTTGGTCAGGCGTGGACCCTTCGCTACGGCCCCATCGGCGTGGACGGCGGGTCCGTCGGCGACTACATTGACGACCTCGGGCCTGGACAGGTGGTCGTACTCGACAACCACGCGCGGCTCGACGTGACCGTCTGGGGCGACCTCCTGACCCTAACGGCCGCAAAGCGGAAGGTCGCGGGCACCGTCATCGACGGCGTCTGCCGCGACGTCGACCGGGCCCTTGAGCTCGGATACCCCATCTTCGCCCGTGGCAACTGGATGCGCACCGGCAAGGACCGCGTCCGCGTCGAGGCGATCCAGGAGCCGGTCACCCTCGGCGGCGTCCGCGTGGCCCCCGGCGACTGGCTGCGGGGCGACGGCGACGGCCTGCTCGTGGTCCCTGCGGCCCGCCTCGAGGACGTCCTCGCCGGGGCGGAGGAGATCCACCAGGCCGAAGCGCGCATCCGGGCCGCGATCGAACAGGGCGCGTCGCTGCGGCAAGCGCGCGCCGACAACGGCTATCACCAGCTGCAGAGCCGGCGAAGCTCGTAGGCTCGCCCCCGTCAGCCATGGTGGAACCTCCAGCCCGCAGAGCTCCTCCCCGGGAACTCACGGCCGTCCGCGTGGCGGGGTTCTCGATGTAGCGTCCGCGGGCCTCCTCAATGGCCTCAATGAGTGCGTGGGCCCTGTCGCGGAAGGCCCGCACCGGGGCGACGAGGGAGCGTCCGAGGTCCGTGAGTTCATAGGTGACCTGCAGCGGTAGGCTCGGGACGGCCTGGCGCGCCACCAGCCCGTCCCGCTCCAGCCCGCGCACGGTGAGCGTCAGCTTCCGCTGGGAGAGCCGGGATCGAGCGCTTCAGATGGTTGAAGCGGGGCGGGCCGAACTCCAGCACGACGATGATCAGCGCGCACCGCTTGTCGCCGACCCGCTGCAGGACTCGGGCGATGCGTCAGCAGTTCTCGTGGAGGCCGTCCTTTCCCGATCACAGCCGCGCTCCTCCGGCTTCCGTTTTTCAATCGCAGGTGCGCGCTCCGGCCGCCCGCGAAGGCGCGCCACCCGGGCGGCCGTGTGTTGTCGCCAAGATCGCGATAGAGCGGATAGAATTCCGATGCCTCGCTGGTGCGAGACACCGTTCGCGTCGCATTGTGCGGCTCGGTCCCTCATGACCGAATCCGTGTGAACTATACTTCGCACGCTTGAGGCCAACTGAGGCAAGGGCTAGGTCGTCTTGGTCTCGGCTGTCGTACAAGCGACACAAAACATCGGGCGCCGGCAAAAAGTCGCTGGACATCGCGAGACTCTGAAGATATCTCCGAAATATCGTGGATATGGAAGAGCCGGTTGGGGCCGGCTCGTTCAGGACGCCGCGACGCGGACCACGAGACGTCCGTGGAAAAGAACGACAGGGGAGGACGAGAATGGCCGACGCTCGGCGCCTGCGGAGAATGATGTTTCTAACCGTTTGTGGGGCGGCCCTCGCGGGCGCGTCGTCGGCGGCGGCCACGCCGCCGCAGGGCCGCGGGACCGCGACGGCGGCGTCCACGGATTCCTCCGCCGTCTCGGAGGTGGTGGTGACCGCGCGCCGCGTCACGGAGCGGCTGCAGGACGTGCCGCTGGCGGTGAGCGCCGTGAGCGGCCAGGCCCTTGAGCGCCAAACTGTGACGGAACTCAAGGAGCTCACCTCCTCGGTTCCGAACCTCTCGATCTACCAGGGCAACGCCAGCGCCGGTTCCGTCGTGGTCAGCATTCGCGGGCAAGTGCAGTCCAACAACAATCTGCTGAACATCGATCCCGCCGTGGGCGTCTACGTCGACGGCTTCGCCGTGCCGCGAAACGCGGGGCTGCGGTCGGGCCTGGTGGACATCGCCCGCGTGGAGGTGCTGCGTGGGCCGCAGGGAACCCTCTACGGCCGCAACACCACCGGCGGTGCGGTAAGCATCATCACCAACGATCCCGCAGGCGCATTCGGTGGTTCACTGCGGGCCGGCTACGGCAACTATAACGCCTCCTCCGTCGCCGGCGTGCTGAACGTTCCCTTGGGCGAGAACCTCGGGCTCCGCCTAGTAGGCGTCCACGAGCAGCATGATCCCTACGGCCATCAGGTGGGCACGGGCGTTGGCCTCGCAGACGAGGACAGCACCTATGTCCGCGCCAAGCTCAAGTACGATGCCGGGCCGCTGAAGGTCACGCTCAGCGGCGACTACTTCCGGTTTCTGTCCAACGGGCCCATCTTCCACCTCGTCGGGCTGACGCCGGCCTCGGCCGACCCTAGGTTCAGCGGGCGGGTCGACAACGTGCCGGGCGCGGCGCCCGTCACCCCGACCAACGCCACGGGAACGGGGACCTTCCTTGTGCCCGGCGGCCAGGCCGCCGCTTACGTGCAGCGCACCCTCGGCCTGCCGTTCACGCCCGGTGGCCTGCTTCAGGCTTCCTCGATCCTGCAGTCCTATGTCTTCGGAGCCGGCGGCGGCCTCCGCTTCTGGGACTCCTTCGAGAACTCCGGCATCCGGTTCGGCGGCCCGACCCCGCCCAACACCTCGAACAGCAAGGGCGGCAGCGTCGCGCTCGACGCCTCCTACCAACTGTCGGACACGATCACGCTGCGCTCCATCAGTGGCTGGCGCACGTATACCCACGAGGACCGCATCGACTACGACAGCACGCCCTTCAACCTGGCGGGGGCGGAGCTGGACTCGCCGTGGGCGGACTTCTACAGCCAGGAGTTCCAGATCCTTGGCGATCTTCCGCGCCTGACCTGGGTGCTCGGCGGCTACTACAGCTACGAGCGGGGCCTCGACCTGCAGCAGACGGCCGCGTTCCAGCCGGTGGGCTCCAACGCCTACAGCGAGGCCTACGGCGTCAACCGCAACACCAGCCGCGCCATATTCGGCCAGGGCAGCTACAAGCTGACCGACGACCTGACCTTGACCGTCGGCGCGCGCTATACCTGGGACACTAAGGACGCCACCATCGCCAACGGCACGCGCGTCAACACCGGCGGTGGGCTGCCGCAGCCGCTGTCCTGCAACATTCCGGTGACGCTGCGCGCGGACCCGGCCGTTTGCCGCGCCGAGCTCAATTCGGACTTTTCCAACCCAACCTGGCTGGCCTCGCTGGACTACAAGCTGACCCCCGAGATCCTCGCCTACGTGAAGACAGCGCGCGGCTACCGCGCCGGCGGCCAGCAGACCCGCGCGCAGAACGCCGCCCAGGTCGGCGCCTTCGCGCCGTTCCAGCCCGAGACCCTCACCGAGGTTGAGGCTGGTCTGAAGACTGAGCTGCTGGATCGCCAGCTGACCCTGAACGTCGCGGCCTACTATGACAAGTACCAGGACATTCAGAAGCAGGTGACTACCCTTGCGCCAGGGGGCGCTGGCCAGTTCTCGCTGGTTTCCAACGCGGCCTCCGCCCGGCTCTACGGCGTCGAGGGTGAGTTCGCCTACCGCCCGAACCGAATCATCACCGTGAACGGCACGCTCGGCTACCTGAACGCCAAGTACGACGAGTTCCGGGACGTGCTGTTGGGCGACCGCTCGGGCGAGGCCTGGCCCGCGCCGAAGCTGACCTACAGCCTCGGGGCGAGCGCCGACGTCCCCACCGGCTTCGGTCTGGTCTCGGCCAACGTCAACTGGGACTACCGCAGCAAGCTGAACCTGCAGACCCAGGCGATCAACCGCGATCAGGTGACCCAGAAGGGCTTCGGCCTGCTGAACGCCCGCCTAGCGCTGCGCTTCGACTCCGCGAAGCTCGAGGTCGCGGTATTCGCGCGGAATCTGCTGAACAAGAAGTATTACGACACGGGCATCTCGTCGGAGTCGCTGGGCATCAACACCCTGGTGGTGGGCGAGCCCAGGACATATGGCGTCCAGGTGACCAAGCGCTTCGGCGCCTTCTGACCGATGGCGGATCCCGGCTGCGTTTCCAAGGGTGGTGAGAGTCGATGATGAAGCATTCCTCGATGTGCAAGTTCAAGGAGGGTGTCTCGCCTGAGTTGATCGGCGAGATCATCACCGAGTTCTTGAAGTTGCCCGCTAAGATACCCGAGATTAAAAGCATGATCATCGGTCGCGACATCGGAGATCGCGACTATAACTACGACGTTGCGTGGATCATGGATTTCGACTCCTTCGAAACATACAAGATCTACCGTGCGAACGACGACCATATGGCCTTCGTGCACAAATACCTGCTGCCGAACATCGCAGCCAAAATCTCCGTCCAGTTCGACGCGCCCTGAGCCCCGAGGCGGCTGGGTCCGGCGGCGACAATGGAGGCAGGCGCCTGTGCTTAGACGCGTGACGGAGTCGGCTCCTAGGGCTGTCGCGGAATGGCCGGCCGGCTGGCCGCTGGTCGCGGCCACCAGCGCCGGCTTCGCCCTCAGCGTCTCCTATCTCTACACCTTCGGCGTCTTCCTGGGCCCGATCCAGGAGGCGTTCGGCTGGAGCCGCGCGCAGATCACCGCAGGCGTAACCATCGTCGCGACCTGCACTATGGCGATCGCCCCCTTTGCGGGCGCCGCCATCGACCGCCTGGGAGCGCGCCGCATGGCGCTCCTCGGCGTCGTGCTTTACAGCGTCGCCTTCGCGGCCTTGGGCCTGGTCGGCGGCTCCGTCTGGAGCTGGTGGCTGGTCTGGCTGGCGATCGGGCTTTCCGTCCAGCTCGTCAAGCCGACCGTCTGGTCGGCGGCCGTGGCGGGCCGCTTCGTGCGCTCGCGGGGCTCCGCCCTGGCGGTCACCCTCTCCGGCGCGGGCGTCGCCTCGGCCGTCGACCCCTTCCTCGCCCAGGCGTTGATCGGGCGCGTGGGATGGCGGCTTGCATTCCCGGGTCTGGCGGCGCTCTGGCTGGCCGTCGCGATGCCGCTCTGCCTGCTCTTCCTTCGCGGCCCCGTCGTTCCCGCCGGCGGCGGCGCTCCAAACGAGCCGGCGCGATCCTTGCCAGGTCTCTCGCTGCGCGAGGCGCTCCTCTCCGGGCGCTTCTGGAAGTTGGTGGCCGGAGTGGTCATCGCCGGCCTGGTGACCCTTGGCCTGAGCCTCCATTTCGTGCCCATCATCACGGCGCAGCTCGGAAAGGGGCCCGCCGTCGCGAGCGTGGCCCTGATCGGCCTCTTCGCCATGGCGGGTCGGCTGCTCACCGGCTGGCTGTTCGACCGGGTGCGAGGCCCGGTGGTGGCGGCCGGCGTGTTCTGCCTGCCGGGCGTCGCGTGCCTGCTGCTGCTCTCGCCGGCGAGCTCCCCACTTACCGCCGCCGCGGCGGCCGCTGTCATCGGCCTCGCCACCGGTGGCGAGACGGATGTCGCGGCCTACCTAATCGCCCGGTACTTCGGCCTGCGGCACTACGGCGCCCTGTTCGGGACCCTGGTGGGCGCCATCGGCGTGGCGATGGCCGCAGGGCCGCTGCTTGCCGCGCGAAGCTTCGACGTGTTCCACACCTACACGCCCTTCCTCGAGCTCGGGGTGCTACCCTGCTTCCTGGCCGCGGCCCTGGCAGCCTCGCTCGGGGCCTATCCGACGTTCGTCGACGGCGCCGGTGACGAACGTTAGAGCGCCGGAAGGCCCGACAGCAACTTCTCCACCGTGATCGGAAACGACCGCACCCGCACCCCCGTGGCGTTGTAGACCGCGTTCCCCACCGCCGCCGCGGAGCCGCAGATCCCCAGCTCGCCGATGCCCTTTGCGGCGAGGGGGTTGGCCTGGTCGTCGGGTTCGTCGAGGAATTGGACGGAGATCTCCGGCACGTCAGCGTGCACCGGCACGTGGTAGGCTGCCAGGTCGCTGTTGACGTAGGCCCCATAGCGGGTGTCGATGCGGCCCTCTTCGTGCAGGGCGGCGGAGATGCCCCAGATCATGCCCCCGACCAGCTGGGAGCGGGCGGTCTTGGGATTGAGGATGCGGCCGGCGTCGAAGACCCCGAGCATCCGTCGCACCCGGACCTCGCCCGTGTCCGCGTCGACGGCGACCTCTGCGAAATGAGCGCCGCAGCTCTTCTTCGAAAGCGAGGTGGCGGTCGGGTCAGCCGGCGCCTGGCCGTTGGCCGTCACCCCTTCGGTCGGGAGAGTGCGTAGGACTGCGGCGAGGTCGGCCCGCCCCTTTGCTTGCGCCGCCCGCCGCCGGAACTCGGCCTGAAGCGCTTGGCAGGCGGCGCGCACCGCCAGGCCCGAGCTCGCCGCACCCCACGACCCGCCGGAGCCGAGGCCAGTCGGGAAACGGCTGTCGCCGAGCTCGACCCGCACCCTCTGCAGCGGGACGTCGAGGGTGTCGGCGGCGATCTGTGACAGGATCGTGTAGGAGCCGGTGCCGATGTCGGTCATGTCGCTCCGGATGAGGACAGTCCCGTCGGGGCGTAGCGTGGCGCTGGCGCTCCCCGGCACAGTCTTTGCCGGCCGGTACGCCGCCGCCATGCCGTAGCCGATCAGCGAGCGGCCCTCGCGGCGGCTGGCCGCGGTGCGCGGGCGCCGATCCCAGCCAAAGCGCGCAGCACCCTCTTCATAGCAGCGCACGAGATGACGGGCGGAGAACGGGATGCCCCGGTCCTCGTCGATCTGTGGCTCGTTGAGGATGCGCAGGCGCACTGGGTCGAGGCCGAGCCGCTCCGCCAGTTCGTCCATGGCGGTCTCGAGGGCCAGCAGGCCGGGCGCCTCGCCGGGCGAGCGCATAGATTCGCCGGTCGGCAGGTCGAGCGGCGTCACCCGGTGGCTCGTCGACAGCGCCGGCGCCGAATAGAGGCTGCGCGTCGCCGTGGCGGTCTGCTCGGCGAACTCGCGCCAGGTGGCGTTCTGCATCACCACGTGGTGCTCCAACGCCAGGAGCCGGCCGTCGGCGTCCGCCGCCAAGCGAAGGGTCTGCTGGGTCGCCGGCCGGTGCCCGACGAGGCTGAACATCTGCCGACGGGTTTGGACGACCTTCACCGGGCGCTTTAGGACGCGCGCGGCGGCCGCCGCCAGGACCGTCTCGGCCTTGACGATGAGCTTGCCGCCGAAGCCGCCGCCTTGGAAGGGGGAGATGACGCGGATGTTCTCCGGCGCGACGCCGAGCGCGTCGCCGACCTGCTTCTGCACGAAGCCTATGATCTGCGTCGAGGTCCAGAGGGTGAGCCGATCGCCCTGCCACTCGGCCACCGCCGCGTGCGGCTCCATAGCGTTGTGGATCTGGTAGGGGGTCCGGTAGATTGCCTCGAGCCGCACCGGTGCGGCCGCGTAGGCGGCGGGCGCGTCACGCCGCGCGGAGTCGGTTGGCTCCGAGTTCAGGAGAATCCGGGGCGATTTGCCCTTGTCGAGATGGGCGTAGAAGTCGGTCTGCGCCGGCTCGGGCGTATAGCCGATGCGGACGCGCTGCGCCGCATGTTGGGCGGCCTCTAGCGTATCAGCGACCACCAGGGCGACGGCTTGCCCCCAGTGCCGCACCTGTGCGTCGGCGAGCGTTAGGCGCGCGTCGGGGGACGCGTTGGGGATGGCCGGAGCCGGGGCGTCCGCCGGGCGCGCGGGGCGCGGCAGGCTCTCGTGCGTCAGCACCAGCCGCACGCCCCGGACGGCCTCCGCCGATCCGGTGTCGATCGAGGTGATCCGTCCTCGCGCGATGGTCGCGCCCACGATGACCCCGTAGAGCGGGGCTGCGGACGGGCGGCTATCCGCTGCATAGACGGCGCCGCCGGTTGTCTTGAGCCGGCCGTCGACGCGGTCCACGGCACGCCCCACCCACGGGCCTTCACGCGGACCGGCCTCAGGAGTGTCCGCTCGGGTCGCTCGGTCACGCATCCGCCGCCTCCGTTAGGGTCCGTTCGATCAGTCGGCGCGCGAGCTCGATCTTGAAATCGTTGCGACCGCGGCCGACCGCGTCGGCGAGGAGCCGGGCGGCGGCGTCGCGGAACAGCCCCGGTGCGGGAGACTGCCCAACCAGCGCCTCTTCAAGGCGACGGTCGCGCCATGGCTTGGCCGCGACGCCGCCGAGCGCGAGGCGCGCCGCGGCGATGCGCCCGCCGTCGACGTGCAGCACGGCCGCGATCGAGACCAGCGCGAAGGCGAAGGAGGCCCGGTCGCGCACCTTGCGGTAGATCTGGCGCCCGGGCGGCGCGGGCGGCAGCAGGACGGCGGTGACGAGCTCGCCGCGCCGCAGCGAGGTCTCCAGGTCGGGGCGGCCGTCGGGCAGGCGGTAAAGGTCCTCGAGGGCCGTCAAGCGGACACCGCCCCGCGCGTCGAGGCTCTCGACCTGCGCGTCGAGCGCGGCCATCGCGACCGCCATGTCAGAGGGGTGGGTGGCGATGCAAGCGTCGCTCGCGCCGAGGATGGCGTGGTTGCGATTGTCGCCGTGGAGGGCGTCGCACCCGGATCCGGGCGCGCGCTTATTGCAGCGCATGGCGAGGTCCTGAAAGTAGGCGCAGCGCGTGCGCTGCAGCAGGTTGCCAGCTGTGGTCGCCTTGTTCCGCAGCTGGGGCGAGGCGCCCGAGAGCAGGGCGCGGGCAAGCATCGGATAGCGGCTGCGGACGGCCGGGTGGGCCGCAAGGTCGGCGTTCGTGACCGTGGCGCCGATCCTCAGGCCATCGCCATGCCGCGCGACGGCGCCCCGCGGAAGCCGGGAGATGTCGATCAGGTGACTGGGCCGCTCCACCTCGAGCTTCATAAGGTCCACGAGGTTGGTCCCGCCGGCGAGGAAGCGCACGTCGTCGCGCTCGCTCGCCCGCGCCGTGGCGTCGGCGGCGGTTGCCGCGCGCTCGAAGCTGAACGGGATCATGACGAGCTCCCTTCCAGCACGTCCATGATAGCGTCGACGATGAAGGGATAGGCGCCGCAGCGGCAGAGATTGCCGCTCATCCGTTCCTGGATCTCGGCGCGCCCGTGCGGCCGCCGCTCGCTTGCGAGATCCTCGGTGACGAGGCTCGGCGCGCCGCGCCGGAGCTCGTCGAGCATGCCAACGGCGGAGCAGATCTGGCCGGAGGTGCAGAAGCCGCACTGAAAGCCGTCGTGACGGACCATCGCCGCCTGGACCGGATGGAGCTTCTCGCCCGTCGCCAGGCCCTCGATGGTGCGGATCTCCTGGCAGTCGTGCTGCACCGCAAGCGCCAGGCAGGAATTGATGCGGCGGCCATCGACCAGCAGGGTGCAGGCTCCGCACTGGCCGTGATCGCAGCCCTTCTTCGATCCTGTCAGGCCGAGGTGGTCCCGCACGAGGTCAAGCAGGGTGGTCCGCGGATCGACGGTGAGATGATGGCCGGTCCCGTTGACTGTCAGGTCGATGGCCACGCCCTCAGCGCGTCCGCCGGCGGGCGTGGCCGCCGCGCCCAAGGGGATCGCCGAGAGCGTGGAGCCCACGACGAGCTCGCGCCGCGACAGCGCCAGGGGCGCAGGGTCCGGGGCAAACTCGGCGGGGCGGCGTCCTGCTGCTGTCATGCGCGGTCCTCTGCGTCGGGGTCGTGGGTGAATTCAGCCGCCGACGATATTGTGAACCGCGACAGGTCGTGAAATAGTACGGTATAGCGGTTTTAGACGTCAACCTTGTCAGGGCCGCGTGCGGGGACGATTCGAGAGCGAGCGTGCATCGAATGAAGACGAAATATCATATTCATCGACGACAAATCGTTGACATGCGGTGTGTGGCGCCTACGGTGGCGAGGTTCGGCGGCGCCCGCGTCGCAGTCGTGGAGCCGGGGCGGCGTCCCGGGCGGCACGCACGGAAGGCGAAATGACCAGCGCCCAGAATCCTCACCACGACGCGCCGGCGATGACCTTCGCCGAGAAGATGTTCGCTCAGGCGTGTGGCCGCGCCTCGCTGTGCGCCGGCGAGGACGTCTATCCGGATCCAGAGCTGGTGATCATCCACGACAGCTACCTGGGGGCGGCGTTCCGCGAGCTCGAGTCGCTCGGCTATCGGCGCATCTCCGTCCCCGAGCGGGTGGTGGCGGTGACCGACCACGAGGTGGTCTACACCACGCCCCAAGCCGTGGCCCGCGGCCAACAGAACCGGGAGATCGCGCGACGCTGGAAGCTGGGCCGCTTCTTCGATGCGGGCCAGGGTGGGCACGGTCACGTCTTCCCGATGGAGGAGGGCCTGGTCCGGCCGGGAATGTTCCTCGCCGCCTACGATATGCACTGCAGCAACTTCGGGGCGATCGGCGCCTACGCGATGCACGCCAGCGCCGATGTGACCGTGGTGCTGGCGACTGGCAGCAAGCTGACCACCGTCCCGGAGACCGTGCTCCTGGAGCTCACGGGCGAGCTGCCCTCTGGCGTCCATGCCCGCGACGTGGGCTTCCGGCTCGCCAGCGCATTCTGCGCGCCCGGCGGGGTGAGCGCCGAGGGGGCGGTGGTCGAGTTCCAAGGGGCTGCAGCGGCTCTCGCGCCCTCGGCCCGCATTGGCCTCATCAACACCCTCACCGAGATCGACGTGGCGCACGTGCTGTTCCCGCCGATCGCCTACGATGGCGCGCCCGCGCCGGAGCTGGCGCACCTGCCGAGCGCGCCGGACGCGAGGTTCCGGGCCCGCCTGACCGAGGACCTTGGCCGCGCGGTTCCCACAGTGGCGCTGCCGGGCGCCCCGCAGAACGCGGCAGACATCGGCGCGGCCGCGGGCCGCCGGATCGATCACGCCTTCATCGGCTCCTGCGCCTCAAGTACCTACGACGATTTCCGCGCAGCGGCGGAGGTCATGCGCGGCCGCGCGGTGGCCCGCGGCGTGCGGTTCTTCATCGTGCCCGGCACCACCCGCACCGCTCAGCGCCTGATGTCTGAGGGACTGGCGCAGGTCTTCATGGACGCGGGCGCGATCCTGTTGCCGCCCGGCTGCGGGCCCTGTGCGGGCGGGCTGATGGCGCCGGTCGGGCCAGGAGAGGTGTCAATCTCCACCGCGGCGACCAACGGCCGGGGCCGCATGGGTTCAATGGAAGCGGAGTGCTACCTGGCGAGCCCGCTGTCGGTCGCCGCCGCCGCCGTCGCCGGCCGGATCGTGGACCCCCGTGAGGTGATCGCCGAATGACAACGCCTGGGACGTGGCGGACCACCGGAACGGCCCACCTGTTCGGGGACGACCTCCCGCATGACAACGGGATGATGGCGTGGAAGCACATCATCGAGCGGCAAACCGAGCCGACCGTGCTGCTGCCCTGCCTCTTCGAGGGCATCGATCCCTCCTTCGCCAGCCGCGTCCGGCCCGGCGACTTCATCGTCGCGGGACAGCGCTTTGGGACCGGCAAGGCGCACACCACCGCCTACCTGGCGCTCGCGGCGCTCGACGTGCGGATTCTCTGCGAATCGTCGTTTGAGAAAGTCCAGCGCGGCGCGGCCAATCTCGGCGTCCCCATCCTCGCGCAGTGCTCCGGCGTCGCCTCGGCGATCCGCGACGGCGAGCAGATCACCGTGGACATGCTGTCGGGCGAGGTGCTCACCGCCTCCGGGCGGCGGCTGCAGTACCCGCCACTACGGCCGATCCTGCGCCAGGCGATCGAGCAGGGCGGGCGGCCGGGGATCCTGAGATCCTGGCTTGGGGCGCATCCCGAGATGGCGCTTGCCGACCATGACTGACCTGCCGGCCCCCGCCCCCCTGATCATCTGCGTGGCCACGAGCGGCGCCCTTGCCAGCCGAGCCGAACACCCCGCGCTCCCCTATGCGCCGCAGGAGATCGCGGACGAGATCGTGCGGGGGGCGGAGGCCGGGGCCGCCATGGCGCACGTGCACGCGCGGACGCCGGACGGGAAGCCGACCCAGGACGTGGAGGCGTTCCGCGAGATCGTCGAGCGGGTGCAGGCGCGGGCAGACATCATCCTGGAGCTGTCCCTGGGCTCCCGCGGCTTCACGGTGGAGGAGTCGCTCGCGCCCCTCGCCCTGCGGCCCGCCATGGCGAGCTTCCCGATGGAGATCCGCAACCAGGCGAACGGGGAGGCGTCTAACCTGGAACGCGGCGCGCGCCTGCTGCTCGAGCGCTCGGCGCGGCCGAGCTTCGCGGTCACCTCGCTGGCGACGCGGGACGTGGTGCTGGACGTGATCGGCCGCGGCCTCGGCGGCGATCCGCCGTGCCTGGTCGTGGCGCCCCAGCCGGGGAGCGGCATGGCCGACGCCGCCCGCTCACTCCTGGAACTCACGGCGCCGTTCCAGGGCCTTGCGCACTGGTGGCTGATGAAGGGCGGGCCATCGGGCGCGGCCCAATATGCCCTGCGCGCCATGGCGATCGCGCTCGGCGGGCACGTGCGGGTCGGCTTCGAGGACCGCCTGACCCGGTATGAGGACGCTAGCCTCGCCCCTTCGAACGCCTGGTACGTCGTCGAGATGCAGCGCCTGGCCGGGCGGATGGGGCGGCCGGTCGCCTCGGCCGCAGAGGCGCGGCGCCTACTTCAGCTCTGAAGCGGGGCCGCCCGCGCGCAGCGTCCTCCGGCGCGGCCCCCGGTACGCTCCGCTGCGCGCGCAGCGGCGGGGCATCCGGCGCGGCGCGTCCCCGCCGCCTTGCGGAGCCCGCCTGGAGGAAGGTGCGCTGTCCCTGATGCAGGGGCGCGGCATGCGAGTCTCCCTGGGGCCGGGGCGGCGCTGACGCGCCAGGGGGCTGCGTCACGCGGCTGGAAGTAGCGCCTTCAGGGGAAGCTTGGCGTCGAGGAGCTGGGCAGTGTCGGGCGCGAGGCGCGCCTCGACGAGCTTGCGGCCCTGTACGTAATCTTGCGCGGCGTTGACGCAGTCCAGCGCCACCACCCGTCCCGCTTTCAGGTAGATGACGGAGAAGCTGCGCGTCGCCGGGTCGCCGCGGAGGATCCGCTGGTCGTGCCCCACGGAGAGCCCGACCGTCTGCAGGCGAAGGTCGTACTGGTTGGACCAGAACCAGGGCGTCGCGGCGTAGGGCTCGGGACGGCCAAGGATCGCCTTCGCCGCCGCCGCCGCTTGGTCGTTGGCGTTCTGGACGGACTCCAGGCGGAGGACCGCGCCGTCCGCGAAGCGGTTGGCGTGGGCGGCGCAGTCGCCGATCGCGTAGACGTGCGGCAGGGAGGTGCGGCAGAAGGCGTCGATCTTCACCCCATTTTCAATGTCGGCCCCCGCGGCCTTGAGCGGCTCCACGGCCGGGACGATGCCGATCCCCGTGATCACCATGTCGCAGGCCACGAGCTCGCCCGTGGCGAGCCGGACGCCGGAGGCGCGTCCAGCGGTCGCTTCAATCCGCTCGACGGCCACGGAGGTGCGGAGGTCCACCCCTTTTGTACGGTGCTCCGCCTCGTAGAAGGCCGAGAGCTCCGGCCCGGCGACGCGCGCCAGGACGCGATCCAACGCCTCGAGCAGCACCACCTGCTTGCTGAGCTTGGTGAGGACCGCCGCAGCCTCGAGTCCGATATAGCCGCCGCCGATGACGGCGACGCGCGTGGTCGAGCTGAGTTCTCCCACCAGCTTGTCCACATCGGCCCGCGTACGGATCGTGTGGACTCCGGCGAGGTCGTGGCCGTCGCAGGTGAGCCGCCGCGGACCGCCGCCGGCGGCCCAGACCAGCGCGCCGTAGCCCAGCGCGCCGCCATCGGCCAAGGTCAGGGCGTGCGCGGTGGGATCGACCCGTGTCACGCGTCGTCCGAGATGGAATGCGACCTTCCGTTCATCCCAGAACGCGGGCGGCCGGATCAGGAGCCGGTCGAAGGTCTTCTCGCCGGAGAGGTATTCCTTCGAGAGCGGCGGGCGCTCGTAGGGCGGCTCCGGCTCGTCGCCGACCACGGCGAGCGAGCCGCCGAACCCCAGCTGGCGCAGGCTGATGGCCGCGTGGGCGCCCGCGTGCCCGGCGCCGACGATGACGACGTCAAAGCTCTGCATGGCGGACTCCTTGAGGCGCGCGCCTCGAACGACCGGTGTTCAGCATGGCCGCTTCACGTCGACGTCGCGGCGGACAGGCGGCGGGCGGCGTAGGCGAGGCAGAAGAGCCCCGGGGCGCACGCGCCTGTGGAGATCAACAGGGCCGAGCGCAGGTCTCCCAGGGCGTCGCTGAGCAGGCCCACCGTATAGGGCCCCAGGCCGAAGCCCAGGATCGCGCCGCCCAGCACCGGCAGGGCGAAGGCCACGCCCCGCATGTCCGGCGGCACCAGGTCCTGGGCCGTGGCGGCGATGCAGCTGATCCACACCGTGCCGCCCGCCGTCGCGACGCCGAGCGCCGCCAGGAACATCTCTCGACTGCCGCTCGTGAAGGCGGCCAGCCCGCCGACCCAGAGCATCAAGAAGGAGAGGGCGGCCACGTAGATGCGCCCGGCGCGGAGCCGCCGACGGGCGACGTCGCCAAGCAGACCTCCGGCAAGCGTGCCCGCGCCCCCGCAGATGGCGGTGATGGCCCCCACGCTGCCGGCGTCGGCAGCGTGGAAGCCCAGGTAGCGCGACGCATAGACGAAGACGAAGGCGTTCATCGCGTGATAGCTGAAGCCGTTTAGCCCGCTCGCCGCCACCAGTGCGACGAAGACCCCGCTGCCGACGGTGCGGCTGAAGCCCTCGCCAGCCGTGAGCTTCAGGTTCTGCGCCCAGCTGAAGCAGGCGTAGATGGCGAGCGATAGCGCGGTCCACTGCACCACGTTGGTGGTGATCGTGAGCGGCCCTAGGTGCGCGAGGGCTGCGCGCTTGGCGGGCGGCAGCAGCCCGTCGGTGAAGGGGATCAGCAGGGCGGAGGTCGCAATCAGGGCCGCCGCCATGGCGAGGTTGGCGGCGAGGCTGACGGGCCCGCCGCGCCGCTCGGCCTCAATGAAGCTCCACGGCGGCATCATCGCCGCGATATCCGCCGCCACCTGGCGGAAGGGGGCAGGGGCATCGGGGCGGACGTCGCCGTCCAGCCGACCGCGCACAGGCTCGCGGAGCGTGGCGGCCACCAGAGCTGCCAACGCGACGCCGGGCAGCATGAGGGCGACGAAGGTGGCCTGCCATGGGCGCAGCCCGAAAGGCGCGGCCCCCGCCGACGGGAAGTGAGCGGACCAAGCCTGCACAATGGCCCCGCCGACGCCGATGGCTAGGCCCGCGCCAAGGAATCCGCCCAGCGAGTAGAAGGCGATCACGGTGGAGCGGCGCCGCGGGCCGAAGTAGTCCCCGAGCAGCGAGACCGCGGCCGGGGAGGAGCTTGCCTCGCCGAGCCCGACGCCCGCCCGGGTGGCGGCGAGCTGGCTGAAGCTGCCCGCCGCGGCCGAGAGCCCGGTCATCGTCGACCAGAGGAGCAAGCCGATCCAGATGGTCCGCACCCGGCTCCAGCCGTCGGCCAGCTTCGAGAGTGGCATGCCGAAGACGCCGTAGAACAGCGAGAAGGCCGTGCCGTAGAGGATGCCCAGCTGGGCGTCGCTGAGGCTGAGGTCTGCTTTGATGTACGGCGCCAGCAGGGTCATGACCTGCCGGTCCATGGTGCTGACCAAATAGACCAGCAGCATGAGTGCGAGCACATACGCCCGGTACGGAAG
>FTAI01001124.1_pt1 | contig 21090 bp, 15 predicted proteins | sample 1638941 | NCBI WGS metagenome assembly FTAI01 (sample SAMEA3914813, study PRJEB12502) | metagenome | biome: forest; material: soil | place: Canada | collected 2011-07-07 | depth 0.3 m | reverse complement strand
TATAGCGAGCAGGCGATCCGTGAGCGGCCCCACCGCCTCGAAGACCAGGTTCGAGAGCTGGTGCAGTTGCTCTTGCCCACCGGCCAGGCCACGGTGGAGCGGGTCGCCGCTCATCTTGGCGTCGACCGGCGCACGATCTCGCGCCAGCTTACCGTCCAGGGCACAAGCTTTTCGGCCATTCTGGACACGGTCCGCGCGGCCTTGGCCGCGACCTATATCGACGGCGGCGACCGGTCCTTGACCGCCATCGCCGATCTTCTCGGCTTTTCCGCCCTCAGCGCGTTTTCCCGCTGGCACGTCCAGAGGTTCGGCGAGAGCGCCTCTGCGCGCCGGGCGAGGCGCGCGCAGCTGCCAGGCCTGCCACCTCAAGCCCCAGTGCATGCCAAGCATTGAGCGGCGGATCACGCGCTGGCGGCATGAGGCGGCCGTGGACGCCATGCAGCGACGGATGGACCTGGCCCCACACGCCATGCGCAACCGGCGCCGGATCGTCGAGCACCCCTTCGGCACGATCAAAGCCTGGATGGGCTCCACCCACTTCCAGATGAGACGGTTAGAAAACGTCCGAACAGAAATCAGCCTCAACGTCCTGGCCTAAAATCTGAAGCGGATGATGGCGGTCCTCGGAGCCAAGCCCCTCATCGCTTCAATACAGACCTGAGGGGCCGGCCGGCGCCGCGCGTCGGCGATGCCGGCTCGACAGAACGGGCGACGAGTTTTTACACGGTCTCGGCCCGTCACAGACATTTTGCGGCGCGCCCGGCTGACGGCGGGGCCTGATCGGACCTGGGTGATCGGCGGTCCGGGACGTCTGAGAGCGAGAAGGACAGGACATTCGGGCCGTCCTGGAGCGAGGCGACGCATGGCTGGTCGGATTCCTCTGGCGCATGGGCGATGCACCCCACCCCGGCGAACGGCGGCGGGCCAGGGGTTCCAGCCCCGCGTGCGCCGATTGTTCGCCGCGGCGATCCTCGCCCGCGGGGACCTTAAGGACCTGGCGGGGGCCTTGGGCCTGTCCAGTCGCAGCCTGGGCCATCTGCTCTGTCTGGTCCGGAGCCAGGGCGCGGGCCGCGCCGCGGATCTCTTCGACCCCCGCCGATGCGGCCGCCCCTGCGAAGTGCAGGCGCGGGTCCAGCTGGCGAGCTACACGCGGGCCTCGATCACCAGCTTCGAGACCTGGCTGCAGGATGACCCCGCGGTCACCTGCGCCGTTCAGGTGACGGGTCGCGACGACTATCAGATCGTCGCCTTCCACAAGGACCATCTGGCGGCGAACCTGTGGGCCCGCGAGCTGTGCCAACGCCCTGAAGTCGCCCGCGTGACCCTCAGTGGCGTCCGGACCTTGTTTGGGCATCACCTTGCGGGAGTGCCCCTTGGGGCGAGGTTGGAACGAGACGACGACCGGACTTGAGGGTCGCCCGGCCCGCCCCCGAGCCCCGATTCCCCCCTCGGGTAGGGTCGCGCGCTCGCCGGGCGTCATTCCGCAGGTGAACGATGAGCTCCTCCCCCTCCACAAGCCGCGGCCGGCCGGGATGCTGGCCCGATGATGCCGCGCGCCCGCGCGCCCGCCGCGGCGTCCCACGGGCGCAGGCCGCCCGGGAGATCGTTGCGTCCGGCCCTGATCCGGCTCCACCGGTGGTCCGGCCTGGCCGCGGCGCTGCTTTTCCTGACCCAGGCGGTCACGGGTATCCTTTGGTCGAACCGGGAGGCCCTCACTTGGCTCCTCAACCCGGAGGCCCGGTTGGCGGCCGCTGGCGCGGCGGCGCCGCTGGACGCGGTGCTGGCCGCCATCGCCGATCGGGCGCCGGGGTCCAGGCTCGATCGGATCGACGTTCCCAAGGCCCGGGACGCACCGCTGGTCGCCCAGGTCGTCGCCCCCGGCCGGCGGGTCCGCGTGCTGCTGATCTCGCCGGGGACCGCCCGGGTGCTTTCGACGGGTCCGCTCACCGCCTATCCCGAATTGCTGGCCGAACGGCTGCACGGGTCGCTCATGGTGGGCGGCCTCGGTCACTGGATCGTCTGCGGGGAAGGTCTGGTCCTGGCGGTGATGGCCGCCAGCGGCCTGGTGATCTGGTGGCCTGGCCTGGGACGGATGGGCGGCGCGCTGCTGGTGCGCCTCAGCGCGCCGCCGCGGCGGTTTCTGCGTGAACTCCATCTGGCGCCCGGCGCCCTGGCTGCCGGCGCCCTGCTGGTCATCGGCCTCACCGGCGCGCTCATGGCGGCGGAACCGCTCACCACAGGCCTGGTGGGCCACTTCGCCCCCGTCGCGCCGGACATCGTCCCGACGCTTCCGCAGGGGCCGCCCGCCCCCGTCCGCCTCAGCGCCCAGCAGGCCCTGGCTCGCCTGGAGGCCCGGTTCCCAGGAGGCCGGCTGGTGAAGGTCCGCACGCTGGGGTCCGGGGATCGCCTCGTGCTCGCGGTGTTCGTCGACCCCCGGCGGGGCAATCCCATGGCCTATGACATGGCCGGCCTCGATCGGGCCACAGGCAGTCTCATGGTCTATGCCGACGCTACCAGGGTCCTGTCGGGCGACGCCCTGGTGGCTTGGCTGACGCCGGTGCACAGCGGCGCGCTCCTGGGCGCATGGGGCCCCCTGGCGGCCACCTCGGGGGGACTCGCCCTGATCCTGCTGGTGTCGACCGGGCTCATCAACTGGCGCCTGCGATATCGCCCTCCCCGGCGTCCCCCAACCCGTCGACTGGAACCCTGATGGCCGCCCTCACCGATCAGCACGACCAGGCCACCCCGCTTATGGCGATCTGCGCCAGCGACTATCCGCGCTGGCTGGACGCGGCCCCGGCGGGCGACCGCCGGTGGCTGAAGCAGACCGGATTCGCCGCGAAACCGGACGCCTTCACCTTCCTGCCGGCCGGCGACGGGACACCGTCGTGCGTCCTTGGGATCCTCGACGACCTCGCCGCCCCCGTCTGGACCCTGGCGGGCCTGGCGGGCGCCTTGCCGCCAGGGCGCTACGCCCTGGCCGAGCCCCTTCAGGACAGGCAGGCGACTTCGGCGGCCCTCGGCTGGGCCCTGGCGGCCTATGACTTCGATCGCTACCGCGCCCGCTCTCGCCCGCCGGCCGAGCTCGTCTGGCCGGCCGGCGCCGATCGTGCGGAGGTGGGTCGCATCGCCGGGAGCGTCGGCCTCGCCCGGGACCTGATCAATACGCCTGCCGAAGACATGGGGCCTTCGGAGCTCTGCGCCGCGGCCATCGACCTGGCCCGCGGCTACGGCGCGCAGGCGCGGATCATCACTGGCGACCAGCTTCTGGCCGAGAACTACCCCATGGTCCATGCCGTCGGCCGGGCCAGCACCCGCCCGCCGTGCCTGATCGACCTGCGATGGGGACCTGAGGACGCCCCCAGGCTGACCCTGGTGGGCAAGGGCGTCTGTTTCGATTCCGGCGGCCTGGACCTCAAGGCGCCGGAAGCGATGGCCGGCATGCACCGGGACATGGGAGGCGCAGCGGTGGTCCTGGGACTCGGCCAGGCGATCATGTCGGCCGACCTTCCGGTGCGACTGCGCATCCTGATCCCGGCCGTGGACAACGCGGTGTCCGGCGCGGCCTATCGGCCGCTGGACGTATTCCGCGCACGCTCCGGCCGCACGGTGGAGATCGGCGACACCGATGCGGAGGGCCGGCTGATCCTTTGCGACGCCCTGGCAGAGGCCGGGCGGGAACAGCCCGACCTGCTGATCGATTGCGCCACGCTCACCGGCGCCGCCCGGATCGCCCTGGGCCCGGAGGTGCAGGCGATGTTCTGCGACGATGACGGCCTTGCCGCAGATCTAGCGTCGGCCGCCAACGCGGTGGACGATCCGCTCTGGCGGCTGCCCATCTGGCGACCCTATCGCCGGCTGCTGGACTCCAAGGTGGCGGACCTCAACAGCCTGGCCAAAACCCCGCACGGGGGCGCCGTTTCCGCGGCGGTCTTCCTCGCCGAATTCGTCCCGGAAGCGACGCCCTGGATCCATCTGGATATCAACGCCGCCAATGCTGAAGCCCGCCCCGGCCGGCCGAAGGGCGGCGAGGCCACGGGCCTGCGCGCCCTCTATGCCCTGCTCCGCGCGCGCTACGCCTGACCGAAGCCGGCCCCCCGCCCGGTCGGGCCCGCAGGCAGCTTCCGGCCGGGTAGGTTCAGGTCGCGGGGCCTTGCCAGGGCAGGTGATCGAGATCGACATTGCCGCCCGTCAGGATGATCCCGACCTGGCGTCCCTGGACCTCCAGTCCGCCTTCCAAAAGGGCCGCCAGCGGGACGGCGCTGCTGGGCTCGATGACGATCCTGAGCGCCTCCCAGGCCAGGCGCATCGCGGCCACGATCGAGTCTTCCCGGACCGTGATGAAATCGTCGAGCAGGGCCCGAAGGATGACAAACCCGTTCTCGCCCAGCGTCGTGCGCAGGCCGTCGGCGATGGTGTCCGGCGGGTTCCCGGGCGTCCGCACGCCGCTGCGCCATGACCGATAGGCGTCATCGGCCTGTTCCGGCTCGCTGGCCCAAAGCCGGACCTTCGGCATGAGGCCCCGCGCCGCCACGGCGGTCCCGGACATCAGACCACCGCCCCCCACCGGCGCCAGGATGGCGTCCAGGGTCGGGACCTCGGCCAGGAATTCGAGCGTCGCCGTCCCCTGGCCGGCGATGACCTGGAGGTCGTCATAGGGATGGACGAGAGCCGCGCCATGCTCGGCGATGATCGCCGCCGCCCCGGCCTCGCGCGCCTGGATCGTGGGCTCGCAGAAGCGGATCTCACCGCCCAGGCGGCGCACCGCATCGACCTTCGATCGGGGGGCGTTGGAGGGCATGACGATGAAGGCTGTGGTTCCCCGGTTTCGGGCGGCGAGACTGAGCGCGGCGCCATGATTGCCGGAGGAGTGGGTCACGACGCCGCGTGCGACCTGGCCCTCATCGAGGGCGAAGACCGCATTGTGGGCGCCTCGCGCCTTGAATGCGCCGGCCCGCTGGAGGTTCTCGCATTTGAAGACCACCTGGCAGCCCAGGAGGTCGTCGAGCCGCTGGGAGGTCATGACGGGAGTGCGGCGCACGAAGGGGGCGATGCGCGCGGCGGCGGCGGCCACATCGTGGAAGGTCACAGGCAGGGGCTTGGTCATGGTCGGGCCTTGGGGTCAGGAAAGGTCGAATTCGAGGGCGGCGCCTTCGGCCTGGGCCCGTTCCAGGGCGAAGGCGCAGATGGCGATGTCCTGCAAGGCGACCCCGGAGCTGTCGAAGACCGTGACCTCCTCCGGCGATCGGCGCCCCGCCAGACGCCCGCTCAGCAGGCCGCCGATGGGTTGAACGGTGGCGGCCCCGGACAGGCCAAGGTGCTGGAACTCGCCCATCGCGACCGACTGGGACGGCAGGTCGGCCCACAGCGAGGCCGTCGAGGCCAGCGCCGGGTCGAGCTCCTGCTTTCCCGGTCCGTCGGCTCCCATGGCCGAGATGTGCAGGCCCGGTCGGACCAACCGGGCCGGAAACAGCGGCTCGCGCGAGGCGGTGACGGTGCAAAGGATGTCCGCCGAGGCCATTGTGTCAGTGAGGCCACCGGCCTGCGCCGGCAGTCCATCGCATCGCAACTGCTCGGCCAGGGCTTCGGCGGCGGCCGGATCGCGTCCCCAGACCAGGATGCGGTCGAGGCGCCGAACCTGTGCAATGGCCCGGGCGTCCCAGTAGGCCTGATGGCCGGTCCCCGCCACAGCGAGGATCGCGGCGTCGGGCCGGGCGAGGGCCTTCACGGCCACAGCGTCGATGGCGGCGGTGCGCAGCGCGGTCAGGTGGGTGGCGGCCACCAGCGCCGTCGGCCGGCCCGTCTCGTCGTCCAGCAGCAGCGTGGTCGATCCATGGGCGCCGAGCCCCGTCGCCCGATTGCCCGGCCAGTAGGACCCGATCTTCACGCCGGGCAGGCGCCGCAGCCCATCATAGCCGAGCTTGGCCCCGAAGCGGGTGGCCGGATCCGATCCCTGGCCGGCGACAAAGGGGAAGAGCCGCGATTGGCCGCGATCGAGCGCGGCGAACGCCGCCTCCATCAGGGTGATCGCATCCTGCAGGCTGACGAGGCGCCGCGCGACGGTTTCGCTGACGGCGAGCATCAGGGCGTCCTCATATCGCTGGAGGCGATCGCAGGGCTGTCGGCCCGGCGTGCGGCGGCCTCGAACCGCAGCAGGATGAGGCCCGCAAGACCTGCGGTGGCCGCCAGGATCAGGAAGAACACCGCGTGGTCCACGACGCTCCACAGGGCGCCCAGGGCGCCGGCGGCGAGGTTGCCGAAGAAGGCGGCCAGGAACCAGAGCGCAATGGTGGTGGCGGCCAGGCGGCGGGGGGCCAGGCGGCCGAAGAGGCCAAGGCCCACGGGCAGGATGAACAGTTCACCGGCCGTGAGGACGACGAAGAACATCACCAGCCACAGCCAGTGCACCGGCGCGCCGCGCGCGCTGAAGCTGACGGCGGCCAACAGCAGGAAGGCGAGGCCGCCGGTCCAGGCGCCGACAGCCATCTTGCGCATGACCGATGGCTCGCGGCCCTGCCGGGCCGCCCGCGCCCAGGCGGCCACGAGGAACGGGGTCATCAGGAACACCAACAAAGGGTTCAGGGACTGGAACCAGGTCATGGGGATCGCCCACCCCCCGGGCGTGAGGTGGCGGTCCACCGCTTCATCGGTCCAGAGCGCCAGAGTGTTGCCGGTCTGCTCATAGGCGATGCGGAACACCACCACGGCGGTGGCGATGCCGGCCAGCAGCAGCATGCGCGCGGCGACGCCCTCCGCCGGGGACGGCTCCGCCCCCGCCGCCTCGGCGGTCCGCGCGCCCCGTGGCGGCTCCGGCGGCAGGAGATCCTTCCCGCATACATAGATCGCCAGGCCGGCGAGCATGCCGAGCCCGGCGGCGCCGAAGCCCCAGTGCCAGCCATAGACCTCGCCCAGGGTGCCGCAGACCAGCGGGGCCAGGAAGCTGCCGAGGTTTATGCCGACATAATAGACATTGTAGGCGAGCCCGCCCCGAGGATCGCCGGGGCGGTACAGGCCCTTGATCTGGCTGGGCAGGCTCGGGAGGAACAGCCCGTTGCCCAGGGCGATCACCGCCAGGGCCGGATAGAGCAAGGCCTCCGACGACATCATGAAATGGCCGAGCGCCATGACCGCGCTCCCGATGATCACCGATCGGCGGCGGCCGAGCCAGCGGTCGGAGACGATCCCCCCGAGGATCGGCGTGAAATAGACCGAGGCGGTATAGAGGCCGTAGATCAGCGAGGCGTGCTGCTGGTCGATCCGCAACTGCTTGGTCATGTAGTAGACCAAGAGCGCCCGCATGCCGAAGAAGGAGAAATTCTCCCACATCTCCGTGAGGAAGAGGATGGTCAGGCCACGGGGATGGCCGAACCAGGTCTTCTCGCGCGCAGAGGCCGGACAGGCGGGATCCGGGACCGCCGCGGGCGAGACCGGCTCCGACACGATTTCCACCAAGACATTTCCCTCTTTGCCGCTGCGTCCTTGAAGACGTCCGAGTTGCGCTGCGCCCTACCCCGGCAGGCTGACGCTCGCGGGTCCGGTCCGGCGGGGGGCCTCAGCGGCGGGGCCGCCCCAGGCATCAGGAGGGCACCAGACCCGGCCCTCCCGATAGACGATGGGCGGGTCCCGGTCGGCGGTGAGCGGCATGGGGCCGTCCAGATCCACCACGTCGCACAGCTGGCCCACCAGGAAAGCGGGCGCCATGGCGAGCACGGTGCCCAGCATATTGCCCACCATCACCTGCAGGCCCAGGCGGCGGGCTTCGTGGGCCATGGCCAGGGCCTCGGTAAGGCCTCCACATTTATCGAGCTTGATATTGATAACCTGGACCCGCCCCACCAGGGCGGCGATGCTGTCGAGCGCCTGAACGCTTTCATCGGCGGCGATGGGGATGGGCCCATTGAGGCCGTCGAGCCACGCGTCGCAGTCCAGGGGGAAGGGCTGTTCCAGCAGATCCACCCGGCACTCCACGAGCACCGGCAGGAGGCGGGCATAGGTCTCCAGCGTAAGGCCCTGGTTCGCATCGACCCCCAGCCAGACGTCGGGACGCGCCGCCCGCACCTGGCGGACCCGTTCCAGGTCGGCGGCGTCACCGGTGAGTTTCAGCTTCAGGGCGGACGCTTCGGCGAAGTCGACGGCGCCCGCGGCCATGACCTCCGGCTCGTCCGCCCCGAGGGTGTAGGTCGTGATCCTGGGCCGGGGAGGCTCGAGGCCGGCGAGGGCCCAGGCCGGGCGCCGGGCGCGCTTCGCCTCCAGGTCCCACAGGGCGCAATCCAGGGCGTTGCGCGCGCCGCAGGGCGGCAGCAGTCGGGCCAGGCCCTCGCGGTCCAGGCCCGCCTCCACCTGCGACCTCACGGCCTCAATCCGAGCCACCATGCCGGCTGCATCGTCGCCGGGGTGATAATAGACGCCGGCCGCCTCCCCTCGGCCTTCATGCACCCCGTCTGAGAGGGTGGCGACGACGAGGTCGACGTCGGAGAAGGTGTAGCCGGAGATCCGGAACGGCGCCTTGAACGGCCAGTGTTCGACGTCAACCTTGAGGGTGAGGGGGAAAGCTTCGGTATGGCTCACGAGGGGCTCCGGGGCCTGGGTCAGGGTGGGGCCCCCGCGTGGCGGGATGACGAGCAGGTGGTCTTGCGGGGGCCATGCTCCTCTCGACGTCTGTCGTCGGCGGGACCCTACCCTCGCCTATCGGCCAGGCGGGTGCGCCGGCAGGTCGAAGACAGGCGCCGGAAGGCTGACGACGTCGGGGAGGTCGGCGAAGCTGCCGGTCCTGGCGAAGGTGACAATCGCGCCGGCGACCTCCGCACCCCGGTCGAAGAGGTCCGCCCGGGCGATGTGACCTCCGCGGTGGACCTGCAGGAGGTGGCTGTTGGGGAAATAGGGCATCAGACCGAGGCTGTTCTCGATCGGGGTCGAGATATCCCAGTCGCCGTGGACGAAAAGCACCGGAGTGGGGTTGCGGACCGGCGTGCGGAAGTCGTCCCCCATGTCCGGGGTCGGCATGTACGGGGTCGCCGCGAGATAGCCTTCGAAGTTCCAGCCGCCGAGGAATTCGATCCCGGGATCGGAGCGCAACAGGTGCCGGCGAAGGGGCGTGACGCCGATGCTGGTGTCGATCAAGGGGCCGATCAGGGCGTCCGGGTGGGTGCTGCGCGCGCGCTCCTCAAGAGCCTCGTGGGCCAGGCCCTCATAGTGGCCGTGATAAAGGGACAGGATGACGGCCGGCCACTCTGCCGGCGGCGATAACAATTCCTGCTGGAAGTCGCCAAGGCCCACCACCACGACCTGGCGGCGGCCGCTGGCCTTGTCGATCAGCGGGACCCTCACGGGCGCGCGCGCCAGGCGGGCCCGCACCGACCGCAGCGCCGCCATCACGCCGCCTGGCGGCAGCCACGGCGCCAGACGCGGATCGGCGTCCGCCTCCCAGGCCAGGCGCTGCAGCGAGGCGAAGATGTGCGAAGGCATGTCATAGTGGTTGTTGAGCGGTTCGACGCCGGAGAGGATCGCCCTGGCGACGATGTCGGGATGGCGGCGCATCACCGCGAGGCTCCATTGCGACCCGAAGCTCTGCCCCACCAGCACGATCTTGGAATAGCCAAGGGCTTGGCGCAGGTCGTCCACATCGTCGGCGCAGGCGGCGATGGTGTAGCCGGACAGGTCCTTGTGGGGATAGGCGGCCAGGCCAAGGCGGATCGCCGCCACCTGGGCCTGGGTCTCGGCTTCGAGGGTCGCCGGGCGGTCCAGGGGCGCGGGCGTCGGGCGCTCCAGATAGGTGAGCTTTTCGCCCCGGGTGCTGAAGCCCCGTTGGTCGATGAGCACGACGTCGCCCGCGGCGCGGAATGGCACCAGCATCCGGGTGACCCGGCGGATCGACAGGGCCTGGCCATCGCTCAGCCAGGCGACATACGAGCTCCCGGGACCGCCCGGAAGGTGGAAGCTCGGCGGCCCGTCGGCCGGGCCGGTCGACCGGAACCTGGCGAAGCCGACGCGGATGATCCGGCTGTTCGGGTCTGCCCGGTTTTCGTGGACCAACAGGGCGCCGACTTCATAGGGGACCACCTCGCCGTCGCTGGTCGTGAAGGTCTTCTGTTCACTGACGATGGCGCCGCCCGTCTCCCCGGCGCGGGTCGGCACAGGCTCGGGGTCGGCGGCCCGTGCGATCGCCGGGGCCGCCATGGCCAGCAGCGTGAACATAAGAACGAGGTCGCGTTTGAGGCTCATCTTGGGGCGGCTCCGTGTGTGGCCGCCGCGAGGGGCGGGGTGAGAGACAGGCCGGTCACCAGCTGTAGGCCAGGGCGGTCCGAGCCAGGGTTGTGTCGGACAGGCCCCAGGTCAGCAGGGCGCCCGGCCTGGGCGGCGGCGGCGTAACCCCGGCGGGCCATCCGTCGCGGATTTCCAGCGCGGTCACCGCGAGCCGGCCATGGGCGGGGGCTTCGAAGGTCAGGACGACGCCTTCGGCCGGCGGCGCGACATAGACAACGCCCATCCTGTTCAGGGACCAGTGGGCGGCTTCCTCCAGGGCGTCGAGCGGCCGCCCGTTCAAAGTCATGTTCCGCAAAGGCCGGGTCGGCTGGATCAGCAATTTCAGTTCCCGTCCCGCGGCGCCCGGGCTGACGTGCAGGACGACCTGGGTCCGATCGCCGATCCGACGGGTGTCGGCGAGCAGCTGCGGTCCCGCGACGTCGAGGGGCTTGGCGCGCGCCAGCCAGATTCTCCCCGAAGCCAGCAGGGGATCCTTAGACGGGACTGGGGCGCCGCCGTCCGCCTCCAGGGCGGCGCGGGACCAGGGCTCGAGGTCGCGCGTGGCGCTGCCACGGTAGAAGCGGTGGCTTCCCGGATCGGCCAGGTAGAAGACCTGGGTCAGCTGGCGCGGCGAGGCGCCGACACCGGCGACGCCTCCCACGGGCGCGAGGAGGACGACGCCCAGCAGCGCAAGTGACAGAGGAAGGGTGCGTCCGAGGCGGCCTTGGCCCAAGGCATGGAAACCGGGCGCCAGCAAGAGAACGGCGAGGGGCGCGAACAGCGCCAGCAGCTCCGGAAACACCGGCCCCATCTGGACGAAGAAGCTGGCGGCCCAGCTGGCGACCTGGGCGAACCCGACGGCGCCCGCCACCCCCAGCACAAGGGCGCCGGCGCCGGACGTCGGCTCCATCCTGCCCGCCAGCAGGCCCGCTGCGGTGAGAGCGGCCAGCAGCAAGGGCCATTGGACGATGAAGGCGCCGGTGGGGACGGCCGCCTGCAGCGCCGCTGCAGCCGCGAGACCCAGGATCAGGGCCCCGCCCCATGTCCCCCAGACGGAGGTCGCCCGGCCCAGGGCCAGGAGGGCGACCGCCGCCGTCAGGAGGCCCAGCGCGGCGCCAGCGAGGTCGAACCCGCCCACGCTGCAAGCGGCGCCGGCCAGAACGGCGGCGATCGCCGCCGGCAGCCGACGTGCGCCCCGCCGCAGGCCCGCGGCCACCCCGAGAACGGCCGCCAGGGCGATGGCCGCAGCGCCGGCCAGCAGCAGGGGATAGCGCGCCACAAGCACATAGACGCGCACGGAATCTTCGCCGCCGAGCAGGCGACCCGCCAGATGCAGCCCCAGCGCCGCCGCCAGCAGGGCGAGCGCCAGTCCGCCGCCGCCGCGGACGAGGTCGCCCCAGCTCGCCAGGCAGCGGCGGCGGATGAGGACGACCGATATGGCGATAGCGATCCCGGCGGCGAAGGTCAGCGTCCAGCCGACGCCAGGCGGATAGGCGACGAGCACACGTCCCAGGAGGTCGGAATAGGTGAGGTCAGGCGCTCCGGCGGGCAGTGCGGCGCGTTGGGCCAGGTCGCGGACCACCGGCAGGACCACGTCCCCCAGGTGCTGGAGGCTCCCACGGTCCAAATGGTCGGGGGTGGAGAGCGAGGTATGGTAGGCGAGCTGGTCCCCGCCGAACGCGAAGTTCAGCCCGGCCACCCCGCGATCCAATGCGATGGTCAGATCCGTGTCATTGGGCATGACCCGGTAGAGGGCCGCCATGAGGGAGTTGGCGCCGGCGCCCGGCGATCGGGCGGCGACCAGGCGGACCAGCCCACCCGAGGCCGAACTGGTTTCGAACATCACGGCGCGACCGGCGTCGCCGCGCGCTTCCATATTGATCACCACGCCGACCCGGCGCGCCAGGGGGTTGGACGCGAAGAACGCCTGGGCGCCCAGGAGGCCCGGTTCTTCGCCGTCGGTGAACAGGAAGATCACGTCGCGGGCGCGCGCGCCGTCGGCCTTGAGCGCCCGGGCGATCTCCAGGGCCGATGCGGCCCCCGCCGTGTCGTCGCCGGCGCCGGGGGTGTTGGGCATGGTGTCGTAGTGCGCCATCACCAGTACGGCGGGGACGTTGCGGTCACGGCCCGGCAGGACGCCGGTGATATTGCGGACGGCCCCGGCGATGACCACGCCCGGCTTGCGCTTGGCCGAGGTGAGAAGCCCCTCCCCGGCCTGCAGGTTGGTTTCAAGCCCCATCGCCTGCAGGCGGGCGACAAGATAGCCGTCCACCTGGTGGGAGGCGGCCGAGCCGGTCGGATGCGGCCGGGCGGCGATGACCCGGAGATCCGTCATGGCCCGCTCGGCCGAGAACCGGGAGGCGGTCGCGCTCGGCGCCACCGGCGCCGGCGTCATCGCCGCCAGCCCGGCCGCGGCCGCACCGATGGCAAGGCTCAGCAGGGCGGTCCATCGCCAGGGGTTCGGCGCCGGGGCGGCAGCGGTCATGGATGTCCTCGTGGATCGGGCGCCGTAGAGCTGCGGCCGCACTGGCGCGTCACGTTCGGACCCGGTCGGGGCGCACGCCGGGGGGCAGGTCGAAGGCGGGAGCTGGAAGCGTGATCGCCACCGGAAGGTGGTCGGTCTCGCCCGTGCGCAGAAAGTCCAGGATCCGATCGATCACCGGCGACTTCCGCTCGGCGAGCACGGCGCGGACGGCATGGGTCCCGCGATGGACGAGAACCGCGCGTCCGTTGGGAAAATAGGGCAGCAGGCCCTGCATGTTCTCGATCGGGGTGGCGGTGTCCCAGTCCCCGGAGAGGAAGACCACCGGGGTCGGGTCGACAACGGGGGTGCGGAATCCGTCCCCGACGTCCGGGCTGGGCCAGACGGCGGCGGAGGCGGCATAGGCGTCGAAGTCCCACCAGCCCAGACTCTCACCCGCCGGATCGGTCCGCAGCAGGTGTTCCCGCGCCGCGGTCACCCCCAGGCTGGTGTCGATCAGGGGGGCGATTAGCGGCAGCTCGGCGGTGGCGGCCGTGCGCTCGTCAAGCACCTCGGTGGCCCATGCCTGATAATGCCGATGGAAGATGGCCAGAACCGCTCCGGGCCAGGCCTCCGCCGGCCGCAGCAGGGCCCGCTGGAAATCCTCCGCCCCCAGGGTCACAGCGCCCCGCGTTCCGTCCCGCGGGTCGCGGACGGGGACGGTGATCGCTCCGGGGGCGAGCCGGGCGCGGACGGCCTGGAGCGCCGCCGTCACCCCGCCCCTGGGCAGATAGGGGGCGAGGGCCGGATCGCGATCGGCGTCCCAGGCGATGCGCTGCAGGGCCGCGAAGACATGGGAGGGCATGTCATAGGCATGGTCCAGAGGCTCGAGGCCGGAGAGCAGGGCGCGGGCGACCGTCCCCGCATGGCGGCGCATCACCGCCAGGCTCCACTGGGAGCCGAAGCTTTGGCCCACCAGGATGATCTTTTCGTAGCCGAGCGCCTGGCGCAGGTCGTCCACGTCGTCGGCGCATTCGAGCACGCTGTAACCGGCGAGATCCCGGTCCGGGTTCGCCGCCACGGCCGCACGGGCCGCCTCCACAAAGGCCTGGCTCGCCGACGCCAGGCAGGCCGGCTGATCCAGCCGCGGCGCCTTGAGGCGCGGCGCGAACCGCAGCATTTCGCCCCTGGCGGACCAGCCACGCTGGTCCAGGAGGATCACCTCCCCGACGGCGCGATAGGCCAGCAGTTCCCGCAGCCTTATCCGGTCGGCGTCGGTCTTGGGATCGAGGGCGCCAAGATAGGAACTGCCAGGCCCGCCTGGGAGGTGGAAGGTGGGCAGCGGGCCGGCGGACGCCGCCGCCGGGATGCGGGCGAAACCCACCGTGATCCGTCGGCTGTCCGGCCGCCCCCGGACCTCGGGGACAACCAGGGTTCCGATCTCGTAAGCCAGGCTATGGCCGGCCTCGTCCGTAAGATGGCGGATCTCGCGGGTAATCGACCCCGCCGACGCCGAAGCAGTTGACGCCATCGCATTGGCCATGTCCTGCCAGAAGCTCCCCTGCCGCACCGGCGACGGGCCCCGCGCCGAAGCGCGAGGCCCGCTTCTGGTCCAATCCAGAACAGTGCTCGGGGACCGGCGGGTCGCCGGAGATTGGGAGTGACGACTGCTGGTCCCCGGGATCAAGACGCCCGATCTCGATGAGGCCCTACCCTGGGCGGCGCAAAATCTTGCCGGCCGGCGCCAGGTAGGGTGGCCCGGGCGGCCGCGCGTCGGGAGGCAGGTGGATCAATCTGGGAAGGAACGCGACTTGCGCCTGACAAGAAATGCGAAGGCCGCCTTCGGGGCCTATTCGGACGAGGAGGCTGAGATCGTCTCCCTCGCCGCGGCCCGGGAGGCCCGACAGGAGGTCTCCGCATGGCCGGGTTTCGGGCCGTCTCCGCTCCTGGATCTGGAGGATCTGGCGGCCGAACTGGGGATCGGCCGCCTGTTGTACAAGGACGAATCCCAGCGGCTTGGCCAGGGGAGCTTCAAGGTGCTCGGCGGCGCCTATGCGGCCACCCTGAAGCTCCGGGCCCTGGACCGGGGCGGGCCGGTCACCCTTTGCTGCGCGACAGACGGCAACCACGGCCGATCCGTCGCCTTCGCGGCGAAGAAGCACGGCTGCGGCTGCGTGGTGTTCATGCATGCCCAGGCGCCGGCCGCCAAGGCCGCCGCGATCGAAGCCCTTGGGGCGCGGGTCGTGCGGACGGACGGCACCTATGACCATTCCGTTCGGGAAGCCGCCCAGGCCGCACAGCACCATGGATGGGTGCTGGTGGCCGACACCAGCGAGGACCCGCAGGACCCCACGACGCGGCATGTGATGCAGGGCTACGGGATCATGGCGCTGGAGGTCCTGGACCAGGTTCGAATCGCCGAGCCGCCGCCCACCCATGTCTTCCTCCAGGCGGGCGTCGGGGGGCTCGCCGCCGGGATCGCGGGACCCTTCGCCGAGCATTTCGGCAAGGACCGGCCGATGAACATCATCGTCGAGCCGGAAACCGCGGCGCCGCTCTTCGCCTCCGCGGCGAACGGCGCCCTGACCGCCGTGGAGGGAGACCTGATCACCGTCATGGAAATGCTTTCGGCCGGCCAGGCCTCGCCGGTCGCATGGCCGGTCCTGGAGCGCCGGGGCGACGCGTTCATGACCATCGCCGACGCGGACGCCATAGCGGCCAAGGTGCAGCTCATCGAGACCGAGGGTCGCCGGCTCGCGCTGGACGTGGGCCTGTCCGGGGTCGCGGGCCTGGCCGGGCTGATGGCGCTGGCGGCGGACCCGGCCCTGGCCGCGCCGCTCGGTCTGACCGCCAACGCCCGGGTGCTGGTGATCGGGTCGGAGGGCGCGCCCCCGGACCTGCGGATCTAGGCCGCCGCAGCGCGGACCTGGGCGGCGAAGCTCTCGATGTCGATATTGGCGCCGCAGACGAGGACCCCGACGCGCCGGCCGGCCAGGCGGGCGCGCAGGGGTCCCAGCAGGGCCGCAGTGGCCACCGCCCCGGCCGGCTCCACCGCCAACTTCATTTCGCGGAACAGCAGGGCCATGGCGTCACAGATCTGGTCATCGTCCACCAGCACCAGGTCGTCCAGGTGTCGGCGGCAGAGCGCATAGCTGTAGGGCAGCGCATAGGGCGGGGCGAGGCTGTCGGCGATGGTGGCGACGTCCGCCCGGCTCTGGGGGGCCCCCTGGGCGAAGCTGCGGGTCATGGTGTCGGCGCCCGTGGGCTCGACGCCGAACACAAGACAGTCCGGCTGGGCCAGTTTGATGGCGCTGGCCACGCCCCCGCAGAGCCCGCCGCCGCCGATCGGGACGATCACCGCGTCCAGGCGCCCGGCCTGTTCGAGCCACTCCGCCCCCAGGGTCGCGGCGCCCAGGGCGGTATGGACCCCTTCGAAGGGGTGGACGAAGGTCCGGCCTTCCTCCCGCTCCAGCCGCGCGGCCAGGTCGAAGGCGCTGCGACCGTCCGGCGCCAGCAGGACCTCCGCCCCATAGGCGCGGCAGGCCGCTATCCGGGCGGGATTGGCGGAGCCGAGCATCACCACCTTGGCCGAGGTTCCCACCTTCCGGGCGGCGTAGGCCGTGGCGATGGCGTGATTGCCCGCGCTCACGGCGGTGAGCCCGCGGGCGCGCGCGTCGGCGGCCAGTCGCAGCACCACCGACAGGGCGCCGCGGGCCTTGAAGGTCCCGGTGTGCTGGAAGAGCTCCAGCTTCAGGACCACCTCGGTATCGGCCAGGCGCGCCTCGAGTTCACGGCCGGCCCAGGTGTGGATCGGGGTCCTCAGGATATGGGGCGCCAGGAGCTCACGGGTGGCGGCGATGTCGGCGGCGGTCAGGTTGGTGATGGCCGGATCGACGGCTTGGGTCATGAGGGCTCTCCGGAGGACGGGCGTGGAAGGGGCGCAGGGGACCGCCGGGGCGGAAAGGCCTCAGCGCGGGGTGGCGGCCGGCCGAAACTCCAGGTCCTGGTAGTCGTAGCTGAAGTCCGCCTGCGGGGAGACGGCCCTGAGCGTGACCCGCTCGACGTCGCCGTCGGGGCTGAGTGCGAAGGTGACATAGGCCGGCTCGATGGACCGGTCCCGCCACCGGGCGACGAAGGTCTGGTCCCGCCAGGGCTCCAGATCGCCGACCATGCCCGGCGTCGAGCGGAAGTCGATGGTGAGCCTTCCGCTCTCGTGCCGCACGGCCATGGCCCCGTACCAGGGATCGAGATAGTCGCCCGCATACCGCTGCAGGGCCTGGGGCTCGCCCGCGCGCGCAGGCTGGGCGAGCCTGGAGGTCACAGCGGCCGCGGCGGCGGCGGTCTGGGTCTTGCGCAGCGTGGCCAGGATCGCCGGCCAGTCCGCGGGCGGGTAGCCCAGATAGTGGTCCAGGAGGTCGTACATCAAGCCGCGGACCGCGACCCCGTCCTCGGAATTGATCATGATCGCGAAGCCCGTGTCCTTTTCAGGGATCAGCACCACGACCGAGCGGTAGCCGTCGATCCCGCCATCGTGCCAGATGATTTTGTGGCCCCGCCAGTCGCGGACCTCCCAGCCCAGGGCGTAGGTGAGGAACTGCGGGGTCGCCGCGGCGGCCGGCGGCGGCGCGGGACGGATCGGAATGAGCGTGCGGGGGGTCCACATCTCGGCGGAGGCGGCGTCGCTGAACAGCCGGCCGCCCTCGGGCAGCCGACCATGGGCCAGCTGGATCCGGATCCAGCGGCCAAGGTCGGCGGGACTGGTGGAGACGCCGCCGGCCGGCGCGGAATTCTCGCCGGATCCCGCCCGCTCATCCAGCACCTCCTGGCGGCCCAAACCGCGGATCGGTCCGTCAAGGCGGGCATGGGGCTGGGCCCGGTCAGCGATGCGGAAGCGGTCCGTGTCATCAGAGGTTGAGCCCGACATGCCGGCCGGTTCCAGCACGGCCGATCGGGTGAAGGCTTCCCAGGTCTGGCCGGTCACCGCCTCGATCACCTGGCCGGCGACCATGTAGAGGACATTGTCGTAAGCGTAGCCCGAGCGGAAGCTCGTGGCAGGCTTCAGCCAGCGCAGGCGCTTCACCGATTCCGCGCGGCTCAGGGATCCCCGGGGAAAGAACAGGAGGTCGCCTTCGCCGAGCCCGAGGCCACTGCGGTGCACGAGCAGATCGCGGATGGTCATCTCCCGGGTGACCCAGGGATCATACATCTGGAAGCCGGGCAGCCGGTCGGTGACCTTGTCGTCCCAGCCGAGACGGCCCTGGTCCACCAGCACCGCCAGGTCCGCCGTGGTGAACGCCTTGCCGGCCGAGGCGATCGGAAACAGGGTCTGGGCGTCGACGGTGTCGGGCGAGCCGAGCCGGCGCACGCCATAGCCCTTCGCCAAGACGGTTTTTCCCCCCTCGACGATCGCCAGGCCCAGGCCCGGCACGCCATGGGCGCGCATCAGCCCCTCGATCCGCACGTCCATCCCCCTGGGGGGCTCCGCCCGGACGGGCAAGGCGATGCCGACGGCCAGGACGGAGAGGAGCGCGGCGCTTACGGAATATCGCATGGGGTCCTCGATGGACGATCCGGGACTTTCAGCCTTCTAGAGCTTGACGAAATCGAAGCCGGCCAGGGTGAAGCCGGCGATCCGCCCACGCCGGTCCCGACGCCAGGTCAGTCGGATCTGGCTGACGCCGATGGCCTGGTCGCCAAAGGCCTGCAACGGGCCCAGTCTCACCTGGTGCGGCCCGATGCGCAGGACGAGCCCGCCGGCCTCCGCTGCGATGACATAACGGCTGTCGATCTCCCGGCTGTAATAGGCGCCCGGCGCCGCCTTCAGGACCGCTGGCGGAATCGGACCGCCCTGCGGTGGCGGCGGACGGCGGACGGACGGCGTCGGCGGCGGTTCCGGCTGGGTGTAGCGGTCGGCCAGCAATTGGTCGGCCAGGGCGTCGCTGAGGTCGCCGATCCGGAAGATCTGATTGCAAAGCAGGGCGATGGTCAGGCGCTGGTCAGGATAGCGGGTGAGGTCGGCCATGAAGCCCATGTCCTTGCCGCCGTGGCTGACATAGGGCAGGCCCCGGCGTTCGCCGATATTGAGCCCTGCGGCGTAGAAGACCCCAGGCTCGGCTGTCACCGGCTGGCCGTTGGTCAGCTTGGCGACCCGCAGCATCTCGGCCTTGACGGCCGGGCGCCAGACCTTGCCCCGGTAGAAGTCGGCGTCCCACAGGGCCAGGTCGCGGACCGTGGTGAACACCGCGCCGTCGCCGGTGACCTCGATCTGACTGGCCGCCATGCGATAGCCGCCCTCGTGATCGCGGACATAACCATAGGCCCGGTTCGGCACGACGGCGCCGACGTCGTCATGGACGTGGGTATGGGTCATGCCCAGAGGGCCGAAGATGTTGTCCTGCTCGAAGCGCGCGAGACTGACGCCGGACACCCGCTCGACGATGCGGCCCAGCAGGAAGTAGCCGGAATTGCTGTAGCGCTCCTCGCTGCCCGGCGTGAAGTCCAGGGACTTCAGCTGGGTGAGGAGCGTGTAGACTTCCTGCGAAGTCACCGGGTCCTTGTGGGACAGGCCTTTCAGGAACAGGACATCGAAATAGTTCTTCACCCCGCTGGTGTGGTTGATCAGCTGACGGATGGTGATGGGGGTCCCGTAGTCCGGCATTTCCGGGAGGTAGCGGCGGATGTCGTCGTCCAGGCTGAGCCGGCCCTGCTCCGCCAGCAGGATCGCCGACATGGCGGTGAACTGCTTGGATACCGAGCCGATGTTGAACACGGTGTCGGGTCCGACCGGGACCTGATGTTCGAGATTGGCCAGCCCGTAGCCCCTGAGCAGGACGGCCTCCCCGCCGCTGAAGACGCCAAGGGCGCATCCCGGGCCATCCTTGGGCAAGGATGCGAAGATGGCGTCGATCCGGGCGGGATCGGGGGCGGCGGCCAGGGCGCAAGCCGGGACCGCCAGGGCGGCGGCGAGGATCGCAGCCAGCGGAGGAAGGGACAGGTGTCGGGTCATGTGCGGAAAGACGCGCACGCCCCACCGACACCCTACCTCCGCCGGCGCGGAACCCTGGCCCTATGGCCTCTGGTAAATCGGAAAGGGCGGCGGGCCGGGCGGAACCACCGCCTGGGTCTTCAGGGCCTCCAGGGTCACCTCCACCGCCTGCTCGAGCTGGGGATCATGACCGGCTGCGACGGCGGCGGGATCGTTCTCCACCTCAAGGTCCGGGGTCACGCCGTGGTTCTCCACCTCCCATGAGCCACTGAGGCCATAGTGGCCGTGGAACGGGGTGGCGATCGCCATCCCATCCAGGAGGTCGGGGCCTGACCCGCCCACCAGCCCGCCCCAGGTGCGCGTCCCTACGAGGGTTCCCACATGGCCGGTCTTGAACATCCAGGGCAAGGCGTCGCCGCCGGAGCCCGACATCTCATTGGTGATCATGGTCTTCGGGCCGTAGATCTGGGCGGCCGGCACGCAATAGCCGCCGCTGGACCGGGTGACGGCGCAGTTCCTCAGGGGCCGCCCCAGCATGTCGACGATGTAGTCGGCGAACCGGCCGCCGGTGTTGAAGCGGGCGTCGACAATGGCCGCGGCCTTACCCACCTGGGCGAAGTAGTAGCGGTTGAAGTCGCTGAAGCCCTGGTCGGCGGTGTCAGGGACGGGGACATAGGCGATGCGCCCGCCGCTGAGAGCATCCACCTTGCGGCGATTGTCCTCCTGCCAGGCCCTGGCGCGCAGCTCGTACTCATCGGACACCGGGACCACGGTGACGTCGCGGGCGTCGCCGCCGTCCGGACGGGCCGCGACGCGCAGCCGGGTGGGCCGCCCGGCGGTGTCTTCGAACAGGGCGAAAAGGTCCATGTCGCCGCGCAGCTCCTGGCCGTTGACCGCCAGGAGGTAGTCCCCGGCCTTCACGTCGAGCCCGACGCCGGACAGCGGCGCCGCCAGGCCCGGGTTCCAGGACTCGCCGTCATAGATCCGCGCGAACCGGTAGCGGCCTTGCTCGACGCTATAGTCGGCGCCCAGAAGCCCGCCGCGTCGCCCATTGGGCGGGTGGAAGCTGAAGGTGTCCACGGCCATGTGCCCGATGGTCAGGTCGCCCAGCATTTCGCGGAACAGATAGATGATGTCATTGCGGCTGCCGGCCGCCTCCACGAAGGGCGCGTAGGTCCGGCGGACCTTGGTCAGGTCGAGGCCGTGCAGATTGGGATCGTAGAAGAAGTCCCGCTCATAGCGCCAGGTCTCGCGGAACATCTCCCGCCATTCCGCACGCGGATCGACGCGCATCTCGAGCCGACCCAGGTCAAGGTCGACCCCGCCGGCCGCGAGCGGCAGGGCGGCGTCCGCCAGGCGCCACCGGCGGCCGACGCGATAGAGGGCCTTGGCGCCCTCCCCG
>FTAI01000465.1_pt1 | contig 21192 bp, 25 predicted proteins | sample 1638941 | NCBI WGS metagenome assembly FTAI01 (sample SAMEA3914813, study PRJEB12502) | metagenome | biome: forest; material: soil | place: Canada | collected 2011-07-07 | depth 0.3 m | reverse complement strand
TCGCGGGCGCTGGCGCCCACCTGCTGCACCAGCTTCTGCGACTCGCGAACCGACATGCTGCCGTGCGAGTACATGTTGCCGTAGACCCGGTTCTCTCGAACGCTGCGGGTCGAGGAGGCGTACTCGATGCGCACTTTCGACCAGTCACATTGCAGCTCTTCGGTGATCAGCATGGGCAGCGCCGTCATGCTGCCCTGCCCCATCTCCGATCGCTGATAGCGGATCAGAACCGAGTCATCCGGATCGATGGCGATCCAGGCGTCGAGTTCGTGCGGCGGATACTCGTTGTCGCTCCAGGGCTTGTTCGAGACGGTCGCGGCGCGCGCGCCGCCGGGCGCGGCGGCCATGCCGATGCCGATCAGCAGGCCGCCCGCGGCGGACCCGGCCGTGAAGATCATATGGCGGCGGGTGACGGCCGGAGCGACGTGGGGTCCGCGCATGGCCGCGTCCTCAGGCCTTCGCCGCGTTCGCCGCGCGATGAATGGCGCGGCGCAGGGCCGGGTAGGTCCCGCAACGGCAGATGTTGGTGATGTTCGCGTCGATCTCGGCGTCGGTCGGCTTGGCGAAGGTCTTGAGGAACGCCGCCACGGCCATGATCTGCCCCGACTGGCAGTAGCCGCATTGCGGAACGCCTTCATCGATCCAGGCGCGCTGCACCGGATGGCTGTTGTCCGGGGAGAGACCTTCGATGGTGGTGATCTTGGCGCCGTCGAGCGCGCCGATCGGCGCCGAGCAGGACCGCATGGCGGCGCCGTTGATATGGACGGTGCAGGCGCCGCACTGCGCGATCCCGCAGCCGAACTTGGTTCCGGTCAATCCGATCACGTCGCGCAGCACCCAGAGCAGGGGAGTGTCGGGCTCGATGTCGATCTGCCGGGAGGTTCCGTTGACTTGGATGGTGATCACTGTGGCTCTCCAGGCTTCGACTCAGCCGGCTGACACCGCGCCGCTGGCCTGGCCGCCGGCCTTCGCACGGAGGCTGTCGATGCTGAGCGCACCCGCGCCATAGACGACGAGTTGCAGGATGCCGCCGGTCATCACCAGGTTCTTGATGAAGTGGAAGATCTGGTTGGGATCGTTGAAATGCAGGTGGAAGAACACCGCCGTCGCCAGGCAGAACAAGCAGAAGATCGCGGCCGCGATGCGGGTCTGATAGCCCAGGATAACGAGGAGCCCGCAGCCGACCTCGACCGCGATCGCGCCGACATAGGCCAGATCCGGCGGCAGAGGCAGGCTCGAGGACTTGATCAGCGCGATCGTCCCGGCGTGGCCCGCGACCTTGCTCAGGCCGCTCATGATGAACGGCAGGCCGATGAACAGGCGCCCTACGAACGGGAGATAGCGGGTAGAGTTCATTGATTCAGTTCCCGTTTTCGGCCGACGGGGCGGCCGCGAGGAAGATATGACTAGGTAAAGCAACGCATGGCCGGGGCTCGCGCGTCTTTCCCACGCTTGCGAATGTCTTGACCGCTCTTGCGCCGCCGATCAGCCCTTCTTCTGGCTGGCGGCGAGCAGTTGCCACTCCCAGCCGATCGCCACGCCGGACCCGCCGCCGTGGTCCGACAGGATCTTTGCGAGCGGCGGGACGGTGTCCTGGCGCGCCCAGTCGCGTTGCCATTCGCAAAGCACCGCCAGCCAGGTGATCGGCTTGATGCCGGCCTGCATCATGCGTTGGACGGCCATGGCATGAGCTTCGGGCGAGACGCCGCCGGACGCGTCGGTGACGACATAGACGTCATAGCCCTCGCCCTGGGCTTGCAGCGCGGGCATCGCGACGCAGACTTCCGTCCAAAGCCCCGCGATCACCAACTTGCGGCGACCGGTCTTTTCGACCGCCTCGACCAGCTTGGGGTCCTGCCAGGCGTTGATGGACGACCGGTTGATCGGCTTCTGGTCCGGGAAGACCTCCTGGATGCCGCCGAGGATGAAGCCGCCGGCGTCTTCGTTGACGGTCGTCAGGATGGTCGGGACGCCGAACACCTTCGCCGTCTTGGCCAGGGCGATCGTGTTGCCGACGACGACCTGCGGTTCGTGACTGTGCATGTTGGCGAACTGGAAGGCCTGGTGATCCACGAGGACCACGACGCTCTCCTCCGGGGTCAGTAGGGTCCCGAGGCCGGAATGAGTGATCTGGGGGGCTGGCATGACCTTGGGCCTTTCTGCCGATGTCGAGGGCTCGCGCCTGAGCCTGCCCTCTGCGACGCCGGGCGTCTTACCCATGGTTGCGGTTGTTTTGTCCGCGCTTGCTGGGCCTTGGCAGGTGACGTCCCAGCGTCCGCGCCATGGAGGGCAAGGCGCTAGGCCGGCACGAGAGCCGCCTGGAGGTTCATCAAGACGCCGAGCTGGTCCAGAAGGATGGGCACGGCCACGTAGCAGTGGAACGACGTGACCTTGCCGCCTGCGATGTGAAAGACGTCACAGCAAGGCGCGTGGACCTCTCTCCCGGTCGGCGGAATCTTGCCTCCCGGCAGCGCCAAATCGCCTTTGTGGGTTCCATTCAAAGACAGCTCAACCACCACGACATTGTCGTCGAAGTAGAAGCTATCCAGCTCCCGGTGCATGTCCGGGAAGGCGGCGGCATAGACATCGACGGTCTGACCGATGTCCTTGCCGTAGTATTTTCTGCCGGCGGCGACGTCGTAGAAATATCCGCCCTCTGCAAAGAGCGACACGAATTTGGACGTGTCTTTGGAGGCTGCCTCCGCGAGGGCGTAGAGCCGTCGGATCAGTTGCTCGTTGCGGTCCTGGCCGGTCGTCTTGGCGCTCATCTCAACCCCGCTGACAGTTGGTCGGCCGGCAGAAGGAGAACTCTACGCGGGACGTAATCACCAGGATCGTGGCGGCGTCTTTCCCGCGGTTGCGGATGTTTTGATCGCTCTTGCTTGACCCCGCGAAAGGTCGGGCTCGTCTCCCCCAAAACCACGCAGCCAAGGATCGGCCTGCGTTTCGGTCGGAAACAGGCGCGCGCCGCCAAATTCATACCAGAGCCCCGCGCAGCAATTTCCCAAGATCGGGGCTGTCCTGGGTCCGAGTGCGCCGACGGTCATCAAGCGGAGGTGAACCACAGTGGCTCCTTGGGAAAGGTGGTCATGGATTCACAGGTCTTCGGAGTAAGGCGGTTTCCCCGGACGTCGGCGCTCCTGGCGTCGTCCGCCGGCCTTGGCTGGTCTTCGCTGGCGGCGGAACTTCGATCGCATGGCGTTTGCGAGGCGCCGACGATCGCGCCGCCGCACGTGGAGCTCATCCTGGTCGTCGACGGCAACCCGGACGGCCTGGTCAGGCGAATGGGTTTCGAGTTCTGCCAGGAAGCGGCGCCGAGAACCGGGGCAATCTGGGCGAGTCCGGCCGGAGCGGGCAAGGCGATCACCATCACCGCGCCCGTCCCGCAAGCCCTGCATCTGCATCTGCCTGTGGACTTGTTCGACCGGTTGAAGGAGGACTTCGACCTGCCGATGTCGGCCGCCTATTCGATCCGACCGGAGGCCGGCTTCCAGGACGGCGTCATCGATCAGATCGGACGTTCTATTCTCTCCGAGCTGACGGCCGAAACCTCGGCGAACCGCGTCTTCGTCGAAACCGCCGCCCTGATGCTGGCCGCCCGGCTCGTACAAAAATACTGCGATGGCGCCGTCGGCCCGACCGCCGGGGTTTCGTCGCACGGCCTGGACCGAGTTCGGCTCCGCCGCGTGCTGGACCACATCGCCGAAAATGTCTCGGAGGTGATCACCCTTGAGACGCTGGCGTCGATCGCGGGCTACAGCGCGTATCACTTCGCGCGGAAGTTCACCTTGGCGATGGGAATTTCACCGGGCCGCTACATCAGCCAGAAGCGGCTCGAGGTCGCGATGGCGGACCTCGCCGCGGGACATCTGCCGTTGGCGGAAATCGCGCTCAACGCCCAGTTCTCCTCGCAGGCCAGCTTCACGCGGGCCTTTCATCGCGTGACGGGCACGACGCCCAACGAATTCCGGCGCCGGCGGCGGTAGTGAGAGGAAGGTCATGTCAGGCAGGCTTGATGGGAAGGTTTGCATCATCACCGGCACGGGCGGAAGCATGGGGCGCGAGGCGGCCCTGACATTCGCCAAGGAGGGCGCGCGGGTCGTCGGGTGCGGCCTGCACGTGGCGGACTCCGAGGAGACCGTCCGCCTGGTGCGGGCGGCCGGCGGCACGATGGTCTCACTGCACCCCTGCGATCTGACCAAGCCCGCGGAGTGCAAGGCGCTCGTCGATCTGGCTGTAGACACCTACGGCCGGCTCGATGTGCTCTTCAACAATGCCGCCATGGCCTACTTCAACTGGATCGAGGACGTTTCCGACGAGGAGTGGGACCGCAACCGGCGCGAAGAGGTGGACCTGGTCTTCTATCTCACCCGCGCGGCCTGGCCGCACCTGAAGGCCAGCCATGGCGTGCTGGTCAACACCGCCTCACTCAATGCGTTGCTGAGCTTCAAGGGCCATGCCTCCCTGGCGCACACGACCGCCAAGGCGGGGATCATCGGCATGACGCGCCAGCTCGCGATGGAGGGCCGTGAGTTCGGCATCCGCGCGAACTCGATCTCCCCGGGTGTGATCGAAACCAACCAGACGCGCGAGCAACTGAAGGACCCCGAGTGGTCCGGCTATATGCTCGGAAAGACCCTGCTCGGCCGGCTGGGCCGTCCCGAAGAGGTGGCCACCGTCGCCGTCTTCCTGGCCTCGGACCAAAGCTCCTATGTCACCGGCGTCGACATCGTCGTCGACGGCGGCATGAGGGTCTGGTGACCGGCCCCCGCCGGCTCTCGACATGTTCGCAGATCAGAATAGAAATCATGACACCTGATCGTTGCGGAAATTAAGATGCCGAAGCTGCCGGATTTCGAGGGCCTGGCGATCTTCGCCAAGGTCCTCCAGATGCAGTCCTTTGCTCGCGCCGCCGCCGAGCTGCAGCTCTCCAAGGCGACGGTCTCCAAGGCGGTCAGCCGCCTTGAGGCGAAGCTCGGAGCCCGGCTGTTCAACCGAACCTCGCGGCGGTTGTCGTTGACCGAAGCCGGGAAGCAATTGGCGGAGCGGGCCGCCCACATCCTGTCGGAGGGGGAAGCGGCGGAAGCGGAAGGCATCGCCAACGCCGCCGCCCCGCGCGGGCATATCCGGCTTGCGGCGCCCATGTCCTTCGGCGTCCTGCGGATTGCGCCGATCCTCCCCGAATTCCTCGAGCGCTATCCTGAGGTCTCGATCGACCTGCATCTCAGCGACACCCATGTGGATCTCATCGGCGAAGGGTTCGACGCCGCCGTCCGGATCGCAAACTTGCCGGACTCCTCGCTCCTGGCCCGGACCCTGGCGCCCGTCCACCGCTACCTGGTGGCCTCGCCTGGGTACCTGGCTGAGCACGGGCGGCCCAGTCATCCGTTGCGCCTGACGGAGCATCGCTGCATCGGCTATGTCTCGACCCAGGGCGACACCTGGCGCTTCAGCCACGAACAGGGCGACACCGCGACGGTGCGTCCGACCGGGCCGCTCCGGGTCAACAATGGCGATGCGATGATGCCGCTCCTGGTCGGCGGCAGCGGGCTTGGCATCCTGCCGGACTTCATCATCCGCGACGCCCTGGATGACGGGCGGCTGGAGATCGTGCTGGCGGAGTGGAAGGTCAGCGGCGGAGCCGTTCACTGGGTCACGCCCCCCGGCGGTCGGCGGCCCAAGCGCGTCGATGCGCTGAGTGACTTTGTCGCCGAAAACCTGTCGTCGCGCCGCGCTCGGCGGGCCGAGCCGACGACGGCCTAAACCACGAGAACGCCGCCGATCATGTCCCGTTCGTACTGGACGTCGCCCGGCGCCGCCCATGCTTGGGCGGATCGCATCACACCGCCAGCCGCGGGAAGAGCCTGACGGCGGCGCCGCTCAGGACGCCGGCTCGCTCGTCAGCGGACAGCGCGCCGGTCTTTTCGAGCTTCTGGACGCACCCCACCGCGAGGTCGCGGCGCAGGTAGGGGTAGTCCGAACCGAACACCACCTGGTCTAGGCCTACGATGTCGCGCAGCATCCGCAGGACGGGGTCGCCGAAGGACAGGGCCGTGTCCCAGTAGAGGCGCTTCAGGGTGTCCGCGGCGGCCCCGCGTTCCTCGGCGCCGGGGATGACGTTCATGGCGTCGACGATGGCCCAGCGGCCCGCCACATAGGGGACCGTCCCGCCGGCGTGCGAGAAGATGTACTTGATGTTCGGCGTGCGGGCGAAGCGGTTGGAGTAGTGCATCTGCGCCACCGCACGCGTGGTGTCGGCGGTGAAGTCGATGAGCGAATCCGGCAGGCCAAGCCGGTGCGCCGAGGGGTCCGGAGAGGCCGTCGGATGCACGAACACCACCGCTTGCCGCCGTTCGAGCTCTGCGAACACCGGATCGAACGACGCGTCGCCAAGGTAGACGCCGTTGGAGTTCGAGAACACGACAACGCCATCGAGCTTCAGCACGTCGAGCGCGTAGGTCAGCTCCTCGAGGGCCCCATCGACGTCCGGCAGCGGCAGCGCGGCGAAGCCGCCCACCCGCTTCGGATGGTCCCGCATCAGGGTCGCGGAGAGCTCATTGCAGCGGCGGGCGAGCGCGCGGGCACGTGCGTCATCACCGACGTGCACGCCCGGTGTCGAGATCGACGTGATCGCCACATCGATGCCCGCCTCGTCCATGAAGGACAGCATCATGTCGGCGTTCCACGGCGGCGGGGCGATGCCGCCGACCGGGTCATGGGCGTCATTCGTCTCCTGGAAGAAGAAGTCCGGGAGGATGTGGTGGTGCAGGTCGATGGTGCGGGTCATGCTCGTCGCCTAGCCGCGCAGCTTCTTCGTCACCTCGGCGACCTTGCGGCCTTGATAGCGGGCGCCCGCAAGCTCGTTAGCGGCGGGTTGGCGCGAGCCGTCGCCGCCGGCGATGGTGGTCGCGCCGTAGGGCGCCTCGATGTGGCCGTAGCTCGAACAGTAGAGGACCAGGACCTTGGTCATGGGCGTTCCCCAGGCTGGTTCGCGGGTGAATCTGGCTTCGCCCCCGGCGGCGTCCGGCCGCCCGCCAGGCCAGAGGACAGCCGTGATCCTCGGCATTTCCCGTGGACGGCTCTGGTATGAATTCGGCGGCGCTGGTCCGAATCCGACCGAAATGCATCCGCATGTCCGTGGCGGGCCGGCCCTTCGGATGGAAGCCGCCCAGGCTCGCTTAAAGTGGGCGCAGCGGCTGGCTCGGAAGCGGTCCGTCAGATAGGACCTGGATAGTCGACGAGGGGCCATCACCAGCACTCCGAGACGCGGGGGCGACGGGGAAACGGCTCGTCTTCAACGCCGTCTCTCAGACGTCAGGCGCCCACCGGCGCGAGCCCTTGGAATAGATGCCTCGGAAACTTTGCGTTTCCAGATTTTGCACACTGGCCGCGAGCCATTACTGCTACGACAGGCACACTCTGGTGAAGCGGCGACGTCCGTATGCGCACAATGTCGGGTCCGAGACTTAGGGGAAAGGCCGCATGACGGCCGCCTTGAGCGCGCCGGACCGCCCACCGCGTCGGCTCTACGGCAATGAGCTGGCTGCGATGTTCGGCTCCGAGGCGCCGGCCCCCTTCATGGTCTCCCGGTCGTTGCCGCACGCGCAGCTCGCGGTGACGGAGCTTCGGATAGACGAGCCGGCCGCGCGCATTTCCGATCCCCTCCCGCGCGAGGACGCCTACCTGATCGCCCACGAGCTCCGGTCCATCCGGGGCCTGGAGTATTGGGAAAACGGCCGTTACCTCACGACCTACGACACACGCCCCGGCGAAAACAGCATCACGGACCTTCGGCACGAGCCGATGGTGAAGTTCGACACCCCGGCCCACTGCATGCTGTGGCTAGTGCCGCTTGCGGCGCTCGATGCCTTGGCCGACGAGGGCAATGTCCCGCGCATAGGCGGCCTCCCCCACAGGCCGGGCGTCGGCTTTGCCGACGAGACGATCCGGCACCTGAACCTGGCGGCGATCGCGGCGCTGCAGCAGCCCGGGCAGGTCAACCGGCTGTTCGTGGACCACCTGACCCTCGCCTTTACCGCCCACGTCGCCCAGGTCTATGGCGGGATGGAACCTGCGGCGCGCCTGGTGAAGGGCGGCTTGGCGCCTTGGCAGGAGCGCCGGGCGAAGGAGTTGCTGCAGGCCGATCTGGCCGGCGTCCCGCCGCTGGCTGACCTCGCCGCCGCCTGCGGCCTCTCCCCGAGCCATTTCGCCCGGGCGTTCCGCCGGACCACTGGCCTCGCCCCCCATGCGTGGCTGCTGCAGGCGCGCGTCGCGCGATCCATGACCCTGCTGCGCGAGCCGCAGATGTCGCTCTCGGAGATCGCGCTCGCCTGCGGCTTCGTCGACCACAGCCACTTCACCCGGGTCTTCGTGCGGCGGGTGGGCCTGACGCCGGGCGCGTGGCGGCGAACGGTCTCCAGGTAGGGCGCCTCCCGCGGGGGGCTGCGGCCGCGGGATTCGATCTGGATTCGACCAGCGCCGCCGAAAACATACCAGCGCCAGACGCGGGAAGCGCCGAGGATCGGGGCGGTTCCCGGGAGCCCGTCATGCCTCTACCCGCCGAGATCTCCCCCGCTGAGGCCGCGGACCGGCTGGCCATCCAGGGGCTCGTCGAGGCCTATGCGCACTGTGCCGACCGCCGCGACGCGGCGGGCCAGATGGCGCTGTTCATCGCCGACACCCACTTCGTCGTCTACATGGACGCCAAGGACCCGACGCCCTCCCAGGAGCTGGCGTCGCGCGAGGCGCTGGCGCCGGTGTTCGCGGACCTCAACAGATACGACGCCACTATGCACTTCATCGGGCAGAGCACGATCACCTCGCTCTCGGCCAACCGGGCGACCGGGCGCACCTACTGCCTGGCGCATCACCTGACCATTGCGCAGGGCGGGCGGCGGCTGATGGTCGCCGCCCTGCGCTACGCCGACACCTTCGTGAAGGCCGGCGGCGAATGGCGGTTCGCCGAGCGGCTTCTTTACGTCGACTGGATCGAGGAGCGCGACCTCTGATGGTCCAGGCGATGCCCGGCCGATCGCTCCACCCTCCGATCCGGGGAAGACAAGGCCCTTGAGATGGCGCGTCTCACACCGCCCTGGTTCACCTGTATCGCGGCGGTCGCCGGACTTGCGGTCGGAGGCCTCGGCTGCTTCGCGATGGTCCATCGGTCCCAGCGCCGGCAGGTCCAGGCGACCCGGACTCTGCGGGACCTCGACCAGCGCGAGCAGGTCTACGCGCGGTTCATCGACCAGGCGTCCGAGATGTGGCTGGACGCCCTCGAGAGCCCGCACGATCCCGCCAACCTGATCGGGCTCAGCGCCCTCGTCGGCCGGATCCGCCTGGCCAGCTCCCGGCCGGTCCTTCAGGCGGCGGAGACCGTGATGGACGTCCTGCTCGACGCCTGCGAGCGCCGGCCGGCGGACATCTGCAAGCTCGTCGCCGAAGCGCCCCGCGAACTCATGGCGCCGCTGACCGCCTTCACCGGAGCTTGCCGCGCCGAGCGCGAGCAGATGCTGCGCAGCCTCTAGCCTCCTGGACCTTGGGACAATCGCGCCATGATTTGTCGATTCCTGCGCAATTCCACGGCGCGCGCCGGCGGCTGAGCTTGCTGCGACAATCTGGCGTGGCCTAGCACCTCAGGCATGGCGCGGTATGAACCAGCGGAAGGCCGCCCGGAGCCAGCTGCCTGCGGCGGGACCCGGCGGTTCCGCGCTGCGGGACGGCGCGGACTAGCGGACGCCGGCGCGGGCAAGGCGGGCCGCCCGCGGTGAGCGTCGACACCCTGCAGCGCGGCCGCGCGGCCACCTTCGGCGCCGAAGTCGCGAAGAACTTCGGCCTCAAGGAAGAAGTGGTCTTCGTGACCCCGTCGCCGCCGAAGCCTCAGTTCGCGGCGATCGAATTCCGCGTGGACAATCCCCATGGCGGACTCTCCGACGTCATCCCACCGGAGGACGCCTACATCGTCTCTGTCCAGCTAGGCGGCGACCGGGAGAAGAACTACTGGGAGGAAGGCCGCCAACTCGGGCGCTACCTGCGGATCACCGGGGAGTCGTCCATCAGCGACCTGCGGCGGGAGCCCCGCCTGCTGATCGACTCGCCGGTCCATTCCCTGCTGTTCTACCTGCCGCGCACGGCGATGAACGCCCTGGCCGGGGAGGCCGGCCTGTCGCCTGTCGGAGACCTGCGCTTCGACCCAGGCGTGGGCGTCCGCGACGACACATTCTGGGGCCTCGGCCAGGCGCTGCTGCCGACCCTCCGCGCGCCGGAGCAAGCCAACCGTCTGTTCACGGACTACGTTGCGCTCGCGCTCGCCTCGCACGTCGCCTCCGCCTACGGGGGGCGGGATATCGCCCGCCCGATCCGGGGTGGTCTGGCGCCCTGGCAGGAGAAGCGGGCGAAGGCGATGATGCTCGCCGACCTTGCCGGCCGGCAGTCGCTGGACGGCGTCGCCACCGCTTGCGGCCTGTCGGCCAGCCACTTCGCCCGCTCGTTCCGCAAGACCACCGGGCTCGCGCCCCACGCCTGGCTGGTGCGCGCCCGCGTGCAGCAGGCCATGGTGAAGTTGCGGCGGCGCGACGAGACCGTGGCGTCGGTGGCCGGCGCCTGCGGCTTTGCGGACCCCAGCCATTTCGCCCGCGTGTTCACGCGTCAGGTCGGCCTCAGCCCGAGCGCCTGGCGGCGGCTGACAATGCGCTGAGCTGGGCGTCGCGCCGTCTTTCGCCGGAAATGCCCCCGCCGACGACGCTCCCGTACAAGCCAGAGGGGATTGCGCTGACCACAATGCGCATCGTGGGCCCGATCGGCGGCTCGCCTCGGCGTCGGGAGACAACCATGCCTCTGGCTCATGCCTGGAGCGGCCACGAGGTTCGCCAACTGAAGCGGCTCGGGGAGATTCTGGACCTGGCGCGCCGGTTGGTGGGCCGGGACGACTTCCTGGCGAACCTGATTCTCGAAGACGCCCTTGAGGAACTTCATGGCATTCTGGGCGAGCGGGCCCGGCCCATCGCAGTGCTCCGCGACGAGCCTCATTGAGGCGACGTGACGGATTTGGACAAGCCACGACGCCCCGAACGGCGCGGTCTGGGAGGCGGGTGACGAGGGTCCGGTGAGGCGGTCGCGCGGCCTCTGGCCCGAGTCGGAACGGCTTCCAGGCCCGGCGACCATCGGCGCAGCCCCTGGGCGCGGCGCTACGGGCGCGAGGGCGCCTGCAACCAAGCGGCCAGGAACGCGCCCATGAGGTCCAGCGACAGTCCGGCCGCCTTCATCCTGCCGAGGTTCGCCTGGAAGCCGTGGGACATTCCCATCCACACATCGACCCGGGCGTCGACGCCTGCCGCCGCGGCCCGCGCGGCGAAGCGCCGTGAGTCGTCCAGCAACAGCTCGTCATCCCCCACGTGGATGCGGACGGGCGGCAGGCCGGCGAGCTCACCGAAGAGCGGTGAGGCCTTCGGATCCTTCGCGTCGGCCCCGCCCAGATAGGCCTCGATCAGTCCCGCGACCTGCGGACGCGTGAACAGTGGGTCGGCTTCCGCTCGGGTCTGATAGGTCTCACCGGAGAGGGTCAGGTCGGTCACCGGCGACAGCACGGCGACGCCGACCAGGGCGGGCCTGCTGGACGCCATGTCCCGGGAGACGCGCGAGGCGAGTCCGAGGGCCAGGTTGCCGCCGGCGGAGTCGCCGGTGAGGGCCAGCCGTCGGACACCGCTTCCGGCCAGGCCGCGATAGCAGGCCAGCGCGTCGTCCACAGCCGCCGGGAAGGGGTGCTCCGGGGCAAGCCGGTAGTCCGGGATGAACGCTCTGGCGCCCGCTCGCGCAGCGATGTGCCCGACGAGATGCCGGTAGGGCTTGGCGGATCCGAAGTTGAACCAGCCGCCGTGCAGATGGAGGATCGCCAGGTCTGGCTGGGCGTTCGCGGGAGTCACCCAGACGCCCGGCACGCCGCCCAGGACGCCCGCTTCGGAGGTCATGTTCTCGCGCGGCTGGACGCTTTCCATGAGTCCATCGAACTGTCCGCGGGCTGCGGCGACGGGGCCGCCGGACCCGCCCTTCACAGCGCTGAGCATGGTTCGCATGGCGGCGGTGATCGCCGCATCCTCGGGGTCGAGCGGATGGGTCGTGACGACATCGGGTGTCCCGCGTTCTGCGGCCGTGATTTGCATGGCGTGGTCCTTCCTCTTGATCTCCGATGCGAGGCGCTTGAGGCGGCCGAAACCGCCCTGAGCCCGTCAAGTGCGGGTCCCTCGGCGCTCGGGGACCCGAACCTCCTGATCCTCGACGTTTCCACGGGCCGCCTCTGGTATGAATGCGGCGAACCGGGTCGGATTCAGACGCAAACGCCGGCGGCTAGGCGGCCGCCAGGGCGGGGGTCAACTCGCAGGCGGGCGCCCGGCCCGCGGGCGGCGCGCAACCTGTCGACCAGTTCGGTGTCGGACATGCCGCAGGTGGCAGGGCCTGGCGCGATGGTCGCGCGCGAGATTTCGGAACGCTGGATCGGGTTCGAAGCGACCGTGAACGCTGCGGAGGCGCCGGGCCGAGGGGAGCGGCCCGACGCCAACCGGCCGGGCTAGGCCGCGACCGACGCTTGGGAGGTCGGAACGCGGCGGGCGCGGAGGCCGTCGAGGGAGAAGACGCCGCCGCCGAAGGCGGTGACCTGCATCAGGCCCCCGATGATCGCGATGTTCTTCATGAAATGGGTCATCTGGTTCTGGTCGGAAAAGTTCTTGTGGAAGAACAATGCCGTGGCGAGCGTGAAGACCGCCATGCCGGCCGCGACCGCACGGACGCGGAAGCCGAAAATCAGCAGCAGGCTGCCCAGCACTTCGACGGCGATGGCGCCGAAGTAGGAGATTTCCGGCAGGGGCAGACCGGCTGCGGTGATGCCGGCTTGGGTCGCCGCGGGCGCGGCGATCTTGCCGACCCCGCTCATGAGGAACAGCACGCCGATGAAGAAGCGCCCGATAAGGGCGACGAAATTGTAGGACTTGGACATGGAACGGATCCTTAGGTTGGCCGCGCGATCGCTCAAGCGAAGGCCGCCCAGCGGATTGTCCGACATTCAAGGCTTCCCGCGCGTGACGGAGCCGCCGCGGCTCGATCCCGGCTCCCAACGCCTGAACTGTCGCGGTCTCGCGGGGGCCTGCTGGTATGAATTGGGGCCCATCGGACGAAACTCGGCGAAAAGCACACCACTAGACGCCCGGGCGGCGAACTCCCGCTCCCGGCGCGATTTGGATGGGACTAGTAGATTTCCGACGGTGTGGGCCGTCTCGCGGGCGAGGACCTGCTCCTGAAGCTGGTGGGGTGAGCTTCAGGCCATCACAGGGAAAATGGCGCGGGCCCAGCCTTCATACCACCCTCCCTTCGGCCGTAAGGCGGCGAGATCGCTGAGGGTTCACGGCGTTGAACGCGGCCCGGCCGTCAGGAGGGGAAGACCATGACCATCGGCATCATCGGCGCCGGCGCGCTCGGCTCGAGCCTCGCCAAAGCCTTCGCCGCAAACGGCCTGAAGGCCCTGATTTCCAACAACCGCGGCCCGGAATCCCTCAAGGCCCTGGAGACGGAACTCGGTCCCAATATCCGCGCGGTGACCACACAGGAGGCCGCCAAGGCTGGCATCGTGGTGCTTGCCGTGCGTTGGGCCACCCTGCCGGACCTTCTGAAGGTGTTGCCGGCCTGGAACGGTCGCATCGTCATCGACGCGACCAACCCCCTGGAATTCCTCGGGCCCGGCGCGCCGGAGCGCAAGGATCCGAACAACCCGTTCGCGGCGCTTGGTGTGAAGCTGGCCGATCTCGGCGGGCGCGTGTCCAGTGCGATCGTCGCCGATCTCGTCCCCGGCGCCCGCGTCGTCAAAACCTTCAACCACTTCGGCGCCCAACTGCTGCTCGAGCCGCAGGTGGGCGGCGGCCAGCGCGTCGTATTCTACTCGGGTGACGACGCCGCCGCGAAGGCGGAGGTGCGCGAGTTGGTCGCCGCCCTGGGCTTTGCGCCGGTCGACCTCGGCCCGCTCAAGGTGGGTGGCGTGCAGACCACGCCTCTAGGCCCGCTGTCGACGGGCGCCTTTGTGAAGCTCTGAGCGCGCCGAGCTGGAACAACAACTCCTGACTTGTGGGCGAGGTTTGAGATCCGCTTTCGGGTCCGGTGGATCGTCGGCGTTCCCGAAAGTGATCGCGGTCCGAAGCCGGATTGGACCGGCCGAAATCTGCGAACAAATGCCAGATTTTACTGAAATCAGCCTGTCGTGGAGGCGGCCTGGGGCGTCACGGTCCGCAGAACGGGCGGGGTCAGGGAGAGCAGCGCCAGAAGCGGGGGAACCACGAAGCACCACATCCCGGTGGTGGCGAAGAGGGCCGCGCCGGCGGCGCAGCCGAGGGCGAAGGCCGCGACGCTCCGGGCCAGGCGGCCGAGCCGCGCATGGATCGCAGCGCGAGCCTCCAGCGGGATTTGCCGCGCGAGGTCCGCGACATCGATCATGATCTGGGTCGTGCTGCCGGTCATGAGCGTGGTCGGCGGGGCGGCGGCATAGTGGATGCGATGCGCGGCGTTCTGGATCGCCATGGCGGAGACCAGGACCATGCCGGTCACCAGCGCGCCGGGGGCGTCGCCGTCCGGAAAAGGTCCCAGGGTGATGGCGAGGACCGCGCCGGTCGCCAGCAGGAGGGCCTTCACCGCCAGCATGGTCGGCAAGATGGGCAGGCCGAAGCGCGGCAGCTGGAAACTGACGATCCGCGTGACCACGATCACCAGGCAGAAAACCGGCAAGGCGAGGAGCTTGGCGAGAACGCCGCTGGTCCCGTGGACCAGCGAGGCGCCGAGGGTTACGAAGTTGCCGGTGACATGCGCCGTGAACAGGCCCTGCAGGGCCAGGAACCCCGCCGCATCGACGAACCCGGCGAGGAGGCTCTGGATCTGGGGGAGCGTGATCTTCGGCATCACCATCCGTACTTCGCTTCGAGTCCGAGATAGTTGGCGTCGTGTCCGCCCGCGCGCTGCAGGGCGCCGCCAACGGCGAAATGCACGGCCTCCAGCGCCAGGGACACGTGCGGCGTGGCCGCCCAATCCACCCGGACCTGGCCGTAGGATCCGGTGTACCGGCCAGGCTCGCCCGCGGTGTTCGCCACCGGTATGTCGGGCTGGGTGAAGACCGCGTCCCCCGTCGTCTCGCGCCATTGCGCGGCCCCGGCCAGCATCAGCCTGAGGGCCTTCGTCGGGTGCAGGGTCAAGGAGGGCTTCACGTGGATGAAGTTCACATAGCCGGTGTAGCCGGCCAGGGTGACGTAATAGCCGTTGGGGAACAATGGATTGAAGGTCTCAAGCCTCCCGTCATGCGGATTGCGGTCGCCCGAGGCGCCGTCCACCTGGAGGCCCAGGCGCGGCGTCCAGGGCGCGCCCTGCAGGGTGTAGCCGCCCAGCGATCCGAACGCCCAGGCCCGGATGTCCTGGGCGCCGATCCGCCCCCGCTGGCTCATGGCTTCCACATCCCAGTCGTAGCCGTGCGCGGCGCCGGCGAGGTGTATGTCGAGGATGTCGCGCCGCTCGTCGCCCCTGGCGCTCGGGAACGCCACATTGTCCTGGGTGAAACGCGACAGGTAGACGCTGACCGCGCCCAGGACCGCCACCTGGCGCTCGACCCGCAGGCCGCCATAGGTGAGATGTCCGGAGCTGTAGTCGTCGAAGGCGCGCTCGTCGCGGTTCTGGACCGGCTGGCTGTAGAAGCCGGTGATCCGCCACGGCCCGGCCTCGTAGTCGGCCCAGGCCGCATCGTAGGACTGGCGGACATTGGGTCCGTCCCGCACGGACACGAACCGCTGCAGGTCGAAGGCGAGCTGCTGGCGGCCCAGGCGGATCCGCAGCTGACCGCCCCCAAGCGGCTCGGTCACCACGACGAAGGCCTGCTCGATATCGAGCCGGTCGCGGTCGACCGGCGCCAGCCGCGTCTTGTCCACCGCCTGATCGCTCTGCAGCTGTGCGAACACCTGGACCGCTGCGCCGAGCCGCAGGTCGGCGCTCACCTCGGCGCGGCTGATGAGATAGCTGTCCGACCGGTTCGGCCCCGTACCGAAGGCCTGGGCGTCGTTGCTCTCGAAGCGCTCCCTGACGCCCGCCCCGAGGGAGAGGTAGACCTTGGGATCGTCGGGCGACAGGCTGACGTACTTGAGGCCGTCCAAGGGTTCGCGCGGCACGCCAGGATCGGCCAGCACGGACCAGTCTTCCTGCCATCGATTGAACTGGATGGCCGGCCGCGCCGGGATCGCCGGCGTCTCCTGCGCGTGCGCCGCGCTCACCGCGATCCCGATGGCGCCAAACATGGCCGGGAGGGCGAGCGGGCGCCGGCTGGCGGAGCCCGGGGACCGTGCGCGCGGCATCAGGGCGCCTGGGGCGCGTGGATCTCGGCGATATAGCCGCCCGGGAACTGCACGACGGCCGCGCTACGGCCGTCGCCTGTGTAGGGTTGAACCAGCACCGCCGCGCCGGCGGCCTTCGCTTTCGCCAGCGTCTCGTCGAGGTTGGCGACCTGGTAGCCGGTCAACTCCCGGCCATAGGGCCAGGCCAGACGTCCATCGGTGACGAGCACCACCAGCCGCCCGAACTTCGACTCGACGCGGATTTGACGAAATGTCGTGTGCGGCCGGCCGATGACCTCGCCCGCCGTCCGTCGGTCGTCCGAGACGACCTTGCCGTGGGCGAAGGCCACGAAATCGCGGACGAACCCGTCGGCGCGAGCGGGGGAGACATAGACCCGGTTCTCGGGAACCGTCTCCAGGGCGGGATAGGCTGGCGGGGTGGTGTGCCAGTAGAGTTGCATGTTGACGCCGCCCGGCCACTGGACGATCGCGTCGCGCCCGATGGGGTCAGGGAAGGCCTCGACCAGGACATCCGCGCCGGCGGCGCGCGCCGCGGCGACCGCCCTGTCCATGTCGGCGACCAGGTAGCCCGTCCGCTCGACCCCGAACGGATAGGGGATCGGGGTCCTGAAGCCGAACACCGAGATGCTGCCCACCGGGGTGAGGATCAGCTGCGACATGGTCAGGCTCGGCGTGGGCGTGACCGTGAACACCCCCTGCGGCGTGGTCTTGCCGCCGAAGGTGGCGATGATGCTGGCCACGAACCGGTCGAAGTCCTCCGGCGCCACATAGACGTGGGTTGTGTCGTACTGCGGCGCCACGGCGACGTCGGCGCTGACGGCCTCCGCGCTGGCCGCTGGCGCTGCGAGCACGAGGGCCGCGACGGCGGCCAGGATCAGGGTGCGGAATGGCGTCATGGAATCTCCGGGTTCGACGGCGTTGGCCTGGCTACGCCGATCGTCTGCCGCTGCTCGTGTTCCGCAAGCAGGGCGGCGAGGACGAAGCCGGCGATCAGGCCGACATGCTCAAAGAAATTGTTGGTGGCGGTGAATCGCGCCTGCCCCTGCAGGTCCCAGAAATTGTTGGCGAGCACGCTGGCGACGGCCGTGAGCACGCCCAGGGCGCCCGCGCCCAGCCAGACGAACCGGCCGGAAATGATCAGCACCGGACCGAGGAGCTCGATCGCGATGGTGACGGCCGCCCACAAGGCGCCCGGGTGGAGGCCGAAGTGCTCCTGTTCGGCCACCGCGGCCGGAAAGTCCAAGGCCTTGGTCACCCCGCCCAGCAGGTAGGCGCCGGTGAGGAGGATGCGCGCGCATAACCAAGTCCACCGCCAATCGAGGATCGCGTCCACCCAGCGGGGATCGCGCGCCGCCATCTCAGACCGCCCAGCAGGCGCAGCCGAGGGCGCCCCAGAAAGACTTCAAATCGCCGACGGGCGGCGCTCGCGTAACAGCCGCCTTATGGTCATGGCCGTGCACGCCACAGGCCTTGGCGCAGCCGCAGGCCGTCCGGAAGGCTGCCGCGCCCTGCCGTCCCGCGGTGGCGGCATCTGCCCAGGCCGCATAGCCGCCGAACCTGCGGACCGGCGACCAGTCCGGCATGGCCGGCGGCGGCGCGGGGTCGAGTCCCGCGAAGTCGCCGCCGGCATAGACCACCTTGCCGCCGACGAGGGTCAAGTCTGACACCAGATCGGCGATCTCGTCCTCTGGGCAACGCAGATAGTCGCCGCTGGGCACGATGAGATCGGCCAGCTGGCCCGCCTGGATGCGCCCCTTCTTGCCAGTCTCGTCTGAGAACCAGGTGACGTTCTCGGTCCACATCCGCAGGGCCGTCTCCCGGTCGAGGCAGTTGCGGCGGGGATAGATGCGCATCCCGCCCACGGTCTTGCCAGTGACCAGCCAGGCCAGCGAGACCCAGGGATTGTAGGAGGCGACTCGTGTGGCGTCCGTGCCGGCCGACGTCCTGACGCCCTTCTCGAGGATCCTGGCCACCGGCGGCGTCGCCTCCGCCGCTTTGGCGCCGTAGCGGGCGACAAAGTCCTCGCCCTGGTAGGCCATGCGGTGTTGCACGGCGACGCCGCCGCCGAGGGCCGCGACGCGGTCGAGGGAGCGGTCGCTGATCGTCTCGGCGTGATCGAAGAACCAGTTAAGGCCCGCCAGCGGCACATCGCGGTTGACGCGCTCGAAGACGTCCAGGGCCCTCGAGATGGTCTCATCATAGGTCGCGTGCATCCGCCACGGCCAGCGGTTCTCCGCCAGGATCCGCACGACCCCTTCCAGGTCGCCTTCCATCTCCGGCGGCATGTCCGGGCGGGGCTGACGGAAATCCTCGAAATCCGCCGCTGAGAAGACGAGCATCTCGCCCGCGCCGTTGTGGCGGAAGTAGTCGTCGCCCTGCTTGTAGCGGGACGTGCTCACCCAGTTCAGGAAGTCGTCCTTCTCCGCCTTCGGCTTCTGGGTGAAGAGGTTGTAGGCAAGCCGCACGGTGAGCAGGCCCTCGTCGGCCAGTTGCTGGATCACCTGATAGTCTTCCGGGTAGGTCTGGAAGCCGCCGCCGGCGTCGATGGCGCCGGTGACGCCCAACCGATTCAGCTCGCGCATGAAATGGCGGGTGGAATTGAGCTGATATTCGGGGGGCAGTTTCGGGCCCTTGGCGAGGGTCGCGTAGAGGACCCCCGCGTTGGGCTTCGCCAGCAGCAGGCCGGTGGGCTCCCCTTTCCCGTCGCGGATGATCTCTCCGCCGGGCGGGTCGGGGGTGTCGCGGGTGTAGCCGACGGCGCGCAGGGCGGCGCCATTGAGCAGGGCGCGGTCGTAGAGATGCAGCAGGAAGACCGGCGTGTCGGGGGCGATCGCATTGAGCTCCGCGATCGTCGGCAGCCGCTTCTCCGCGAACTGATGTTCCGTGAACCCGCCGATCACCCGCACCCATTGCGGCGGCGGCGTGCGCGCGACCTGGGCGCGCAGCATGGACATGGCGTCGGACAGGCTGCGGATCCCGTCCCAGCGAAGCTCGAGGTTGAAGTTCAGTCCGCCGCGGATGATGTGCAGATGATTGTCGATCAGCCCCGGCAGCACGCGCCGCCCTCGCAGGTCGATCTCGCGGGTCTGCGGACCCTTCAGGCGGCCCACGTCGCGGGCGTCTCCCACCGTCGCGAAACGCCCGTCGCGGATCGCGACGGCGCTGGCCGTCGGCTGGCTCGGGTCCAGGGTCGTGAACACGCCGCCCGTCAGGATGAGGTCAGCCTGGGCGTCCATGTCACGACTCCGGCTTGTCGGCGGACGGATCGCCCGGCAGCCGGCCGAGCGCCTTGGCGCATCCGTCCGTCTTCATCCAGGCCACCGCCGGCGAATGGCCCGCCACGATGTGCCGGGCCAGCGGCACGGCCTGCTCGCCAAGCAGAATGCCGAGCAGGCCGGCAAGCGCGATCAGCGGCGGCGCCGGGGACCGCACGCCGCACAGGCCATAGATCGCGCCGACCATCAGGCCCAAGGCCAGAGACACCAGGTAGGCCTTCATGGCGTCAGGCCGTTGCGGCGTCGGCTTCCGAATGGCCCGGCAGGACCGCCGCGGCGTAGATGAGGCCCAGGCCGTAGGCTCCGGCCCGCACCTTGGCTATGCCCGTGGTCATGGCGTAGGTGCCCGATCGCGCCCAGTCCCGCTGCAATTCGAGGAGGTATTGCACGGCGGTCATCGGCCGCACCCCCGCCTGGACCATGCGGTCCATGGCGCGATCGTGGGCCTCGATCGAGACGTCGCCGCTGGCGTCGGCGATCACATAGACCTCGAATCCCTGCTCGATCGCCGAAAGCGCCGGTCCGGCAATGCAGACCCCCGTCCAGAGCCCCGCCATGACCAGCCTCGACTTGCCGATCGCATTGACGCGGTCGGTGATCCGCGAATCCTCCCAGGCGTTCATCGTCGTGCGGTCGATCGCCGGATAGCCGGGAAAGGCCTCGGAGATCTCGGTGTAGATCGGACCGGAAAAGGCCTTCTCCGCCACGGTCGTGAGGATGGTGTCGACGCCGAAGCCCTTCGCGGCCTCGGCCACCAAGGCGGTGTTGTTGCGCAGGAGGGTGGCGTCGATCGAATGGGTAGCGAAGGACATCTGCGACTGGTGGTCGATGAGCAGCAGCACATGGTCGTCGGGCGTCAGCAGGGATTGAGCCGGGACGGGGCGCGCTTGGGGTGTCATGGATCCTCCTGGGGATGGCGCCGCCGCGAGCTTCCGACGGCGGCGACCGGACGGCGTCGCTGGGTACGATGGTTAGGGCGGGGGCGGAGCATCGGCTTGAACGCATCGCCCGTGATTGGACAAGAGCCGCGTCAAATCCTCTGGGATTCGTCCGGCCCGCCTCCCCGGCGGGTTCATCCTAGCGGCCGAAGGCTTGCACAAGCGATCGCGCCTCGCGGCGCCCAGGCTCGCGGATCTTGGAGCCGGACCATGACCTCGCCCTTCCCAATGTCGCGCGACTCGGCCGCACGACCGTTCAAGCCCGGCTGGCGTGTCCAAGACCCGATGCGTCACAGCGGTCAGGGTGCGGCCGAGTTGGCCATTGGGGCCTGGCGAGACCAACCTCCGGACGCAAGCTCATGTCGACCGACCATCCCGAAACCACCTCATCCGCGCCCGCCTCGCGCCGAACGGTCCTGACCAGGTCGTTGGCCCTGACAGGCGGCTTGCTCGCCGGCGGAGGGGCGTTCGCGACCCCGAAGCGCAAACCCGACACAGATCAACATCACGCCAGCCCCGCAGGAGCCAAGACCATGACCAGCAGCACGATCACCACCAAGGACGGCGTCGAGATCTTCTACAAGGACTGGGGCAAGGGCCAGCCGATCGTCTTCAGCC
>FTAI01000850.1_pt1 | contig 21255 bp, 14 predicted proteins | sample 1638941 | NCBI WGS metagenome assembly FTAI01 (sample SAMEA3914813, study PRJEB12502) | metagenome | biome: forest; material: soil | place: Canada | collected 2011-07-07 | depth 0.3 m | reverse complement strand
CGAAGGACGCACCGGCCCCACCGCCAGCGTCCTACCCCTTCTCGCTGTCCAGGTGCGCCATCATCGGGGTCGGATAACGATCCCCCACCGCCGCCCCGGGCGGCACGGCCGCTTCGATGGCGGCCAGATCGTCCGCCGTCAGTTTCACCTCCATCGCCCCCAGACTTTCAGTCAGCTGGTCCCGTCGCCGGGCGCCGACCAGGGGGATGATGTCGTCGCCCCGCGCCGCCGCCCAGGCGACGGCAATCTGGGCGACGGTGGCGCCCTTGGCTTCGGCGATGGCTTTCAGCGCCTCCACCAGGGCCAGGTTGTGATCGAGGTTCTCGGCGGTGAAGCGCGGGCTGAAGGCGCGGAAATCGCCGGGCGCGGTGTGACCCTTGCGCCAGTGGCCGCTGATCAGGCCCCTCGCCAGCACCCCATAGGCGGTGATGGCGATCCCCAACTCGCGACAGGTGGGCAGGACGGACGCCTCGATCCCGCGGGAGATCAGGCCGTATTCGATCTGCAGGTCGCAGATCGGGTGGGTGGCGGCGGCGCGGCGCAGGGTGGCCGAGCCGACCTCGGACAGGCCGATGTGGCGCACATAGCCGGCCTTGACCATCTCGCCGATGGCGCCGACGGTCTCCTCGATGGGCACGGCGGGATCGAGGCGGGCTGGGCGATAGACGTCGATATGGTCGACGCCCAGGCGCTGCAGGGAATAGGCCAGGAAGTTTTTCATCGCCATCGGCCGCGTATCCACGCCGCCAAAGCCGCCGGCGGGATCGCGCAGGCCGCCGAACTTGACGCTGATCACCGCCTGATCGCGGCGCCCGCCCTTCAGCGCCTCGGCGATCAGCAGTTCGTTGTGGCCCATCCCGTAGAAGTCGCCGGTGTCCAGCAGGGTGATCCCGGCGTCCATGGCGGCGTGGATCGTGGCGATGCTCTCGGCCCGATCGGCCGGGCCGTACATCCCCGACATGCCCATACAGCCGAGCCCGAGGGCGGACACTTCGGGGCCGGTCGAGCCCAGACGGCGGGTCTGCATGGGAAGTCTCCTGAGATCGCGAGTTACAGGCTAACTTAGGCGCCCGGAGGCGGGACGGCGAGGTCGGCCGCTCAGCTATCCGCGAAGGCCTGCGCGACGCGCGCCCGATCGGCGCCATCGGCCAACAGCAGGGTCAGCAGAATGCGCGCCTTGGCGGCGTCCAGATAACCGCTTGGGATCAGCTTGCGCCGGACCAGATCCATCTCCCCGCCCGCGTAGGCGTAGGTCTGGCGATAGGTCTCCCCCGCCCCCACCCGCGAGGCCAGGATCAGCGGTAGGCGCTCGGCCAAGGCCTCCAGCTTGTCGACGAACTGCGAGGGCACATGCCCCGATCCCGCTCCGGCGACGACCGCGCCGGCGATTTCGGGCGCGTCCAGGGCGGCCAGTTCGCGCGGGTCCATGGAAAAGCTGACGGTGACGAGCGGGACGAGCGGCGCCGGCTCGCGCCAGCCGAGCGTCGGCGTCGGCTTGGAAGGCCGAAGGGCGATCCGCACCCGATCCTCGACGATCCAGCCGATCGGGCCGACGGTCGGCGAGCCGAACGACGAGGGTCGGGAGATGTGCAGCTTGCGCACATAGCGGGCGGCATGGATCTCGTCGTTGGCGACCACCACCACGCCCAGCCCCGCGGCGTCCGGGCTGGCCGCGACCCGCGCGGCGGCCAGCAGATTGGCCGGCCCGTCCGCGCCGGCCAGGGTCGGGTTGCGCATGGCCCCGGTGACCACGACCGGCGCGTCGGCGGGGAGCAGCAGGTCGAGGAGGAAGGCCGTCTCCTCCAGAGTGTCGGTGCCTTGCGTGACCACCACCCCGTCCACGCCCGCGGCGAGGGCCTCGTGAATGGCGGCGGCGACACCGGCGATGTCGGCGTAGGTCAGGTCGACGCTGGGCGCCGCGAACAGGGCGCTCGCCTCCAGCCGGGCGATCCCGTCCAGGCCCGGCACGCCCTGGATCAGGTCGGCCGCCGCCAGGGTCGGCAGGACGCCGCGGCCGGAGCCGGTCATGGCGATGGTGCCGCCGAGGGAGAAGACCGCGACACGGGGCAAGGTCGTCACGCGCGCGCCTCCAGAAGTTCGCCGATCTTCGGCGTCGCCTTGGCGCCGGTTCCGGTGAGCAGCACCACGGTGGTCTCGCGCTCAGTGATGGCGCCGGACGCCCAGAGCCGGGCCAGGCCCGCGGCGGCCATGGCGCTGGTGGGTTCAGCGTAGAGGCCCTGGGCCGCCAGGTCGAACACGGCAGCCGTGATCTCAGCCTCGCTCACCGCCACCGCGCCGCCCCCCGAGCGCCGCAACGCCGCCAGCACCTCGCGCGGGCGCACCGGCCGGGCGATGGCCGCGCCTTCGGCGATGGTCGGGGCCACCAGGCCGCCTTCGATGAAGTCGTCCGCTCCGGCCGCGACGCTGGCCGCGATCGGCGCGCAGTTCTGGGGCTGCACGGCGAAAAGCCGCGGCAGGTGATCGATGGCGCCGGCGCGCAACAGTTCGCCGAACCCGATGTCGCAGCCCAGCACATTGCTGCCGGCGCCGGTGGGGATGATGACGTTGTCGGGCGCCCGAAAGCCCAGGTCTTCCCAGAGCTCATAGGCGACGGTCTTGGTCCCCTGCAGGAAGAAGGCCTGCCAGTTGTGGCTGGCGTAGAAGATCGCCGCCGACTGGGCCACCGCCGCGTCGGCGGTGTCCTGCCGCGTACCGGGGATCAGCTCCACCTCGGCGCCATGCGCCCGGGTCTGGACGATCTTCCCGGGCTGGGTCGAGGCGGGCGCGACGATCTTGGCGCCCATCCCCGCCGCCGCCGCATAGGCGGCGATGGCCGAGCCGCCGTTGCCCGAGGAGTCCTCCAATATCCGCGTCACCCCCTGCTGGCGCAGCACCGAGACCATCACCGTGGCGCCCCGGTCCTTGAAGCTGCCGGTGGGGGCGAACCATTCCAGTTTGAACAGCGCCCGGCCGCCGCGGAATGGGCGTTCGACCAGGGGCATCACCCCCTCCCCCAGGCTCACCGGCGCGGAAACGGCGATCGGCAGGGCCGCCGCATAGCGCCAGAGCGAGCGAACGCCAGTCTCGATCTCGCCCCGGCCCAGGCCCGGCCCGTCCGTGATCATCAGCGGCCGGCCGGCGTCGGATCGCCAGCGAGGCGTCTCGATGGGATAGGTGGCGCCGTCGACCGGGTCGACATAGAGGGGGGCGGATCGCATGGCCTTCCCTATCGCCGACCGGCCGGCCGCGCCACCGCCAGATGCGCGCCGGCCAAAACTCCGCCGCCAGAACGCCGATGGCGCGATATCCTTGATCGCGGGGGCCATTCCAGCCAAATTCGCCCCCGTTGTGCGGTGTTCGTGGAAGGGACGCGTATGAACCGGTCTTCGTCGCCCCTGATCGCCCTGCTCGGCCTTGGCGTTCTGGCCGCCGCCGGCTCGGCCGCCGCCCAGGACGCCCAGGCCGGCACCAAGGTGTTCGAAATCTACTGCAACGCCTGCCACACCCTGAAAACGCCCACCGCCTACAAGCCCGCGCCCCGCCTGGCCGGGGTGATCGGGCGCAAGGCGGGATCCCTGCCCGGCTATGACGCCTCCCTGGTCATGAAGACCTGGGGCAAGGTCTGGACCCCAGCCCTGCTGGACGCCTTCATCGCCGACCCGGGCGGCGTGGTGCCGGGCACCACCATGCCCATCAACGTCCGGGTCCGCGACCCCAAGAAACGCGCGGATTTGATCGCCTTCCTGAAGCTGCAGAAGTAACCTTCGCCGCCCGGCGGCGTTTTCTCGCCGATGTCAGAACACTCCCTCCCCCGTGACAGGTTCGCCGCGATGCCCCGGGACACCCGCGAGCCCGGCCCGAGCAGTGGAAGCCCGGTGAGGCGGTGGCTGGCGGCGGCCTGGCGTTCGCGAGCCCGGCGGCTGGCCGTGTCGGCCGTCGCCTTGGCGCTTGCGGCCTTCCTGCTCTATCGCGAACTGCGGGGCTTCACCTTCGACCAGCTGATGGCCGGCTTTCGCGCCACGCCGGTCGGCGACCTGTTGCTCGCCGCCCTGGTCCTGACCCCCGCCAGCTATGTCTGCCTGGCCGTAACCGAGTGGAGCGCCCTGCACAGCCTCGGCCAGCGGCTGGGCTGGCCGCGGGTTGGGGTGGTCGCCTTCGCCGCCTACGCCTTCTCCAACAGCCTGGGGTTCAGCTATGCCACCGGCACGGCGGCGCGGCTGCGGCTCTATTCGGCCTCGGGCCTCGCGGCCAAGGATATCGCCGCCATCGCCGTCGTCGCGGGCACGGCGGTCACCCTCAGCGGCGTGGTCTCGGCGGGCCTTGCCCTGATCGTCGATCCGGCCCAGTTCGAGGCCGCCTTCCGCCTGCCCGCCTCGGCGGTGATCGCCCTGGGGGCGCTGCTCATGGCGCCGGGCCTTTTGTGGTTCACCACCTTGCGCGGCCGGCGGCCGGAGACCCTGTCCCAGCGGCTCGCCATCAGCCTTGGCGGCCGGGCCCTGACCCTCGGCGCCGGGGTCGGCGACTGGGTCTTCTCCGGGGCGGCCCTCTTCGTCCTCTTGCCGCAACATCCCCTGGCCGCCTTCCCCGGCTTCATGGCGGTGTTCGTCCTCGGTTCCCTGGTCAGCGCCGCGACGGGGGTTCCGGGGGGCGTTGGGGTGTTCGAGGCGGTGGTGATCGGCCTCAGCATCCTTCTCGCCCGCGCCCATGAGACGCCGACGGCCCTGTTGCTCTATCGCGCGATCTACAGTGTCGGGCCGATGATCCTGATCAGCGGCGGTCTCTTCAGCCACGGCTGGCTGAAGCGCCGCCCGGCCGGCGCCGAATCTCCACCGAACTAAACACCGAGCGTATCACCGGCGACGATCATGGGAAGGAATCTATGAAGATAATACAATATCTATTTGATATATATGTATTTATTGATCAACATTAAAACATGAATAAATATCACATTCCAGTTGTGACGCTTGCCAGACCGGTCGCCCGCTCGCTGAAATTGGCCGTCGATCGCAAGGCGGGCCGGACTGAAGGCGGGTCTAGGCGGCCTGCTGCCGTCGTTGGAACCGTTCCGCGCGCTCGATCTGCAAGGCGCCGACAACGCCCAGGCCGGCGCCGGAGAGAATCCAGACCGCGCCGAACAGCAGGCCGGCGTCGCCCTGACCGTAACCGGCCGAGGCTATGGCCAGAACGACCGACCAGAAGATCCAGCTCAGTTGCAGCACCCTGGCCCTGATCGTGAAGAGCGATCCGGGGGTGGAGGTGCTGTAGGCGTTGATGGCCCGCTCCGCGAATACCAACGCCGCCACCAACGCCGTCTCGATCGGCGCCGAACGGGGATTGTCGCTGGTCAGCCAGATCAGCACCGGCATCGCCGCCACCGCCGCGCCCAGGCTGTAGAGACCGATCCGGCGCGCCTGTGGCGACAGGGTCGTTCGCCAATAGGTCCAGAGCGAAGCCAGGCCCGTCATTTCCGCCGCAAAGGCCCAGACCACGACCCCGCCGCTCTGCAGAAAGGCGTGCCCGCCCATTGAAGGCGCGGCGGCGAACCAGAACATCGCCGGAAAAATCAGCAACACTCCGGCCCGGACCTGCCAGGACACACTGGTTCCGGGGCGCTTGTCCGGCTGTCCGGTGATCACGGCCCAGGCGAAGGTCAGGGCGCCCAGGGCGCTCAGCAGCAGGCCGCCGATGAGGGTTGGCGGCAGCAGGGCCGCGATGAGCAGCAGGCCTACCATCGTCGGCGCCCAGCCCAGGGCGAGCCATTGCGGCGCGCTGAACCGCCATTCGGCCTGCCAGCGCGCCTGCGGCTTTGCAACGCCGTACAGCCACCCGGCCGCCAGCCCGCTGGCCGCCGCAACGGAGCTTGTGTAGATGGCAAGGCAGAGGGGCCAGAGGCCGATTGCATCGCGACCCTTTGTCCACTCAACGGCGCTGAAAAAGGCGATGACCGGCGGGGCGAACAGGATGGTCAGAAATACGCCCGGGGGAAGCCGCGGCTCGGACAGCCGTTTGCGCCACCAGGCCAGGGCGTCGGGATCGAATCGGTCCAGCAGCGCGGAGTGGTCATGCTGCGCGATCGACAGGAGCTCGCCGACCTCGCGGGTCAGACTGAGGCTCAATCGGTAGGCGTATTGCCGCCGCCGATCAGGCTTGCGGGTCAGCGCAAGGTAAGCCGAATGGAGGGCCGAGGCCGGCTTGACGAGCCGGTCCCAGTATTTGAGCGTCGCCCATCGCCCGACGATAGCCTTGCCCGCATGGGCGGCGATGCCGGAGCGGCCCGTATCCCATCCGAAATGGCTGACGGCCCTTTCGATCAGGCGATCGGCGAACGGCGCGTTTCTGAGGATCAGATCGGCGACGCGGGCCTCGGCGTCGTTGTAGGCGCTGATGGAATCCAGCGCCGGCGATCCCAGAACGGCGGCCAGGGCGGCGGCGAGGGCGTCGTCATCCACCGGCCGCGCCCTGGCCAGCGCCACGAGGTGCTTCAACGCCGCGCTGAGCTCGGCGGTCTGCTGGCGGACCGCCTGCGCCTCGGCCTGCATGGCCAGCCGCGCCGGATCGACCATTTGCGGCTCGGGCGCAGGGCGCGGCTTGATTGAGGGCGCCGGTTCAGGCTCGGACTGCGCCTGCGGCCCGGACTCGGGCATGGGCCCTGGCGAACTGCTCGCCACAATCCGTACCGTACGGCCGCCGCGCCCGCCCGCCCGCGCGAGAGCCTGGTCATAGGCCTTGCGAAGGACCTGAAACGCTTCGGCGTCGTCCTCCGGGTTGGTCAGCTTCAGACGCGCGGCGTAGGCGCGGCGTATGGCCGTCGTATCGGTGGTCTGCTCAATCCCTAGGGTCGACCAGATCGTATTTCCCGTCACAGCCAGGTCTCGCCCTCAAGCATGTCGAGGTGCTTGAGAAAGGCGTCGCGCGCGTGCTCGACAGCCCTGGGATCCTGCCGGTCCAGCACGGCCTCGAACTCGGCGATGCACCGCGAGACGAAGGCCCGGCGGTCGCCGAGGAAGGCCTCATAGCAGCGCGCGCCGCGCGCCAGGGCGTGGCGATTGGCGTCGCTGTCGCGAGGATGATGTTTGATCTCGGCCAGGCGCAGGCGACGCTGTTCCAGCTCCGCGGCGGTCATGGTGTCGTCATCCATGATCACCAACTCGCGCCGGAGTCCCGTTTTCGGCACAAAAACATCAACTTCGAGAAGGCCATTAATGTCATAGGTGAAGCGCACCTCCACCTGCACCTCCCCGGCCGCGCCCGCCGGCACCTCGACCTCCAGGGCGCCCAGTCTGACGTTGTCGGCCACCAGCCGCGCCTCGCCCTGGAACACCCCAAGGTTCACCCGTTTCTGGTTGTCCTGCAGGGTAAAGAAGCTCTGCACCCGGCTGGCGGGAATGACCGTGTTGCGCTCGATGATCGGCGAGAAGAGGCCCGCGCGCACCTGGCCATTCGACGTCCGCTCTCCGGATTCGACCCCCAGGGTGTAGGGGCAGACATCCGTCATGACGACTTCCGACAGGGCGGCGTCGCGCGATTTCAGCCCCGCCTGCACCGCCGCCCCGATCGCCACCGCCTCGTCCGGGTGGACGGTGTTGGGGGGAAACCGGCCGAACATCCGCGTCACCGTGCGCCGAACAACCGGCATCCGGGTCGCGCCGCCGACCAGGACGATTTCCTGGAGTTCCTCGGCCTTGATGTTGCTGTCGCGCAGCGATCGCAACACGGGCTCACGCAGCCGGGTCAGCAACGGCGCCACCAGGATCTCGAATTCGTCGGCGCTGATCTCCCACTCCAAGCTCGCCTCGCGCCATTGGAGGGTCATGGTCGCCGCCGGCTGGTCCGACAGCGCGCGGCGCGCCCGCTCGGCGGCCTCGCGCAGGCGCTGGGCCAGCACCGGGTCGCCCCGATCCTTGACGTTCAGCGCCGCGCCGTGGCGGGCGCAAAAGGCCTCGATCAGGGCCTCGTTGAAATCCTCGCCGCCCAGACGGTTGTCGCCCGTCGAGGCCCGCACCTCGATCACCCCTTCGAACATCTCCAGGATCGACACATCGAAGGTGCCGCCGCCGAGATCGAAAACCAGGAACCGGCTCTCATTGGCCAGTTCGTGGATGCCATAGGCCAGGGCCGCGGCGGTGGGCTCATTGAGCAGACGCTCGACCTTCAGTCCCGCCAGCTGGCCCGCCCGGCGGGTGGCGGTGCGTTGCTTGTCGTTGAAATAGGCTGGAACCGTGATCACCGCCTCGGTGACCGGCTCGCCCAGGAAGGCCTCGGCGTCGGCCTTGAGCCGCTGGAGCAGGAGCGCCGACAGCTCCTCCGGAAGAAACTCCCGTGCGCCGAGCTTGGTCTTGCGGCTGGTGCCCATGTATCGCTTGAAGGCGGTGACCGTCTGCAGGGGGTGCGTCGATTGCCGCTCGCGCGCGGCCAGACCGACCAGCACCTCGCCCGTGTCTTCGTCGAAGCTGACGGCGGACGGGGTCAGCCTATGCCCGAGACTGTTGGGAATAAGCTCGGCGGCGCCATTGCGCCAAACGCCCACACCACTGTTGGTGGTGCCCAGGTCAATTCCGATAATCACATAGGCCCCCAGCGAACACCTAGGCTCCCTAGCCTGTAAAGGATGGGGCGGGAAGACCGGGCGGGCGTCAGGCCAACTCCCCGGGGCGCCGGCGCCGCTTCTGTGGACTGAACTCGGCCCAGGCGACGCCGCCGAGCACGCCGCCCGCGAACAGCATCGGCAGCCAGACTAGGCCGCCCACCCGCCGGTGCTCCGGCGGATGCGGCGCTGGCGGCGGGGGCGGCTCGGACGGGCTCGTTTGGGTCGATGCGGGCGTCGTGACCGGCGTTGGCGAGCCCTCCGGCGCCGACGGGAACGCGCTCGCGGCGCTGCTGTCCGGAAGACTGACCGTCGGAACAGACGAATCGGCGCTGCTCGCGCCGCTCTGGGCGAACAGCGCCCGGCTGAGCGGCACGGCGATGAAGAGCAGGGCGGCGATAAGCCTCACCCATGTCAAAGGTCGCAAAAGGGCCCCTTCCCCGGCTCACGGCGCCCCAACCATCGACGCCGCCCCGCAGGAGACCGATGGTCGGCACGCCTTGTCAAGGCGAGGGAGGGTCTGGCGCCGAGGCCCGCCAAGTCGCTAAGGTCGGGCTTCCAGCGGTATCCAAGGGAGGCGGCCGATCATCATCGTGGACACACGCGGCCACCGCTGCCCGGTTCCGACCCTTCGGCTGCGGCGAGCCTTGGAAAGGGCCGCGCCGGGCGCGCGCGTCCGCCTGATCGCCGACGACCCCCTCGCGCTGATCGATGTGCCGATCTTTGTGAAACAAGCCGGCCAAACGATTGAATATCAATCGAATGAAGGCGACTTGATCACGTTCCAGATCGTCAAGGCCGCGCCGCCTTGTTGACGGCGGGCCGTGGGGTCTGAACCACTCCGCCCTCCATGAAGATCTCAGTCTCCGTGGCCAGGGCCGCGCCGAAGAAGATGGCGTTCACGTTCCACGACAGCCAGATCAGCATCACCACCACGGCGGCGATGGAGCCGTAGGTGGCGCCGAAGTGGGCGAACTGTTCGACATAGAAGGCGCTGGCCCAGGACGCGCCGAGGGATAGGCCCGCCGCCGCCAGGCCGCCGGCGATGGAGGGCCGCCAGGCCACCGGCCGGCGCGACATGGCGAAGCGGTAGATCAGGGTCAGGCCCAGGGTCAGGCCGATCGAGGCCCAGGTCCACTCGCTGTAGAACCAATGCACCCCCTTGAGCGGCGACAGGTGCATGGCCGCCGCCGTCAGCCGCACGGCCAGGAAGACGCCGGTCATGAAACTGGTCATGGCGAAGGCCGCGGCCAGGGCGCCCATGGCCAGGAGGTTGAAGCTCCAGAAGCTGAGCGGGGCGTCCTCGTCATGGATGAACGACAGGCCCGCCAGCAGAGCCTTGAACCCCCTGTGGGCCGCGTAGAGGCCGACGACACCGGCAATCACGCTCTGGGCCGAAACGGCGCGGATGGGGGCGTGGGCGAGGCGCAGCAGCTCGTTCTGGAACAGGGCGTGGGCGCCGGGGGGCAGAAGCCGCGAGAAGACGTCGGCCTGCGCCACCGCCTGCTCGGGGGTCAGGAGCAGGCTGTAGACGCCCAGCAGCATGGCCAGGGCCGGAAACACCGCCAGCAGGGCGAAGAACGACACCCCGCCGGTGTAGAGCATCACATCGCGGCCCCAGAGCCGCGCCAGCGACTTGCCCAGCACGCGCCGCGCCACCGGCGCCCAATGCGCCAGATGCTCGCGTCGCACGCTCAATCGTCGCAAATCCATGAAACCGGACATAAGGCGTTCGGGGGGGCTGTCGATAGGGGCAATAGCGGAACGGCGCGCCATCGCAAGATGACGCGCCGCCGGGGGATGTCGTCCATCCCGCTCAGGGCGCCGTTACGGGGGGACGGGACGGGCGCGCCTGATGAGGGCAAATATCTCCCGCAACCCCTGAACGGGAAATGAACGAAAAATGCTTTCCGCACCTGGGGGCCGACGCCCGCGGATTCGCGGGCGGCCCTAGAGGGCGCCGACAGCCTTGAGCCGCTCCACCTCCTCCGCGGCGAACCCCCAGTCGGTCAGCGCCGTGTCACTGTGGGCGCCGATGGCCGGCGGCGGCCCCTGGACGGCGCCGGGGGTGGCGGAGAACCGCGGCGCCGGGGCGGGCTGGACCACGCCCTCGATGGTGACGAAGGTCTGGCGCGCGGCGTTATGGGCGTGCTTGGGCGCCTCCTCCAGGGTCAGAACCGGGGCGAAGCAGACATCGGTGCCGGCCATCAGGTCGCACCATTCGTCGCGGGTCTTGGTGCGGATCACCGCCGCCAGCTTGGCGCCCAACTCCGGCCATTCGTCGCGGCTCATCTGGTTCTTGAACTGTGGATCGGTAATGCCCGTCTTTTCAAGCAGCAAGGCGTAGAATTGCGGCTCGATGGAGCCGATGGAAATCCAGCCACCATCGCTGCATTGGTAGGTGTCGTAGAAGTGGGCGCCGCCATCGAGGAGGTTGCCCCGCCGCTCGTCCTTCCACATCCCCGAGCCCTTCATGCCGTAGAACATGGCCATCAGGGAGGCGGCGCCATCGCTCATGGCGCAGTCGATCACCTGCCCCTGCCCGGTCGCCCGGGAATGGATCACCCCGGCCAACAGGCCGAAGGCGAGGTAGAGGGCGCCGCCGCCGAAGTCGCCGACCAGATTCAGCGGCGGGATCGGCTTGTCCTCGGTGCCGATGGCGTGCAGGGCGCCGGAGATGGCGATGTAGTTCATGTCGTGGCCGGCGGCGTTGGCGAAGGGGCCGGTCTGGCCCCAGCCGGTCATGCGGCCGAACACCAGCTTGGGATTGCGCTTCAGCGCCACGTCAGGCCCCAGGCCCAGGCGCTCCATCACGCCAGGGCGGAAGCCCTCGAAGACCACGTCGGCGGTCTCCATCAGCTTCAGGCAGGTCTCGACCGCCTCGGGATGTTTCAGGTCCAGGGCGATGGATCGGCGGCCGCGGCCGGTGACGTCGAACTTGGAGCCCCTGCCCGGCCCCTTGCGGTCGATCCGCACCACGTCGGCGCCCAGGTCCGACAGCAGCATGCCGCAGAACGGTCCCGGTCCGATGCCGGCGAATTCGACGATCTTCAGTCCTGTCAGCGGGCCCTGGGCCATATGTTCAATTCCCTATGGTATTTTGTCGTTAACCAACGATCGGTAACGCTTGAATCGCCATATCCGTCGCTGTCGGGAAAGCCGGCGTCTGCTAGGGTGTGGCGAGCGAGTCCGGCAGTAGGCTAGCGACTCCGCGCGGTTCGGAAAACGGCGCCGCAGCGTCAACGAGGAGAAGAGTTTTTGGTGGCCCTCCACGCGCGCGTCCTGATCGTCGCCAAGGACGACGCCCTCGCCGGTCCGCTGGCCGAGGGACTGGACCGCCTCGGCTGGCGCACGGTGACCGCGCGAGGCCCCTACGCCGCCATCGCCGCCCTGGGCGACATGGAGATCGAGGTGGCGATTATCGACGCCACCGGCGGCGTGGAAGACGCCCTCACCCTCGCCCGCCGCATGCGCGCCGCCTGCGCCCCCCGGCGTCTGCCGGTGATCGCCATCGGCGTTCCGGGCCTCGGCCCCGACGCGGCCGGCTTCGACCTGACCCTGGCCCCGCCCCTGCACCCGGCCCAGGCGGCCCTGCGGCTGGAATCCCTTGTGCGAATGACCATCGCCGAGGAGGAGTTCGAGCTGCGGGTGGAGACCTTCGGCGAACACGGCCGCCAGCTCGCCCTGCCGGATGAGGTCGGCGGGACCTATCGGGTCCTGGCCATCGGCGAGCCGGATCCCCAGTTCCTCGCCCTCTCCAACGCCCTCGCCCGCAGCGGCGCCGAGGTGATCGGCGCCTTCACCGCCTATACGGCCTTCGACTATCTGCACGAGCGCGCCTTCGACGCCGTAGTGCTCTGGGCCGGGGAGAACCAGGCCGAGGCCCTCTCCATCGCCACCGGGATGCGCCGCAACACCAAGCTCTACCACGTGCCGGCCATGCTCTATCTGCAGTCGCCGGCGCAGATCGGCCTGGCCGAAGCCTTCCACCGCGGCGTCTCCGACCTCGCCACCCCCGAGACCCCCGCCGCCGACACCGCCGGCCGGGTGATCGAGCTCGCCCGCACCTACCGCCGCCAGAACGCCATCCGCCAGGCCCTGGAAAAGGCCCGCCGCTCCGGCCTGATGGACGCCGCCACCGGTCTCTTCACCCGCGACCTCTTCGCCGCCCACCTCGCGCGCCTCGTCCAGGCCTCGCGCCTGCGCAACCGCCCCCTCTCCATCTGCGTCCTGCGCGTCGCCGACCGGCCCGAGACCGCCCTCGCCCGCCGGGGCGGCTGGCTGGACCGGGCGGTGCCGCAGATCGGCTCGATGATCGGCCGCCTCGTCCGCGCCGAGGACACCGCCGCCCGGCTTGGCCCGGAAATCTTCGCCCTCGCCCTGCCGGCCACCAGCCAGGCCGCCGCCCGCGCCGCCGGGGAGCGCATCTGCGCGGTCATCGCCTGCACCGCCTTCGACGCCGGCGACCAGAAACCGGCCTTCGTGGTCGACTTCGATATCGGCGTGGCCGAGGTCGAGCCCGGCGAAAACGCCGCCCGCGCCCTGGAACGCGCCGCGGCCAAGGCGGCGCAGCTGAAGGCCGGCTGATTTTAGGGGACGAATAGGATGCCGATGAACGCGATGTGCGCGGGCTCGAACCTGCCGATGCAGAGTTTTCTGATTCCCATGGCCATCGCCCTTGGGGTCATCTTCCTGCGCAGCCGACAGGCGCGGCGGCTACGGGTTGAAATGCTCTGGGTCAGGCCGGCGATCTTCATGGTTCTGCTGGGTGTCAGCCTCTACACCGAACCGCCGATCTTGACGGCGACCAGCCTGGCGATCCTCGGCGTCGGCCTGGTGCTAGGCTGCGGCCTCGGCTGGCAGCGCGGCCGGTTGATGCAGATTCACGTCAATCCCGAAACCCACGAGCTCAGCGCCCAGCCTTCCGTACTGGGCCTGATCCTGATCGTCGCCCTGATGGCGATCCGCTTCGGCCTGCGGGGCGTGCTGTGTCAGTACGCCCAGACCTGGCATCTGCCCCTGGTGGCGATCAGCGACGCCTTCACCCTGTTCATCGTCGCCGTCTTCGTCACCCAGGGTCTGGAAATGTGGTTGCGGGCGCGGCGGCTCCTGACCGAGGCGCGAGCAGGCGGACCAACCGCCGTCTAGGTCTCGTTCTGCTGAGAGGGACTATTCGACTGCCGCCCCGCGCCGCCCAGACGTCGGGCCGCCAGGGCGCCCACTAACAGCACGACGCCCAGCGCCAGGAACGACGCGGCCCTGACCACGCCCTCCAGACGGGCCATGTCGAACAGGAAGACCTTGAGGGTGGTCCCGAGCAGGATCGCCAGGGCCAGCCAGCGCAGGGGCGGGTCGCGGCGGCTCGCGCCAAACCCCAGGACGACAAGGCCGAACAGCGCCCAGACGGCGGAGAAGGTCCAGGTCTCCAGGCTGGCTTCGCGCAAGGGCGCGCGCATGGCGCCGCCGTGAAAGGCGAAGCGGACGGCGAGGGTCAGCCAGACGAAGACCTCGATTCCGGTGGCGACCAGCGCCGCGTGCGCCAGGATCGGCCGGCCGGTTCGCCGCGCGACCAGGGCCAGCGCCGCGCCAAGGCCGCAGGCCGCCGCCAGAATCGCGGCCAGCAGGATCGGCGCCTGCAGATCGCCGTCGAGGGGCCCCCACCAAGGGCTGTCCACATAGGCCAGCAGCCAGAGCGCCAGGGCGATGGCCAGCCCGCCAACGCCATTCGCGGCCAAGGCGATGGTCTCGGCGTGCGCCCCCGCTCCCGCGAAACGCCGCCGCAATCCCTCCGTCATCAACGCCACGCCCAGCACCGCCGCGCCATAGGCGGCGATCTCGGCATAGCCGAAGCCAGGCCCGTCGAGCACCGACCCCTGAAACAGCCGGCGAAGCTCACTGATCAGCCAGACGCCGAGGAACACCAGGGCGGCCGCCAGGGTCCAGACCGCCAGGCCGCCGGCCCGCCCCGTCAGACGCCGCGCCGCCCGGCCGAGGATCAGGGCCGGCGCCAGCAGACCCAGCAGCAGGCCGTCGATCAACGGCGGGCCGATCACCGGGCCGCCGTCGCCCCACCAGGGATGGTGAGCCAGGACCTGCCAGATCAGGCCGTGCACGGCGCCGACCGCGAGCAGAACCGGGCCGCGCGCCCGGCCCAGGGGGGTGGCCGCGCCACGCAGGCTCAGCATCAGGCCGGTGACGAGCAGCAGCAGGGTCCGCAGCGACGCCAGGGTGAAGGGGTCGAGCCCGGCCACCTCTCCGGCCTTGGGCGCGGCGAAGGCCTGCAGCGCCAGGAAGGCGCCCAGGAGGGCGGTGATCACGGCCAGGGTGGAGACCGTCTCCCGGCTGGCGGCGACATCGCCTCGCCGCCTCAAAACGCCCCAGGTCGCGCTCTGGGCCGCGACGGCGCCGGCGGCGATGGCGCCCATCATCCACCAGGACATCTCGCCGTTCACCGCGGCCCCCGCGATCGGTCGTGTCAGCAGGACAGCGAAGGCGGCCAGGCAGGCCACCGCCGCCGTCTCGGCGAAGCCTCGCCATCTGACGCGAAGGGCGAGACCGGCGAGGGCCAGACCCAGCAGGCCATAGGCGGTGGGCGTGACCCGCTCGTCCAGGCCCGCCCGCAGGGCCAGGCCGAAAGCCTCGGCGGCGGCGGCGATCCAGGCGGCGGGGATCAGGTCGTCGGTGGTCTCCGCGGCGCGGCGGACCAGCAGCCACGCGCCGCTGGCCAGCAGCAGGGCGAAGGCCGTATCGATGGCCCAGTCCCAATCGGGGGCGGCGGCGGCCAGGGCCGGGGCCGCGAGGGTCAGGCAAAGCGCCGCGCCGCCCGCCCCGATCAGCGCCGCCTCGCGGGGGCGCTGGGAGGCGCGCGCGGCGTCGAACCCCGTCGCGGCAAGGGCGGCGATGGCCGGGGCCAGCCAGAGGGCGTGCAGGTCGTGTGGCCCAAACAGGTCGACAATCAGAACGCCAAGCGCTGTCGCGGCGGCGGGGACGATCAGGATGCGGGGGCTGGTCCCCAGGCGCCGAATGGCGAGGGCCAGGGCGGCGAGCAGGGCGGCGGTGGCGATGGCCGCATAGGGGCCCAAGCCGCCGCCTTGGGTCAGCCACAGGAGTGGGATCAACAGGCTTGATCCCAGGGCCGCGGCCAGGATCAGATGGGCAAAGGGGCGTCGGTCCGGCGGCGCCCTGGGCGATGACCAAAGGTCGGCGGCGAAGGTCAGGGCCGGGGCCGCCGCGGTCAAGAGGCAGGCTCCGCCGACATCGCTAGCGATCTCGCGGCCAAGGGCCCAGAGGCCCGCCCCCGCCAGGGCGATAGCCCCGGCCAAGGTCCAGCGGCGCAGGCCGGCCGCCGCCATGCCTGTGGCGAGAATCAGGGCGACGTAGAGATCCAGCGGCCATCCGGCCCAGTCGCCGCCGGTGACCACCGGAACGGCGAAAGCCCCGGCGATCGCCAGCACGCCGAGGGGCTCGCCATGCATCAGGGCCAAGGCCAGCAGGCCGACCGACACCGCCGCGAGGAGAACCGCCGCCGCCTCGCCGGGAATGAAGCCGTAGAGCCGATAGGCGGCCCAGATGGCGGCGTAGAGGATGGCCGCGCCGGCGGCCGTGGTCAGGCCTGCCACCAGGAGGTTCGGCTCGATCCGGCCCTTGAGACCGCGTCGCAGGACCTCGCCCACCCCCAGGGACAAGACGCCCACCACGCTCGCCGCGACGATGCGCAAGCCAGGCGTGAAAAGACCCCGCTGGGCCGCATAGGCCACGAGCAAAAGGCCGCCGAGGGCCAGGGCGCCGCCGCCGATCCAGGCCAGGCCGTTTTCGGAAAGCCAGTCGGCGACGGAGCGTTGGGACAGATCGAACGTCGGGATCAGCGGCGGCGGCCGATCGGCGGCCTCTGGGGCCGGCGCCTCGACAAAGGCGGCGGCAGGGATCGCGACCAAGGCCGCTTCGACCGGCGCCGGGAAAGGCGCCGCCTGCGGAATATCGGCGACGGGGGCCGGGTCTGGCGCGCGCTCCGCCGCCGGCGCGCTCCGAGGCGCGATCTGCGGGAACTGTGAGCGCCGGTCCATTAACCGGCCGAGGGTCGACTTCAGGTCGGAGACCTGCGTCTGCAGAATGATGCACCAGGCCAGCAGGCCCAGGGTGACCAGGGCGATCACGCCGTCCATCAGCCCCTGCCCCTTGGTTCAGGCCGCAAAGCCCCGGCCGTCACCAGATCCGCACCCGATCCGCCGGCGCCAGATAGAGTTTGTCGGTGGGCGCGATGGGGAAGGCCGCATACCAGGCGTCGACGTTCCGCACGATGCCGTTGACCCGATAGATTTCCGGGCTGTGGACGTCGCGCACCAGCTGGTCGCGGACGGCGTCCTCCCGGCGAACGTCGCGCCAGGACTGGGCGTAGGCCAGGAAGAAGCGCTGATCGCCGGTCAGGCCGTCGATCACCTTGTCCGGCTTGCCGCCGAGGGCCGCGTGGTAGGCGTCGTAGGCCACCAGGATGCCGCCGAGGTCAGCGATGTTCTCACCCGTGGTCTGGTCGCCCTTCACATGCACGCCGGGATACGGCGAATAGGTGTCGTACTGGGCGTTGAGCTTGTGGGCCTGGGCCTTGAACTGGTCGGCGTCGGCCTTGCCCCACCAATCGGACAGGGCGCCGTTTCCATCAAACTGGCGGCCCTGGTCGTCGAAGCCGTGGGTCATCTCATGGCCGATCACCCCGCCGATACCGCCGAAGTTGGCGGCCATGTCGGCGTTGGGGTCGAAGTACGGCGGCGCCAGGATAGCGGCCGGGAAGACGATCTCGTTCTGGCTGGGGTTGTAGTAGGCGTTCACCGTCTGCGGGGTCATGTGCCATTCGGCGCGATCGACCGGATCGTTGAAGCGCTTCACCTCGCGCCGCCACTCGAAGCGCTGGAAGGCGTGCACGTCGCCGATCGCGTCGTCGGGCGAGACCTTCAGCGCCGAATAATCCCGCCAGACGTTGGGATAGGCGATCTTCACGGTCAGCTTGGCCAGCTTGGCGCGAGCCTTGGCCTTGGTCTCGGCGCTCATCCAGTCGAGATGGTCGATACGCTCGCCGAGGGCGACCTTCAGCCGACCCACCAGGTCGTCGATCTTGGCCTTGGCCTCGGGCGGGAAGTAGTCGGCCACGTAGAGGCGGCCCACCGCCTCGCCCATGCCCTGGTCCACGAAGTCGACGCCGCGCTTCCAGCGGGGCAGTTCGGTGAGCTGACCACGCAGCAGTTTCAGCCGGAAGTCGAAATAGGCCTGATCGAACCGGTGAGCCAGCACAGGGGCCGCGGTGTCGGCCACATGGAAGGCCGCCCAGGCCTTGAGGGTCGACATCGGCGCCGCGGCGAAGTCGGCGGCGATCTTAGGCAGGGCGGTGTTCTGGCGGACGACAACGTGATCGACGCCGCCCAGGCCGCTGGCGGCCATGAACCGCGCCCAGTCAAAGCCCGGCGCGGCGGCCTGAAGCGCCGAGACGGTCATGGGGTTGTAGGTTTTCACCGGATCGCGGCCCTCGGCGCGGCTCCAGCTATCGGTGGCGATCTGGGTCTCGAAGGCGACCACGGCTTCAGCCGCCGCGTCGGGATCGGGCCAGCCGGCCAGCGTCAGCATCTGGGCGACATAGGCCTGGTAGGCGGCCTTCTTCTTGGCGAACCCCGGCTGCAGATAATAGTCCCGATCCGGCAGGCCGAGGCCGCCCTGGGCGATGGACGCTGTGTAGCGGTCCGGCGCCTTTTCGTCGGCGCTGATCCCCATACGGAAGATCGAGGCCTGGAAGCTCTCGTGGCCCCCGCCCATCAGGGCGGCGAGGTCGGCGCGGGTGGCCGCACGGCGGATGGCCGCGAGGTCCGGCGCGATCGGCGCGGCGCCCAGGGCCTCGATCCGCGCCTCGTCCATGAAGGCGCGGTAGGCGGCGTGGATCTTCACCGCGTCGACGGCGGCCGCGCCGTGAACCGTGGCGGGATCGGCCTCCAGAATGGTGCGTACGTGCGCCTCGGCGCCTTCGGTCAGGATCGCGTCCACGCCCCAGCCTGACCGGTCCGACGGAATCGGCGTCTTGGCGACCCAGGTCCCGTTGACGTAGCTGAAAAAGTCGTCGCCCGGGCGCACCGAGGCGTCCATGCCGGCGGTGTCGAGGCCCCAGTCGCCGTACTGGGGCGCGGCGGGCGCAGCCCCGGCCCGAACCGCCGTCAGGACGCAGGCGAGCGCCGCCGCCGCCAAGAAGACTGTTCGAACACGCGACATGGTCACCCCCACCCTGGGCGCCCATCATGCATGGCGCCGGCGATGGCGCAACGGCGGCCCTTGGCGCGATCCGGCCGATCAGGCCGCCAGGGCGATCCCCGCCAGTTCGGTCAGGATGCGCTCGGCGGCGGCGAGGCGGGCGTCCGGCTGGTCCCACTCGCCCCTGACCACCACCTTGTTGTCCGGCCGCAGCCGCCACACCGCCGCCCGCTTCTGGATGAAGGGCACCAGGCCGGCGGGGTTGGCGAAATGGTCGTCGCGGAAGCTGATCACCGCGCCCTTCGGACCCACGTCGATCTTGGCGACATTGGCCTGGCGGCAGAGGCCCTTGATGGCCACCACCTTGAGCAGCTGGCCGGCCTCCTCAGGCAGGGGCCCGAACCGGTCGATCAGTTCGGCGGCCAGGGCCTCGCGGTCCTCCGGCCGTTCGGCTTCGGACAGGCGGCGATAGAGGGCCAGGCGCACGTTCAGGTCCGGCACATAGTGCTCGGGGATCAGCACGGCCGCGCCGGTGTTGATCTGCGGCGACCAGCCGCGGGCTGCGTCCACCACCTCGGCGCCGTGGGTCTTCAGCTCGGCGACCGCGTCCTCCAGCATCTGCTGGTAGAGTTCGACCCCGATCTCGCGGATGTGGCCGGTCTGCTCCTCGCCCAGCAGATTGCCGCCGCCGCGGATGTCCAGGTCGTGGCTGGCCAGCTGGAAGCCGGCGCCCAGGCTGTCCAGGGACTGCATCACCTTCAACCGCTTTTCGGCCGAGTGGGTGAGCTGCTTCTGCGCGGGCGTCGTCAGATAGGCATAGGCCCGCGCCTTGGCCCGGCCGACCCGGCCGCGCAGTTGATAGAGCTGGGCGAGGCCGAACATGTCCGCGCGGTGGATGATCAGGGTGTTGGCGGTGGGGATGTCGAGGCCCGACTCCACGATGGTGGTCGACAGCAGCACATCGTACTGGCCATCGTAGAAGGCGCTCATCACGTCTTCCAGCTGGGTCGGCGCCATCTGACCGTGGCCGACGACGAACTTCACCTCGGGCGCCTGCTCGCGCAGGAACTTCTCGATCTCGGTCAGGTCCTTGATCCGCGGCACGACGAAATAGGTCTGGCCGCCGCGATACTTCTCGCGCAGCAGGGCCTCCCTGATGACCACCGGGTCGTGCGGGGTGATGTAGGTGCGCACCGAGAGGCGGTCGACCGGCGGGGTGGCGATGATCGACATCTCGCGGATGCCCGACAGCGCCATCTGCAGGGTGCGCGGGATCGGCGTCGCCGAGAGGGTCAGCATGTGCACCTCGGCGCGCAGCGCTTTCAGCGCCTCCTTGTGCTTGACCCCGAAGTGCTGCTCCTCGTCGACCACCACCAGGCCCAGGTCGGCGAAGCCCACCTGTTTGGACAGCACCGCATGGGTGCCGATGACGACCTCGACCTCGCCCTTCTTGAGTTCCTCGCGGGTCTGGTTGGCCTCCTGGGTCGGCACGAGACGCGAGAGGCGGCGCACCTTTACCGGCCAGCCGTGGAAGCGCTCGGTGAAGGTCTTGTAGTGCTGGCGGGCCAGCAGGGTGGTGGGGCAGACCACGGCCACCTGTTTGCCGCTCATCGCGACCACGAAGGCGGCGCGCAGGGCGACCTCGGTCTTGCCGAAGCCCACGTCGCCGCAGATCAGCCGGTCCATCGGCTTGCCGGAGGCGAGGTCCGCCAGGACGTCGCCGATGCTGTTGAGCTGGTCTTCCGTCTCCTCGTAGGGGAAGCGGGCGCAGAACTCGTCGTAGAGGCCGGCGGGCGGGTCGATTTCGCCGGTGGTCTTCAGCATGCGGGCCGCCGCGATGGCGATCAGCCCCTCGGCCATCTCGCGCAGCCGCTCCTTGGCCCGCGCCTTGCGCGCCTGCCAGGCCGCGCCGCCGAGGCGGTCCAGCTGCACCCCCTCGACCTCGGCCCCGTAGCGCGTCAGGAGGTCGATGTTCTCCACCGGCAGGTAGAGTTTCGAGTCGCCGCCGTACTCGATCTCCAGACAGTCGTGGTCCGCCTCCTGGATCTCCAGGGTCTTCAGGCCAAGATAGCGGCCGATGCCGTGGTCGATGTGGACGACCAGGTCGCCGGGGGTCAGGGACGAGGCTTCGGCCAGGAAGTTCTGCGCCCGTCGCCGCCGGCGCGGCCGGGCCAGGCGGTCGCCGAGGATGTCGGTCTCGGAGATCACCGCCAGGCTGTCGGTCTCGAAGCCGGTGTCGAGGGGCAGAACCACCCGCTGCGGCCGTTTTGGATCCGCCGCCTTGGCCGCCTGCCAATAGGCGGAGAAGGCGATGTCCTTCAGCCCGTGGTCGGCCAGCATGGCGCCCAGCCGCTCGGAGGAGCCCTCCGACCAGGAGGCGAACAGCACCCGCTTGCCGGCGGCGGCGAGTGTCTTGGCGTGGTCGGCGGTGGCCTCGAACAGGT
>FTAI01000506.1_pt1 | contig 21675 bp, 20 predicted proteins | sample 1638941 | NCBI WGS metagenome assembly FTAI01 (sample SAMEA3914813, study PRJEB12502) | metagenome | biome: forest; material: soil | place: Canada | collected 2011-07-07 | depth 0.3 m | reverse complement strand
TGGCGACGCGGCGGCGGCGCATGGCGGGAGTCTTCGCCGAGCTCGACGCCGTGACGGCGCGGCTGATCGCCGAGCGGGAAACCAGCCCCAAGGGAGGGGACTTGCTGGCCCGGCTGATCGAGGCCCGGGACACCGAGGGCGGGGCCCGCATGACCGCCGCGGAAGTGCGCGACCAGGTGGTGACCATCTTCCTGGTCGGCCACGAGACCTCGGCGGTGGCCATGGCCTGGACCTGGTATCTGATGTCGCAGCATCAGGACGTCGAGGCGAAGCTGCACGCCGAACTGGACACGGTGCTGGGCGGAGGGGCGCCGACGCACGAGGACCTGCCAAAACTGGCCTACGCTCGGATGGTGATCGAGGAGGCCATGCGCCTCTATCCGCCGGCGCCGGGGACATCCACTCGCGTGGCCCTGAGCACCGACGAGGTCTGCGGGGTTGCGATCCCAAAGGGAAGCCCGGTCGTCGTGGCGCCGTGGGTCACCCACCGACACCGCGCCATATGGGACCGTCCAGAACGGTTCGATCCCGGCCGCTTCGCCAAGGACGCGCCGGAGCGGCCCCGGTTTTCCTATCTGCCGTTCGGGGCCGGACCTCGGGTCTGCATCGGGGCCAGCCTGGCGATGACCGAGCTTCTGATCATCCTGGCCACGCTGGCGCAGCGATATCGGTTGCGGCTGCCGGCGGGGCATGTGGTGGAACTGCAACACCAGATCTCGTTGCGGCCCAGGGGCGGGCTGCCGATGATCGTGGAGCGGCGGTGACTTTGTTCTCTTCCCCCTGGCGCAGCGGCGGGCAAGTGGCTCGGCGCCAGCGTCGCCGAGACGAGGGGGCTCCAGCAGAGTGGAAGAGCCAGCGTCAAGCTGCAGCCCCTTCCCCGCTTCGCAGATACTTCCCTCACCACTCACATGGGATCTTCGTTCAGGGCAAGAGAAGGCCGTCAGCCGGCTTGGTGCGCCTTCACCAGGTCCAGCACGTGGTGCAGGCTGTCGGCGATGGCGACGGCGAGGTCGCGCATTTCGTCGGTGGGGGCCAAGAGGTCGGGGACCATCACCGTCATCATGCCCGCTGCGTGGGCGGCGCGGACGCCGTTGTAGGAGTCTTCCAAGCCCAGGCATTCCTCCGGCGGCACGCCAAGCGCCTTGGCGGCGGTAAGGAAGGGGTCCGGCGCGGGCTTGCCGTTGGCGTAGTCGCCGCGGGCGATCACGGCATTGAAGCGGGCGAGGACGCCGTTGGGCTCCAGGTGGCGGCGAACCGAATCATGGCTCGACGAGGTGGCGATGGCGCGGGGAATCTTCAGTTCGTCCAGATGGTCGAGCAGTTCGCGCACGCCGGACTTCAGCAGATCCTCGCCGAGTGTCAGGACGCGGAACCGCTCGGTGGCGTCCGCGAACAGGGCCTCGCCGTCGTAGTCCGGCCCGTAGAACTCGCCCAGAACCTGGAGGCTGTGGCTGAGCGGCGTACCGATCATGCGGTTGAAGACGTCCACCGGCAGGGGTGGCCCCCGATCGGCGGCGGCGGCCAGGATCACGTCCTTGTAGCGGACCTCGGTGTCCAGCAGCAGGCCGTCCATGTCGAAGACGACGGCGCGAATCGGGCGGGGAAAGACCATGGATGCACCTAGAGGGGCGGCCGGACCTTGCCCAGTCCTTTCAAAGTCACGATTGGTCTCAGTCGGTAACGAAGGCGTCCTGGCCGTAGCCCTGGAAGTAAAGCAGCGCCGTCAGGTCGGTGTGGTCGATCTTGGCGTCGGCCTGGTCCGCGACGATGGGCTTGGCGCGGTAGGCGACGCCCAGGCCCGCCGCCTCGATCATGGCCAGGTCGTTGGCGCCGTCGCCTAGCGCCAGGGTCTGGTGCAGGCCAAGCCCGAGGGCGGCGGCCTCCTGGTTCAGCGCCGCCAGCTTGGCCGCCCGGCCCAGGATCGGCTCGGCCACTTCGCCGGTGAGCTCGGCGCCGTCGTCCAGCAGGCGGTTGGAGCGATGGGCGTGGAAGCCGGCGGCGGCCGCCACGCGCGTCGTGAAGAACTCGAACCCGCCGGAAACCAGCACGCACCGCGCGCCATGCGCCGCCATGGTCCGCACCAGGGTCCGCGCGCCGGGGTTCAGGCGCACGCGCTCGTCATAGGTCTTCTGCAACGCGTCCAGACTGAGGCCCTTGAGCATCGTCACGCGCTCGCGCAGGGCCGCCTCGAACTCCAACTCGCCGCGCATGGCCCGCTCGGTGATGGCGCCGATCTGTGCTTTCAGGCCCGCGAAGTCGGCCAGTTCGTCCAGGCATTCGCAGCCGATGATGGTGGAATCCATGTCGGCGATCAGCAGCCGCTTCTTGCGTCCCTCGGCCATCTGGGCGCAGACGTCCACCGGCAGGCGGGACAGGACACTGTCGGCGTGGGCGCGCAGCATGGTCGGATCCGTACCCTGCACCAGGATCTCCGCGGCCCCGTCGCCAAGGATCTGGGTTTCCTCCACGGGGCGCCCGGCCATGGCCACGGCCTCCATGGCCAGCGGCAGGACCTCCTGCAGGGTGTCGTAGTCCGGCGTGACAAGGGTGAGCGCGAGCAGCATGGATCCGTCGGGATGGACTTGAGCGGCGATGAGCCCCGCATCTGGCTGATCGCCGGCCCCACGGCAAGCGGCAAGTCCGCCCTGGCCCTGCGCCTGGCCCAGGCCGTGGGCGGCGAGATCGTGAACGCCGACTCCATGCAGCTGTATGCGGACCTGCAGGTGCTGACCGCCCGGCCGGCGCGGGAAGAGACCCTGCTGGCGGCGCACCACCTGTTCGGGGTCGCCGACGCCGCCGACGGCTGGTCGGTGGGCCGCTGGCTCGACGCCGCGCGCGCCGTGCTGGAGGACGTCGCCCGCTGGCGGCGCTCGGCCATCGTCGTGGGCGGCACGGGGCTGTATTTCCGGGCCCTGACCCATGGCCTGGCCGAGATACCGGCCGTGCCACGCCACTTCATGCAGCATCTGCAAGCGAAGATCGGCGCGGCGGGGGAACTGGCCCTGCGGCCCCGCCTGGCCAAGGTCGATCCCATCGCCGAAGCGCGGATCGAACGCGGGGACCTGCAACGGCTGTGGCGAGCTGTGTCTGTGGCGGAGTTCACCGGCCGGCCCTTGAGCGCCTGGCAGGCGGACACCCAGCCGACCCTGGCGGCCGGCGCGTGGCGCAGTGTCGTCCTCGAACCCCCGCGTGCGGCGCTCTATGGTCGCTGCGACAAGCGGCTGGAGGCGATGGCGGCGGGCGGCGCCCTGGAGGAGGTCCGCGCCCTGGTCGCCCGGAACCTGGATCCCGCCCTCCCCGCCATGAAGGCCGTCGGCGTGCGCGAGTTGGCCGGGCATCTGGCGGGGCGCGTCACGCGGGCGGGGGCGGGGGCCCGGGCGGAGAGGGGGACCCGCCGCTACGCCAAGCGCCAGATGACCTGGTTCCGCAACCAGACAACCGACTGGCCGCGCATCGACGCCCTGACGGCCGAGGACCAATGGCGGCAATTTGTTGCCCTAAACCCTTCCTTGACGGCCCTCACCTAGGATGGCATGCAGCGTTCGAACGATTTGGAGCAAGGCGCATGCGCGCGATCGTACTTATTCGGCGGCCGTCCTCGACGGGGGTATGACGCCCCCGCCGTCACGGTCGCGCATGCCAGGGCCCTTAGCGGGCCTTTTTTCTTGCCCTATTCATCGCCTTAGATCGAAGTTCGCCCCATGACCGCCCATCCCGCCATCGAAGCTTCCCAGACCGACGCCGCCGCCGAGATCATGACCGGCGCCGAGATCGTGGTCCGCGCCCTGGTCGACCAGGGGGTGACCGACCTGTTCGGCTATCCGGGCGGCGCGGTGCTGCCGATCTATGACGCCCTGTTCCACGAGCCTCGGCTCAAGCACGTGCTGGTGCGCCACGAACAGGGCGCCACCCACGCCGCCGAGGGCTACGCCCGTTCCACCGGCAAGCCCGGGGTGGTCCTGGTCACCTCCGGCCCCGGCGCCACCAACGCCATCACCGGCATCGTCGACGCCCTGATGGACTCCATCCCCCTCGTGGTGATCACCGGCCAGGTCCCCACCCACCTGATCGGCACCGACGCCTTCCAGGAGTGCGACACGGTGGGCATCACCCGCTCGTGCACCAAGCACAACTACCTGGTGAAGAACGCCGCCGACCTGCCACACGTGCTGCACGAGGCGTTCAAGATCGCCACCACCGGCCGCCCCGGCCCGGTGGTCATCGACATCCCCAAGGACGTGCAGTTCGCCAGCGCCCCCTATGTCGGGCCGGACAAGGCGCGCTCCAGCCACAACTATCATCCCCAGACGCTGGGCGATCCGGCGCGCATCGCCGAGGCCTGCGCCCTGATCGCCTCGGCCAAGCGGCCGATCCTCTACAGCGGCGGCGGCGTCATCAACGCCGGACCCAAGGCCAGCGCCCTGCTGCGCGAGTTCGCCAGGCTGACCGGCGCGCCGGTGACCTCGACCCTGATGGGCCTGGGCGCCTTCCCCGCCGACGATCCGGCGTGGCTGGGCATGGTGGGGATGCACGGCGCCTTCGAAGCCAACCACGCCATGCACGACTGCGACGTGATGGTGGCCATCGGCTCGCGCTTCGACGATCGGGTGACCGGCCGCCTCGACGCCTTCTCGCCGGGCAGCAAGAAGATCCATATCGACATCGACCCCTCGTCCATCGGCAAGGTCGTGCGGGTCGACATCGGCATCCTGGGCGACGCCGGCCAGGTGCTGGAGCAGCTGATCGGGGCCTGGAAGCGCCAGAGGAAGGCGCCCGAGGCCAACCGCCTGAAGCCCTGGTGGGACCAGATCGACCGCTGGCGCGCCCGCAACGGCTTCGCCTACCGGCCCTCATCCAGCGTCATCAAACCCCAGCACGCCATCCAGCGCCTGTACGACCTGACCCGCGACAAGGACGTCTACATCACCACCGAGGTCGGCCAGCACCAGATGTGGGCCGCCCAGTTCTTCAAGTTCCAGGAGCCGAACCGCTGGATGACCTCCGGGGGGCTGGGCACCATGGGCTATGGCCTGCCCGCCGCGGTGGGCGTGCAGATGGCGCATCCGGGCAGCCTGGTCATCGACATCGGCGGCGACGCCAGCGTGCAGATGACCATGCAGGAGATGTCGACGGCCATTCAGTACGACCTGCCGATCAAGATCTTCATCCTGAACAACGAATGGATGGGCATGGTCCGCCAGTGGCAGCAGCTGCTGCACGGCGAACGCTACAGCCATTCCTATTCCTCGAGCCTGCCCGATTTCGTGAAACTGGCCGAGGCCTTCGGCGCCGTGGGCCTGCGCGCGGAACATCCGGACGAGCTGGACGCCAAGATCATCGAGATGATCGAGACACCCCGCCCGGTGCTGTTCGACTGCCGTGTCGAGCGGGCCGAGAACTGCTTCCCGATGATCCCTTCTGGCAAGGCCCACAACGAGATGATCCTGGGCGAGGACGCCGAAGATATCGGCGGCGTCATCGATGAGGCCGGGCGGAAGCTGGTGTGATGCCCCGGCGGCTGGAGACACTCCGGCCGCCCCTGGCCGTGCTCTTCGACCTCGATGCGGCGCCGAAGCCGCCGGCCTCACCGCCTTCTGGGTCGCCACCGGCATGTCCTGGAACCCCGGCCCCTCGCCCCGCCGCCCCCTCGCCAGCCTCGGCGACCTGCTGAACGACCTGTCATGAACACTAGACCTTCTAGTCCCCCGCTTAAGCGCCCCCTAACCGCCGAAGAGACAGGGCAACTCGCCAGCCTCGCCAACAAGACCGGCGATGAGATCGACACCGACGACATCCCGGAAATCCCGGCGAGAGCAATAATCGCCGATCGCCGCCCTGGCGTTCTGCCTGGACGCGGACGAAATCCGATGGTTCAAGGTCCTCGCTCGCGCGCCAGCGCTTGGAATCGGGAGCCCGCATGACCGTTGAACCCCCGGCGTCAGCCTATGACATGGGCCATGCCGTCGAGGCCGAGGCCCTGGCCACTTTCGCCGTCCTGGTGGACAACGAGCCAGGCGTGCTGCACCGCGTGGTCGGCCTGTTCGCCGCGCGCGGCTATAACATCGAGAGCCTGACCGTCGCCGAGACTGACGGGCGCGCCCACACCAGCCGCATCACCATAGTCACCCGCGGCACGCCCCACGTGCTGGCCCAGATCGAGGCCCAGCTTCAGAAGATGGTGTCGACCCGCCACGTCCAGAACATCACCAAGGACCCCAATGGGGTCGAGCGCGAGCTGGCCCTGATCAAGGTGCGCGGCCTCGGCGGCGATCGCGTGGAGGCCCTGCGTATCGCCGACATCTTCCGCGCCAAGGTGATCGACACCACCATCGAAAGCTTCATCTTCGAACTCACCGGCGCGCCGTCCAAGGTCGACAAGTTCGTCGACCTGATGCGGCCCCTGGGACTGGTGGAAGTGTCCCGCACCGGCGTGCTCTCCATCGACCGGGGTGTGGCGACGCTCTGAGGCCGGCCGCATTCCCCTCACTCGTCGGAGGTTTCAGCCCTCGCCCACGCCGCGCGGGGGAGTGGGTGGGGTGAGGGGGTCGCGCCGCGCGCAGGATCTCTCCTGGAGCGTCCCGTCACGCCGATAGGCCCCTCACCCGAAAGCCTTCGGGCGGCTGAGGGCTCACAGGTCAGAGGTCTCCCCGCGGCGCGGCGAATTCTTCCTGCGCGTTTAGAAATCCTGGATTTAATTCCTACTTAAATTGTAGGCTATCTGAAGCGTCCCTAGCCGCTCGGAGATCGCCGCCCATGAACGCCATCGCCAGGTCGCCCGCCCTGGGGGAATACGACTTCGCTGGTCTGGGCATCGAGCCGCTGGGGCCGGTGCTGGGCGCGGAGGTCTCGGGCGTGGACCTGCGCGAGCCGCTGGACGGCGAGGTGGTCGCCGCCATCCATGCTGCGCTGCTGACGCACAAGGTGCTGGTGTTCCCGGGCCAGGACATCGATCACGACCAGCACGTGGCCTTCGGCCGCTGTTTCGGCGAGCTGGAGAGCCATCCGGTCATGGCCCACGTGCCGGGCTATCCGCAGATCCTGCACATCGAGCCTGGCGACACCGAGCCGGTCACCCTGCAGACGCTGCCGGCGCGGCGGGCCGAGAACAAGTGGCATGCGGACGTCACCTTTCGCGAGCAGCCGTCCATGGGCGGCATCCTGCGCGCCCGCCGCCTGCCCGCCCTGGGCGGCGACACCCTGTTCGCCGATACCGAGGCGGTGCTGGCGGACCTGCCCAAGGAGCTGCGGGTCCAGCTGTCTCACCTGAAGGCCGAGCATGACATCCTGCGCACCTACGGCCACCGGGTCAGCGAGACGCGCGCCGCGGAGCTGCGCCGCCGCTTTCCCCCGCAGGCGCATCCGGCGGTGCGAACCCATCCGGAGACCGGCGCCAAGTCCCTGTTCGTCAACCACGAGTTCACGACCCGGATCCTGGGGATCGAACCGGCGGAAAGCGTAGAGTTGCTGGCCTTCCTCACCGACCGCGTGAAGGCGCCGGAGTACCAGCTTCGCCTGAAATGGACGCCCAACGCCGTGGTCTTCTGGGACAACCGCTGCACCCAGCACTATCCGATCCTGGACTTCTGGCCGCTGGAGCGGGTGATGGAGCGCGTGACCGTCCGCGGGGATCGGCCGTTCTGATAGCGTCCGGAGTGATAGAAATCCTAAGCCCGAAAAATCAAAAAGTGGGTAAGCCAAAACAGCGGAAGACGGTAGAAAGCACACAGTCCCTTCTGGGGGCGTTCCTCCCGAACATCACTGGGCCGCATCGCTGATGCGGCCCTTTTTCCTTGTGGAATCGGCGGCCTGTCGCCCTCAATCCTCCGCCGCCACGCCGCGGGTGACTGGCGCAGTCCAGTCCTCTTCCAGGCTCTTCAGGGGGTGAGAGGCCGTCACCTGGCCCATGAACGGCGGCATGATGCCGTAACCCAGCAGGGTCTTCAGCTCCGGCGACATGCCGCGTACGCGCGCCTTGGGGACCGAGAGGTAGAAGTTTTCCTGCGTCCGGGCCCAGGGCTCGCAATACTGGTTGGTGAAGGCCAGGCGTGGGGCGTCGCTGGTGTTGGCGCCGGCGCCGTGGATCAGGGCGCCCTGGAAGACGGCGATAGCGCCCGGCGGCATGGTCAGCTTGAACATGCCGTCCATGAGCGGGATATGGCGGCCCTGCTGGATGGCGTCGCGCACCGCGATTCCCTCCTGCCCCCACCGGTGGCTGCCCGCGAACATCACCGTGCCGCCGTTTTCCGGGGTGAAGGCGTCGATGGCGCCGATGACGCTCATGCTGATCGATGGCCGGGGCCTGGGGATCGGATAGAAGCTGTCATCGAAGTGCAGCGCCTGGGCCGCTTCGCCGGGATGGATGCAGATGGCATGGCTGGCGGAGAGCAGGTAGCCGGGCTTCAGGAAGGCGTCCAGCAGGGCCAGCAGGCGTGGATCGTCGGTGATGTCCTCGAACACCTTGCCCCGCGCCACCAGGGTGTAGACCCGCTCGGTTTTCAGGCCCTCGAAGGGATTGCGGCCCCGGTAGCGGCCCAGGAACGGCGCGACGCCGCCGCGGAACGCGGCCAGGCGATCGGCGTCCAGGAAGTCCTTGACGACGGTGTAGCCGTCGCGGTGCAGCCGCTCGATGTGGCCGGCGGCGTCGAAACCGGGCGGCAGGTTGCGACCGATCTGCGCGTTCCCGTCCATGGCCGGTCCTCCGTATTGGCCAAGGCGGTCGTGGCCGCCGGCCAGTTTACACCGCCACGGTAGCGCCCGTCATTGGGGGTTGCTAGCGCCCGGCGAGCGGCCGCAAGCTGGGCTGTCAAAATCCAGGCAGGAGATTTCCCGATGAAGCCCTTGCTGGCCCTTGCCGGCGCGGCCGCCGTTGCGTTCGCCGCGCCCCAGGCCCTCGCCAGGTCGCCGGCCGAGGCCACCGCCGACGCCGTGCGCGCCGCCGACGGCGCCTTCGCCGCCCGCGCCCAGGTCGTGCCCACGGCGCAGGCGTTCCGCGAGTACATGGACGAAAAGGACGGGCTGCAGTTCGGGGGCGGCGAGCCGGCCCGAGGCTCGGCGGCCATCTATGCCGCCATGGGCGGGGACAAGCCCCAGAAGTCCAGGCTGGAATGGACGCCGGTGAGGGCCTGGGGCGCGGCCAGCGGGGACCTGGGTGTGACCACCGGAACCTGGAAAGCCAGCGCCCTTGACGGCTCGCAGCCTGCGATCACCGGGCGCTATGTCACCGTCTGGCGCAGGGACGCCAAGGGCGAGTGGAAGGGCTTGATCGACATCGGCAATCCCGATCCCGCGCCGCCCAGGCCTGCGGCGCCGGCGCACTAGGCGTCAGGCCGTCGCCGGGACGGGCTGCGTGTCGCGGGCCGGTTCCTGAGCCGGGTGGTCGAAGGTGAGGCCGGCCTTGTGGTTGCGCAGGGCGATCCAGCGGAAGCTGGCATAGTGGACGGCGAACAGGCCCAGCTTCGAAGCCAGGGGGAAGACCGCCAGGAACTCGGTCCAGATCTTGGTTCCCAGGGTCAGGGCGATGACCAGGTTGGCGACGGCGGTCACGAACATCAGCCCCGACCAGACATACCCCATCCCGACGATCAGGCTGTAGGGTAGGTACATCTTCGTCGCCGGGGGCATGTAGCGCTCCATCCACCCACGCTGGAGCATCACCAGGCCGATGGCCGTGTAGCCGATAGTTGGCTTGACCATGATGAAGCGCGCGTCGTGGGTGAGGATCGTCGCGGCCCCGAACACCACCACCAGACCCATGCTCGCCCACTGCATCCTGGCGATGGGGAGCTTGCGGGCCTTCAGGATGGTCACCTGTCCGACGCCGATGGCGATCCCGGCGCCGGCCGACAGGTAGATGTTGTGAGTCAAGGCGAACAGGCCGGCGAAGGCCAGCGTCGAGAGCATGTCCAGCAGCAGCGGACGAATGGCGTAGGCGAGGTTCTTCATGGACCGGCCCCTCCTTCACACGGGCCGGGGGAACCCTAGGCTAGGGCCGCGCGCGCCTCATAATCCGCCCACGAAGCCCGTACGTCCGTTCGCGAAATCGGCCCGCCATTCACGCTTCGCGGACGACTTTCACGTCGGTTCTTCAATCGGAAACCCAAAGGGACTATATCAGGCGGGTTCGGACTCGTCCGGACTATGGAGATAAACGCGCGTGCAATAAGCGGACTGGACCCGGGTGCGATTCCCGGCGGCTCCACCAATTTCCTTCCGCGTTATCGGCGGATCGCTTGGGGCCGATCAGCATCGACAGACGTCTAAAGACGTTGCTTTCTCTCGGCCTGACCCACCGTTTCGGGTCTTAAACTAACTGCGAACGATAACTTCGCTGAAGAATACGCCCTCGCCGCGTAATGCGGTGCGGTCGAATTCGACCTAAAGCCCTAGTGTCTTAGCAGCGCTAGGCGGGGCTCGGGAGGCGCCTGTCAACAGAAGCCTCCCACCTTCTCTCTGTTCGTGCGTCTGAATTCCTCCGTTTCGCCATCAATTTTGACGGCGTGCTCTTGCTTGGAATCGCGTGGGCGCTACGCTTGGGCATGGCCAAGGATGAGAAGCCCAAGGACCTGATGCGCTATGAGGCGCTGCAGCAGGATGCGCTCCGGGGGGTCGTCAAGGCGGCGCTCAAGCGGGCCGCCTCGCCCGAGGGCCTTCCGAGCGACCATCACTTCTACATCAGCTTCCGGACGGACGCCCCGGGCGTGTCCGGTCCCAAGGAACTCCTGGCCAAGTACACGGACGAGATGACCATCGTCCTGCAGAACCAGTTTTGGGATCTGGCGCCCGGCGAGACCTTCTTTTCCGTGACGTTGAAGTTCGGCGGCCAGCCCAAGAGCCTGGCCATCCCCTACGCCGCCGTGACGCGGTTCTACGACCCCAGCGTCCAATACCTGCTGCAGTTCACGCCGACGGAGGAGGCCGAGACCGCGCCTCAGTCCCTGGCGGCGCCGGCCGCGGTGCTGACCCCCAAGGCCGACCGCGCGCCGTCCAAGGCGCCGGCTCCGGCGCCGGAGGGCTCACCCGAAGAGCCCAAGGTCATTTCCCTGGATCAATTTCGAAAGAAGTGATTGCCGTGACAGACGTTGCCTCGGAAGCGCCCGAGACCCTGACCCCCGAGCCGCTCTCCGACGACGCCATCCTGCAGCGCTTCCTGAGGACCAAGAACCAGCCGACCGGATCGCAGACACTGGGCTTCCGGATGGTCAGCGTCAGCCAGGAGAAGATGCAGGTCGAGGTCGCCTTCGACGCCGACCCGGCCCTTCTGGCCAACCCCATGAAACAGGTCCAGGGCGGCTATCTGTGCGCCATGCTGGACGAGTGCATGTCGGTGGCCTGCATGGTCGCGTCCAAGATGACCGCCGTGGCGCCCACCGTGGAGATGAAGACCAGCTTCTTCCGGCCTGCCGGGTTCGGCCCGCTCAAGGGGATCGGACGGGTGGCGCGGTGGGGCAAGACCATCGCCTTCACCGAAGGCGAGCTCTACGATTCCCAAGGGCGGCTGGTCGCCAAGGCCACGGGCACCGCCGTTCCCACCCCCTTCAAGAACTACAAGTAGGACGCCTTGAAGCCCTGGGCCCTCTTCGTCGCCCTGGCCACAACCCTCCTGGCCCTGACCGCACCGACGCGCGCCGCCCAGACGCCGAACAGTCCCTTCGCCGACTGGGCCGCCATCGTGGTGGCCGGCGACTTCCACGCCGCCCACAGCGGCGTCCAGACCGAAGCCTTCGACAACGCCCGGCGCGACGTCTCCTTCGCGCTCGAGAAGGTCGGGTTCACGCCGTCGAACCTGCGCGAGTTCTCGGTCCGCCCGGACCGCTATCCCGACACCAAGCCGCTCAAGTCGGACCTGCAGCCGATCTACGAGACCTTGCGCGAGCTCACCGCCCACGCCACGGGCGGATGCCTGATCTACTTCACCTCGCACGGGGCGCCGGAGGGCGTGGTGCTGGGCGACAACCTGGTGCCGCCGGGGATCATGGACCAGCTCATCACCCAGACCTGCGGCCGGCGCCCGACGGTGGTGATCATCTCGGCCTGTTTCTCGGGGGTCTTCGTGCCGGTCCTGGCCGATTCGAACCGGATGATCCTGACCGCCGCGCGGCCTGACCGGTCCTCGTTCGGCTGCAGCGAAAGCGACAAGTATCCCTACTTCGACACCTGTTTCCTCAAGGTGCTCCCGACCGTCCACGACTTCGGCGCCCTGGGCCCCGGCGTGCAGGCCTGCGTGGCGGAACGCGAGCGCGAAACCGGCATGAAGCCGGCCTCTGAGCCACAATTTTCGGTGGGAGGCGCCCTGCGGCCGGTTTTGCCGCTGTTCGCCTTCCCTGGCGGCTAGCGGCCGCATGAAGAGCACTCTAAACAGAGGCGTTCGCGACGACGGGGGCTGCGTCCATGACGAACGAGTGGCGCGCCGCCGTCTGTAGGCGCGCAGGGTTTGGCGTTGTTCTGGCCGCGGCCGCGCTGTTGGCCGCCTCCGAGCTGTGCGCCCAGCCGACAGCCGCCGTCGCCGTGAGCAAGCCGGCGGCTTCCAAGGCCGCCGCCGCATCGCCGACCAGACCGGTCGCCTCCGTGATCAGCCGCTCGGCCAGCGCTCCCAGCCATCTCCCGCCGGCCGTCCAGGCGCCAGCAGCGCCAGCGCGCCCCGGCGCACGGCTGGCGCCAGGCGAGACCATTCCCCCGGCGGAGCTGGAGGCGTTCGTCGACGGCGTCGTTCGCCAGTCGATGGCGCGCGACCACATCGCCGGCGTGACGGTGTCGGTGGTGCAGCGCGGCCAACTGATACTGAAAAAGGGCTACGGCGCGGCCAGCATGGCGCCGTACCGGCCGGTCGATCCTGACCGGACGCTGTTCCGCATCGGCTCCATCTCCAAGACCTTCACCTGGATCATGGTCCTGAAACAGGTGGAGACAGGCCACATGCGCCTGGACGCCCCCATCAACCTGTATCTGCCGGACGCCCTGCGCATCCACGACCAGGGCTTCAGCCGCCCGATCCTGGTGCGGGATCTGATGGACCATCAACCGGGCTTCGAGGACCGCACCCTGGGCCAGCTCTTTGAGCGCGACTATGGCCGCGTCCGGCCGCTGCAGATCTATCTGCGCCAGGAGCGGCCGCGCCGTGTGCGCGAACCGGGCGCCACCGTCAGCTATTCCAACTATGGCGCGGGCCTGGCCGGTGCGGCGCTGGCCGAGGTCACCGGCAAGCCCTTCGAGACCCTGGCGGAGACGGACATCATCGGCCCCCTGCGCCTGACCCACACCACCTTCCGCGAGCCGCACCCTGCCCAGGCGGGATGGCCCGCCCCCATGCCCGCGGCCCTGGCCGGCGATATTTCCCAGGCCTTCCGGTGGACGCGGGACGGCTATAGACGGCGGCCGTTCGAATATGTCGGGCAGATCGCGCCGGCCGGCGCCGCCTCTTCCACGGCCGGCGACATGTCGCGCTACATGCTGGCGCTGATGGGCAACGGTAGTCTCGACGGGGTCACCCTCTACGGCCCCGCCACCGCCCTGGCCCTGTCCACGCCCCAGCCGCCGCCGGCGCCCGGAGTTCCGGCCTGGCGGCACGGGCTGGTCGAGTCGCCCCTGCCGGGCGGGTTCACCGGCGTCGGCCATGCCGGCTCGACGCTGTCCTTCTACTCCAACATGGTCCTGGCGCCTGAGCTGGGCCTGGGGGTGTTCATCTCCACCAACACCGACACCGGCGGCATCCTGGCGAACGCCCTTCCTGAGCGCATCGTTCAGCGGTTCTACGCCGGGCCGCCGCGGTCGCCGGCGCCGGGATCTGCGGCGCTGATCGAGGACCGCCATGCGTTCGAGGGCGTCTATCTGACGGATCGGCGCCCCTATCACGGCATCGAAGGGTTCGTGTATCGGATCATCGGCGCCGAGACGGTGAGGGTCAGCGCCGATGGCAAGCTGCTCGTCGCCGGCGCCGACACTTCCGGCGTCTGGTCGGCCGACGGCGCAGTGCAACGCGGGCGCTTCCTGAGCGATGACGGACCGCAGCGCCTGGTGTTCGACATGAGCGCCAATCCCTCGCGGCGCTTCTTTGCACCCTGGGGCGGGCTTACCTTCGAACGGGTCGGCTTGCTGGGTCAGGCGCAGGCCCTGATCGCGGCGACCGCCCTGGTGATCGTCATCTCCCTGATCACCCTTGGCGGAATAGCCATGCGCCTGCGGCGCGATTTCCGAGAGACCTCCAGCCAGCAGCGCGCCAGCCTGCTTCAGAGCAGTCAGGCCGTGCTTTGGATCGCCGCCGCCATTCTGTTCGCCGGCTGGGCAACCAGCACCGGCGATCTCGCGCAGGTGGTCTACGACTGGCCGGGCTGGAACCTGTTGCTGGCCTCGGCCTGCGCACTGGTCGCCGCCCTGATGTCCCTCGCGAGCCTGCCTCTCGTCCCCTTCGTCTGGCGTGGCGGTCGGCGCCTGGACAGCTGGAGCGTTGGGCGCAAGGCGCGCTTCACCGCCACCGCCCTGGTGTTCTTCTGCTACGCGGTGCTGCTGGGGTTCTGGGGCGCCCTGGAGCCTTGGAGCGCCTAAGCCTGCTTGCTGACGTGGATGGTGATGCGTTCGCGTTCGCCGGCGTGGCGCTCGACCAGCAGCCGTCGCACCTGGGCGTCATCGTGGAAGGCATAGCCCTTGATGGCGTCCAGCAGGGCCTTGGCCAGGTTGTCGAGATCCAGCCACGGCGGATCGCCGGTGTATTCCATCTGGATCTCCACCGCGAACTCCCCCCAGGCCGGCCGCGAGCCCCGCCACTCCTTGCGGAAGAACTCATAGATCAGCGGCTTGTAGTACTTCGCCTGGGTGGTCAGGCCGTCGACCATGACGGTGAGCACGCCGCCGGATTCGCGCGCCCGCACCTTGCCGCGCCCCATCCAGGCGCCCGCCGTTTCCGCCTGTTCGCCGCCGTCGCTCATCAGTGACCTATAGGCGCGCGGACGCCGAACGCGATAGGCTGCCCGACGCAAATCGCGCGCAGTAAGGGAGGCGATCGTGGCGCTTGATCGTCGGCGTTTCATCACCTGGTCGGCGGCCGGCGCCTTCGCACTGGCGTTCCGGCCGGAGGGCGCCTCGGCGGCGGATGCGGCCGAGCTGTCGCCGTGGATCAGGATCGCTCCTGACGGCAAGGTCACGCTCTACACAACAGCCAGCGAAATGGGTCAGGGCGCCAAGACCGGCCAGGCCCAGATCCTGGCCGACGAGCTGGACGTCGCCTGGGACCAGGTCCTCGTCGAGCAGGTTCCCGACGTGGCGCCGTTCAACACGGGCTTTGGCGACGGCGCCGGCGGCAGCTCGTCGATACGAGCCCACTGGAGCCAGCTTCGCAAGGCGGCGGCCACCGCCCGGGCGCAGCTGACCACGGCGGCCGCCAAGCGCTGGGGCTGCGCCGAGAGCGAGTGCGAGGCCGCCCTTGGCGCGGTCACCCGCAAAGGCGCCGCCGCCCGCTTGACCTATGCCGAACTGGCGAGCGAGGCCGCCACCTGCGCGGCGCCGGCCGACCCGCCGTTGAAGCCGCCGGCCGCGCGGCGCTATATCGGCAAGCCTCTGTCGACGCTGGAAAACGTCTCCAAGACCCGCGGCGAGGCGACGTTCGGGATAGACGTGCGCCTGCCCGGCATGCTCCGCGCCTCGGTCCGTCAGAGCCCCGCCTATGGCGGCAAGCTGGTGTCGGTGGACGAGGCGCCGGCGCTGGCGATCGAGGGCGTGCGCAAGGTGGTCAAGCTGGACGCCGCCGGCCGTGATCGCGCTGGATACCTGGAGCGCCTTCAAGGGCGTGCGGGCGCTGGCGCCGCAGTGGACAACGCCCGCGATGCGGTCCCGCTCGGGCGATATCGAAGCCCGCCTGCAGGCGGCCCTGGACGCGCCTGACGCGCAAGTCAGCCCGCCGGACGGCCAGATGCGTTCGGCCCTGCGCGCCGACTACGACAAGGCCGCGGGGAAGATCGAGGCCACCTACCAGACCGCCTACCTGGCGCACGCGGCGCTGGAGCCGATGAACACCACCGCCCAGGTCACCGACGGCAAGGTCGAGATCTGGTCGCCCACCCAGGTTCCCACGCGCGCACGCAAGGCGGTGGCCGACACCCTTGGCCGGCCGGCAGACCAGGTGGTGCTGCACAACACCCTGCTGGGCGGCGGCTTTGGCCGGCGGCTACAGGTGGACTACGCCGTTCTGGCCGCCCTGATCGCCCGCGAGGCCGGCGGCGCCCCAGTGCAGCTGGTCTGGACCCGCGAGGAGGATGTCGCCCACGACTTCTTCCGCAAGGCGGTGCGCACGCGCTATCGCGCCGCCCCGGGGCGTGGACGGAATGATCGATGGCTATGAGGTTGTGGGCGCCTCGACCGACGCGCGCACCAATGGGGCCGAGCCCAAGCCCTACGCCATCAAGCGCTTCGCCTCGACCCACTCCAACGTGCCCACCGGCATTCCCCAGGGGCCGTGGCGCTCGGTGGACGAGGGCCTGTCCGCCGGCCGCGAGAGCTTCATCGACGAATGCGCCCATGCCGCGCGGATGGATCCCCTGGCCTACCGACGCCGGCTGGTCGGCGACAATCTGCGCGTCCAGCGGCTGCTCGACGCGGCGGCGGACGCGATTGGCTGGAGCCGGCCCAGGGCCAAGGGCGTGGGCCGGGGCCTCGCCCTGGTGGAGGCGTTCGGCTCACTGATCGCCACGGGCGTCGAGGTCGAGGTCAAGGGCAAGGCCCTGAGCGTGCGCAAGGTGGTCGTCGCCGGCGACCTGGGCACGGCGGTCAACCCCCAGCAGGTGCGCGCCCAGTTCGAAGGCGGGGCGACCATGGGCCTGTCCGCCGCCCTGGGCGAGGCGGTGACCTTCACCGACGGCAAGGCCGACCAGGTCAATTTCGACGCCTATCCGCTGATCCGCATGCGCCAGGTCCCCCGGATCGACGTGATCCTGTTCGACAGTCCCGACGCGCCCGTGGGCGGCGCCGGCGAGCCGGGCGTGCCGGGCATAGCCCCGGCGGTGGCCAATGCGATCTTCGATGCGACCGGCAAGCGTGTGCGCACCCTGCCCTTCGCCAGCCAGGGATTCGACGTCTGACCCTTGTCACGGCGGGCGATCCGGCTAAACCGCCCCCAGCACAACGCCATGGGGAGAGCCGATGACCGCAACGCGCACCGAGACCGACACCTTCGGCCCCATCGAGGTTCCCGCCGACCGCTATTGGGGGGCGCAGACCCAGCGGTCGCTGCAGAACTTCAAGATCGGCTGGGAGAAGCAGCCGCGGCCGATCGTCAAGGCCCTGGGCGTGGTCAAGCGGGCGGCCGCCGAGGCCAACATGGCGCTGGGCAAGCTGGACCCCGTGATCGGCGACGCCATCGTTGCGGCGGCGCAGGAAGTCATCGACGGCAAGCTGGACGACCATTTCCCGCTGGTGGTCTGGCAGACCGGTTCCGGCACACAGTCGAACATGAACGCCAATGAGGTGATCTCAAATCGCGCCATTGAGATGCTGGGCGGGGTGATGGGCTCCAAGAGCCCGGTGCACCCCAATGACCACGTCAACATGAGCCAGTCGTCCAACGACACCTATCCGACGGCCATGCACATCGCCTGCGCCGACGAGGTGGCGCGCAGCCTGATGCCGGCGCTGGAGCACCTGCACGCGGCGCTGAAGGTGAAGACCCTGGCCTTCGCCCACATCATCAAGATCGGGCGCACCCATACCCAGGACGCCACGCCCCTGACGCTGGGCCAGGAGTTCGGCGGCTATTCGGCCCAGGTGGCCTCCTGCGTGCGCCGCATCAAGGAAACCCTCTACGGACTTTATGAACTGGCCCAGGGCGGCACGGCCGTGGGCACCGGGCTGAACGCCCCCATCGGCTTTGCGGAAAAGGTGGCCGAGCGGATCGCCGCCATCACCCACCTGCCTTTCATCACCGCGCCCAACAAGTTCGAGGCCCTCGCCGCCCACGACTCCATGGTCTTCAGCCACGGCGCGATCAACACCGCCGCCGCGGCCCTGTTCAAGATCGCCAACGACATCCGGTTCTTAGGGTCCGGCCCCCGCTCAGGCCTTGGCGAGCTGAGCCTGCCTGAAAACGAACCGGGCTCCTCGATCATGCCCGGCAAGGTCAATCCGACCCAGTGCGAAGCGCTGACCATGGTCTGCGTCCACGTGATGGGCAACAACGCCGCCATCGGCTTCGCCGGCGCCTCCGGCCACTTCGAGCTCAACGTCTTCAACCCGGTGATGGCCTACAACTTCCTGCAATCCTGCCGGCTGATGTCGGACGCCGCCGTCAGCTTCACCGACCATTGCGTGGCCGGGATCGAGGCGCGCGAGGACAACATCAAGGCCTCGCTGGAGCGCTCCCTGATGCTTGTGACCGCCCTGGCGCCCAAGATCGGCTACGACGCCGCCGCCAAGATCGCCAAGACCGCCCACAAGAACGGCACGACGCTGCGGGAAGAGGCCGTGGGCGGCGGCTATGTGACGGACGCGGAATTCGACGAGTACGTGCGGCCGGAGAAGATGATCTCGCCGGGGTGAGGCGGACACCTTGGAACTCGCATCGCTCCGACTCGACCAAGATGGCGCTCAGCTGTGGGCCGGCGCACTGGATGCGCGGACCGTCGAAGCTTTGCGCGCCATCGGCCCCCTTCCGACTGATGGCAGACCAGGCTCGCGGTTGACGCGAAGCGACGGGCTCGCTGAGCATCTTTCTCCACACGGCTCGATTGGCCGTATCGCCGCGACCGCTCTTGGTCCTCTGGCCAAGCCTGTGCGGGCGGTGATGTTCGACAAGACGCCCGCCACGAACTGGGCGGTCGCCTGGCACCAGGATCGGACCATCGCGGTCAAGGACCGACGGGAGGTGGATGGATATGGTCCATGGTCGCGCAAGGCCGGCGCCGCTCACGTCGCGCCGCCGGTGTCGGTGCTCGAAGGGATGGTGACCCTACGGGCGCACTTGGATGACTGCGGGGAGGACAATGCCCCTCTGCATGTCGCACTAGGTTCGCACCGGCTGGGGCTTGTGCCGGCCGACCAGGCTGGCCAGCAAGCCAGAGCGCGCGAGACCATGACCTGCCTCGCCAGTGTTGGCGACGTCTGGACTTACCGAACCTTGTTCCTGCACGCCTCTGACAAGGCAGCCCGCCCGGTGCGACGCCGTGTTCTCCAGGTGGACTTCGCCGCCTTCGACCTTCCCTCGGGTCTGCTCTGGAGCGGGGTTTCGTCCCGGATGTCGCCCTGATCGGCAATATCGAGACCCGGCTTCTGGGGCGTACCCGCGGAAGTCTGATCGACTACGATCCCGAAATTCGCCGGGCGATAGACCGCCTGCTGATCGGCTTCTAAGCCCGCCGGCTCACCGCGAAATCCGCCAGCGCCTCCAGCGCGCCGCGCCAGTCGTTCTCGGGGAAACCGCCGAGGGCTTCCTTGGCGGCTTCGGCGTAGTCGGCCGCAAGATCGAGCGTGGCTTCCAGGGCGCCGGTGCCGATGATCAGTTCGCGGGCGCGGCGGAAGTCGGCGTCGGTCTGGTCGTGGCGGTTGATGGCCCGCTCCCAGAAGTCGGCTTCCCGCGGGCCGGAGCGGGCGATGGCGAGCAGCAGCGGCAGGGTCGCCTTGCCTTCCCGGAAGTCGTCGCCGGCGTTCTTGCCCAGGGTCTCGGTGGCGCCGCCGTAGTCCAGGGCGTCGTCGGCCAGTTGGAAGGCGAGGCCGAGGTTCATGCCATAGGCGCGCAGCGCCGCTGACCGCACCGGATCCGCGCCGGCCGCCACCGCGCCCGCCTCGGCGGCGGCGGCGAAGAGCTCGGCGGTCTTGGCGGAGATGATTTCCAGATAGGTGGCCTGGGAGAGGTTCAGGTCGTGGGCGCGGGTGAGTTGCAGCACCTCGCCCTCGGCGATCACCCGTGAGGCGCGGGCCAGAATCTCGAGCGCCTTCATCGCCCCGGTCTCGACCATCAGCTCGAAGGCCCGGGCGAACAGGAAATCGCCGACCAGCACGCTGGACGGCGCGCCCCAGATCAGGTGGGCGGCCACCTTGCCACGGCGCAGCTGCGAGGAATCCACCACGTCATCGTGAAGCAGGGTGGCGGTGTGGATGAACTCCACGGCGGCGGCCAGTTTCCAACCGGCGTCGCCGACGCCGCCGCACAGGCGCGAAGAAGCCACGGTGAGCAGCGGCCGCAGACGCTTGCCCCCGGCCTCGATCAAATGATCGGCCAGGGCCGGGATCACGCTCACCGGACTTTGCATGCGGGCAACAATGAGGGCGTCAACGCTCGCCATATCGGTGGCGGCGAGTTTCGCCAGGCGCTCGACGGAGCCCGCTGGCCGGGCGACGGCGGCTTTGGCTGCGTCCAAGACCCTCTGCTCCTATTCGCCTGCGCGCACGCCGGGGCGTTGCGAAAGACAATCAAAGGCGGGATAGGTCACGCCAGAGACAAGTACAAGGCTTGAAGCGACGCGCCCATGGAAGTCAGTGAAGATCGACTGCTGGGCGGGCGCATCATTCTGCGCCAGCCGGTGCGAGGGTACAGGGCCGGGGTGGACGCCGCCCTGCTGGCCGCCGCCTGCGACGCCGAACCGGGACAGAGCGTGCTCGACGCCGGTTGCGGGGTCGGCGCGGTGCTGCTCTGCGCCGCCTTCCGCCGTCCCGGCGCCACCTTCCTGGGCCTGGAGAGCGACAGCGACGCCCTGGTCCTTGCGCACGAGAATATCGCCTTAAACGGTCTTCAAGACCGCGTGTCCGTGCAGGGCGCCGATGTCGGACAGCCCTTCTCGCGCCTGGATCTGTCGCCCTTCGACGCCGCCCTTGCCAATCCGCCCTTCTTCGATGATCCCAACGAACTGCGCGCGCCACATCCGGCCAAGCGCGCCGCCTGGATCGCCGCCGAGGGCCTGGGCGCCTGGTGCGCCTTCCTGATCAAGGCGGTGCGGGAGAAGGGGATCATCACCCTGATCCATAGGGCCGACCGCCTGGCCGACATCATGGCCGAGCTGGCGCCCAAGGCGGGGTCGTTCGCGGTGCGCCCCATCCATCCCTTCGCCGACGCCCCCGCCAAGCGGGTGATCGTGCGGGCGATCAAGACCGGCAAGGCGCCGCTGCGCATCCTGCCGCCGCTGATCCTGCACGACCGCGCCGGGGCGAAACACACGCTGCAGACCGAGGCGATCCTGCGCGGGGAGGCGGCGCTGGGATGGGACTGAAAAAAGGGACGCCGAAGCGCCCCTTTGAAGTCTCAAGTTGCGGCTTGCAAGCAGCCTAGTTCTTGGCCTGGTCCACCAGCTTGTTCTTGGTGATCCAAGGCATCATGCCGCGAAGGCGGGCGCCCACTTCCTCGATCTGGTGTTCGGCGCCCCGGCGGCGGGTAGCCTTGAAGCTGGGCTGGCCGGCGGCGCATTCCAGCATCCAGTCGCGCACGAAGCGGCCCGACTGGATGTCTTCCAGCACCCGCTTCATCTCAGCCTTGGTCTCGGCGGTGACGATGCGCGGGCCGGTGGCGTACTCGCCGTATTCCGCCGTATTCGAGATCGAGTAGTTCATGTTGGCGATGCCGCCCTCGTAGATCAGGTCGACGATCAGCTTCACCTCGTGGACGCATTCGAAATAGGCCATTTCCGGCGCGTAGCCGGCTTCCACCAGGGTTTCGAAGCCTGCCCGGATCAGCTCCACCAGGCCACCGCACAGGACGGACTGTTCGCC
>FTAI01000314.1_pt1 | contig 21682 bp, 17 predicted proteins | sample 1638941 | NCBI WGS metagenome assembly FTAI01 (sample SAMEA3914813, study PRJEB12502) | metagenome | biome: forest; material: soil | place: Canada | collected 2011-07-07 | depth 0.3 m | reverse complement strand
TGACCGCCCGCGACCGGGAAATCTGTGCGGCCATCGGGCCCGAGCTGAAGCGCCGCGGCCTGCTCTTTGTCGGCATCGACGTGATCGGTGACTATCTGACGGAGATCAATGTCACCTCGCCCACCGGGGCCGTGGCGTTGAAGACCTTCACCGGCGTCGACGCCACCGATATCCTCTGGCAGCGGGTTGAAGCGCTTCGCGCCATGGCCTAGCTTGGCCTGCGAGAACCCCGCGCCAAGTCACGGAAACGTCTCGTCTTCCCGATAAGTTCTATTTTTGTTCTTGATCTGAGCGCAACCCTGTGGTGCGCTCTTGTGGATAAGTGAAGTCGGGCCACAAGGTCTTGAATGAGGGTCGGGGATGGCCGCGCGAGTCGTGACGGTGGCGTTTCAGGGCGTCGAGGCCCGCCGCGTCGAGGTCGAGGCGCAGTTCACCGGCGGCGAAGTCCGGTTCTATCTGGTCGGCATGGGCGACAAGGCGATCTCGGAGAGCCGTGAGCGTGTCCGGGCCGCCTTCTCCGGGTTGGGGCTGTCGCTGCCGAGCCGCCGCATCATCGTCAACCTGGCGCCCGCCGACCTGCCCAAGGAAGGCAGCCACTACGACCTGCCGATTGCGCTCGCCATCATGGCCGGCATGAACGTCATCCCGCCCGACGTGCTGGACGACTGGGCCGCGGTCGGCGAGCTGTCGCTGGACGGGCGCATCACGCCGGTAGCGGGCGCCTTGCCCGCGGCGGTCGCAGCCGGCGCCATGGGGCTTGGCCTGATCTGCCCGGAGGCTTGCGGACCGGAGGCGGCCTGGGCGGGGGAGACCCGGATCCTGGCCGCGCCGTCGCTGATCGCGCTGGTCAACCACTTCCGCGGCACACAGATCCTCTCGCCACCCGTCGTCGGGACGATCCGCGAGCCCGAGCGGGTCCCGGACCTGCGCGAGGTGAAGGGCCAGGAGAACGCCAAGCGGGCGCTGGAGATCGCCGCGGCCGGCGGCCACAACCTGGCCTTCGTCGGGCCCCCCGGCTCCGGCAAGTCGATGATGGCCGCCCGCCTGCCGGGCCTCCTGCCGCCGCTGACGCCCGAGGAGCTGCTCGAGACCTCGATGATCCACTCGGTGGCCGGGCTGATCGCCAAGGGCGAGCTCACCCGCGCCCGGCCGTTCCGCAATCCCCACCATTCGGCCAGCATGGCGGCCCTGACCGGCGGCGGCCTGAAGGCGAAGCCGGGAGAGGTCAGCCTGGCGCACAACGGGGTGCTGTTCCTCGACGAGTTGCCGGAGTTCAGCGCCCAGGCCTTGGATAGCCTGCGCGGGCCGCTGGAGACCGGCGAGGTCGTGGTGGCCCGCGCCAACGCGCACGTGCGGTATCCGGCGCGGGTGCAGCTGGTGGCGGCGATGAACCCCTGCCGCTGCGGGATGGGCGGGCCCGGGCGCGGGGCCTGCGGTCGGGCGCCCCGTTGCCAGACCGACTACCAGGGCCGCATCTCAGGCCCCCTGATGGATCGCATCGACCTGCAGGTCGAGGTGCCGCCAGTGACCGCCGCCGACCTCGCGCTTCCCGCTCCCGCCGAAGGCACGGCGCAGGCCGCAGCCCGCGTCGCCGAGGCCCGCGGGGCCCAGGCCGAGCGCGCGGCGGACGGCGGCGAGGGCGCGGCGGCGCTCAATTCGCGCGCCGACGGGGACTGGCTGGAAACCATCGCCGGCCTCGACGCGCCGGCCCGCGCGCTCCTGACCCGCGCCGCGGAGGCCGGTGGGCTCACCGCCCGCGGCTGGACGCGCACCCTGCGCCTGGCCCGCACCATCGCGGACCTGGAAGGCTCCGACGCCGTCCGGCGCGTGCACGTCGCCGAAGCCTTGATCTACCGCAGGGTCGCGCCGGGGTCGGTCGTGGGGTCGTCGTTGCTGGCAGGATAGGCCCGATCTCGCCACGCGTTCCAGGTTCCGACGGCGAGCGCGACCAACACGAGCTGGGTGAAAATCACGCCAGCCGTGGCGTACGCCCAGGCCCCCAATGTGGGATCCAGCATGCGGGCAGTGTGCGTGACGACGCCAAGTAGCTGAAAGGCCGCCAGGCAGATGGGCCAATACTTGGCGGTGCGCAGCGATATGACGATCATCAGGCCCAGGAAGCCGACATCGACAATGAAGCCGGTCCACTGCGTGCCGCTCCAGCGGGGGTCTCGCAGCAGATAGGTCACCGCTCCGCCGAGGAGCAGGGCGAAGGCCACGATCCGCTCCTCCGTTCGGCCCTTCCAAAGCGCGGCCCCGCAGACGACAAGCAGAAGGCTGGTCCCGAACCACGTGGGCAATGCGTAGGCGTGCGAATGCAAAAAAAAGACCCCCGGCGGCAGCCGAGGGTCCAATCTGACAGACCGCCACGGACGGCGGAATGGCTTTTGGTGTCAGGCGGCCCGAACCGTGCGAAGGGCGCGGCGGCCGACCTGCGGCTGCTCATCGCTCGCGAACAGCGGCGGCGGCTTTCCGGTGCCGGGATCGATCAGCACGACCGCGCCGAGCCCGATCTGCGTCTGGGCGATGGACAGTTCCTTGTGAGTCTCGACGATGGCGCGGCGGGCGTCGGCGAGCGCCATGATGGCTTGGCTGGCGCGTTCGACAGCGTCCTGACCGATGAGGGCGGAGGCGCCGGCTTCCTTGCGGAGCGACGGCATCACGCCAGCGAGGGCGGCGGTCTTGGCGAGGGCCGCGTCGATGGCGGCTTCGGCCTCGAAGAGGGCGCTGGCGATTCGTTCGGCGACCATACGGCGTTGCTTGAGCATGGGGTATCTCCTGCACGCATCCGGTTTGGACACGCGCCATGATGATTTACGGGGTTATGGTTTCGGAGCCGTTCAGGTCCGAAAGATATTCCGCCCGAGATCCTGGAGCGCGTGGAGCCCCGCCAGCATCGCCCCGAAAGCCAGGGCAGTGATGATCGCGACCCCCACGATAGCGCCCAGACGGGCGAGGGGGCTCAGATCATTTCGGCCGATCCCTCTTCGGGCTCGCCCTTGAAGTTCTCGTCCAAGAGAACCCAGGTCATGCAGAGAATTTCCCGCAAGACCATTTCGGAAGGCTTGAAAGGCGCGAGCTTCCGCGTACCCGACACCAGGTGCCGGGCCATGCTGGCTTGCGCCGGCGTCGCCGCCAGATCGACGAGCTGTCGTTCCAGTTGCGCCCAGGTGAACGTCGGGAGGGCTTCCTCCCGCGCCGCCGGGGTCGGCCACCGGGCCTCGAAGTCGTCGATCTCCCGGCGGAGACGCAAGGCCCGCCCGATCACCGCCCGATTGTCGAAGTTCTGCCAGTCGCCCATGAGAAACCCCCTCTGTTGCCGGCTCATCCGGCCAGAGGTTAACGCTCTCGTCTGTCCTGATCGCGTCGTGTCCTGATACGATCAGGACATGGTTAACGTCGAACTGGCGGGCGAGCTTGGCGGCGGCGTAGCGATCCTCGACGCCGAGCTTGCGCCGGGCGCGGTCGCAATAGGTGTCCACCGACGTCTTCGACATGCCGAGTTGGCGGGCGATTTGCTTCGATGACAGGTGCTGGTCGACGAGGCGCAGGCATTCGCGCTCACGCGGGGTGAGCAGTCCCACCGGATCTTCGGCGATGATGTCCCGTGGGCTCATGGCGCGAACACTAAACGACGACTTGGCCCCCGCGTCTACTTTAACGCGTAGACCCGCGGGGGATGAGCTACACTAAGCCGCATACGGAGGCGCCGACATGGACATGAAGGACCCCGGCCGCACCGCCCAGACAGAACTGGCCATCGGCGCGCGGATGCGCACCCGCAGGCGCCAGCTCGGGCTTTCGCAGAGCGATTTGGCCGAACGGCTGGGCGTGTCGTTCCAGCAGGTGCAGAAGTACGAGCGCGGCGCCAACCGCGTGGCGGCATCGACCCTCTTGACCGCATCCCAGGCGCTGGGGACCAGCGTCGCCTGGCTGGTGGGCGAGGAATCGTCCGGCCGCGAGGACGACGAGGACGTCTTCCGGGCCCTGTCGCGGCCCGGCGCCCTGGAAATCCTGCAGGCGTTCAACGCCATCGCCGATCCGCGCACGCGTCAGGCCCTGCTGGCGCTCGCCCGTGAAATGGCGGCCGACCGGCGCGCTTGACTGACCGTTAAGTCGTTCGGGGGTATCGGAAGCTCCATGCGGAGACCTCCCCTGAAGCCGGCAAGACCTCTCGCCGAGCGCCGCCCCAGACGCGCTCAGATCAGCGCCGAGCAGCTGGCCTCGCTCAGCCACGAGTTCCGCACGCCCTTGAACGGCGTGCTGGGCATGTCGCGCCTGCTCGAGAGCACCCGGCTCACCGCCGAGCAGCGGAACTACGCCACCGCCATCCGCGATTCGGGCGAGCACCTGCTCACCCTGGTCAACGATGTGCTGGATTTCGCCAAGCTCGGCGCCGGCAAGGTCGACCTGCATCCGGGTGAGATCGAGGTCGCCTCGCTGCTGCGCGGAATCTGCGAACTGCTGTCGCCACGGGCGCGCGAAAAGGGCGTCGAGATCGCCTGGGCGACGCCGAGGGACCTGGGGGCGATCCGCGCCGACGAGGGGCGCCTGCGCCAGATCCTGCTCAACTTCGCCGGCAACGCCGTCAAGTTCACCGAGTCCGGCGGGGTGCTGATAAGCGTCGCCCAACCGGAGAAGGGCCGCCTGCGTTTCACGGTGGACGACACCGGGCCCGGCGTCTGCGCCGCCCAGCGCGACCGCATCTTCGAGGCCTTCGCCCAGGCCGATCCGGCGCACGCCCACATGGGCGGCGCGGGGCTGGGGCTGGCGATCGCACGGCGCCTGGCGCAGGCCATGGACGGCGACGTGGGCGTCGAGGCGCGATCCGAAGGCGGCGCACAATTCTGGTTCGAGGCGCCGTTCCGGGCCCTGCCCGGGACAGCGGCGGCGCCAACCCTGGGCGGCCGGAAGGTCGGCGTGGCGTCCCCCAACCCCATCGTGCGCGAAGCCGCCCGGCGCCAGATCGAGGCCTGTGGCGGCAAGGCGGTCGCGGAGGCCAGCATCGAGGCCCTGGCCGGCCGCACCGAATTCGGCGACGTGATCCTGGTGGACCACGCCCTGGCCGCCGGCTCCCGGGTGCTGCGCCGCCCGGCGGAGCGACGCGCCATCATCCTTCTTGCGCCGGAAGAGCGCGCGCTGATCGGGCGCTACCGCCGCGCGGGCTTCGCGGGCTACCTGATCAAGCCCCTGCGGCGCGCGTCCCTCGCCGAGCGCGTGCTGGTCGCGGCCGGAGCCGAACAGGCGCCCGCCGCCGCGACCGAGGACGAACGCATCGCCGCCGCCGCCGCGCCCGGCAAGAAGGTGCTGCTGGTCGAGGACAATCCGATCAATGCGCTCCTGGCCCGCGCGCTGCTGACTCGCGAGGGTTGCGAGATCGACCACGCCAGCGGCGGTGAGGAGGCCATCGCGGCGGTCCGGGTCGGCGCCTATGACCTCATCCTGATGGATATGCGCATGCCCGGGCTCTCCGGCGAGGAGACCGCGCGTACGCTGCGCGCCCTGGGCGTCGCCACGCCCATCGTGGCGCTCACGGCCAACGCCTTCGAAGACGACCGGCACGCGTGCCTTTCCGCCGGCATGAACGACTTCCTGGTCAAGCCGATGTCGCCGGACGCGCTGCGGGCCATGCTGACCCGCTGGACGAGCCCCCGAGGCCTTTCCGATCGAACCTATGCATTCGATCAGGGGAAAAGGGCTCGATCTTCAAAAGTCTAGATCGCGACGGCCGCCTTCGGCTGTCGCGCTAGCTGGACGGAATCCGCGAGGCGCGCCAAGGTCGGCTGATCGGGCGCGGGCGGCGCCGCAACGCCGGATCCTTCCATGAGCACCGACGCGGCCGAACCCAAGCGCAAGCTCAACGCCCTGTCGGCGTTGGCGGTGTTCGGCGAGCGGCGCAGCCTGGTGATGCTGGCGCTGGGGTTCGCCTCGGGCCTGCCCTTCCTCCTGATCTTCGACACCCTTTCGGCCTGGCTGAGGGACGCCGGGCTCTCGCTGGAGGTGATCGCGGTCTTCAGCCTGGCGACGCTGGCCTATTCCGCGAAGTTCCTGTGGGCCCCGCTTGTCGACCGCGCCAAGGTGCCGGGGCTGACGAAATGGCTGGGCCATCGCCGCTCCTGGATGCTGGTCTGCCAGGCGCTGATCATGCTGGGCCTGTGGCTGGTGGCCGGCACCGATCCCAAGGCCGCGCTCGGCGCCACGGCGCTGTTCGCCGTCCTGGTGGGCTTTGCCGGCGCCACGCAAGACATCGTCATCGACGCTTGGCGGATCGAAGCGGCCACGGTCGAGAAGCAGGGCGCCATGGCGGCCGCATATCAGTGGGGCTACCGCATCGCATACATCTCGGCGGGCGCCATCCCGCTGGTGCTGGCCGAGGCGTACAACTGGCATCTCTCCTATGCGGTGATGGCGGCGATGATGCTGATCGGCGTGGCCGGTGTTTTGGCCGCCCCCCGCGAGGCCGCCCACGAGGTGAGGCCGATCCATGCCGAAGGCCTGCCGGCGCGGCCGGCGCTGGAGATCCCCGAGTGGATCCTGCGTCTGGGTCTGTTCGCGCTCGGCGCGGTGATCCTGGGCTCCGGCCTGGCGGCCGATGCGAGCCTGCTCTCGGCGGCGATATCTTGGCTGGGCCAGGGGCCCGCGGGCGAGGCGCTGAAGGCCGCCTGGTCGGCCAAGCCGTGGGGCGTCTTCTATCAGCTGGGCGGCTTCCTGGTCGGCGCGGCGATCATCGTGGTGGCCGCCCTCCCCGCGCCCGGCCTCCGCACCCGGCCGGGCGTCTACCTGAGCGCGGCGCTGGGCGATCCCTTGCGCGACTTCTTCAGCCGCTACGGCAAGGTCGCCGGCCTGATCCTGGCGCTGATCTGTCTCTACCGCCTGACCGACTTCGTGCTGAACATCATGAACCCCTTCTACCTCGATCTCGGCTTCACCAAGGTGGAGATCGCGGAGGTGCGGAAGGTGTTCGGGACCGTCGCCACCATGGCCGGCGTCTTCCTCGGCGGCTTCGCCGTCGCCCGCTGGGGCCTGATGCGGGCGCTGGTGATCGGCGCCTTCCTGGCCCCGGTCAGCCACATCGCCTTCGCCTGGCTCGCCATCCGCGGGCCGGACATCCACGCCCTGCTGGTCGCCATCGGCATCGAGAACGCGGCGTCGGGTTTCGCCGGCACCTGCCTGATCGCCTACATGTCGAGCCTGACGCGGGTGGGGTTCACGGCCACCCAGTACGCCCTGTTCTCCTCGCTCTATTCCCTGCCCGGCAAGCTGCTGGCCTCGCAATCCGGCCGGATCGTCGAGGCCTCGGCCAAGTCGGCCGACGCCGGCGGCCTGCTCGCCGGACTGAAGGACCTCTTCGCCGCCACCCCGCCGCAGGCCTATGTCCACGCGATGGAGAAGTCGCAGGTGAGCGCGCAGGCGCTGGGCGTGGGCTACGTGGTCTTCTTCCTCTATTCGGCCGGGATCGGCTTCCTGGCGATCGTCCTGGTGCTGATCGTGGCGGCGAAACAGCCGGCGGCCGCAAGCGCCACCGTTACGGCAGAGGTCTAGGTCGTCAGGCAGACCACCTGGGCGACCCGCAGGTTGCGGCGCAGGTCGTCGGCTATACGTCCGTAGTTGTCAGGCGAGATCGCTCCGCCCGGCGCCGCAATGAGCGGACGCCCGCCGGCCGCCAGCGTCCGGGCCGTGGTCTCGGGCGAGGTCGTATAGATCCGCCCGCGGCGCGGGGCCTCGGCGATCGTGACTCCCACCACGCGGCCCTGGTCATCGAGCGCCGGGGCGCCGGAAAGCCCGCCGAGCGTGCCCTTCAGCCCGTCGGTGCGGCCGGTCTCGGCCCAGACCAGCACCGGCTCGGTGCGCGCGCCACGGCCCTGCACCACCAGGTTCTCCCGGCCGATCAGGCGTGAGCTCGCCTCGCCGGGGCGGCCTTGCGGGAAGCCGATGTGGAAGGCCTGCTCGCCCCGTCGCAGCCCCGCCGTCAGGCCGAGCGGCAGGGGCTGAGCGCCGCCGTCGGTGGTCAGGATGGCGGTCTCGGCTTGCGGGTCGATCGTGACCTTTGCGGCCACGCCGCGCCCAGGCGCCACCACGATGGCGGCGCGTGAACAGCCCTCGACCACGTGGCGCGCCGTGACCCAGGTCCCGGACGCCGCGATGGAAAAGGCGGTGCCGGCGCCCGGTTCCGTCTTGCCGGACACCTCGACCACCACCGCCGGGTCGAACGGCGAGGCGGGACCCAGCGCAGCGCCCTCGGACGCCGGCGCCGGCGGCGGTGCGGCGGGCGCATCGACGTGCGCCCGGCGGCTGACCGCGGCGATCAACAGCGCCACCACTATGGCGGCGTAGATCAGCCAATCGGGCAGCCTCGGGAAATGCATAAGCTTAAGGCCTCGAAATCAGCCCGAGACGGCCGCCGCGAGGATCAGGGCGGTGGCGATCTTGGCCCCCACCAGCATGGCCGCGGCCGACATCTCGCCGTCCTGGATCCGCCGGGGCAGGCCATGCAGGATCAGGTCGACAACGCGGAAAATAAGCAGCTGAACCAGGGTGGTCGCCACGCCCCACAGCGCCAGTTCGATGATGGTGGTCGAGGCCTTCAGCGACACGGCGAGCGGTATGGCCAGCCCGACCAGCACCCCGCCCAGCGAGACCGCCGCGGCGGTATTGCCGTCGCGGATGAGGGTGATCTCCTTGTGCGGGGTCAGCATGACGTAGAGCGCCGCGGCGGCGAACAGTATGACCACCGTGATTCCCGCGTGCAGGAGGGTGACCGGAAAGCCGGTGGCGAAGGCCTGGATTTCCGGCGACTGAAAGGATGCGGTCATGGGGCGAGCAGGCCTCTGTGGAGGATCGCCCTCGATAGCACGGCCGTAGGGCCTTTCGGAAAGCGCCTTAGGTCGCCGCCGCCTTGCGCCGGACGCTGGCCCGGACCTTTTCGCTCTCGCTCTTCAACTGGCCGCAGGCGGCGAGGATGTCGCGGCCGCGCGGCGTGCGGATCGGCGAGGCGTAGCCGCCGCGGTTGAGGATCGCGGCGAAGGCCTCGATGGTCCCCCAGTCGGAGCATTCGTAGGGGCTGCCCGGCCAGGGATTGAACGGGATCAGGTTGATCTTCGCCGGGATGCCCTTGAGCAGCTGGACCAGCGCCTTGGCTTCGGCCGGGCTGTCGTTGACGCCCTTCAGCATGACGTATTCGAAGGTCACCCGCTTGGCGTTCGACAGCCCCGGGAAGGCGCGGATGCCGGCCATCAGCTCGGCCAGCGGATATTTCTTGTTCAGAGGCACCAGCTGCTCGCGAAGCTGGTCGTTGGTGGCGTGCAGCGAGATGGCCAGCATGGCCTGGGTCCGCTCGCCCAGCGCCTGCAGCTCGGGGACCACGCCCGAGGTCGAGACCGTGATCCGCCGCCTGGAGATCGCGATGCCCTCGTTGTCGGCGATGATGTCGATGGCGGCGGCCACGCTGTCCAGATTGTAGAGCGGCTCGCCCATGCCCATGAAGACGATGTTGGAGAGCCGGCGGTCCTCTTTCGGGCTCGGCCATTCGCCGAGGTCGTCGCGCGCCACCTGCACCTGGGCGACGATCTCCGCGGCGGTCAGGTTGCGGACCAGAGCCTGGGTGCCGGTGTGGCAGAAGGTGCAGTTCAGCGTGCAGCCCACCTGGCTGGAGACGCAGAGCGCACCGGCCCGGCCGACGTCGGGGATGTAGACCGTCTCGATCTCGATGCCGGGCGCGGTGCGGATCAGCCATTTGCGCGTGCCGTCCTTGGAGACCTGCCGCTCGACGATCTCCGGCCTTGCGATCGAGAAGGCCTCGGCCAGGCTCGCGCGCATCTCCTTGGCCACGTCGCTCATCAGCGCGAAGTCGGTGACGCCGTAGTGGTGGATCCAGCGCCAGAGCTGGCTCGCGCGCATGCGGGCCTTTTCCGGGCGCACGACCTCGGCGGCGATCAGGGCCGCCGCAAGCTCGGCCCGCGTCAGCCCGGAGAGGTTCGGTTTCACCGGCGCCCGAGACGTGGCCGGCGCGCGCGAAAGGTCGAGGGTCAGGCCCAAGGGGACAAGCTTCCTGTCTGGAGGTCCCGGAATATAGGCGAGGCGGCGCATTCGGCCAAATCGTCGGCGATGGGTCCCCTGATCGCCCGACGCATCGTAAGCTCGCCTGATGCGCAGCTTGCTCCTGGCCCTCGCCATCGCTCTTCTGTCCGCCCTGCCCGCCAGCGCCGAAGGTCTTCGGGACTTCTGCGCGGATCGGCCCGGCAAGGCGACGCCGCCATGCATCCTCGACGTCGGCCACGCGCAGATCGAGGTCGGCCTGGCCGACGCGGTGTTCAAGCGCAGCGCGGGTATCCACGATACGACCTACACCTTCGCCGCCACCGAGCTTCGCTTCGGGCTGACGCCGAGGCTGGAGGCCGAAGCCGCCTGGGCGCCGCTGATCGTCGACCACGACCGCGACCTGGGCCACCGCAGCGGGGTCGGCGACCTGACGCTGGGCCTTCGAGGCGCCCTGATCGCGCCCGACGGTGGCGGACCTGCCTTGTCGCTTCAGGGGTTTGTGACCGCCCCCACCGCCACCCACGGGCTCGGCGCCGGCGGCTGGACGGGCGGTGTCCGGGCGCCGGCGCAGATTCCGCTGGGGCCCCTCGCTCTGGGCTTGATGCCGGAGGTGGACGTGGCCCGCAACGCCTCGGGCCACGGCACGCACGCCGCCTGGGTCGGTGTCGCCAGCCTCAGCCGCGGCTTCGGCAAGCTCACGCTTGGCGCGGAGGCCTGGGGTGCGATCGACGACGACCCTTCGCACGTCAGCCATCAGGCCAGCGCCGACCTCACGGCCGCGCTGGCGCTCGGAGCCAACGCCCAGCTGGACGCGGGCGCCAACATCGGCCTCACCCGCGAAACGCCGGAACTTGAGCTCTACATGGGGATCGCCCACCGCTTCTAACCGGGCCGGAGTTCAAACGTCCGTTCGATTTCCGCCTTCCGCCCCCGAACCCGCTGGGCTAGCGTCCCGCGACCTCAGGAAACACCACCGGGAGAGCGGACATGAAGGCGCTGTTGAGCAAGGCCGTTGGCGGGCCGGACACCCTGGTGCTGGAAGATATCCCGTCGCCCGAGGCCAAGCCCGGCCATGCGGTGATCTCGGTCAAGGCGATCGGGGTGAATTTCCCCGACGTGCTGATGATCGAGGACAAGTACCAGTTCAAACCCGAGCGGCCCTTCGCGCCGGGCGGCGAGCTCTCCGGTGTCGTGAAGGCCGTGGGCGAGGGCGTGACCAATGTGAAGCCCGGCGACCGGGTGCTGGCCAACACCGGCTGGGGCGGCATGGCCGAGGAGGTGCTCCTGCCGGCCGCGCGCCTGTGGAAGATCCCGGACGCCATGCCGCACGACGTGGCCGCGGCCTTCATCCTGACCTACGGCACCTCCTATCACGCGCTGAAGGACCGGGGTCACCTGAAGGCCGGCGAGACTCTGCTGGTGCTGGGCGCGGCGGGCGGCGTGGGCCTCTCGGCGGTCGAGCTCGGCAAGGCCATGGGCGCGCGGGTTATCGCCGCCTGCTCCACCCAGGAGAAGGTCGACCTGGCCATCAAGCACGGCGCCGATTCCGGCGTGGTCTACGGCCGCGGCCCCTTCGACAAGGAGGGCCAGAAGGCGCTGGGCCAGCTGTTCAAGGACGCCAGCGGGCCTAACGGCGCGGACGTGATCTACGACGCGGTGGGCGGCGACTACGCCGAGCCCGCGCTGCGTTCCATCGCCTGGGAAGGCCGCTACCTGGTGATCGGCTTCGCGGCCGGCGAGATTCCGCGCATCCCGCTCAACCTCGCGCTCCTCAAGGGCTGCGACATCGTCGGCGTGTTCTGGGGGACCTGGACGCAGAAGAACCCCGGCCTGTTCGCCCAGAGCATCGAGGAGCTCCTGGCGATGTACGCCGCCGGCAAGATCAAGCCCTACGTTTCGGAGCGCTTCCCGCTCTCCAAGGGCGCCGACGCCATCGCCCACCTCGGCAGCCGCCAGGCCATGGGCAAGGTCGTGGTGACGGTCGACTGAGCCTCAGCCGGATTCGCGCAGCCGGTCCACCGCCGCCTTCGCCGCCTCGCGGTGCCGGGGCTTCAGGTGCTTGCCGACGATCGACAGCACGGCCACGAACACCGCGGCGTCGTCGGTGTAGCCGATGCCGGCGATGAAGTCGGGGATCGCGTCGATGGGCAGGACGAAATAGGCGAGCGCGGCGAACATCATGCCCTTGGCCGCTACCGGGGTTTCGTCGTCCCGGGCGCAGAACCAGATGGCCAGCGCCTCGGAGGCGAAGGGCACGTGGGCGGCGACCTTGCGGATCTTCGGCCAGAAGCCGCGGGCCACCCGCTGCTCGTTCAGGCGCATGACGTGCGGCGTCAGGGCGCGGCCGCGCTCAAGCGGAATGCGCGGGTCGAAGCCGGCATTGACGTCGGGTGACGCTTTTTCGCGGCCGCTCATCAGGCTAAAGCCTCGGGTGTCTGGCAGCTAGATAACGAGATCGGGAGCGCAACGTCCATGCAACTCAATTCCTCCGTCGCCGCGGTCGTCACCGGCGGGGCCTCGGGCCTGGGCGAGGCCACGGTCCGCAAACTCGCCGAGCACGGCGTCAAGGTGGCCATTTTCGACATGAACGAAGCCAAGGGCGAGGCCGTGGCCAAGGAGGTCGGCGGCGTCTTCTGCAAGTGCAACGTGACGTCCGAGGAAGAGGTCGACGCCGCCTTCGCCAAGGCCCGCGCCGCCCACGGCCAGGAGCGGATCCTGGTCAATTGCGCCGGCACCGGCAACGCCGCCAAGACCGCCAGCCGCGACAAGCAGACCGGCGAGACCAAGCATTTCCCGCTGGAGGCCTTCAACCTGATCATCCAGATCAACCTGGTCGGCACCTTCCGCTGCATCGCCAAGTCGGCCAAGGGCATGCTCGACCTGGAGCCTCTGGAAGACGGCGAGCGCGGGGCGATCGTCAACACGGCCTCGGTGGCCGCGGAAGACGGGCAGATGGGCCAGGCGGCCTACTCGGCCTCCAAGGGCGGCATCGTCGGCATGACCCTGCCCATCGCCCGCGACCTGATGGGCGACGGGATCCGGGTGAACACCATCCTGCCCGGCATCTTCAACACGCCGCTGATGCAGGGCGCGCCGCCGCAGGTGAAGGACGCGCTCGCAGCCTCGGTCCCCTTCCCCAAGCGGCTGGGCGCCGCGCCGGAGTACGCCTCGCTGGCGCTGGAGATGATCACCAACAGCTATTTCAACGGCGAGGACGTCCGGCTGGACGGCGCGATCCGCATGGCGCCGCGGTAGGAGACGGCGGAAGGCTTTCGCCGAATTTGCGGGGCGGGCGGCAAAGCCGCTCCCCATCCACGTCGAAGCGGGGTAGGGATCGCCCCAATTGACGGCGGGGCGCCCGCCGCGGACAGTCGAACCAGGGCGTCACGCGAAAGCCTTCCATGCCGGTCACCGAGTCCTCCGTCGCCCGCAACGCGCTTGTCATCCTGGCGGTGATCGCGGGCGGGGCCACCCTCTATGTGCTGGCCCCCATCCTGACGCCGCTGGCGCTGGCCATGTTCCTGGCGGTGATGATCGACGGCTTCGCGCGCGTGCTGCAGCACCGCCTGCCGCACGTCTCCAAGAAGGCCGCCCTGCCGCTGGCCCTGGTGATCTCGATCCTGCTGTTCGGCGGCACGGCTTTCTTCGTGGCCGAAAACGCCACCGGCTTCGCCACCCAGCTGGTGGCCTACGGCCCCAAGCTCGACGCGGTGATCGCCCAGGTGGCGGCCATCGCCAAGTTGAAGAACCCGCCGACGGTGCTCAGCATCATCCGCGGCCTCGACGCGACCAAATATCTCGGCCTCGCGGCCCGGGCCGTGCAGGACTTCGCGTCCACCGCCCTCTTCGTGCTGGTCTACCTCGCCTTCATCCTGGCCTCGCGAAAGGGCTGGGAGCGCAAGGCCATCGGCCTGTTCCCCCAGCGCGAGGAACGGCAGGACGCCGTCGTCGCCTTCCTGCGCATCCGCGACGGGGTGGAGCGGTATCTCTGGGTGCAGACGGTGACCGGCCTGATGGTCGCGGGACTGTCGTGGATCGCCATGGCCGCGGTCGGCCTGCACGACTCGGTGTTCTGGGCCTTCCTGATCTTCCTGGCCGTCTACATCCCGGTGGCCGGCGGGGTGTTCGCCGGCGTCGCCCCGCCGCTCTTCGCCCTGGTGCAGTTCCCGGGCTACGGCCAGGCGATCATCCTGTTCATCGCCCTGCAGGCGATCGGCGTGGTGATCGGGAACGTGATCTATCCGCGGATGCAGGGGCGCAGCCTCAATCTCGACCCGGTGATGGTATTGCTGTCGCTGGCGTTCTGGAGCGCCATATGGGGCGTGACGGGGGCGTTCCTTTCCACCCCGCTCACGGTCATGACCATGGTCGTCCTTGCGCAGTTCGACGGCAGCCGATGGATCGCGGTGATCCTGTCGGCCGACGGCGACCCGCAGCAGCTGAAGAACAAGATGCCGAACGAGCCCCCCGACAAGTCAGAGCCGCCGCCGTCCCGGGGCGCGCGCGCCAAGCCGGCCGCCCGCCGGGTAAGTCAAGTCTGATTCGCCAAACGTTCACCGAAGGACTTCAACTTGCGTTTTCGGTTCCTATCTATGGGTAGCCCCGGGCCCGAGCGGTCCGGCGGCTGGGTCCGCACCCCCCCAAGCATGCGGACCCAGCGAGCACAGAGCGTTCCGCCGCCCCCCCACGGCGGAACCACACGGCGCCGGACACTCTCCTCCGGCGCCGTCCTCGTGTCTGGAGGCGCCCACCAGCCTGGAGGCGCCTCATGAGCCGCGCGCCCAGTCCCCAAGCCCTGCCCAAAGCCATCGTCACGGCGCTCAAGGACGATCCGGCGATCGCCGGCGCAAAGGCCTTCGCCCGGCAGGCGGCGGCCGACGCCTCGCCCGACGAACTGCCCGAGCTCTCCCCCGCGGAACTGGGCGCCAACCTCGCCGACTTCTGGCGCTTCGGCGAACGCCGCCGCGGCCGCTCGCCGACCATCCGCATCGTCCCCGCGATCGGCGGCCCTTCTTCAGGCAAGAACGGGGCGCTGGACCGCCTGGAAATCGTGCAGGACGACGCGCCCTTCCTGGTCGATTCGATCATGGGCGAGATCGCCGACCAGGGACTGTCGGTTCGCGCCCTCTTCCATCCCATCGTCGAGGTGCAGCGCGACCGCGCGGGCGTCCGCGGCTCCACGGGCGAGGTCCGGCGCGAGTCGATGATCCAGGTGATCCTCGATCCGGTCGGCGCCGACCGCGAGCAGGCCCTGGTGCGCGGCGTCACCGAGACCCTGAAGGACGTCCGCGCGGCGGTCGAAGACTTCCCGCAGATGCTGGCCCTGATGGCCCGCACCGTGGCCGAGCTGAAGACCCACGAGACGCGCACGAATCCGGAGGAGATCGCGTTCCTGGCCTGGTTGGAGGCCGAGCAGTTCGTCTTCCTCGGCGCCCGCGTCTACGAATATCCGCGGCTGAAGAATGGGGACTACGCGGCCGAGGAGCCGCTCTACCAGGCCAAGGACGGCCTGGGCGTCCTGCGCGACCCGCAGCGCACGGTGCTGCGCCGCGCCAACGAGCCCGCGATCCTGCTGGGCAACGTCCGGCACCGGCTGCTCAGCGACCCGGCCCTGACCGTCGCCAAGTCGAACGTGCGCAGCCGTGTGCACCGCCGGAGCTACATGGACTACGTCGGCATCAAGCGGTACGGCCCCGACGGCCGGCCGATCGGCGAGGTCCGCTTCGTCGGCCTGTTCACCGCGGAAGCCTACGACCAGCCCTCCTCGGCCGTGCCCCTGATCCGCCAGAAGGTGGCCAATGTGCTGCGCCGCGCAGCCATGGCGCCCGGCAGCCACAACGAGAAACGCCTGAAGAACATCGTCGAGAACCACCCTCGCGACGAGCTCTTCCAGATGAGCGAGGACGACCTTCTCGCCGAGGCGCTGGGCATCCTGCACCTCTACGACCGCCCGCGCGTGCGTCTCTTCGAGCGGCGCGACCCCTTCGACCGCTTCGCCTCGCTGCTCTTGTTCCTGCCTCGCGACCAGTACGATTCCGACCTGGCGGCGCGGGCCGGCAAGATCCTGGCGCAGGCCTACCGCGGCCGCGTCTCGGCCTCCTATCCGAGCTTCTCCGACGCGCCCCTGGCCCGCGTGCACTACATCATCGGCTTCACGCCGGGCGTGCACGACGAGCCGGACCTGAAGGTCCTGGAAGCCGCGATCACCGAAGCGGCGCGCACCTGGGAGGACCGGTTCGACGCCGCCGTCCGCGCCTCCGGCCGCGAGCCGCAGGAGGTCGTCGCCACCCTCGCCCGCTACGGCGACGCCTTCCCGGCCGGCTACCGCGACCGGTTCGATCCGGCCGAGGCGCTGCAAGACCTGGCGGTGATCGAAGGCATGACGGGAGGGCAAACCGTGGCCGTCCGCGCCTACCGTTCGCCCACCGACAGCGAGCTGCAGTTCCGCTTCAAGTTCTATCGGTCGGGCGGCCCGGCCCCGCTCGCCGACGTCCTGCCGATCCTCGACAACATGGGCCTGAAGGCGCTGGTCGAGGCGGGCTTCCCCGTCAGCCGCACCGACGGCGAGGTCGTCTGGGTGCACGACTTCGAGCTCGAGGATCCGCATGGCGCGAAGCTGGTCTTCGCCCGGCTGAAACAGGCCTTCGAGGACGCGGTCGTCGCGGTCTGGACCGGCCGCACGGAGAACGACGGCTTCAACCGCCTGGTGCTGGAGCTGTCGATCCCCTGGCGGGACGCGGCCCTGATCCGGGCGCTGGCCCGCCACCGCCAGCAGTCGGGGCTCGATCCCAGCCAGCGCGTGCAGGAAGAGGCGCTCTCCGCCCACCCCGAGGTGGCGCGGCTGATCCTCGATCTCTTCAAGACCAAGTTCGATCCCCAGACGGGGGCCGGCCTCGACGAGCGCCGGGCGCAGGCCGACGTGGTGATGGTCAGGATCATCGAGGCTCTGCAGCAGGTGGAAAGCCTGGATGACGACCGCGTCCTGCGCCGCCTCGCGCTGCTGGTCGGCGCCACCCAGCGGACCAACTTCTACCAGCCGGCCGCGGACGGCGGCCCCAAGGCCTACATCTCCTTCAAGGTGGCGAGCGGCGAGCTTGCCGATCTTCCGGCGCCCAAGCCCTATCGCGAGATCTTCGTCTGGGGGGTCAATGTCGAGGGCGTTCACCTGCGCTTCGGGCCGGTCGCGCGCGGCGGCCTGCGCTGGAGCGACCGGCGCGACGATTTCCGCACCGAGGTGCTTGGCCTGGTGAAGGCCCAGCAGGTGAAGAACGCGGTGATCGTGCCGGTCGGCTCCAAGGGCGGCTTCTACCCCAAGCAGCTGCCGAAGGGCGGCTCGGCGGAGGCCGTCCGCGCCGAGGGGATCAGCGCCTACAAGACCTTCCTCTCGGGCCTGCTCGACATCACCGACAACCTGGCGCCGGACGGCAGGGTCATCCGGCCCGAGCACGTCATCGCCTTCGACGGCGACGATCCCTACCTGGTGGTGGCGGCCGACAAGGGCACCGCCACCTTCTCCGACATCGCCAACGGCGTGGCCGAAGACTACGGGTTCTGGCTCGGCGACGCCTTCGCCTCGGGCGGCTCGGCCGGCTACGACCACAAGGCCATGGGCATCACCGCCCGCGGAGCCTGGGAGGCGGTGAAGCGCCACTTCCGCGAGCTCGGCAAGGACATCCAGGCCGAGCCCTTCACGGTCGTCGGCTGCGGCGACATGTCGGGCGACGTATTCGGCAACGGCATGCTGCTGTCGAAGCAGACCAGGCTGCTGGCCGCCTTCGACCACCGCCACATCTTCCTCGACCCCGATCCCGACCCCGCGAAGTCGTGGACGGAGCGGGCGCGGATGTTCGCATTGCCGACCTCGTCCTGGGACGACTACGACCGCAAGGCGATCTCCAAGGGCGGCGGGGTCTTCGCCCGCACCCTGAAGGCGATCCCGCTGTCGCCGCAGGTCAAGGCGATGCTGGAGGTCGAGGCCGACAGCCTGTCGCCGGCCGAGCTGATCCACGCGATCCTGAAGGCGCCGGCCGAGCTGCTCTACCTGGGCGGCATCGGCACCTATGTGAAGGCGAAGGCGGAGGCCAACATCGACGTTGGCGACAAGGCCAACGACGGGGTGCGGATCAACGGCTCGGAGCTGCGGGTCCGGGTGGTGGGCGAGGGCGCGAACCTCGGCCTCACCCAGGCCGGACGCATCGAATATGCCCTGGCCGGCGGCCGGATCGACACCGACGCCATCGACAATTCCGCGGGCGTCGACACCTCCGACCACGAGGTGAACATCAAGATCCTGACCGGCATGCTGGAGCGCACCGGCGAGCTGACCCGCAAGCGGCGCGACACCCTGCTGCAGTCGATGACCGAGGACGTCGGCCGCCACGTCCTGACGCACAACTACGACCAGACGCTGGCCCTCTCGCTCATGGAGATGGATTCGTTGGGCGAGCTCATGCCCCACGCCCAGTTCATGGCCGAGCTGGAGAGCAAGGGCCGGCTCGACCGCGCGGTCGAGGGCCTGCCCGACGCCGCCGCCATCGCCGAGCGGGCGCAGATGGGCATGGGCCTGACCCGCCCGGAGCTGGCGGTCCTGCTGGCCTACGGCAAGCTCGAGCTGAAGCGCGAGATCGTGGCCAGCGACGCGCCGGACGACCCCTACTTCGAGGGCCTGCTCGTGGACTATTTCCCGAAGGCGCTTCGCAAGTGGGAAGAGCCCATGCGCCGCCACCGGCTGCGTCGCGACATCATCGCCACCGTCGTCGCCAACGACATGATCAACCGTTGCGGGCCGAGCTTCCCCGCGCGCGGGATACCGGCCGCCGGCGCCGACGCCCAGACCTTCACCGCCGGCTACGAGGCGGCCAAGGTGGTGCTGGAGATCCCCGCGCTGTGGGACGCGGTCGCCGCGCTGGACGGCAAGGCGCCCGCCTCCGGACAGATGGCGCTGTTCCGGCGGATCAGCGCGGCGTTGCGCGGCGCGACCTTCTGGCTCGCCCGCCGCGCGGCGCGCGAGAAGCTGGAGGTCGAGGGCCTGGTCACCCGTTACGGCGCGGGCTTCAAGGCGCTGCACCGGCTGATGCCGGGGATTCTCTCGCCGATCGATCAGGCGTCGGTCGAGGCCCGCGTCCAGCATCTGGTCGAGGCGGGCGCGCCGCCCGACATGGCCCAGGCCGTGGCCGTCCTCCAGCCCCTGACCACAGCCGGCGACCTGGTGGACATCGCCGAGTCCTCGAGCTGGTCCCTGCCCAATGTCGCCAGGCTCTACCACGCGGTTGGCGCGGCCTTCGGCTTCGACCGCGTGCGCGAGGCGGCCAGCGCCTACTCCGTGGGCGACAACTTCGAGCGGATGGCGCTCCGCCGGCTGATCGAGGACCTGTTGACCCAGCAGGGCGAGCTCACCCGCACGATCATGGCCTTCGCCGGCAGCGGCCAGGCGGGGGACGACGCCGAGCACGCCAAGGATGCCGCCAACTCCTGGGCGGCGCTCCACCGCGAGAAGGCCTCCGCCGCCCGCCGCACCATCGACGACATCGAGGCGGCCGGCGGCTCATGGAGCTTCGCCAAGCTCACCATCGCCAACGCGGCCCTGCGCGAGCTGGCGGCGGAGGGCGCGAAGCGGAAGCGGTGACCCCTTCCCTCCCCTTCACGGGGAGGGAAAAGGCCGCGCAGCGGCCAGGGCGGGGAAGTGTGGGCCGGAGTGCTGAGTCAGCGCTTGAACGCGACGTCCCCACCCGTCTCCGCCTGCGGCGTCGCCACCCTCCCCATGAAGGGGAGGGAAAAGCTCAGTGCCTGAACACCCGCACGCCGGTGAACACCATCGCCAGGCCGCGCTCGTCGGCGGCGTCGATGACCTTCTGGTCGCCGATCGAGCCGCCGGGCTGGATGACCGCCGTGCAGCCGGCGTCCGCAGCCTGGATCAGACCGTCCGGGAACGGAAAGAAGGCTTCCGATGCGCAGGCCGAGCCCGTCAGGTCGAGGCCGAAGTCGGCGGCGCGCAGGGCGGCGATGCGGGCCGAGTCCTTGCGGTTCATCTGGCCGGCGCCGACCCCCAGCGTCTGGCCGGCGCGGGCATAGACGATGGCGTTGGATTTCACATGCTTGGCGATGGTGAAGGCGAACAGCATGTCGCGCACCTCCTCGTCGGTGGGCGCGCGCTTGGTCACCACCTTGAGGTCGGCGGGCGTCAGCCGGGCGTCGTCGCGGCCTTGAACCAGGAAGCCGCCGGCCACCGACTTGAAGGTCAGGCCGGGCGCCAGCGGATCGGGCAGGCCGCCCGTCGTCAGTAGGCGGACGTTCTTCTTGCTGGCGAACAGGGCGACGGCGACGGCGTCCGCTTCGGGCGCGATGACCACCTCGGTGAGCAGCTTGAGGATCTCGGTGGCGGTCGCCGCGTCGAGCCGTTGGTTCAGCGCGACGATCCCGCCGAACGCGCTGGTCGGATCGCAGGCCAGCGCCCGCTCGTAGGCCTCGACCATGGTCGCGCCGGTGGCCACGCCGCACGGGTTGGCGTGCTTGATGATGGCGCAGGCCGGCCCGGCGGCGGGATCGAATTCCGCGATCAGCTCGAATGCCGCGTCGGTGTCGTTGATGTTGTTGTAGCTGAGCGCCTTGCCCTGGAGCTGCTTGGCTGTCGCCACGCCGGTGCGCGGATCGGCGAAGCGGTAGAAGGCCGCTTTCTGATGCGGGTTCTCGCCGTAGCGCATGGTCTGCACCAGCTCGCCGGCGAAGGCGCGCCGCTTCGGCGCCTCGTCGCCCAGGGCCTCGGCGAACCAGGCCGCGATCGCCGCATCATAGGCCGCGGTGCGCGCATAGGCCCGCGCCGCCAGCCGCTTGCGCAGATCGAGGCTCGTGGTCCCGGCCTCCTGCAACTCGGCCAGCACCTCTTGCACGTCGGCGATCTCGGTGCAGACGGCGACATAGCCGTGGTTCTTGGCCGCCGAGCGGATCATCGCCGGGCCGCCGATGTCGATGTTCTCCACCGCCGTTGCGTAGTCCGCGCCCGCCGCGACCGTCGACTCGAAGGGATAGAGGTTCACATAGACCAGATCGATGCCGCCGATCGCATGGTCGGCCATGGCCTTGGCGTGGTCGGCTGAGTCGCGCACGCCCAGCAGGCCGCCGTGGACGATGGGATGCAGGGTCTTCACCCGCCCGTCCATCATCTCGGGAAACCCCGTCAGGTCGGAGATGTCCTTCACCGACAGGCCTGCCTCGGCGATCGCCTTGCGCGTGCCGCCGGTGGAGACAAGCTCCACGCCGAGATCCGCCAGCCGGCGGGCGGCGTCGACCAGGCCGGTCTTGTCGGAGACGGAGATCAGCGCGCGTTTGAGCGGCGCGCGGTCGGGAGCAGGCGGAAAATCGGGGGCGGCGGGCACGGCGTTCTCCTGGAACTAGCGGGAAAATGCCCAGGCGAGCGGCGTCGATATGGTCCTCGCGCTCCCCGGTGGTCGCCCACCTCGTTCGCCAGTCACGCAAGGATGGGTGGGCTTATGCCGTGGCCGGCCCCTCGTCAACTTGGCCCTCGCCGGGGCGCTCATGCGCCGCAGACGACAGCTTCCAGCGCACCTTGGCCCCGGCGTCGAGCCGCGCCTGGCCGCGCAGCACGATCTGCTGGCCGTGGCGGGTCTGGCCGTCCTGGTGGTGCACG
>FTAI01000897.1_pt1 | contig 21694 bp, 19 predicted proteins | sample 1638941 | NCBI WGS metagenome assembly FTAI01 (sample SAMEA3914813, study PRJEB12502) | metagenome | biome: forest; material: soil | place: Canada | collected 2011-07-07 | depth 0.3 m | reverse complement strand
CTATAGCGCCGGCGATATCGAGAACGGCAAGTCGAAGTTCACCCAGTGCGCGGCCTGCCACACCCTGGGCGAAGGCGGCCCGAACATGACCGGGCCGAACCTCTACGGAGTCTTCGGCCGCAAGGCGGGCACTGCGGCGAACTTCAGCTATTCCGACGGAATGAAGGCCGCCGGCTGGACCTGGGACGCGGCCCACATCGACACCTGGATCACCGATCCCAAGGCGATGATCGCCGGCACGCGCATGTCCTTCGTCGGGATCAAGGACGCCAAGGACCGGGCGGACGTGATCGCCTATCTGAAGGTGGCGACCAGCGCGCCTGGGAAGTAGGGGCTGCAGTCGTTCCTTCTCCTCTCCCATTTATGGGAGAGGTGGACCCGAGCAACGCGAGGGGACGGAGAGGGCAAGTGGCCGGCCCTCGACTTGCCCTCTCCGTCGCTCCGCTACGCTCGCGCCACCTCTCCCATAAATGGGAGAGGAGAAAATACGCGAATTCGAGCTCGCCTAGACGCCCTTACGCGTCGTACCCCGGCGACTCCCGGTCCAGCCGGCGCAGGCAGGCGGGCCATGCCAGGCCGCCGATGCCGACGACGCCGCGACCGATCTGCTGGCGCACCTCTGCCTGGGCCGCTTCCGGGGCGAGCAGCACCCCGTCACGGCCGGCGGAGAGGGCCATCACCTGCTGCTGGCAGGCGCGCTCCAGGTAGAACATGCCCATCCAGCACCCGGCCGCGGTCGGGCCCGCCGAAAGGGTGCCGTGATTGCGGAGCATCATCAGGTTTTTGTCGCCGAGGTCGGCGACCAGGCGTTCGCGCTCGTCCAGGTTCAGGGCGATGCCCTCATAGTCGTGATAGGCCACGCTGGGCAGGGCGATCAGGGCGTGCTGGCTGAGGGGCAGGAGGCCGTCCTTCTGCGCAGAGACGGCCACGCCCTGGTCGGTGTGCAGGTGCATCACATAGTGGGCGTCGTCCCGGGCGGCGTGGATCGCCGAGTGGATGGTGAAGCCCGCCGGATTGATCATGTAGTTGGTTTCCTGGAGCAGATTGCCCTCCAGGTCGACCTTGACCAGGCAGGAGGCGGTCATCTCCTCGAAGAACATGCCATAGGGATTGATCAGGAACTGGTGCTCCGGTCCCGGAATCCGGGCGGAGATGTGGGTGAAGATCATGTCGTCCCAGCCATGCAGGGCGACCAGGCGGTAGAGGGCGGCGAGATCGACCCGCGCCTTCCACTCGTCTTCGCTGACCTTGCCCTTGAGCGAGCTGACGCCCGCGATCGATCCATCCGCCACGGCGGTCTCCTTCCATAGAGCCCTGATCGTTGTTCAGGAGAGAATCGCGCCGGGGCGGCGCTGCGTCAAGGGCGCGCAGGCGCGTCTTGCAACCACTCGCGCCAAGGTAATTTACCCGACTCAGCCGCATCTTAGGTATGTTTTCACGTCGATGCCGCACTGTGCAGGTCGCGTCGAAACGCCGGAGGACTGCGTGAGCAGGGCCCAAGCTGCCGAAGAGCTGAAGATTCTCGCCCTGAGCCGCGCCCCCGCGGATCGGGAGCGCCTGTTGCTGGCGCTCGTCGATCTGTGCGCCACGGCCGACCACGGCGGCGTGACGGCGCGCCCGACCCAGGAGCTGCTCGGCGCGGTGCTAATGAGCCTGGTGGCGGGCGCCGAACAGGACATCCGCCTGGCCCTGGCCGAAAAGCTCGCCGACGCAGCCTGGCCGCCGCATGCGCTGATCGCCGCCCTGGCCCACGACGACATCGACATCGCCCGCCCAATCATCGCCGCCAGCCCGGTGCTGGGCGACCTGGATCTGGTCAAGCTGCTGATGGAGGCCACCGTCGATCACCAGATCGAGGTCGCCCGCCGGCCCAGCATCGGCACGCCTGTGGTGGCGCGCATCGTCCAGCGCGCGGCGCCCGCCGTGATGACGGCCCTGGCTTCCAACGACACCGCCGACATCGCCCCCGCGGACATGTCCAAGCTGGTCCAGGCCTCGCGGGAGATCGCCTCCATGCGCTCGCCCCTGGCCCGCCATCCGCGCCTGACGGAAGACATGGCCCAGCAGCTCTACGCCTGGGTGGGTCAATCCCTGCGCTCCGCGATCGTGGCGCGGTTCAAGGTCGACCAGGCGGTGCTGGACCAGGCCCTGCAGGCCGCCGTCGGCCAGGCGAAAATCCTGCCCCTGCGCGATCCCGGGCTTTCCAAGTCCATCGCCTCCACCGAACAGCTGGAGATGGAACGTCGGCTGATCGCCAAGCTGCACGAGGCCGGCCAGCTGCGGCCCAGCTACATGTTGCGCTCCCTGCGTGAGCACCGCCTGTCGCTGTTCCAGATTTCCCTCGCCACCCTGGGCGACTACTCTACCGACGATGTGCGGCGCGCCCTCGACGCCGATCGTTCCGATCTGTTGGCCCTGGCTTGCGCCGGTGTCGGGATTGATCGCAGCGCCTTCTCCACCGTTCTGGCGCTGGTGCGCGAGCTGAACGGCGGCTCTCCGAGGGGCGACAGCGAGAAGGCGCGACGGGCGTTCGACGCCTTCGGCGTCGATCGCGCCGACCAGGCCGCGGCCGCCTTCAAATTGGCGATGGCGCCCGTTTGACATTCGTCGCGGGCGCGGCTTGTCTCAGCGACCGATGACCGCCGCCCCCGCCCCGACCGCCCGCCTCCATTTCGTCGCCAGCGACCGCCCCGAGGCGCAGGACGCCCGCGCGCGGCTGATCGCCCGGTACGGCGACTGCCCGGAGGCGGACGCGCACGCGATCGTCGCCCTCGGCGGCGACGGCTTCATGCTGGAAACCCTGCACCGCAATCTCGACGACGCCCGCCCGATCTACGGCATGAACCAGGGCTCGGTGGGGTTCCTGATGAACGAATACAGCGATGAGGGCCTGCTCGAGCGGATCGCCGCCGCCGAATGCGCGGTCATTCATCCCCTGGTGATGCGCACCGTCGACCGCGATGGCCACGAGCAGCGCGCCCTGGCCATCAACGAGGTCTCCCTGCTGCGCCAGACCCGCCAGACCGCCAAGCTGGAGATCTCCATCGACGGCAAGGTTCGCATGCGCGAGCTGTTCTGCGACGGGGTGCTGGTCTCGACCCCGGCAGGGTCCACCGCCTACAACCTCTCCGCCTACGGACCGATCATCCCCCTCGACGCCCGGGTGCTGGCCCTGACCCCGATCAGCGCGTTTCGGCCTCGGCGCTGGCGCGGCGCCCTGCTCAGCCACACCGCCAAGGTCGCCCTGACCGTGCTGGAAGCCGACAAACGGCCGGTGAGCGCGGTGGCCGATAATTTCGAGGTGCGCGACGTGGTTTCGGTGAAAATCGCCGAGGATCGCGACATTCGCCTGCGGATGCTGTTCGACGCCGGCCGCAGCCTTGAGGAACGGGTCCTCGCCGAGCAATTTTCGGTCTGACGCTTCTCACCACTTATTAAGGCGCCCATGCGATGTTGCCCTTGCTCACGGCGCGTCCGCGGGCAGAGCCACATCGGAGGCGGACTTGAGCGAGCAAAACCCCGGGCAGGTCATTCCGGCCTCCAACAGCCTGAAATTGAAGATTGGCAGCCGTTTCGGGGGCATCGACCCCGCGGCCCTGGCCAAGGCCGAAGCCGCCCTGAAGGGGCTGGCCGGCAACTTCGACCAATGGATGCAGGACGAGTTGACCAAGCTGGACGCCGCCCGCGAACGGATCCGCGCCGAAGGCTTCAACGCCGACACCGCCGAGAACCTCTATTTCCGCGCCCACGACCTGAAAGGTCTTGGCGCCACCTACGGCTTTCCGCTGGTCACCAGCGTCGCGGGCCTGCTCTGCCGCCTGATCGACGAGCCGGCCACCCGGCTGAAGGCGCCGGTCTTCCTGCTCGACGCCCATATCGACGCCATCAAGGCGGCGGTGCGCGGCAATATCCGCGAGACCGACCACCCGGTGGCCACATCGCTGCTGGAAGAGCTCCGCCGCCGGGTCGCCGACTACGAAGCCCAGCACGCGACCTGATCTAGAGTCCCACCGACGACAGCGGTTCCACCACCGCGCCGTAGCCGGCGTCGGGCGGGATCACCAGCACCGGCCCCTCGGGCCGACGCTCGACCTTGGGTTCGACGGTGACCAGGGTCCGCGCGCCCGCGCGGCCAACGGCGTCGGCGGCGTCCGCGGCCTCGGCCAACAGCTGCAGGTTCATCCGCGTCGGGAAGATCACCTTGCGCTCCCCGGTCGCCGCGAGCCTCAGCGCCTCCGACGGCGCGATCCATTCGGCGTCCACCGTCTCCCAGCCATCGCACACCGCCAGCTGGTCGCTGTCGGCCCTGGCCACATAGAACCAGGTGTCGAAGCGTTTTGGGGTCAGGGGCGGGGTGATCCAGCGGGCGAAGACGGTCAGGGCGTCCAGGTCGATCTTCACCCCCAGTTCCTCGACCAGATGGATGAAGGCGCGGTCGTCCTTGGCGATCTCGTCGCGCGCGGCGGCCGCCCGATCATCGCCGCGGAAGGTGTCCCCCGCCGCGTCGCGGGCCAGCAGCACCCCGGCTTCCTCATAGACCTCGCGGATCGCGGCGATGCGCAGCGCACGTTGATCCTCCGGCCTGCCCGCCCAGCCGATCGCCCAGTCCGCCCAGGCCGGATCGTGATCGCCGGGGTGGGTCTTGCCGCCCGGGAACACCAGAGCGCCCGAGGCGAAGTCGATCTGGTGATGGCGCTTGACCATCAGGACCTGGAAATGCGGCTCGTCCCGGACCAACAGGATGGTCGCCGCGGGCCGGATCGGCACGGACTCGGATGACATAGGTTCCGACGACATGGGGGGCGACGCTCCTCGAACAGACTTCGAGGACCATGGTGACGACGCGGGCCGCCGCCGTCTACTGGCCCAGCAGGCCGGCGATGATGTTGATGCCCAAGGCCAGGATCATCGTATTGAAGCAGAAGGCAAAAATGGCGTGGGTGGTGACCAGGTTGCGATATCGGCTGGTGGTGATGTTGAAGTCGGACACCTGGCAGGTCGCCCCGACGCAGACCGCCACATAGATGAAGTCGTGATAGGTGCGCGGCGGCTCGCCGGGGAATTTGACGCCGCCGTCGACTTCGCCGTCGCGATCGCTGTCGCCGAAATAGCGGTGGGCGTAGTGCAGGACGAAGACGCACTGCACCACCATCCAGCTCAGCATCAGGGTCGCGGCCGATAGGAGCAGCACAAGGTCTCGCTCTCCGGGAGTGTTGGCCAGCCCCTTGGTTCCCCGCAGGGCGAGGAGCGCCGCGGCGAGGCTCGATGCGACAGCGCCCAGGACGATGGCCGTAAGGACGAACCGGCTTTCATCCTCGCGTTTGGCGTTGGCGCTGACGGTGGCCTCGTCCGTACGCAGAAACATCCAGCCGGTGGTGAAGACGAAGATCGCCGCCCCGACGTTCCAGCCGACCAGCAGCGGCGCGCCGACGAATCGGTCGCCCAAGGCCGCGGCGAATCCGGCCGCGAGGCCGAACGCGACCGCGACGAACAGACGCCAGTGGAAACGGATGAAGTCGATCATCGGCTTGGAACGCGCGACCGCGCGATCCGACGCATCAGGCCTGGCGGGCGAGGACCCGGCTTTCCTTGCGGGCTTTGTCGAGCTTGTCGATCAGATAGTCCATGTCCTCTCGGGAGGCGGCCTTGGGCTGGGTCAGGAACCGTTGCAGCATCCGCTCCTGGAACCGGGCCAGATCCTGCGGGCCGCCGTCGAGTTCCATCGAATGGAAGGTGTCCACCCCGGCGCGGAAGGCGCCGAAGAGCTTTGTCGGCAGGCCGGCGCGCTCGTAGATCGCCTTCAGCCCCAGGGGCCCGGCGTCATGCACCATCAGCCAGGTGCGGTGATGCGGCACCCCCGCCAGCTCCGACAGGCCCCATTCGAAGAAACTCATATGGCCGTTCGCCAGGGCGCGCAGGAGCAGGGAGGCATTGAGCCGCCCGGCCGCGTGCAGCTGGGCGGTGAAGGCCTTCAGGTCCGGCGTGCGGCCGGCCTGGTCGACCAGATCGATGGTCGCCCGCTCCTGACTGCCGGAGGCGATCTGGATCGCGGTCTCCGGCGACAGGGCCTGGTGATTGATCAGGTGGTCGCGCAGCTGATCGCCGACGACATTGATCAGCCGTTCGGTGACCGCCAGGGGCAGGGCGCGGCGATAGGCGACGGCGGCCAGCACCGCCTCGGACTTGGCGAAGCGCTCGACCACCTGTTTGAGGGTGGAGTCGGCAAAATGGGCGTTGTCGTTGGCGCAGAGGCTCTGCACCGCCTTTTCCACCCCATGCTCGACGATGGTGGCGCTGACCTTTTCTGAGACCATCGGCCGGTTGGCGATGGCCACCTGACGGATCGGACCGCCGATGCGGACGATTTCCTGCAGCTCCTCATCGGTGAACACCGGCGAGAAGGACAGGATCGGCGTCGACACGCTCTCGACATCCCGCGCCAGCTTCATGGCCACATCGTGAGGCACCAGCGGCGAGGAGCGCAGGGTGACAGCCAGGGCGCGGCGGACCAGTTCGGCCGCATCGGCGGCCATGACCCGCAGGATCTCCTCGGCGGCCTGACGGTCCTCCGGCGACAGGACGCCGCGCTCCATGGTGCGGCACAGCTTGTGGGCCGCGACGGCGCGCTCGTCGGCGGTCGCGCCCTTGACCAACTGGTGGATGTCGACGTCGGTCAGCGCCGCCCGCGTCGTGGCCATGGTCTCGCCCTCGATAGCCCCGCCCCACCGGCGGCCTGAATCTCGGTGACCATGATCGGTTAAACTTAACATTTTGCTGTCGGAAGGCGTCCATTTCGGCCCGTCGCTATTGTGCGGTCGCGATCAACCTCGATCTAAGCGACTGAAACAGTGCGTCTTTCTTGAACAGCCGGCGGATCTTGCCTGCGCCCAATCGGCCCTGGCCGGTTAACCGCGCCGCTTCACCGGGCCGCAACCTGCCGCCGCTAGACTGCAACCATGCTACGAAAAGGTCCCGCCAGCGCCCCGACGCAAGCTGAGGTCGAGTCCCACGCGTCCGCGGCACGGGTCGAGGACGCGGTGGCGCTCGCTTCCCTGGACGCCCAGGCGGGTCTTCTGCCCTACGCCCTGGCCTTCTTCGCCGTCGCCCTGCCCTTCTACGCCTGGGCCGGCTCCTTCGCGCCGGACCGGGCCTGGATGAGCCTCAGCTTCGTGGTCTTCGCCGTCAACTGGGCCTGCTTCTACGCGGTGATCGACTGGCTGAAGCGTCACCCGGAGGCTCGGGCTGACGCGCGCCGGCGCACGCACATTCATGTCCTCGGCGGCCTCCTCTGGGCCGGCGCCATCGCCCAGATCACCGGCCTTGGCCTCGGGGCGGGGGTGGAGCGGGAATCCATCCTGTTGATGGCCGTCGGCGCGGGAGCGACCTGCGTCTTCTTCTCGGCGCCGAGCCTGCCGTCGCTGCTGATCGTCGGCCCTGCCGCCTGCGCCCCGCCCCTGCTGGCCCTCTACGCCGAGGACGCCACCCGGCCCACGGGGCGGATCATGCTGGCGGCCATCGCCCTGGTGATGGCCCTGTCGCTGATCCTCAACCGCCTGTTCCGTCGCCTCTTTGCCCTGGCCAGCGAGCGCGAAGGACTGATCCACGATCGCGACCGCTCCCTCGGCGAGGCCAGCGCCCTGGCCAGGTCCAAGTCGGACCTGATCGCCACCCTCTCCGACGAGATCCGTAACGGCCTGACCGGGGTCGCCCATGTGCTCGCCGCGGCGGCCGGTCGGGGCGGACGCACCGCGCCGTCCCGCGACCAGCTGAACGCCGCCCTCGTCTCGGCGGAGGAGCTGCTGGGCGTACTGGAAGCCACCCTCGACACCGAAACCGCCAGCGCCGGGCGCCTGACCCTGGCCCGGCGACCCTTCGATCCCGGCCGACTGGCGCGAGAGGCGGCCCTGGTCCATCGCGCCGCCGCGGCCGCCAAGGGGCTGGAACTCACCGTCCATGTGGACGAGAGCCTGGTCGCGGCCCATGGGGCGGTGGTCGGCGACGCCGCCCGCACACGCCAGATTATCGCCAGCCTGGTCGGCAATGCGGTCAAATACACCACTCGTGGCCGGGTCGAGGTCCGCGTCGAGCGGCTTGGCGAGGCGCTGGTGCGGCTGGAGGTCGCCGACACAGGCCCCGGCCTCACCACCGACGAACTGGAGATCGCCTTCCAGCCCTTCCGCCGCATCGAGCGCACCGGCGCCGGGGTGCCGGGGGCGGGCCTGGGCCTGTCCCTCGCCCGGCAGTTGGCCGGTCTGATGGGCGGATCGATCACCGTCGACAGCGCCCTGGGCGTCGGCAGCTGCTTCCGCCTCGACCTGCCCTTCGACCCGGCCGCCCGGGTCGATAGGGTCGCCGAGGCGGGCGCGTCGGCGAGCGAGATCGGCGACAGTTCCCGGACGCTCAAGGTGCTGATCGCCGAGGATGATCCCCTGGCCACGGCCATGCTTCGCGCGGTGCTCGAGCAACTCGGCCACCATGTTCTGCACGCCCAGGACGGCCGCCGCGCCCTGGATCTTGCCCAGGTCTGCGACATCGACCTGGTGATGATGGGCAGTCAACTCGCCCCCACGGACGGCCCGCAAACCATCCGCGCCCTGCGCGCCCTGACCGGTCGGGCGGGCCAGGCCCCGATCATCGCCATCATCGGCGGCGATGCGGAAGAGGCGCAGGCCTGTCTGCAGGCGGGGGCGGACGATGTGCTGCGCAAGCCGATCAGCGTCGCCGGCGCGGCCCGGGCCTTGGCGGCCGTCACCCGCGAAGACCGGCGCGAAGCCCGGATTGAGATCGGCGCCTTGCGGGCTTGAAGGGCTCGCCTAGCTCTGGCCGCGCCCATGGCGAGCGTCGGAGAGCACCCGCAGCATCTCGGCCGAGAACATCGACCCGGCGACGCCTTTTGAGCCCCCGGTCCGATCCGGCTCCTCCGGGCCCCGCAACACCATGTCCACCAACTCCCGCTCCTGCTCGAAACGGTCGAGGCGGCGGGCGGAGGCGTACTGCAGGAACTGGTCGGGCTGCGGCGCGGACGCCGGCGCGGCGGCCGGCGCCGTCATCGGCTCGGCGCCCCCGGTGCGGGTGAGGTTCAGATAGACTTCGCTGACCGACGCGGGGCGCCCGCCGCGATAGAAGATGGCGTGGTTGGCCGCGGCCGCGTCCGGAAACAGCGCCGCGGCCGACGCCTGCGGCGTATCCCGCGCCGCCTCGATCAGCTTGGCCGAGCCCTGGGGGCCGAGGAAGTGCGCCGCATAAAGCTCGCCGGCCGTGGGCGAACGGCCGACGCGGCCACGCAGGTAGGACGCATGATCGGACGCCAATTCCCCGGCCATGAGCGCTGCGGCGTGGGGATCCAGGCGCAGGTCCATCACCGCCTTGCGCGCCTCGGCCCCGTCGATGTGAAAGCGCCCATCGGACCCCGGCTGGATCAACTCGGCGTAACGGGCGTAGCCGTATTTGGCGCCGTGCTTCTTCAGGGTCGACATCCAGGTCTGGTCGACGAACTGGAAGAGGCCGGTTGCCGAGGAGGTCTGGGACTTGGCGGCGGGATTGTACCCGCTCTCGCGCTTGGCGGCGCCGAGGAGGAATCCGAAATCGACCCCCGTGGCGCTGGACGCGCGTTGGATAGCCGCTTCTACGACTCCCTTGATGGTCTGCACCGTCATGAACCAAGAGGTGAAGATTTATGGTTAACGAGTGATTAATGGCGCCCAATGGAGGCCCGCCGCATGCCTTCCGCTGAAGGGCCGTTAACGGGACGATAAGGTAGAATCCGATCAAATTGGAGCGCGGTGGTGGGTATAGTCGGATGTGATCCTCGCGGGCGCCAGCACCCAGGCAATCAAGATACGTTCTGCCGCTTATAGTTTCGCACAATTACCGTCGGTATCGAGCCTGAACCCCACAAGATGAACGTTGATCAGTTCAAGATTTTCCTGCGACCGACGGCCGTTGCAACTGCATTATATGTTGTTTCCGTAGGAGCCTGCCTCATTGCGGTTGGGCGGCCGTTTCTCTACGCCCTGGACGATGCCTATATCCATCTCGCCTTGGCCCGGACGTTGGCCGAGACCGGGGTGTGGGGCGTGCAGCCAGGCGATCCGGCCGCGGCCTCGTCCTCGCCCCTATGGACGTTGATGTTGGCCGCCCTCGCGTCTCTCCCGCGTGTGCCGGCCGCGTTCCTCGCCTGGTGGCCGCTCCTCCTCAACCTGGCGTTCGGCGCTGGCTTGATCGTCCAGTGGAACGCCATTCTAGCGGGCCGCGCCGCCTGGTATCGCGGCGTCTGGGCGAGCTTGGCCCTGGTCGCCGGCTCGATACTCGCCGGCCTGACCGCGCTGACGCTGATCGGCATGGAGCACATCGCCCACATGCTGATCTGCACCGCCCTCGTCTGGGCGGCGGCCCGGGCGATATCGGCGGAGACGGCTCCAGCCGACGACAAGGTCCCGGGCCCGGCGGCTGTTGGCGCGCTCGCGGCGCTCGCCGTCGCCGCGCGCTATGAGAGTCTTTTTGCGGTCGCGCCGCTGATGGCGTTCGCCGCCGCTCGAGGCCGCCCGCGGCTAGTCGCGGCGCTCGCCGTCGGCGCGGCGGCGCCGGTGCTGGGCTTCGGCTTCTACTGGACCCTGCACGGAGGCTGGATGCTGCCCAACTCCCTGTTGGTGAAGGCCGTGGCGCCGGCGCGGGCCTCCGGCTTGGGCGGCCTCGTCGTCGGAATTGTGCAAGATCTGTCCACCAACCTCGGGCATCGGATCAGCACGATCAGCCTGGCGGCGATTTCGCTGTTCGCCGCAACCCTCGCCGGTCTTGAGTGGCGACGCCGCCGAAACCCCTTCGATCCCCGCATCATCCTGGCGGTCACCACCCTCTGCGCCGCGGCCATCCAGATGGTTCTGGCCTCGCTCGGATGGCTCTACCGCTATGAAGCCTGGCTCATCGCCTTGGGGCTGATCTCCGTCGCCCTGCTCGTGCCGCCACTGACCACCCCCGAGGACGCTACGGCGCGAAGGAGGTCGCGGTGGCTGGTGGCCGCGGCGGTGCTGGTCTTGGCGGCGGTAGGCCTTCGCGCCATCCGCCAGGCCTCGGACACGATCCTGGCGATCGATGATCGGCGCAACGAGCACCTGTCCGTCGCCGACTTCCTTCGCGCCAACTACGCCGGCAAGCTGGTGGTAATGAACGATGTCGGGCTCGCCGCCTACCAGGGCGGCCCTCGTCTTCTGGATATCTTCGGCTTGGCCGACAACGCTCCGGTAAGGCTGCGGCGGGCCGGCGCCTACGGACCGGCGCAGGTGGCGGACCTGGTCGCCAACCGGCGTGCATCCATCGCCGTCATGCAGGTCTGTTGGTTCGAGGTCTGGACGCGGGCGCCGGCGAACTGGCCGCTGGTCGAGGTGTGGCGGATACCCAGGAACACGGCCTTCGGCGACCGCGATATCGGCTTTTTCGCGACCTCACCGGCAGAAGTCGGGCCGCTGAAGGCCGCCCTGAGCCGCACGCCGCCGCCGGCCAAGGTCCAGGTCCTGCACCCCTCGGCGCTGGAATGGACAACATTCCTGGAGGCGGCTCGGGCCGGAGGGCCGATACCGCCAACCAGCGAGATCTGCCGAACCAGTCCAGTTCGCCGCTGACGGGGCGGTCAATCACGCAACTTTGTTTCGTGATCGAAATTCACATTGAGCGCCGTCGTTTACATCAACCCTGTTCAAGGTGACGCTGCGTAATCCTTAGTGAAAAGGAGTGCGACGTCATGATGGCCCTTCGGCAAAACCCCAACGCCTACGCCTTCGTCCACGCGATCGACGGGCCGGATCGCCCCAGACGCCTGACGCCAGGCATGATCTTCGCCATCGCCGTCTCGGCGGCCTTGCACATCGCTCTGGTGGTCTACATCTACCAGCACCACTTTGCGCCGGTCGTGGACGCCACCCAGCCCGCCGGCCCTCCGATCATCATCACCACCTGGAAAATGCCGCAGAGCCCGCCCCTGCAGCAGCCGCGGCGGCCCATTGTGATTCACCGCACCCCCGACACGACCCTTGTGGACCCCCTCCCCTTGCCGGTGCTGACGCCGCCGGACACCAAGCCGATCGACACCATAACGCCTCCCAGCTTGACCGGCGTAACGAACCCGCCGCAGGCGCCGGCGCGGGTTATCCGCGATCCCAGCTGGGTGAGCCGCCCCTCGGCCGCCGACATGGCCCGCTACTACCCGGGCCGGGCCCTCGACCACAGCATCGGCGGACGGGTGGGCCTGGCCTGCATGGTCACAACCGCCGGAACCCTGACCGCCTGCCGCGTCGAGAGCGAGACCCCCGCCGGGTTCGGGTTCGGCGCCGCCGCGCTGAAGCTGGCCCATGACTTCCGCATGAGCCCGCAGACTGTGGACGGCAAACCGGTCGACGGCGCGATCGTGCACATTCCGCTGCGGTTCGATCCGGGGACCTAACGGAAGGGCTCCGTCTCCAGACCTTGGGGACGGAGCGCCCTGCCCTAGTAGCTCTTGGGTAGGTGCAGCACACGCTCGGCGATGTAGTTGAGGATCATCTCGCGGCTGATTGGCGCGATGCGGGCCAACATGGCTTCGCGGAAGTAGCGCTCGACGAAATATTCCTTGGCGTAGCCCATGCCGCCGTGCGCCAGGACCGCGTTTTCGCAGGCGTGGAAGCCGGCTTCGGCGCCGAGATACTTGGCGGCGTTGGCCTCGGCGCCGCATTCGCGGCCGGCGTCGTAGAGGGCGGCGGCCTTGAAGGCGAGGAGGTTGGCGGCCTCCAGCTCGGCCCAGGACTTGGCGAGCGGATGGGCGACGCCCTGGTTCTGGCCGATGGGCCGGCCGAAGACGATCCGCTCATTGGCGTAGGTCGCCGCCCGGGCGAGGGCCGCGCGGCCGAGGCCAACGGACTCAGCCGCGAACAGCACCCGCTCCGGATTCAGGCCGTGGAGGAGATACTGGAAGCCCTTGCCTTCCTCCCCGACCAAGTCGTCCTTGGGCACCGGCAGGTTGTCGATGAAGAGGGTGTTACACTCCACCGCCTTGCGGCCCATCTTCGGGATCGGCTTGGCGTCGATATAGGCGCGGTCGAGGTCGGTATAGAACAGGCTGAGGCCCTGGTGGGGCTTGGCGACCTGATCCTTCGGCGTGGTGCGGGCGATGATCAGGATCTTATTGGCCCGCTGGGCGCCGGTGGTCCAGATCTTCCGGCCGTTGATCAGATAGCCATCGTTGGTGCGCTCGGCCTTGGTCTCCAGGCTGGCGGTGTCGAGGCCGGAGTTGGGCTCGGTGACCGCGAAGCACATCTTGTCCTGGCCCGAGATGATCCGCGGCAGGTGATGGTCGCGCTGGGCGTCGGTGCCGAACTTCACCAGGGGCATGGGGCCGAAGATGTTCAGGTGGATCGCCGAGGCGCCGGAAAAACCCGCGCCGGACTGGGTGACGGTCTGCATCATCACCGCCGCCTCGGTGAGGCCTAACCCTGCGCCGCCCACCGATTCCGGCATCGCCACCCCCAGCCAGCCGCCGGCGGCCATATCGGCGACGAAGTCTTCGGGGAAGTCGCCGGTGTCGTCGGTCTTCAGCCAGTAGCCGTCGTCGTAATTGGCGCAGACCTTGGAAACGCCTTCGCGGATCGCTTCCTGTTCCTCGGTCAGCCAGAAGCTCGACATGGCCTTCCCCTCTTCGTTCAGCCAGGACCAAACCGGCTTGGATCGAACGCGCGCGCGTAGGGACCGGGGTCGTCCCCCGCGAGATAGGCCGCCGTGATCGCGGCGACAAGCGGCGCGAGCAGCCAGCCGTTGCGCCGGGCGCCGACGGCCAGCATCACGCCTGGCGCCGCGGAGGCGCCAACCAGGGGCAGGCCGTCCGGGCTGGCGGCGCGAATGCCGGCCAGGGCCTGGAACGGCGCACCGGCGAGATCGGGGAAGAGCGCGACCGCCAGGGACCGGAGTTCGTCCACGGCCGCCGCCGTGGGCCGGCGGTCGGTCAGGCCGGGCTCCATGGTCGCCCCCACCTTCAGCCCATCCGCCCCCGGCGCCGCATAGCCGCCCGCGCAGCGGATCACCGGGCCGTCCCGGCCGGCGACCACGCCGGGGAAGTGCAGCAGCTGGCCCTTGATCGGAGCGAGGGCCGCAAGCTCCGGCGCGAGGCGGGAGGGTTCGGCGCCGGTGGCGATCACCAGCCGATCGGCCCTTAGAGAATCGCCGTTGGTCAATCGCAGAAGGCCCGCGTCGAACGAGGCGACCCGTGCGGTCAGGCGCAAGCCGCCAAGCTCAGCCAGCTCAACAGACATGTCGCTGAGCGCCGCGCCAGGATCGATCAGCCAGTCGTCAGGCGTGGACACGCCGTTGCCCGTCCCGAGTGGCCCGTCATAAGGCTCGATCCGCGCGCCCATCGCCGACAAGGCGGCGGTGTAGGCGCCGCGCATCGGCGCGGCGCCCGGCCGATCGACCCAGGCCGCGCCGGCCCTGCGCAGCAACGGCGGACCCACCGCCTCTCCGCCGAGGAAATCCGGCCAAAGGTTTCGCGCGGCCTTCAGCAGGCCGAACCGGCCCGCCATGGGCGGATCCAGCAGGGTCTCGAAGGCCGGCGCGAGCATGCCCGCGGCCACGCCGGACGCATTGTCGGCGGGCGGCGCGGAGTCGATCAGGATCACCCGCGCGCCGGCGCGGGCCAGGGCCAGGGCGATGGCCGAGCCGAGCGCCCCCGCGCCAGCGACGGCGACACAAAGGCCGGACAGTCTAGCGATAGGCATGGGTCGGGGCCGGCTCGAACATGGCCGCCTTCAATAGCCGATCCGCAGGCGGAGCGTAGGCCCAAGGTTCGGGCCTTACGTCGCGGCGCCGTTGACCGGCCGCCCCAAGTCGCGTTCGACTTGGGCCAACAACGCAACACGCTAGGCCGAACCTCAGGAAGGAACACCTCATGAAACTCGACAGCTCCATCTCCGCCGTGGTCACCGGCGGCGCGTCCGGCCTGGGCGCGGCCACGGTGAAGGCCTTGCGAGACCTGGGGGTGAAGGTCGCCATCTTCGACAAGAACCCGGAAACCGGCATGGCCAAAGCCGCCGAACTCGGCGCGCTCTTCTGCGAGGTCGATGTGATGAGCGAGGAGTCCGTCGACGCAGGCTTCGCCAAGGCCCGGGCGGCCAACGGCCAGGAGCGGGTGCTGGTCAACTGCGCCGGCGGCGGCCGCGGCGGCAAGACCATCGCCCGGGACCGCGAGACTGGGGCGATCAAACCCTTTGTGATCAGCGATTTCGAATGGGTGCTGGGCCTGAACCTGGTCGGCACCTTCCGCTGCATCGTCAAGAGCGCGGCGGGGATGGCGACCCTGGAAAAGTTCGAGGACGGGGAGCGGGGGGCCATCGTCAACACCGGCTCGGTGGCCGCCGAGGACGGGCAGATCGGCCAGGTCGCCTACTCCGCCGCCAAGGCCGGCATCAAGGGCATGACCCTGACCATCGCCCGGGACCTTTCCAGCGAGGGCATTCGCATCAACACCATCCTGCCGGGGATCATGGCCACCCCGCCGATGCTGGGGGTGAAGACCCGCGCCCCGCAGATCTTTGACGGCCTGACGGCGTCGGTGCCGTTTCCGAAACGCCTCGGCCACCCGTCAGAGTACGCCGACCTGGCGCTGACCATGGTGCGCAACGGCTATTTCAACGGCGAGACGGTGCGGCTCGACGGCGCGATCCGGATGCCGCCGCGGTAGGGGGCGTTATTCTTGTCCTCCCCGCGTGCGGGGAGGTGGCGCGGAGCGCAGCGACGCGACGGAGGGGCAAGTGGAGGGCCGCACACTGCCCCTCCGTCATCTCGCGTTGCTCGATGACACCTCCCCGCACGCGGGGAGGACTAGACGAGCGGATCCCCCTCACCCCGACTGCGTATTATCCGGCAACCCCAGAATCCGCTTTGAGACGATGTTGTTCTGCACCTCGGCCGAGCCGCCGTAGATCGACATGGCCTTGCCGAACAGCCAGGTTCGGACCGTCTCGATCTCATCGGCGGTGAAGGTTTCACCCTCCCAGCCCAGGCCTTGGTGGCCCATGACCTCCAAGGTGAGTTCCGCTCGGGTCTGGGCGACCACGGTGGCGGAGTTCTTCAGCACCGAGGCGGCGGCGGTGGGGCCGCCATTGCCCTTGGCCTCGGCCATGGCGCGGGCCAGGGTCAGGCCGTGGGCGCGGGCGTCCATCAGGTGGCGGGCGATGCGCGAGCGCAGTTCGCCATCGGCGATGCGGCCGTTCGCGTCCACCTCGACATAGGCCTTGGCCACATCCTGGAAGGGCGTGGAGCGTCCGCCGCCGGCGGCGCCGGTCTGGCTGGCCCGTTCGTGTTCCAGCAGGCGCTTGCCCACGGTCCAGCCCTTGTTGATCTCGCCCAGCAGAGCTTCCTTGGGGGCGGTCGCGTCGGTGAAGAAGGTCTCGCAGAAGGGGGAGGCGCCGGAGATCAGGGCGATGGGGCGCACCTCGATGGCGCTCTGGTGCATGTCGATGAGCAGAAAGCTGATGCCGTCGTGCTTCTTGGCCTTGAAATCGGTGCGCACCAGCATGCCGCACCAGTCCGACCACTGGGCGCCGGAGGTCCAGGTTTTCTGGCCGTTGATCCGGTAGTGGTCGCCCATGTCCTCGCACTTGGTCTGCAGGCTGGCGAGGTCGGAGCCGGCGTTGGGCTCGGAATAGCCGACGCACCAGCGCACATCGCCGCGGATGATGGGCGGGAGGTGCTTTTCCTTTTGCGCTTCAGTGCCGTAGTCGAGGATGGTCGGGCCGATCATGGTCACGCCCATGCCCTGCAGCAGGGGATTGAAGGCGCCGATCCGGTTCATTTCCTGGCCCAACACCCGGGCCTCCTGTAGGGTCAGGCCGCCGCCGCCGTAGCGCGAGGGCCAGGTGGGCGTCCCCCACCCTTTGGCGCCCATGCGCTGGCGCCACAGCAGCAGGTCGCCGGTGGACTTGCCGCCCTCCATGACCTCCATGGCCATGCCGGCCTTGCCGCGCAGGGAATGGGGAAAGTTTTCCTCCAACCAGTCGCGCGCCTGGGTGCGGAACGCATCGATCGCCAGGTTTTCCGCGGAGTCCGCCATCTCGTCTCATCCCGATCCGCCCCCCGCCAGGGGGCAATAGTGTTCGCGGGAAATGTACGGCGCATTGCAGGGCGAGGCCAACCGTTCCCTTGGGGCATGCCGCAACGTCCCCGATCCCGGGGACGCAATTTTCTGGGGCCACGCGATCGGCGCTCGGCGTTTCGGCCCTAAATCGCCGTTCTTCCGACCGTTGACCAGGCCCGGACACGGGTTGCATAGCTGAAGGGCGCGGACCCGGCCGAAGCCCGGGGCGACCCCGGAGGAACCACCATGACCGACCAACTTCTCGAAACCATCGAAGACGGCGTCGCCACCTTGACCATGAACCGCCCCGAGGCGCGCAACGCCCTCACCGGCGAGATGCAGGCGGCTCTCGGCGAGGCGGTGGGCCGCCTGGCGGGGGATCCGAAGGTGCGGGTGGTGGTGCTGACCGGCGCGGGCGCCGCCTTCTGCGCCGGGGGCGACGTAAAGGGCTTCGCCGCCGACACCAGCCGCGGCGGCGAGGCCAAGGCCGGCGGGGGCTTCAACATGGAGCAGCGCGTGGCCGGGCTTCGCCGGGCCATGGAGGTGGTCAAGGTGCTGCACGAGATGCCCAAGCCCACCCTGGCGGTGATCCCCGGCCCAGCCGCCGGCGCGGGGCTGTCGCTGGCCCTGGCCTGCGACCTGCGCATCGCCACCACCACCGCCAAGCTGACCACCGCCTTTTCCAAGGTGGGTCTCGCCGGCGACTACGGCGGCTCATACTTCCTCACCCACCTGGTGGGGGCGGCCAAGGTGCGGGAGCTCTATTTCACCGCCGATGTGATCACCGGCGAAGAGGCCTGCGCCCTCGGGGTCGTGAATAAGGCCGTCCCAGCCGAGGAACTGGCCTCGGTGGCCGCTGCCTACGCCAAGCGCCTGGCCGGCCTGCCGACGATCGCCGTCGGCTATATGAAGCGCAACCTCAACGCCGCCGGCCACGCCACCCTGTCGGAGGTGCTGGACCTGGAGGCGATGAACATGGTGCGCACCATGATGACCGACGACCATAAGGCCGCCTCGCAAGCCTTTGTCGAAAAGCGCGCGCCGGTCTTCGCCGGTCGATAGGCCGCGACGATGGCCGACGACCTGTTCGACCTGACCGGCAAGGTCGCCCTGATCACCGGCGGCAGCCGCGGGCTGGGGCTGGAGATGGTCCGCGCCTTCGCCGCCCGGGGCGCGGACATGATCATCGTCAGCCGCAAGCTCGACGCCTGCGAGGCCGCGGCCGAGGAGGCGCGCGCCCTTGGCCGGCGGGCGCTGGCCATCTCGGCCCACGTCGGCAAATGGGACGAGATCGACGCCATGCTGGAGGCCGCCTACGCCATGTTCGGCCGCATCGACATCCTGGTGAACAACGCCGGCATGTCGCCCCGCGTGCCCTCGCACGAGGTCAGCGAGGCCCTGTTCGACAGCGTGGTGAACCTGAACTTCAAGGGCCCGTTCCGCATCGCCTCCCAGGTCGCCAGGCGCATGGCCGAGGGGGACGGCGGGGTGATCATCAATGTCTCCTCCTCCGGCGCCCTGGCGCCCCTGCCGCAGGTGGTGGCCTATAGCGGCGCCAAGGCGGCGCTCAACGCCATGACCGTTTCCTTCGCCCGGGAATACGGGCCGAAGGTGCGGGTGAACACGATATCCGCGGGGCCATTCCTGACCGACATCGCCAAGGCCTGGCCCGAGGCCGCCCGCGAGCGCGCCGACAACGCCCTGGGCCGACCCGGACGGCCGGAAGAGGTGGTGACCACGGCCCTCTATCTCGCGAGCCCGGCTTCATCGTTCACGACCGGGGCGGTGGTGCGGGTGGATGGCGGGGCGTAGGGCCGCGGCGCGAGTGTGCGTGGTTCGAGACGCGCGCGAAGAGCGCGCTCCTCACCATGACTAAGTTTTATTGCCGCCCACCATCCTAGTCATGGTGAGGGCGACCGAAGGGAGCGTCTCGAACCACGCACGGACTGCAATGCAACGCTCTCGCGAGGGAAGGACCTAGTCGTAAGCCGCTTGACAGCCCGTACGGAACCCACGGTCAGCTAGCGCACGACGAAGGTTGAAGCGCTGACGCGGAAGAGGAAACGGCCATGGCCTACGAGAAGATCAAAGTCGCGCGCGACGGCGATGTCATCATCATCACCCTCAACGATCCGGCGACCATGAACGCCGCCGGCACGGATCTGGTCACCGATCTGCTCGCCGCCTTCAAGGTCGGCGTTTCCGGGGCTGAACCGGCCCGCGCCTTTGTGCTGACCGGCGAAGGCCGCGCCTTCTGCTCCGGCGCCAATCTGTCGGCCAGCCCGGGCGGCCAGCGGCTGGACGCCGACGGCAAACCGGACGCCGGCGCGGCGCTGGAGACGATCTACAATCCCCTGGTCACCTACGTCCGCGAGATGCCGGTGCCTCTGGTCACGGCGGTCAACGGCGCCGCCGCCGGCGTGGGTTGCTCCCTCGCCCTGTTGGGTGATCTGATCGTGGCCGGCGAGAGCGCCTACTTCCTGCAGGCCTTCCGGCGCATCGGACTGGTGCCCGACGGCGGCTCGACCTACCTGCTGCCGCGAATGATCGGCAAGGCGCGGGCCATGGAAATGGCGCTGCTAGGCGAGCGGGTGCCCGCCGCCACCGCTCTGGACTGGGGTCTGATCAACCGCTGCGTCCCCGACGCCGACCTGATGACCACCGCCATGGCCCTGGCCCACGCCCTCGCCACCGGCCCGGCCTCCCTCGGCCTCAGCCGCCAGATCATGACCGCCTCCCTGGATTCCGATTGGAACGCCCAGCTTCACCGGGAGCGGATCGCTCAGCGGACGGCGGGCAAGACAGAGGATTTCGTGGAGGGGGTTTCGGCCTTCCTGGGCAAGCGGCCCGCCCAATTCAAAGGGCGTTAGCCGAGCCGGCCGGCCTTGCGATGGTACCACCTCTCGGGTTCGAACCGAGGACCTCTAGATCCACAATCTAGCGCTCTAACCAACTGAGCTAAGGCGGCACTTTCGCGAGGCGACATCTCTAGTCGGGGCGGGGCCGGGGATCAAGCGTTCGGCGCACGCTTAAGCAAAGCAGCGCCGCAGACAGGGAGGTCGCATGCCAGACGCCGTCCGCACCCGCCAGATCGAGGCGAACGGCCTGACCTTCACCATCGACGAGGTTGGCGATGGCGACAACGTCGCCCTCTTCCTGCACGGCTTTCCGGAAAGCCGTCACTCCTGGCGCGCGCAGTTGCCGGTGGTGGCGGCGCAGGGGTGGCGGGCGGTCGCGCCGGACCTGCGAGGCTACGGCCAGTCGAGCCGCCCGAAGGCGCGCGGCGCCTACCACCTGCATCACCTGGTCGCCGACGCCGCGGCCCTGTTCGACGCCCTTGGCGCGCGCCGGCGGCTGCTGATCGCCCACGACTGGGGGGCGGTGATCGCCTGGGCCTTCGCCCTGGAGCAGGCTCGGCCGCTGGATGGCCTGGTGATCATGAATGTGCCGCACCCGTCGGCCTATTTGGCGCAGCTGCGAAAGTCGTCCGAACAGCTGCGCAAGTCCTGGTATGTGCTGTTTTTCCAGCTGCCCTGGCTGCCCGAGGCCCTGCTGACGGCGGGCCACGCCAAAGCCGTTGGCGACAGCTTCACTGGCACGGCGGTCGATCCGTCCCGCTTTGCGCCGGAGATCATCGCCCACTATCGGGACAACGCCTGCATTCCTGGCGCCATGACCGCCATGATCAACTACTATCGCGCCAATGCCGCCTCGCTGAACCGTTGGGCGCCCGGGCAGGCGCCGGTGATCGAGGTTCCCACCCTGATCGAATGGGGCGAACGGGATCCCTTCCTTTCGGTGGATCTGCTGGACGAGCACCCCGGCCTGGTGAGCGACCTGACGATCGAACGATTCCCGAATGTGTCGCACTGGGTGCAGCAGGAGGCGCCGGAGGCGGTCAACGCTGCGCTGATCGCCTGGATGGCGGCCAAGGGTCTGGCCGCATCCGCGCCATGAAAAAGGACCGCCCCGATGACTCGGAGCGGTCCCTGTTTCTTCGACCTTGTGGGTCGTCCTATTCCTTCGGCAGCTGCCAACGGAGCGGGATGGTGATCGTGCCACCGTCGGTAGGCGTACCGTCAGCCGTCGCAGGCTTAACCCGGAACAGCTTGGCCACGCAGAGCGAGGCTTGGCCGAACCCGGCGTCAGGCGGATCTTCCGACACCACGGTGCAGCCGGTCAGCTGTCCCTTGGCCGTCACCGTGCACCTGAACCGGGAGTGACCCTCCAGGTTGTTGCGCTGCGCCCGGTCTGGATAGCAGCGAGCCATGTCGTCGCTATCAGGAAGACGCGAGTACTGCGGGTTGGTGAGCGTCGGCGCCTGCGGGTGAGGCGCCGGCGGAGCCGGCGGGACCACATGAACCGGCGGCGGCGGCGGCGGCGTAATACCGACCGGCGGCGGCGGCGTCTCGTGCGGTTGGATCGGCGGCGGCGGCGGCAGATTGACCTTTTTCGGCGGCGGCGGCGGAGGCGGCGGCGGAGGCGGAGGCGGCGGCGGTTTGAGAAGGTCGACCTTCACCGCCTCGTCCGAAAACTCCTTGTACTTCACCTCGAACTTGGCCTTCCAAAGATAGAAGCCAAGCAACGCGTGGGCGACCAGCG